>WNGE01002079.1_pt1 | contig 25396 bp, 22 predicted proteins | sample 5400651 | NCBI WGS metagenome assembly WNGE01 (sample SAMN13153370, study PRJNA577476) | soil metagenome | isolation source: 60 cm soil or saprolite under grassland replicate 2 | place: USA:California | collected 2016-06-15 | reverse complement strand
GTCCGCCTTCGGCTCGCACGCACTGCGGTTCCAGAACAAGATCTTCGCAATGCTGGTACGTGGAAGGCTCGTCGTGAAGCTGCCGAAGGCACGCGTCGATGCCCTCGTCGCCGCCGGGGAGGGCGTCCGCTTCGACGCGGACAAAGGCACCCCGATGAAGGAATGGTTCAGCCTCGATCCAGCCTCCGGTCTAGCTTGGCTGCCGCCGGCCCGCGAGGCCCTGCACTTCGCCGGCCGCCGTTCACGCTGACGGCATGAACTGTGCGCGACCAACAGGACACCTCGGGCTGTTCAAGCTGTTCAATCGCAAAAAGGACATACCCCCGGGAATCCCGAGGCTATGCGACGCCCTATGCGGTTGCAACATCACGTTGACCTGGCCAATACAACAACGACTGGAGCCATCAGAGCTTCAGAGAGCGGACGCCGGGCGGCCGCTCGCGTGACCGGCCGGGGTCGGCGTCGGGAGCTGCGACCTACGCGTCGCGCTGCCGTAGCACTAGCCCGCCGGTCAGGAGCGCCGAGCTGCGACCTACGCGTCGCGCTGCCGTAGCACTAGCCCGCCGGTCAGGAGCGCCGCGGCGGACCAGGCGGCGAGCACGCCGAGGCCCGCCCATGGGCTGAGGGGCAGGCTGCGCAGACCGGTGGTGGCCTGGATGGCGAGTCCGGCGTTCATCGGCGCGATCTGTTCGAGGCGCCGCTGCCAGTGCGGGTCGGTGACTGCCTGGATGATGATCGGGAAGAGGTAGAGCAGGCCGAGGACCATCCCGATGGCTGTGGCGGAATCCCGTATGGCGGTGGCGGTTCCGAGGCTGAGCAGGGCGATCAGGGCGAGGTAGAGGACCGAGCCGGCGGCGGCGCGCAGCACGGGCCCGTCGCCCAGGGACAGTGGCGGGTGGCCGTGCGCCGCGGTGAAGCCGGTGCCGGGCAGGATGAGTCGCCCGGCCAGCAGGGATCCGAGTACGCCGATGGTCGCGGCCGCCAGCACCAAACCGGTGACGGTGGCTGCCTTGGCGGCCAGGACAGTGCATCGGCGCGGCATCGCGGTGAGGGTGGTGCGGATCATGCCGGTGCTGTACTCGGCGCTGATCGCCAGCACGGCCAGGATGGCGACGATGGCCTGACCGAGGTCGATCCCGGTGAGGCTGATCTTGGCGGGGTCCTGGCTGCAGCCGGTGGACGGGCATTTCGCGGCGGCGGCCGCCGCGGCGCTCAGTGCCACAGTGAGCGCGATGGCGGCGAGCAGCAGCCAGATCGTGCCCGGTACGGTGCGCAGCTTCGTCCACTCGGCGTGCAGTGCCTGTCTCATGCCTCCCTCCGGCGGAGCAGGAAGGCGGCCAGGGCCAGGGCGAGCGCGGCCCAGGCGCACAGCACGGCGAGGCCGGCCCACGGTGCCAGCGGGAAGTAGCCGTTAAACGGCGTGTATGCGTTGCTGACCTGCGGGTACTGCGGAGTGCTCTGCTGGATGGCGAAGGCGGCAGCCGGGGTTACCCGCAGCAGCCAGTCCGCGGGGCCGGCGGGCAGGACCGAGGTGGTCGCGAGGATGTACGGCAGCACGATCGCCGCGATGACGGCGCTGACCGCCCCGGCGCTGCGCCGCAGCAACGCGCCGACTGCGAGGGCGAAGACTGCGGCCACGGCGAGCAGCGCTGCGGTACCGGCCACCACGCGCAGCTCGGTCAGTGGCGTCACCGGGGCGATAAAGTTGCCGTTGTCGCGCAGTAGTCGTTCGCCGAGCGGAACCGTGACGGCGGAGGCGGTCAGCCCGGCCACGAAGGTGACGGCGCCGACTACGATGGCCTTCGCCGCCAGGACCCGGCTCCGCCGCGGGCTCGCGGCCAGGGTGATGCGGATCAGGCCCCGCCGGTACTCGGCGGTCATGAACATTGTTGCCACGACGATCACCGCGATCAGCCCGGCGAACGCGCCTATGAGCGTCGTCTCGATGGGGGTGGCGGGGCTGGCCCCGCCGGGCACGGCCGGCGCGATGTCGCCGGTCCCGGTCACGGTGAACGCGGCGCCGGCCTGGTGAAACCCGCCGCTTGGTGCCAGGTACTCGGCGCCTATGTCTTCACCGCTCCACCCGCCGCTGGGCCGCTCGCCCTGCAGGCTGACGTGGTCGAAGGCGGCCGTGGCCAGGGTCGGGCCGCCGGTCCCGGTGACAGTGCCGAGAGATTGTGAAACCACCTGCGTGTAGGGAGGGGAGGCGGCGAACAGCCCGGCCTGCACGGTCGATGACAGCCCGGCAAGGGTGGCGGTGCCGACCCTGGTCCAGTGGGTGTCGTCGGCCGACTCGTAGCCGGTGATCGTGTCGCCGGAGCGGGTCAGCCGCAGCCAGCGTGGGGAGGCTGCGGAGACAGCGCCCAGGCGGCCGGCCGTGTCGTTGGTGTAGTCGTACTGCATCCGCACCCCGTGGCCGCCGGTGACCATGATCGCCGCGTACGCCGAACCCTGCCTGGTGTTCTCCTTGATGAGGATCCCGGCCTTGGCCCACGGCTGCAGGCCGGGCTTCATGCTCGTCGACGAACCCTGATGCGAGTTCGTTGAGTACAGGCCGGTCAATGCGGTCACCCGAACGGTGATGCTGCCGTTTCCGGCCAGCGGCTGGTGCACGAAGTAGAAGCTGTCGCTCACCGCCGCGCCGCCCGGCCCCACCGGAGAAGAGCAGGCAAGGGCCGGGCCGGCCGGGCCGGCGGGACCGATGGTGGAACAATGACGGCCCGCCGAGGTGAGCAGCCCGAGCAGAACGGTCACCAGCGCGGCGACGAGCATGCCGATCACCCAGCCGCGGACTGTCCTGAACTTGGTCCATTCCGCCCGCAGCAGCTGTGCGAAGCCGTCGCGCCCGGTCTGCTGGCGGGAGCGGTATGGCGTTGTCGTCGGAGTGGTCATCGGGCGCTCTCCCGGGCTGGGTGTGCGCGGAACTCGGCCGCGTCGCGGGTGAGTTCCATGTAGGCATCCTCGAGCGTGGCGCGATGCGCGGACACCTCGGAGAACGGCACCGCGTTCTGGCCGAGCAGCGCTACGATCTTGTCTGCGGCCAGCCCGGAGATGGTCAGGGTGTCGGGGGCGGTGGCGGTCACGGTGGCCCTCGCGTGCGCCAGCACGGTGGTCGCCGCCGACGGCGCGCTGGTGCGCAGGCTGACCCGGCCGCCGGATGCGGCCGCGAGCAGGTCCGTCATGCTGGTGTCGGCAATGACCTTGCCGCGGCCGACTATCACCAGATGGCCGGCGGTGTCCTGCAGCTCGCTCATCAGGTGGCTGGAGACCAGAATGGCGCGGCCCTGCCCGGCCAGTGCCGCCAGGAAGCCGCGCATCCACACGATGCCCTCCGGGTCCAGGCCGTTGAACGGCTCGTCCAGCATGAGCACCGGCGGGTCGCCGAGCAGCGCCGCGGCGATCCCGAGCCGCTGCCGCATGCCCAGGGAGTAGCCGCCCGCTTTGCGCCGGACCACCGTTTCCAGGCCGGCCTGGGTGATCACCTCATCGACTCGCTTAGCGGTGAGGCCGTGTGAATAAGCCAGCCACAGCAGATGATTGCGGGCGCTCCTGCTCGGCTGCAGCGCACCCGCGTCCAGCAGCGCCCCGACATGGTTGAGCGGGTGACGCAGGCTCCGGTAGAGCTGCCCGCTGATCAGCGCGTGGCCTTCATCGGCCGCGTCCAGGCCCAGGATCACCCGCATCGTCGTGGACTTCCCGGCGCCGTTCGGACCGACGAACCCGGTAACCTGCCCCGGCATGACGGTGAAGGACATCCCGTCCAGGGCCAGCACCGGCCCGAATCGCTTACGCAGACTCGTGACTTCGATGGTTGCTTCCATGTGACCCGGTGTATGGCACCGGCCATAACACGGGCCTAATGGAGGTTGTTATTTCGTTGTTAGGCCCGGCCCGGCATCCTGGGGGAATAGGACCGTCATGCCTGGCCCAGGCAACGAGCCCGGTCCGGCGTGGGCACCGAATGCGGGGAGAGGAGCGATGAGCATGCCGATGCGCCTGCTCCCCCACCGCACCAGCCCGGCCGGTCGTCCCGTCCGGCCGCGCCGCACCGCGCGGCTACGGCTGACCGCCCTCTACGGCGCCCTGTTCCTCCTATCGGGCGTCGGGCTGCTGACCATCACCGTCGGCCTGGCCAGCGTGAGCAGTACCACCAGAGCCAAAGTCGGCACGGACACCGGGCCCGCCGCCCCGCACGCGGGCCAGTACGGGGCCAGCCTGCACCAGCTGCTGGCCGGATCGGCGATCGCGCTGGCCATCATGGCTGTGGCGTCGGTCGTGCTGGGCCGGGTCGTCGCGGGCCGGGTGCTGCGACCGCTGCGGGCCATGACCGCGGCCGCACGGCGGATCTCCGAGGACAACCTGCATGAGCGGCTCGCCATGCCAGGCCCCGACGACGAGCTCAAGGACCTCGCCGACACGATCGACGGGCTCCTGGAACGGCTGGAGGGCGCCTTCAACGCCCAGCGCCGCTTCGTCGCCAACGCCTCCCACGAGCTGCGCACTCCGCTGGCCACGATGCGGGCATCGCTGGATGTGGCGGTGGCCAAGCCGGGACCCGTGCCCGCGCAGACGATCGCCCTGGCCGGACGGCTCCGCACCGAACTCGACCAGATCGACCAGCTACTCGAAAACTTTCTGGTACTCGCCCGCGCGCAGCACGGCGCTCTCCCCGGCCACACGACGGTCTCGCTCGACCAGGTCGTATCCGCGGCCCTGGCCGAACGGGCCGGCGCCATCGCCGCCATGCACCTCACCGTGCACCTCGCTAACCGCTCGGCCGACGCCTGGGTGCAGGGAAGCCACACGCTGCTGTGCCGCATGGTCGACAACGTGTTGGACAACGCAATCGGTCACAACGACCACGGAGGCTGGATCCACATCGCCATCGAGGCCGACGGCCCGATCGCCCGCCTTGTTGTCGCGACCGGCGGGCAGGTCCTTGACCAGCTGCAGGTTCAGCAGCTAGCCGAGCCGTTCCGGCGGCTCGGCGCTGAACGGACCGGCTCGGACAACGGAGCCGGGCTCGGGCTTTCGATCGTCGCGGCCATCGCCGGAGCCCACGGCGGGACTCTGGACCTGCACGCCCGCGCCGAAGGTGGCCTGCAGGTCGCCATGACCCTGCCGCTGGCCCCTCACACCGCTCTGACCGGCGTCCCAGCATGAGGGTTCTCGTGGTCGAGGACTCCCGATCCCTCGCCGATGTCCTCGTCGAAGGCCTCCGCGACCAGGGCATGGCCGTCGACGCCGCCCACGACGGGCTGGAAGCCGCCGCCAAGCTCAACCTCAACACCTACGACGTCGTCGTCCTCGACCGCGACCTGCCCGGAATCCACGGCGACACCCTCTGCCAGATGATCACCGAGAACGACAACCGGGTCATGGTCCTCATGCTCACCGCAGCCGCCTCCGCCGGGGACCGCGTCAGTGGCCTGGGCATCGGAGCAGACGACTATCTCGCCAAACCGTTCCACTTCCCCGAACTCGTCCTGCGCATCCGCTCCCTCGCCCGACGCCAGCCCTCCGCCAGAGCCCGCAACCTGCGCGCGGCGGGGATCGAGCTCGACCCGCTGCGGCGCACCGTCACGCGCGACGGAAGGCAGCTCGACCTGTCAGTCAAGGAACTCGGGGTCCTCGAAGCGCTCCTGCGCGCCACGCCCGCGTACCTCAGCGCCGAGAACCTCCTCGAGCAAGTCTGGGACGAGCACGCCGACCCGTTCACCAACACCGTCACCGTCACCGTAGGCCGGCTGCGGCGCAAGCTCGGCGACCCGCCAGTCATCACCACAACGCCGGGCGTGGGGTACCGCATCGCGGACCCGCCCGCCCAGAACAAGGCAAGCGGCTCCGGCTGAGCGGCCAGTCGCGCGCGCCAGCCGGGTACCGGGCGGCGGCGACCGTGGTCGCGGCGTCTTCGGGTTGGATCGGCGCTGCCGGGAGTTCAAGCGTGCCGGAGCCCGTGCCCGCCGGGAACGCCTTCCTTGGCCCAGCCGTCGGGATGCAGAACGATGTCGGTTGCGGCAGGGTTTGCGGCCATGCCGGCCGGGTAGGCCCTCGCTTCAAACCCTGTGAGGAGAGACCGCATGCAGACCCGCGATCTCGGCCCTGACCGGCTGGCCGTCTCCGCCATCGGCCTCGGGTGCATGGGCATGAGCGAGTTCTACGGCACCGGTGACGAGCAGGAGTCGATCGAGGTCATCCACCGCGCTCTGCACGCCGGGTGCAACTTCCTGGACACCGCCGACGCGTACGGGCCGTTCACCAACGAGCGGCTGGTCGGCCGGGCGATCACCGGCCGGCGTGACGAGGTCGTACTCGCCACCAAGTTCGGCAACGAGCGGCGTGCGGACGGCTCCTTCGTGGGCGTCAACGGCCGGCCCGGGTACGTGCGCGCCGCCTGCGACGCGAGCCTGCAGCGGCTGGGCACCGACCACATCGACCTGTACCACCAGCACCGGGTCGACCCCACGGTGCCGATCGAGGAAACCGTGGGCGCGATGGCCGACCTGGTGCGGGCGGGTAAGGTCGGCCACCTGGGCCTGTCCGAGGCGGCCCCGGGGACGATCCGGCGCGCGCACGCCGTGCACCCGATCACCGCGCTGGAGACCGAGTACAGCCTGTGGTCGCGGGATCCGGAGGACGAGATCCTGCCGACCACGCGCGAACTGGGTATCGGGTTCGTCGCCTACAGCCCGCTCGGCCGCGGTTTCCTGACCGGCCGGTGGCGGCGGCCGGAGGACATCCCGGCCGGCGACTTCCGCCACGACAACCCGCGGTTTCAGGGCGAGAACTTCCAGCGCAACCTGGACGTGGTGGCCAAGGTCCGCCAGATCGCCGAGGAGAAAGGCCGCACCCCGGCGCAGCTCGCCCTCGCGTGGGTACTCGCCCAGGGCCCAGACATCGTGCCGATCCCGGGTACCAAACGGGTGCGGTACCTGGAGGAGAACCTGGGTGCCCCCGACGTCACGCTGACCCCGGATGATCTCGTCCGGATCGACGCCGTGGCGCCCAAGGGCTTCACCTCGGGCGCCCGGTATGCCGACATGAGCAGCGTCAACCGCTGACCAGACCCGCCCGGCCGGGCCGTTGATCAGGTGCGCCTTCGCGATCTGGGACCGCCCGAACTGGTCGACCCAGGTCAGGGTGACCCGGTCGCCGGGGTTGTGGCGGCCGAGCAGGGTCGTCAGCGCGTGGGCGACTCGAGCGGGTCGTCGCCGGCTGAGCCCGGATCGTACCGAGGCTGAGCCGCGGCTCGAAGGCCGCGCAACCAGGCGATCCATACGAGGAGTGGCGACGTGACCCAGGTCCACTCCAGCACGGTGATCGATGCACCGCCTGAGGTTTGGGCGATCATTCGGGATCTCGCGCCGAAGGTCCCCGACCAAGACAGTGTCGACCGAAGCAGGGCCACCCGCACCCATCGCATCCATGGCGAGGGCGGCCCCGCAGGCGTCCTCATAGCTTCTCTCACACTCACCGGTCCTAAGTTAGGAGTAACGATGGACGCACTGCTTGAGCGTGTGCTCGACGCCCACGGCGGGCTCGACCGTTGGAACCCGGGGGCGACCTTCGACGGCTACACCCCGGACACCGAGTGGAGCCTCGCGCAGATCGCGTACTTCCGCAGCTACGCCACCTGGCACTAACTGGTCGAGCCGTACATCTTCACCTGGCCCGGCGTCGAGGCGCACGAGGTCGAGCCGTGGACAGAGAACGGGCAGACGTGGCGCGTCCTCAGCGTGACGTTCCCCGACTCGATCGACACCCACACAAGACCCAGCTGTACTACTTCGACCACGCCGGTCTGCTGCGCCGGATGGACTACCAGCCCGTCGTCAACGGCCAGCAGCCGGTCGCCCACCACATCCGCGGCGAGGGGACCTTCGACGGGATCGTGGTGCCGACCAAGCGGCACATCCACGCCCGCAACGAAGACCGGACCCCGGACCTGTCGGGGGTCCGGATCACGCTTGACCTCAGCGACATCAGGTTCAGCTGACGGCATCCGTCACCCGGGCGGACGCGGCCCGCGCTCCCATGGCCTACGTCACCGAAGTCCTCGGCAGCACGCTGGTCGCCCACTACACCAGCTAGTGCGCTGACCATGAACGTTCACCGGGTTGGCAACGGCCCGCCCATCTCGCGATCTTGGTGGCTAATTGCGGCTATGGCAGCAACTTGTCTCCAAGATCGCGGCAATGTCGAGCCGGCGAACGTTTGTTGGCCACCGCACTAGAGACCATGACAAGGAAGGCGAGCCACCGTGACATCGACCGACACCCACGTCGTCGCGCACCAGGTGCGCCGACTCGACGTCCCGCTCCCACAGCCCTACGACGAGGCCGTGCACCGCTACGAACAGCTCGTGCCGGCCGCCGACACCGCCCGGTTCGAGCAACTCGCCAACTGGGACGCCGTCCGTGAACTCGCCGCGATCAACGCGCCACACGGTTTCATGATCTACTGGAAAGCCGACGTCACCGCCACGATGGCCGGATCACCGTCCGGCTGGAAATGCGCCGAGTACCTGATGGGCAACCACACCATCGCCGAGCGCATGTTCCACTACGACCCGGCGTCCATGCTCTACGCACCCCTGCGCACCGTCATCTACGCCGACGCCGAGGAACGCACCCACCTGGCCGTCGACCAGCCCAGCACCCTGTTCTCCAGCTACGGCAACCCCGCCATCGCCGAGGTCGGCCAACACCTGGACCGGCTGCTCGCCGACCTCTTCACCGCCATGGGCGCGACGCCGCCCGCCGAGCTGGAGCCGGGCATTCGTGAACGGCTGATCGGGTGCTGGCGACTCGTCGGGTACAGCGTGACCGCCGCCGAGGGGGGCGAGACCGATCGTCCGCTGGGCAATAACCCGCTCGGGACCATTCTGTATACGCCCGACGGGTACATGTCCGCCCAGCTGGCCAGGCCAGGACCCTACGAAGACGACCAGGAGCCGGACGCGTACTCCATCGCGTACTCCGGTCCCTACGACGTCGACGAGCAGGCCAGGACCGTCGCCCATCAGGTACAGGTGTCGGTGATCCCGAGCTGGCTGGGCACCACGCAGATCCGGCGGGTGCAGTTCCGCGAACCGGGCATGCTCGTGTTGTCCAGCTCTGAACCGCGCCCTGGCGACGGTGTGATGACCACGACAACAATCAGCTGGTCACGCCAGCCGCCACGGTAGGAAATGACCTGCCCGCACCCGCCCACGCAGGAGCTGACATGCCGGCCAGGCGCCCGCCGCTGAGTTACGACGTATTCGTCGCACCGGAAAAGCCGTTCACCGCTCCACCGTCCCGGGTCGGCGATCCGCCGGCCTGGGATCCCACGACGTCGACGTTGATCTTCGGTGCCCGCGATGCCGTCCTCGTGGACTCGCTCATGACCGTCCGCGAGGCCACGACGCTCGCCGACTGGGTGGCGTTGCACGAGCGCCGGCTCACCACGATCTACATCACTCACGGCCACGGCGACCATCACCTGGGCCTGTCCGTGGTGCTCGATCGCTTCCCGCACGCGCGGGCGGTGGCCACCGCGGGAACGGTGGAGCAGATGCGCAAGCAGACGACCCCGCGGGCGCTGAACAACGGTGACCGCGCGCGTTTCCCCGGTCAGATCGCCGACACGATCGCGCTGGCCGAACCACTCGATGCGGGGCACTTCGAGGTCGAGGGGCTCCCCGTTGTGGTGATTGAAACCGGACACACCGACACCGTGGACACCACCTCGCTGCACGTGCCGGACCTGGGCCTGATCGTCTCCGGCGATGTCGCCTACAACCACTGCCACATGTACGTCGGCGCGACGACCGCCGACAGCCGGGCCGAATGGATCGCCGCCCTCGACCGGCTGGCCGTGATCAACCCCGCCGCCGTCGTCACCGGTCACAAGGATCCGACCCGCGGCAATCCACCCTCGGTCCTGACCGAGTCCCGCGGCTACCTCGAATACTACGGACAGCTACGCGAGGCAGCCCTGCCCGACCGGGAGCTGTTCGACGCCATGGTGAGCCGCTATCCCGACTGGGTCAGCCGGCAGCAGTTCCTGCTACTCGGGCCCGGCTGACGGAAGCCGGCCCCGCTCCCCCTGCGGGTGCCGCGCGCCCGCCCGCTGTAACTGCGCCGACTGTCATGGTGGCTGCTCCTTCGCTCTGAGGACCTGAAGACGTCATTGCTCAGTGGTGGCCGTTCGAAGAGGTCCTCGCTCCCGGGGAAGTCACCTCCGGCCGGGCGTCGTGGCCAATCGGGCATTGCGGCCGTCTCCGTCGGGGCGGGGCAAGCCTGCGACCGCACTCCCTGTGGCCTGGAGGCGTTCGAACACGAGCCGCACCGCCATCGAGCCTTCCCCGATTGCGGTCGCGGCCCGCTTGACTGACCCGCTGCGGACGTCGCCGACGGCGAAGACCCCGGGCCGGCTGGTTTCCAGGAACAGGGGCAGCCGGTCCCTGTCGTCGAGCTGAGCTTCCGGGATGTTGGTGCCGGTGAGCAGGAACCCGTGGGTGTCTTCGGCGAGCTGGCCCGCCAGCCACTGGGTGCTGGGCTGTGCGCCGATGAAAACGAACAGGCCCCGGACCGCCAGTGCCGACGTCTGCTGCCGGCTGGTATCCAGCAGCTTCACGCCTCCTAGTTGATCTTTCCCGAGCAGCGCGGTGACTTGCGTTCGGGGCGTGACGATAATGCGGGGATTCCGCTCGATCTGGTCGATCAGGTAGCGCGACATGGAGGTCTCAAGCGTCTCGCCCCGGATGATGACGTGAACTTCGGCGCTGCTCCGGCTCAGGAACAGCGCGGCCTGGCCGGCGGAGTTGCCGCCGCCCACAATGGCGACCGGGTCAGCACGGCAGGCCTGGGCCTCCATCTGGGTGGCCGCGTAGTAGACGCCGACGCCCTCGAACTCGGCCAGCCGGTCCAGGGGCAGCCGGTTGTAGCGCGCCCCGGTGGCGATGACGACCGACTTCGCGGTGATCGCATCGCCGTCGTCGAACCTGACCCGGTGTACGCCGGAGTCCGACGACAGTGACACCGCTTTCGACGCCAGCTTGATGCGTACGCCGAACTTCTGCGCCTGCAACGTCGCGCGCGCCGCCAGCTCCTCCCCGGACAGGCCCGCCGGGAAGCCCAGGTAGTTCTCGATCCGGGACGACGTTCCCGCCTGGCCGCCCAGCGCGGTGTCCTCGGCCAGGACCGTCGCCATCCCGTCGGACGCCCCGTACACGGCGGCCGCCAGGCCGGCCGGGCCCGCTCCCACCACCAGCAGATCGCACACGCCGGACAGATCGGTGTCGCTCGGGCCGGACATGCCCAGCGCGTCGAGCAGCTCGCGGCTGCCGGGGTTCCTCAGCAGCGGCCCGCCAGGCACGACGACGATCGGCAGCTCCCCGACGGGCACATTCAGCTCCCGGAGCGTCGCCTCGGCCTCAGGTGATCCTTCCAGCTCCAGCCACGTCGACGCCAGCCGGTTGCGCGCCAGGACCTCCAGCAGCCGCCGGGTGCCGGCATCAAACCGGGACCCGATCAGCGTCAGGCCCGAGCCCAGGCCCGTCAAGATCGAGTGCCGGAGCAGGAACGTCCGCAGGATCAGCTCGCTGAGGCCGAGCTCCTGGGCCATGACCACCCGCACCTGCTCCACGGGAACGCGCAGCACCCGCCCGGCCGTGCTCGCCACCGCGCTCAGGTAGGCCCGCTGGCCGGTGAGCAGGCCGATCTCGCCCAGGAACTGCGACCGGCCATAAGTCGCGATAACCGTCTCGCCCGGCTGACCACGGCGCTCGATGATCCGCGCCTCACCTGCCAGCACCACGATCAGGTCATAAGTCACGTCCCCGTCGGCAAACAGCACTTCTCCCGCGGCCATGTCGTGCTCACTGCCGTACCTGCGCAGCACCTGAAGCTGCGCCACGTCCAGGACCGGGCTGCGCCCGGGGTGAGCTTGCTGCGAAGCTCCCCCGGTGCTCTCGGCAGAGGAGCGCGGAGAAGATCCAGTTCCGTCATGGCCCTCGGGGCCGCCTGCGCGCTGCCTCATCGCGGTCCGGCCACCTCCTCGGAAAGAGACCCGCCGGCGGCCCCTTGCCCACAGGCGCCGCCGATGGCGAACTCGCCGCTGGCCCGAGCGGGGTGGGTCGGGAGTGTGCTCATGACGATGCTCCTTGTCGCGCCCCGATAGAGGTCCCGACGATGACCTCGGGGAGGATCTCGCGCTCTAGAAGCGCGTAGAGCATGCTGACCTGCACAGCGCCCAGATTTCCGCCGCCGCCGAGCACGAAGGCGGTCCCACCCACATTCGAAGTCACTTGCTCCTCCGCCTCCTCCAAGTCCCCGCCGTCGGCCACCGAGGCGCGTATGACGGCGTCGGCGACCAGGCGTGGTCGTTCCGGTCCTCGCTTTAGGCGAAGCGGATGGATGACCCGTCGATCGCCCGGAACTGCATCTGGATGGATGTGTTTGACCAAGTATTCACGGTGTGGCTCCTGGCTGCTGGTCGACGGATGTCGGCGTCGCTTGCTGTTTCGGCCGTCGTGAAGGTCAGGTGGACGAGTTGCCTTTCAGCCTCTCTGAGTCCTCCCTGCGCGTCTGCGGTGATCCCGTTCCTGACCGTGCTGGCGGTACGGAGTATGCCGTCCCCAAGGCGGGTCTGCTCGTTGGTATGCGGTTGCCGGCTGCCGGCGGCCCGAGGGGAGGACTACCGCGTCAACACTTCGCTTGGGGCGGTCTGAGCTGCGGAAATAGCGCGACGTAAATGTCGCACCCTGTGCACCCAACCTGTCAGCATACGAACCCCCAACTCATCATTGAGGGTCCGGAGCTGGCGGTCGCCTACGATCGACATCACGGGCCTCCTCACGCTCCGACACGTAGATGTCCTCACGCAGCAGCACAGCGTTTGAGCTGAGGAGGCCCCCCGAACGTCAGGATCGTCAATACCCTGATCGAGGCACGCCCCGGAGTCAGCTCACCGACCCCGCGACACCAGACGAAGCCGATGCATGTCATCTGACATGCCGATGGTCGGGCGTTATGCGCGACGACGATTGTCCGACTTTGGGACTATCAGGCAGCGGAGCAAGGTCAGTCACTGGCGCGCAGATCAGCGCTCCGCTCCGCAGACGCTGCGGTCGGCGCGCGGATCGAACAACTACTTGCCGAGCGGGAAAGTAGGTGCTACTTTCCAAGTGGGAAAGTATTGTCCGCATAGGCGTGGAGGTGCGCGATGGCCAACGAGGTACGCCCCGACGAGGCCGCCGGGGCGCTGACGGAGATCGCCCGACGCCGGGCCCAGGTGGTCACCTTGACCATCATCCCCACCTGGTTCTGGTGGGCCACCGCGGTTCTCATGGTCGGCTTCTCGGTCGCCGTCGAGACTCGGCGGCCACTCGTGATCGGCATCGCAACGGCCGCGTTCGTGCTCGGCATTCTCATCGTGACGGGCCGGCTCGTGCTAGGCATCGTCCGGCGCGCCCAGCCGCGCAACGACCTGCTCGGGCCGACCGGCGTCCTGGCCATTCTCGGCTTCGTCGCGGGCATCCTGGCCGTCTCGCTGCCGACGTCGTTCGCGCTCAAGGCCGCCGGGGTCCGCTATCCCGCGACCGCGGGCATCCTCCTGGCCGGCGTATTCATGGTCGTCGGCGGGCCACTGCTGATGCGGTACCTGCGCCGCCTCATGCTCGACAATCGCGCCGGCGGCCCGAAATGATCAAGCCAAAGTTCGACGAACTCATCCACGCCCCCACCCGGCTCTCGATCGTGTCACTGCTCGCGGCCACGGAATGGGCCGACTTCAAGTTCATCCGCGACAGCATCGGCCTGTCCGACTCTGCCCTATCGAAGCAGTTAACGACGCTCGAAGACGCCGGCTACGTCGAGATCCGCAAGGGCTTCGTCGGCAAGCGCCCACGCACGTCGGCCCGGCTCACCAGCGTCGGACGGGCCGCGTTCGATCAGCATGTCGTTGCGTTGCAGGAGATCGTGGCGAGGGCCGGCGCATCCGTCCTGCCGCGTTAGTCCACAGTAGATCTATATCGAGGTGATCCCGCATCAGTCGGATTCCGTCGCCCAGGTACGCGCGGTGGTGCGGTGCGCGCGCCACAACGAGCACGTGGAGTAGATCTCCTATGAGCTGAGGTATCGCCTCGAGGGCGACGCGACCGACACCTGCCGTCGGGGCATTCGCTCGTGAGTTCGGTGGAGGGGCAGCCATTCGGCTGCGAACCCATCTCCCGCACACATTAGCCGAGCAGTCATCCGCCATCCACGTGATGATCGCTGCTTGCGCACAACGGCGGCCTGTCCACTTGCGCCCGACACCGCTTGGCGCGGACCAGCCGCCGCCCGCCCGGCCCGGCACGGTCCTCACTACGCTCGTCGTCCAGCCCTTTTCATTGTATCGGTAGGACAACCGGCTCCGAACCGTCGCGAATGATGATTTCTCGGCGCTGACCTGCGCATATGCTCGTCGAGACCCAAGGCCAACACTCACCGGGGAGCACTGTGCCCGACGTCAGAACGCTGGAGATCGCCGTCGAACAGCAGGTCGTCGACCGGGTCTACGAGCGGCTGGAAGGGATGCGGGCGCAGGCCGGCGCGCTCGCCGGGGAAGGGCACCGGCGGGCCGCGGCCGGCCCGGCCACCGGCCTGGTGGAGCGCGACGCGCTGGTCCACCGGGCCGCCGCGCAGCTCAGGGCGCTGGACGCCGAAGCGGAAGGCCTCGTATTCGGCCGGCTCGACTTCGACGACGGCGAGACCTATCGCATCGGGCGGCTGGGTGTCCGCGACGGCCTGGAACCACTGCTGGTCGACTGGCGGGCGCCCGCCGCGGCACCGTTCTATCGTGCCACCTCGGGCGAGCCGCTCGGCGTGGTGCGCCGCCGGGTCATCATCTGCCGAGGCCCGCAGGTCGTCGACCTCGACGACGACGTGCTGTCCCCGGACGACGCCGGCGACCTGCGGGTGCTCGGCGAGGGGGCGCTGCTGGCCGCGCTCCGGCGGTCCCGCGGCCCGCACATGCGCGACATCGTCACCACCATCCAGCGGGAACAGGACGAGGCCATCCGGGCGCCGGCCCGGGGTGTCACCGTCATCACCGGCGGGCCGGGCACCGGCAAGACCCAGGTCGCGCTGCACCGGGCGGCGTACCTGCTCTACACCGACCGGGGCCGGTTCACTGGCGGGCGGATCCTGGTGGTGGGCCCCTCGACGGTGTTCACCAACTACATCGGCCGGGTCCTTCCCTCGCTCGGCGAGGACAGCGTGCACCTGCGTGCCCTCGGCGAGCTCGTCGAGGGGGTGACCGCCACCCGCCGCGACTGCGCGCAGGTCGCCCGGATCAAGGGCGACGAGCGCATGCGGGAGGTGCTGGCCGAGCTGATGTGGCAGACCCCGCCGGGCGCACCGCAGCGGCTGCGGCTCGTGTACGCGGGACAGGTGCTCACGCTCGGCCCGGACGACTTGGCGGCGGCCCGCCGTCGCGTCCGCGCCCGGTGCGCGACGACCGGCACGAAGCCCAACGCCGCACGCCCGACCGCCGCCGCGGTCCTGCTCGGCGCCCTGTGGTCCAGGGTGGACGGCGCGCACCTCGGCCGGGAATTGTTCGCCGAGGAAGTCGGCGACCGCGGCGAGTTCCGCCGATTCCTGCAGGCGTGGTGGCCCGTGCTGACACCGGCGAAAGTCCTGTCCTGGCTCGCCGACGACGCCCGGGTGATCGGCCTGGCCGCGAGCGCCGCCAGCACGCTGGCCGCTTCGTACCGGGCGCGGCCCGACTGGTCCGTGGACGACGTTCCGCTCCTCGACGAGCTCGCCGGACTCCTCGGCGACCCGCCCGCCGCCCCGAAGGCGCCCGAACCCGAGTGGCGGCTGCGCGAGCTGACCACCGGCACCCGGCAGGTGGGCACCTTCGTCCTGGCCTGCGGCCTGCGGGACGGCTGGGAGCTGTACGCGCCCTGGCATCCCACGCCGATCGCCCTCGCGGGACCGGCCATCGACAACGACGCGGTCGCCGCTGCCCAGCGCTGGGCCGAAGCCGTCATCCTCCGCGAAGGACACCGGGTGGTCGGCTGGACGGACGGGTTCGACCCGCACGGCGAGGAGGGATACGTGCCGGTGCTGGCCGAGCCGCTGCCCGTCGAGGAGGTCGACGACGCGCCTGCCGACGAGCCGTACCTTCACGTGATACTCGACGAGGCCCAGGACCTGTCGCCCATGGAATCTCGGATGATCGCCCGGCGCGCCGAGCACGCGTCGATGACGATCGTCGGCGACCTCGGCCAGGCGACCCATCCGCTGGCGGCCGCCTCGTGGCCGCAACTGCTCACCCGGCTCGGCAAGCGCGAGGTCCGCACGCTGGAGCTGCACACCGGATACCGGGTGCCCCGGGTGATCGCGGACTACGCGGCACGGATCCTCGCTCCCGGGATCACGCCGACGCGCTCCTACCGCCCCGGCGGCACGCTGTCGGTGCGGCAGGTCGACGATCTGCACGCCGCGCTCCGGGAAGCTGTCCACCAGGCCCCGCCCGACGCGACTGTCGCCGTCATCGCCGCCGACGACGCGCTCATCGACCTGCCCAGCGCCGCCGTCGTGCCGGCCAGCCTGGTCAAGGGCCTCGAGTACGACCACGTGATCGTCGTGGAGCCAGCCGACATCGTGGCCGCCGAGCCGCGCGGCCTGAACAGGCTGTACGTCGCACTGACCCGCGCCGTCGCGACCCTGGTCATCCTTCACCACAAGACGCTGCCCGACGCCCTCAGCCCGTAGTCTCCTACCGGCGGACCGCGCGGATCTGCCGCGTACGGGCGGCGGGTCGCTGCGCTCCCGCCGTTTCACTCTTCTGCCGCAATCCGCGCTCGTACCGCAGGTAGTGCGCTTGATCAACGCGCCTTCAACTCGACGCTCCCCGGGCCGGCCGCCGCGGCGCGGGTGTGCGGCGTGTGTGGGGACGTTGGTGGTCACGGTTGTTCAGTCGGCGATGTCGATGCCGAAGTCGCGGGCGAGGCCGGCCAGGCCGTCGGTCCAGCCTTGGCCGACGGCACGGACTTTCCAGTCGGGGTTGCGGTGGTAGATCTCGATTGCGACGGCGCCGGAACCGTCGAGGCTGACCGCGATGACGACCTTGTCGATGTCGCGGGGAAGGTGGGGTAGGTCGCTCTCCACAGCGCCCGACAGCCCGCTACACTGCCCCGCCTCGCCCCCGAAACGGCAGCGACGACGGGGTCAAGGTCACAGGCGGGCCGGCGCACGCACATGTCGATGGGAGGACATTTGAGAGAACGAATGCCCAGTGACACAGACGCTTACTCCGTCCTGGCCCGGGGCGAACCAGGTTCGCGACCCGGCCTGAGTCATCGAATCAGGTCAGCGGACGAAGTTCGCTATGAGCGCGGCGGTCCGGTCGGGGTGTCCGAGCCACGGTCCGTGACCTGCTGGCAGCAGCTCCAGCTGAGCACCGGGGATTGTGTCAGCTGTGGCTCGGGCGACCTCAACTCCTCCGACGGGGTCGTGTTCACCCCAGATCAGCAGGGTCGGGACGGTCAGCTGCCGTAGTTCCTCGCGCTGCAGCTTCATCGCAGGTCGAAACCCGAAGGGTGAGATGGCCGCGCGAAGCTCGGCGAGGCTGACGCGCGAGGCCAACGGGTCGTGGCCGGCGGCGACCATGGCCTCGATTTGGCCCGGGTAGTTGACGATGGTGTCCTTCTCGCCCATGCCGCCCATGTTCTGCACGACGGTCCTCGGCGTTGACGGCATCTTGCGGGACAGGAACTCCCCGACCTTCGGTGTGGCTACCACCCGCAACGGTGGCGGCACGCGGGTGCCCGGCAGCAGCGGCGGTGCCCCGACCAGCACGAGCCGACGGACCCGGTCGGGGTGGTCCAGCGTGTACCACAGCGCCCATGTGCCACCCGTCGAGTTGCCCAGCAGCGCGGTCTCGTCCAAGCCAAGCGCGTCGAGCACGCTGTCCAGGCACTCGACCCCGGCGTCGCGGTAGCGCTCGCGCGGTAGCTCGACGGGGTCGCTCAGCCCGAAGCCGGGCCGGTCCACGGCGACTGCCCGCAGCCCGGTCAGACGCTCGAGCAGCGGGAGAAACAGCAACGCTGTGGGGCCGCTCCCATGGAGAAGTACGAGCGGCGGCCCCCGCCCGCCTCGATGACATGAACCCGCTGGCCAGAAACGACCTCGAGGTGCCGGCCCTGCGCCGACGACCCGGCGAGCACCCGCTCATGGACTGCTACAACATCATCCGGATGGGTCAGCGCTGCCAGGCGAACGTCTCTCCGCGGTTCGCGTCTTCCAACGACGTGATGCCTGCTCATCACTGCCTCCTTCGAGTCCTCACCGGATCTCTCTGTCCGGTCTGTCGCCATCGTCGGACCGAACCCGGCCACCGACTAGGACAAGCTGTGAACTACCACCGGCCGGGACGCCGTTCAGAATCGGAACTAGGCGGGGGCGGCGCCTGGACAGAACCTCGTTACATGCGCAACTACGGGCAGTACTGTCCGGTCGCGAGAGGCGCGGAGATCTTCGCGGAACGCTGGACGCCGATCATCATGCGCAACGTGCTCCACGGGTGCCGCACGTTCAACGACATCGCGGCGGGCGCTCCAGGTCTGTCCCGGGCGCTACTCACCCGCCGCCTTCGCGAACTCGACCACGCTGGGGTCGTTAAGATCCGTCCCAAGCCTGATGGGCACGGGTCGTTCTACGAGCCGACGCCCGCCGGGCGGGCGCTCGAGCCGGTGCTGACCGCCCTTGGCATGTGGGCTGAGGAGTGGACAGACGTCCGGCCTGAGCACTCCGACCCTGCGGTGGTCGTGTGGTCGTGGGGCCGGCTTCACCTGCGACGGGAGAGCCTGCCTGACCGGCGGATCGTCGTGCGCTTCGAGTTCCACCGCCGCGGCCGGCGGGAGACGATGTGGCTCCTGATCGAGCAGCACGAGGCCGAGCTGTGCGCGTTCGATCCCGGTTTCGGGGACGACCTCGTCGTCGTGGTCAACGACCCCGTCACATTTGCCCGCTGGCACCTGGGGCACATCGAGTGGACAACTGCGCTGAGGTCAGGCGGGGTCAATGTGACCGGACCACCCGACCTGCGTCGGGCACTGCCGACCTGGAATCGACGCCCGGAAATCGGGGCCAAGCTGCGGGCCGCGCATCGGGCAACGGCAGGACGCCCGCAGTCGTCAGGACCATTGGCGTCGATGTAGCGGCCAGCGCACGTCTGTCCTGTTCTGACACGACGCCTCAGCAACGTACTCTCGTAGCCGCGATGCGGGCGTTCCTACCTGGCCACGCGGCCACCGCTATGCCGTAAGACGATCTTGACTTTGAGAGCCGAACCGGACATGCGAACCTGATTTCGCAGGTCAGCGGCCTGCCTACTTGACCTTGCCCGCGGGAACGTCCCATGTGGACGGTTCATTTCAGCAGTTCAGGTGGCTTGTGTGAGTCCGCGTGAGAAGATCCAGTGCACCCAACCTGTCAGCATACGAACCCTCAACCGGTGATTGAGGGGCCGGAATTGGCGGTGGCGCCGGTCCACACCGACCGAGCCCTGCGCGCAGGACGAGAGTCTGGTCGGTGCAGCGGGGCAGCCGGGCGACGATCTGGGCGACCCGGGTTGGGGATGGGGTGGGGCCGTTCGCTTGGGTGCCGGCCGATTTGAGCTACGGCGACCGTCAAGCTCGGCGGTCGTCGATTTGGCGAGCTTCGCGAGAAGGGGGTCAGTCCGCAGCGGACGACCCAAAAAGCAAGGCAAGGAGACCTCACTCCTTGCCACTCTTAACGTATAGCGCACCGGGGGGCTTGCGGCAAGACCCGGGTCGCGCTCCAGAATCGTCGGCCGGACCAAGAACGGACGAAGACTTGGGGGCACGACGTGCGTGTGTTGTTGTCGACGGACGGGGGACGCGGCGACGGACCGCTGGTGGGACTGGCGGTGCGGTTGCGGGCGCTCGGCGTGGAGGTGCGGGTGTGCGCGCCGCCCGACTGGGCGGAGCGGCCGGCCGACTGGTCAGGGGGAAGGCAGCGAGAGATGAGGACGTGCCGAACAAGCGGTTTGACACTGCGCGAGACGCCGGTGATTCGACCGGTCGATGCAGGGCAACGGAGCACGGCTGCCTCGGAGGTATCGCGATGATCGAGCAGTACGTGTTGGGTCTGCAAGAGGTTGACGAGATGCAGGTCGCGGTCGTTGGCGGTAAGGGCGCGCACCTGGGGGGTCTGTCGCGGATCGACGGCGTCCGCGTGCCGGCTGGGTTTTGCGTGACGACGGACGCCTTCCGGCGGATCATGGCGGAAGCGCCGTCGATCGACGATCAGCTCGATCGGCTGTCGCGCCTGAACCGGGATGACCGGGAGGCGATCCGCACGCTCAGCGCGGAGATCCGCCGGACCATCGAAGGGATCACCATTCCTGGCGATCTCGCGGCGGCGATCACCCGCGCTCTCGCCCAGCTCGGCGAGCAAGCCGCCTACGCCGTCCGATCCAGCGCGACGGCAGAGGACCTGCCGACGGCCTCTTTCGCCGGCCAGCAGGACACGTACCTGAACGTCGTGGGCCCGGTCGCGATCCTCCAGCACGTCAGCCGGTGCTGGGCCTCGCTGTTCACCGAGCGGGCCGTGACCTACCGCCAGCGGAAGGGCATCGACCACCGTACGGTCCACATGGCCGTGGTCGTGCAGCAGATGGTCTTCCCGCAAGCGGCCGGCATCCTGTTCACGGCCGACCCCGTCACCTCCAACCGGAAGGTCGCCACCGTGGACGCCAGCTTCGGCCTCGGCGAGGCCCTGGTCTCCGGCCTGGTGAACCCGGACGTCTTCAAGGTGCGCGACGGCGAGGTCGTCGCCAAGGCGGTCGCCGCCAAACAGCGTGCCATCCACGCCTCGCCGGCCGGCGGGACGCAGGAAGTGGCGATCGACCCGCAGCGGCAGGAGCAGCCCGCGCTGACGGATGCGCTGGTCGTGCGGCTCGCGCAGCTGGGCCGGCGGATCGAAGCGCACTTCGGCCGCCCCCAGGACATCGAATGGTGCCTGGTCGACGAAGACTTCCAGATCGTCCAGAGCCGGCCGATCACCACGCTGTTCCCCATCCCCGCGGCCCGCGACGCAGAGAACCACGTCTACGTCTCCGTCGGTCATCAGCAGATGATGACCGACCCCATGAAGCCCCTCGGGCTCTCCTTCTGGCAGATGACGACCCCCGCGCCCATGGCCGAGGCCGGCGGCCGCCTGTTCGTCGACGTCACCCAAAGGCTGGCCTCGCCGGCGAGCCGCGCCGGCCTCCTGGAGGCCCTGGGGAGATCCGATCCGCTGATCGGGGACGCGCTGCAGACCATCCTCGAGCGCGACGGCTTCATCCGGCCGCTCCCTGACGAGGGTCCCCCCGGGCCACTGTTTGGCGGCGCGCCAGCTCCGATCGAGACCGATCCGACCATCGTCACCGAGCTGATCGGGCGCAGCGAGGCCTCCATCGCCGCCTCGGAACGCGACATCCGGACGAAGTCCGGAGAGGCGCTGCTCGACTTCATCCTGGCGGACATCCAGGAGCTGAAGCGGATCCTGTTCGATCCGCAGAGCCATCAGGTGTTCATATCGGCGATGGAGGCCGCGTGGTGGCTCAACGATCAGCTGCAGGCGTGGCTGGGCGAGAAGAACGCGGCTGACACGCTCACGCAGTCCGTTCCCCATAACGTCACGTCGGAGATGGGGCTGGCGCTCTTGGACGTCGCGGACGTGATCCGTCCGCATCCGGAGGTGGTGGCGTTCCTGCACCACGTCGAGGACGAGGGTTTCCTGGACGAGCTGGCCGAGCTCTCGGGCGGGCGGGAAGCGCGAGACGCCATCGAGACATGGCTCGAAAAGTACGGCATGCGCTGCGTCGGTGAAATCGACATCACGCGGCCGCGTTGGAGCGAGCGCCCCTCCGCGCTCGTGCCCGTAATCCTCGGCAACATCAAGAACTTCGAGCCGGGCGCCGGCGCGCGGCGCTTCGAGCAAGGGCGCCAGGAGGCGTGGGCGAAGGAACAGGAGCTGCTGAAGCGCTTGCGGGCCCTGCCGGACGGGGAGCGGAAGGCCGAAGAGGCCAAGCGGATGATCGACCGGGTCCGGACCTTCATCGGGTACCGGGAGTATCCGAAGTACGGCATGGTCAGCCGCTACTTCGTGTACAAGCAGGCCCTGCTGGAAGAGGCCGAGCGCCTCGTGCAGGCCCACGTGCTTCATGAGAAGGAAGACATCTTCTACCTCAGGCTCCAGGAGCTCCACGACGTCGTGCGCACGAACCACGTGGATGACCAGCTCATCTGCCGGCGCAAGGACGCGTTCCGGTCGTATCAAGCACTCACGCCGCCCCGGGTGCTCACATCGGATGGCGAGGTCATCGCCGGGGCGTACCGACGCGATGACGTGCCGGCCGGTGCCCTGGTCGGTCTACCGGTTTCCGCCGGGGTCATCGAGGGGCGGGCCCGCGTCATCCTGGACATGGCGCAGGCCGATCTCGAACCGGGCGACATCCTGGTCACGGCCTACACGGACCCCAGCTGGACGCCCCTGTTCGTGGCGATCACGGGCCTGGTCACGGAGGTGGGAGGCCTGATGACCCATGGCGCAGTGATCGCACGGGAGTACGGCTTGCCGGCCGTCGTCAGTGTGGTAGATGCCACCCGGCTGATCCCCGACGGGCAGCGGATCCGCGTGCACGGAACCGACGGGTACGTCGAGCTTCTGCCTTGACCGACCACTCACCGAGAAGGCCCATCCGTAGCGTCCGGCCAAAACAACGCTCAGCAGTTGATCCACGAGAACTCCCGCCCCGCCGCGTCCGCTGAGCTCCAGCGCCGCCCAGTAGGCGGCTCGACCGCCTCCCGCCAGGCGGTCCAGCCGGCTCAGCAGACGCTGCGATTCCCGACGGCGCGGGCGATCAGCCAAGCGGACACCCTGCACATTCAGCCGCCACTCTCAACCCGGACGAGCCGATGACACTCCAGCCGGCCTCGCCGCGCTTCCGGGCCGACGTCAGGCCCAACCTCGGAAAGTCGTCACCGTTCGTGCCAGCGTGGGAGCGGGCCGGGTCGGAGGTTGGTGACGTTCGCGAAACCCGAGAGGTGTTGCGTACGTCCGAGGACGAACGCGATGGAGGCGTACGCGTCCAGGCGCCCGCCGAGGTACGGGTGGTCCGACAGCGAGAAATGTCCAGCCCGCCACGGTCGGCCTGTTGCGCCATGCGCAGCAGCTCGTCCGCGTCGTCGATGTCGCTGTGCGCGCCGAAGCCGAAGACGACTTCTCGTGCAGACAAGGTCCTGCCCATTCAGTTGAGGGGACGGATTCAGGCGGCGGTGGGGCCGAACTGTTCGGTGAAGCGGTCGGTGAACAGGTCGGCGCCTTTGTACTGGGAGACTGTCGTGGCCGGGACGACGGCCGGGCCGTCGGGTGTGGGGCAGCTGGCCGGCACCGCCGCGCGGCCCGAGCGGGAGCAGGATCATCGGGTGGGGCAGGGGCCGGTAGGTGGCTGTGGGCTGCTCGTCGCGCAGTTGGGCGGTGATGTTCTGCGCCACGACCTCGGCGTGCTGCATCGCGTACCCGGCCATCTTGGCTTCGGCGACATCGGTGATGTCGCCGATCGCGTAGACGTGGTCGTACCCGCGGACGTTGAGGGTCTCGGTGACGGAGACCTGCCCCTGCGGAGTGCGGGTCGTGAGCCGGCCGTCAGCCAGGTAGTCGCTGTTGACGCGCACGCCGTGGGCGTGGAACCAGATGTCGGCAGTGATCTCCTCCCCGCCGGTGGTGGTAATGGTGAAGGTCCCGACCCGACCGGCCTCGTTCGCCGGCGGCGCTGTCAGGCCGGTGCCAAGCCGCAGCTGAATGTCCAGCTCCTTGAGCTGGCGGTGCAGGTCGGCGCGCATCTCCGGCCGGAAGGCGGCCAGCAGTTGCTCGGCCGGGTCGACGATAGTCACGTGCTTGTGTGGCCAGACCTCCTTGATCTCGCCGGCCAGTTCCACACCGACCGGCCCGGCGCCGAGGATCAGCACCCGCTCGGCGTCGGCCAGTCCTTATGGCTTTGGCGGAGGTCGTCCAGCGCTTCCCTCGTGGAGTCCGCTTTGGGCTTGGCCGGGTAGGCGTAGCTGGAACCGGTGGCCAGGACCAGATAATCCGCCTCGACACGCCGACCTGAGGCCAGGGTGACGCCGCCGGGGTCCACCGAGATCGCGCGGTCGCGAATCACCGTGCCCCGCGTGAGCAGCGTGTCGAAGGGGAAGAACATGTTGCCCGCCCAGTCGGGCTGGGCCAGCGCCCCCAGTGACCCCGCCGCGTTGACAAACGCGTCCCGGGGATCGATGAGAACGACATCGGCTTTGGATTCCAGCGCCTTGGCAACCGCCGCACCCCCATAACCTCCGCCGACGACCACGACCGTACGACTCATGATTTCAGCTCCTACCGACAAAGAGTTCGAACGCCTTCCCCGACTCTCGTCAGCCGGCAGGCGGTCAGGAAGGCCGGGCTGACGCTGGTAGTGGTAGGGACACAGACCCCGGCAACCCCTGGCAACCCAAAGGTCGGGCGACTGGGTGCGCCATTGCCGTCCCAGACAAACCCAACCGGATACGAACCCCGAAAGCGCAGGTCAAGCGCTTCGTTGACGGGGAGGCCCACGCCACCGTTGCCGCGTACGAACCCGCGTGAAACGGCATTCGTGCTGCTCGACGACCCTGTCGGGTGATCTTTCACAGGTCGGGTGCACCCAACCTGTCAGCATACGAACCCTCAACCCGTGATCGAGGGCCCGGAACTCGCGGTCTCGCCGGTGCACGCGAAGGTGCGTCGCCAGGGCTATCGCGGTGGTCAACGGGGGTAGCGCGGTGGTCAACGGGGGTAGCGCGTTGGCCCGGCGGTCTCGGTGGTTCGCCGTTGATCGACGAGGGTTGGGCGCGTCTCGGTGGTAGGCATGGTCGTTGGCCGATGTATGGATGCGGGTGCGCGCGGCGGGCGGGGATCGCGGAGCAGGCCGGTGCGGCTGGAGGAGCCGGGCCTGGTTGCGATGTCGGATGCGGAACGGTCGGCGGCTGTCGCGGCTCTTGCAGACATCCTGGCTGCGTGGTGGGCCAGGCAGCAGGAGACCGGCCACCGACCGGACGGCAGCGTTAGCGACGGGGCGGAGTGAAACACACTCATTTGCCGATGAGCGGGTGCGTCGGGAGCGGTCGACGAGCGTGCGGCTGGCATGCCGACGGATAGATGAAGGCGGGTCGTTCTCGGGGCGTTCCCCGGACTGAGGTTCGCTGTCGCCACCGTCGTCCCGACGCGGCGGTTGACGTCTCCGCACACTGCGACTTGACGCAACCCGAGTTCGTGATGGGCGACCTCATCCGGCCGAATCAGTCGTCAGCGCTCCGCCTGTCATGCAAGCG
>WNGE01001997.1_pt1 | contig 25401 bp, 16 predicted proteins | sample 5400651 | NCBI WGS metagenome assembly WNGE01 (sample SAMN13153370, study PRJNA577476) | soil metagenome | isolation source: 60 cm soil or saprolite under grassland replicate 2 | place: USA:California | collected 2016-06-15 | reverse complement strand
CGTCCTGCACCACCCCGAGTACCGCGAGCGCTACGCCGCCAACCTCCGCCGCGAACTCCCCCGCATCCCGTTCGCCTCCGCCCCCACCAACTGTCATCCTGAGGAAGCGGAGTCCTTCGCGGAGCGGAGGACTCCCGACGAAGGATCTATGCATTCCGTCCGCGCCACCAAAGCCGCCAGCGAGTCCATAGATCCTTCGGCCCGCAAAGAACGCGGACCGCAGGATGACAAGGCACAGAATTCCTCTGTGTCCTATGTGCCCTCTGTGGTTAAAGATTTGGAAGTTTTCCGCGAGCTAGTAAAAGCCGGCCAGCGCCTCGCCGAAATCCACGTTCACTATGAGCAGCAACCGGAGTACCAGCTCACGAAAAGAGAGAAGGAAGGCGAAAAGCTCGACTACCGGGTCACCAAAATGCGCCTCACCAAGGACAAGACTTCCCTCCTCTACAACCAGTTCCTAACTCTCTCCGAAATCCCGAAAGAAACCTACGACTACCGCCTCGGCAACCGCGCGGCCCTCGAATGGGTCATCGATCAATACCAGGTCTCAACCGACAAGCGCAGCGGCATCGTCAACGACCCCAACCGCGCCGACGACCCAACCTACATCCTCCGCCTCATCGGACAGGTCATCGCCGTCAGCCTCGAAACCGTAAAGATCGTCCGCTCCCTCCCACCGCTGGGTCTCGGACAGCTCGAAGAGAAGTTGGCCACGTTGTGACGCAGGTCCTTGACGCAGCTCCCATCTCAGAGATAACGTATCTACAACTGCTATAGCTCAATCGCAGTTAAGAACCGCACTTCGACCGAAGCTCAGGCATCGTGCGTGGAAACAGGGGCCAAATCAGACCCTTCGCCGCGAATTTCGGGCGTTAAGCTCTTTGAAATCTAGATTTTGCCAGCGATGGCAAAGGTTAACTGATTGATTCTAAAGGTCATGCGCTTTGGCACCCAGTGTAAGGCCTTTGTTATCTAGATTTTGCCTACGACTCATTTGGAATCTACATTTTGGAGCATTTTCACCACCTAACTCCATGATTCCAAAAGACCGGGGGGAGGGGACCCGGGGGACCCTCCGTACTAACTGATCAACACATCAGGAGTAATGAGCAAGAATCAAGGGCGACCCCGCTTAGGAAAGCCCGCTCAAGCGTGGATGCGAAAGTCGGTGGATTTCAGGGCCCGCATCTCCGAAAACGCTTCGGGCAGAAAGTGCACCAGGTCAGTTGCGACCAGAGAGTTTTCGCCGACTGATTCGCTCGCCAAGTCACCCGCCAGTCCGTGAAGATAGACCGCGAGCGCCGTCGCAGCGAGAGCCTGCTGTGGATGTTGCGCAATCAGGCCAGCCACCATTCCGGTGAGAACGTCTCCCGTGCCGCCGGTGGCCATGCCGGGGTTGCCGGTAGGATTCACCCAGACAGTGCCATCAGGCGACGCGATCAATGTGCGATGGCCCTTCAACACGACGATCAATTCGTGTTCGCGCGCAAAAGTTCTTGCGACTTCCAGGTGGTTGGCCTGGATGTCGGCGATGCTACGGCCGGTCAGTCTCGACATCTCTCCGGGATGAGGGGTGATCACGAGAGTGCGTCCGCGGCCGGTCAACTTCCCGGCGGCGTGTTCGAAGGCGTTGAGAGCGTCCGCATCCAGCACCATGGGCGTGTTGTATCGAGTGATGGCGGCCCGCACGAACTCGACGGTTTCGGGGTGGCGGGAGATTCCCGGGCCGATCGCAACTACAGTTTTTCGTTCGACCAGCAAATCGAGACCCGATTCGAGCGAGCGTGGGGAAATAGTTCCTGCTTCGGTTTCCGCGAGCGGCTCGGTCATCACTTCCGGATGAAAGCAGGCAACGGTCGCGAGCACAGATTTGGGCGTCGCTACGGTAGAGAGGCCGGCACCCGCTCTCAGCGCGGAGAATCCGGCCATCGCAGCCGCGCCCGCTTTGCCGATCGAACCGCCGATGACCAGGACGTGGCCGTAGCTGCCTTTGTTGGCATCCCGCGCACGGGGCGCCAGCAGCGTAGCGAAATCCGCGGGGGTACTCAGATGAAGTCCGAGGTTCGAAGCGATGGCTTCGGGAGGAGAGCCGATGAGAGCGATCACCGTGGGCCCGCTGGTCAATCCTGAAAAAACGTGGGCCGGACGCGGCGCGGTAAAGGTGACTATCGCATCGGCGCGGGCTTTGTCACGAATGCCGGTCCCGATTTGCGGCTGCATAGCGTCGGCATCGACGCCGGAGGGAATGTCGATCGCGACCATGGGCGCGGCGCTTTCGTTCATCCTGCTAATTACGGACGCATAAAGCGGGCTGACCGGCGGACGAAAGCCCGTGCCCAGCACGGCATCGACAAGAAGGTCGGCAGCGAACACCTCGGTTGCGTCGGCCGAGTCCAAGCAGGAAGGCTCGGACACAACCAGCGGACGAACTGTGAGTTGCTGGAACATGGCGGCGGCATCTCCGCGAAGTTCTTCCGGAGCGCACAGCAGAAGGGCACGCACGGCGCGGCCGGATTCGGCCAGTTTGCGCGCGGCCACGAAGCCGTCGCCGCCGTTATTGCCTTTGCCGCAGACGATGGCGATGCGCTGGGCCTGAGAATAGTCGGAGAGGATGAAGCGAGCGACGGCCGAGCCTGCGTTCTCCATCAGCGCCAGAGAAGGCACGCCGAAGCGCTCGGAGGTTGCACGATCGATGGCGCGCATTTCCGCCGCGCTGACGATCTTCATGATTTCGACCCGGATGGTTGCGGCCCGGCCGTCAGTTCGAGTTCGCGAAGCTGCTGCGGCTCGCCCATCGCGATCAGGAAATCGCCGGCCTCAATGCGATCGTCCGGTGCGGGATTGAAGCGCATGCCCGCCTCGCGCTTGATCGCGAGGACGATGACGCCGCGATCCTGGCGGATACGCGAGTTCTCAATGGTCGTGCCGGCAAACGGACTGCGCGGGGTAATTGGCACCTCGCCAATCTCGAGGTCCATGCCGAGATGCGTGGTGGCTGTGTCGAGGAAACTGACCACATGCGGACGCAGGAGCGAATGGGCGATGCGCTGTCCGGCAAAAATATAGGGCGAAACGACCGAGTCGGCGCCGGCGCTGCGCAGATGCTTCTCCGCCATCTCTTCGCTGGCGCGGGCGATGATGCGCAGGCCCGGGTTCAGGCTGCGGGCGGTCAGCACGATATAGAGATTCGTGGCGTCGGTGGTGGTGGCGGCGACCAGGCCGCGCGCGCGGTCGATCTGGGCGTCGCGCAGAGTCTGCTCCTGGGTGGCGTCGCCGATCAACATGAGCCAGTTCTCGCTCGAAAATTTCTGCGCTTTGGCCTCGTTGCTTTCGATGATCACGAACTGAGCGGGACGGCGGGCCAACTCGCGGGCGGCACTGCGCCCGACGCGTCCGGCGCCGCAGATGATGTAGTGACCGGTGAGACGGCCGATATCGCGCTCCATGCGGCGCCTTCCAAAGAAGCTCTGCAGCTCGAATTCTAGCAAAGCCTGGGTGAGCGATCCGATGGCCAGAAACACCAGTGAGACTCCGCCCAGAATAATGACAACGTTGAACACGCGCCCGGCATGCGACAGGAGATGCGTTTCCTGATATCCGATGGTGGTCAGCGTGGTGATAACCATGTAGAAACCGTCGAACCATGGCCATCCCTCGATATAGTGAAACCCAAGCGTGCCGAGGCCAACTATGAGGGCCAAGGCGGCAGCGAGGATCTTGAGATTGCGGAAGGTCCTCATCGTTCCGTGCCGGGCGAGATGGGTGATCCAGTTTCCCGCGCGACTAGCGAGTATAGCTCCGGCATTGGTTGAGCGCAGTGACGATCGGTTGTGCTCGGAGAGTGCGCGTTGTTACGATCTCGTGGTATGAAGCTCTCGGTTGTGATGCCCGTGTATAACGAGCGGGCAACTCTGCGCGCGGTGATCGAGAGAGTGCTCTCCGTGCCGATGGAGATCGAACTACTTTGTGTGGATGACGGATCGCGCGACGGATCGCGTGACATCCTGGCCGAATTAGCGAAGCAGCACGAGCAGATTCGGGTCTTGGTGCAGCCTCACAACATGGGCAAAGGGGCGGCGCTGCGGCGCGGCATCCAGGAAGCAACGGGCGACTTTGTCGTCATTCAGGACGCCGATCTGGAATACGATCCGGGGGAATATCCGCAACTGCTCGGGCCGCTTCTCGAAGGCAAGGCCGACGTGGTGTTCGGCTCTCGTTTTATGGGAGGCGGCCCACACCGGGTGCTGTATTTCTGGCACTCGGTTGGCAACTGGTTTCTGACGCTGCTTTCCAACTGTCTGACTAATATCAATCTTTCGGACATGGAAACCTGCTACAAGGTGTTCCGGCGCGAGGTGATTCAGTCGATCCCGATCGAGGAGAACCGCTTTGGGTTCGAGCCCGAGATCACAGTGAAAGCAGCCCGGCGCAAGTTGCGGATTTACGAAGTTGGGATCAGCTACTCCGGACGCACCTACGAAGAAGGGAAGAAGATCGGCTGGAAAGATGGCGTGCGCGCGTTGTATTGCCTGGTGAAGTATTCGCTAAAAGAACCGAAGGCGCGAACGGAGCCTGCCAAGTCAACCGCGGCCGAGGATTCTAAACCGGTGTCGCCGTCTTCCGCTTCGGATTAAAGAACGGGAGCGCCACCACCGTCGCGGTTGTCTTCTTCCGCTGGGCTTCGATCGTCAATTCCATCTGCAGCTTGGTGCCGGGCTTGGAATACCCGGTGCTCACGCTGGCTAAAGCGATCAGCTTCTTCAAGAGCGGTGAAAACGCCGTTGTCGTGGCTTTGCCCACCTGGCGGTCGCCCGAATAGACGGGCACCGCCACGCGCGACGCCTGGCTCGGAGCTGCTGGCGACAACCCAAACTTATCGAACTGTTCCTCCACTTCCACCCAATCCACCTCCAGTCCGACCAACTGGCGTGCCACGCCCTGCTTGTGATCTCGCGCGACCGCCCGCTTGCCGATGAAATTCTCTTTGTCGAGATGCACCATCTTCCCGAAGCCCAGCTCGTACGGAGAATACTTCTGCGACGGGATCAGCGCCTTCTTCGAACTGATGTAATCCACTTCGATCAAGAGCAATCCCGCTTCCACGCGCGCTACGTCGAGCGCCAGCATTCCGGCGGCGTGGATATCGAACTGCTTGCCCTTCGCCATCAACTCATCCCACACCTTGATCGCATCGTTCCACGGGATCCACACTTCGTAGCCCAGGTCTCCGGTGTATCCGGTGCGTGAGATGTCCACCGGCACACCCGCAATCTTGCCGCTGGTCTTGCGGAAATATTTCAAGTTCGTGATGTCGGCATCGGCGACGGTCTTGATCAGTTTTGCCGAAGTCGGTCCCTGCAGGGCCAACGCCGCCGTCCGCTCGGAGATGTCTTCGATCTGAACGTCCATATTCGCGCCGCTCTGCCGAAACCAGCGCAGGCTGGGATCGGCAGCGGTCCAGCGATACTTGTTTTCTTCCAGGCGCGTGATGGTGCCGTCGTCGATGACCTTGCCGTCTTCGTCGCACCAGTTGGCGTAAATCACTTGCCCCACGGCAACTTTGTTCACGTCGCGGGTGATGACGCGGTTCACGAGTTTGGTGGCGTCCTTGCCGGTGACCAGATATTTGTAGAGCGGAGTGATATCGATCAGGGCACATGCGTTGCGAATCGCGTTGTATTCATGCTCGTGGTGCACTTCATACACGCTGACGGTGTAGTATCCCGACCACTCGCGGTAGTTCAGACTGTGGCAGAGGGCAAGAGTTCTCTCGTGAAACGCAGTTCCGATGGGCACGACAATCCTCGCGTGGGTTCCTTCGTGTACCTTCGTGCCCTTGGTGGTTGAGAAAGAAACATGAACCACTAAAACATGAACCACTAAGGACACGAAGGTTCACGAAGGAGACCGAACGCCGGATTATATGCAGTCCCGCTGCTGTGCAGCAAGCCAAGAATTACGTTGACCGCGGGTCAGAGACAGCACGTAAGATCGAGACAAAGCGATAGTTTCTCGATAGAATGGCGAGTCATTTTCTCCAAGAGTCGCAATTGATCTGGATCAATCTATGTCTGCTGTTTCAAACGGCAAAAAATACGACGTGATCGTCGTCGGCGGGGGTCACAACGGCCTCACCAACGCCGCTTATCTTGCGAAAGCGGGAAAGAAAGTTCTGGTGCTCGAACGCCGCCACGTGCTGGGAGGTTCGGCCTGCACGGAAGAAGTATTTCCCGGCTTTAAGTTCTCCGTGTGCTCATATGTCGTCTCTCTGTTGCGACCTGAGATTATCCGCGACCTTGAACTGCCGCGCCACGGACTGGAAATTCTCCCACTCGACGGGACGTTTACGCCGATGCCGAACGGCGACTATCTCTGGCGCGTCAATGACCACGGCCGAACGCATCGCGAGATCGCCCGTCATTCGCGGGTCGACGCCGAAGCCTACGACGAATTCGGCAAGGCGATGCAGGCTATGTGCCGCTTCGTAAAGCCGATCCTCAGTATGGTTCCGCCCGATCCCGCGACGCTCAATCCCAGGGAACTGATGAAGTTGCTCTTCATCGGACGCCGCTTCCAGGGCATGTCGGGGGAAGACAAGTACAACCAGGTCCAGCTCATGACCATGAGCGCCGTCGATTTCCTCGACCAGTGGTTCGAGACCGATGTGCTGAAGGCAACCATGTCCGCCTCCGGCATCATTGGAACTTTTCTCGGCGTGCGCTCGCCGGGAACCGCCTACGTGCTGCTCCACCACTACATGGGCGAAATCGATGGCGCCTTCCGTGCTTGGGGATTCGCGCGCGGCGGCACTGGGGCCATCTCCAACGCTATTGCCGGCGCCGCTCGTGAAGCGGGAGCGGAAATTCGCACCGAAGCTCCGATCGCGCAGATTCTGGTCAAGAACGGGCGCGCAACCGGGGTCGCGCTGGCCAACGGCGACGAAATCTATGCCGATGTTGTTTCTTCCAGCGTCGATCCGCGGCTGACCTTCACAAAGATGATGGAGCGGGGTCATCTGCCCGACGAATTTCTGGAGGGTGTGAAGCGCTATAAGTTCCGCGGCTCCTCCGGCAAAGTGAACATGGCGCTCGACGCTCTGCCCAACTTCAAGAGCATGCCGGGAGTCGGCGCGCATCTGCGCGGTGCGATGTCGATCTCACCCAGCGTCGAGCACATGGAGAGGGCCTACGACGAGGCCAAGTACGGACACTGGTCCACGCGCCCCTACATCGACATGGTGATCCCGACTCTGACCGACACTTCACTCGCGCCGCCGGGGAAACACATCCTGTCATGCTTCGTGCAGTACGCGCCTTACAAGTTGGCGCCCGGACTCGACTGGGATACGGAGAAAGAAAAATTCGGCGATACGGTCGTCAATACCATCGCGGAATACGCGCCCAACATTAGAGACATCATCCTGCACCGCCAGGTGGTTACGCCGCTCGATCTGGAACGCGAATGGGGGCTGAGCGAAGGCAACATCTTTCAGGGTGAACTCTCCCTCGAACAACTGTTCTTCCTGCGTCCCGTCGCGGGCTGGGCGCAATTCCGCACGCCGATCAAGAACCTCTACATGTGTGGATCTGCAACCCACCCGGGCGGCGGCATCATGGGCGCGCCGGGACGTCTGGCCGCGCTCGAGATTCTAAAAGACGGGAAGGCGGCCTGATGTCCGAAACGCGCGATGTCGTCATCGTCGGTGGCGGACACAACGGGCTGGTCACCGCTTTCTACCTGGCCAAAGCGGGATTCAAATCGCTGGTGCTTGAACGCCGCGCGCAGGTGGGCGGCGCAGCCATCACCGAGGAATTTTATCCTGGCTTCCGCTGCTCGACTCTCTCCCATAACACGGGCCCGCTGCGCGCCGACGTGGTGCGCGACATGCACTTGGAGCGGCATGGGCTCAAGCTGACCAAGCCGGATGTATGCACCGTATCTCTGTTGCCGGATGGCCGCTCGCTGGTTCTCTACTCCGACCTTAAGAGGGCCGCGCAGGAGATCACGCAATATTCTCCGAAAGACGCCGCCGCGTACGGAGAATTTGGCGCCGCATTGGGCAAAATCGGGGCAGTCATCGGCGAGGCGCTTGCGCTCACGCCGCCAAATATCGATAGTCCGAGTAGCGGCGATCTCTGGGGAATGCTGAAGACGGGGCGGGCCATCCGCAATCTCGGCAAGAAGGATATGTACCGGGCGTTGCGCTGGGGTCCGATGGCGGTGGCAGACCTGGCAGCCGAGTTCTTCGACACCGAGCCGCTGCGCGCCACGGTGGCCGCACGAGGAGTTTTCGGAACTTTCCTGGGCCCCTGGTCGGCAGGCAGCGGTTTGGTACTGCTGCTGCGCGCCGCCGCTGATCCAACTCCTGTGGGCAGCGTTCAATTCCCTGCCGGAGGCGCGGGCGCGATCACGCAGGCCATGGCGGCCGCCGCCACGCAGGCGGGTGCGGAGATTCGCACCGGTGCCGCCATTTCGGAAATTCGCGTGAAAGACGGCGTCGCCACCGGAGTTGTGCTCGACTCTGGCGAAGAGATCTCCGCCAAGGCCGTCGTTTCAAACGCCGACCCGAAGCGTACGCTGATGCAACTGGTCGACCCTACGCACTTGCCGCCTGAATTCGTGCAGAAAATCAAGCACTACCGCTCGGTGGGCACGGTAGCCAAGATCAACCTGGCGCTGTCCGCGCTACCGGAGTTCACCGCGCTCAAGGGAAAGGGGAATGGCAACCTGCTGCAGGGCCGCCTCCAGATCGGTCCCGAGATTGACTATCTGGAGCGCGCCTTCGACGAGTGCAAATACGGGAACTTCTCAGGCGCGCCCTACCTCGAGATCGCCTTCCCGTCACTTTCCGATTCGGCGCTGGCACCCGCGGGCCAGCACGTGATGTCGATCTACATGCAGTACGCACCCTACAAACTGAAGAACGGCGATTGGGAGAGCCAGCGCGCTGCGCTCGGTGAAGCCGTGGTGAAGACGATCGCACAATACGCGCCGAACCTGCCGCAGACGATCCTCAGCCACCAGATCATCACGCCCAAGGATCTCGAAGAAACCTACGGCCTGACCGGCGGCCAGATCTTCCACGGCGAACTCGCCCTCGACCAGTTTTTCACCATGCGTCCGCTGCTCGACTGGGCGCGCTACCAGACCCCGATCGAGCGCCTGTATCTGTGCGGCAACGGCACACATCCGGGCACGGGGCTGACCGGCGGGTCGGGCGCGAATGCGGCGCGCGAGATTGTGAAGGCGCTGAAAAAGTAGCGCCGGCGTCCGCGCTGCCCGGCGAGGGCAAGGTGCCCTCGCGACAGCCGGCGAGGCGCCGGCGCTACACTCATCTATGCGTAACTCTGCGATTCTTCTTGTCTCTTGTCCCGACCGCAAAGGCATCGTGGCCTCGATTGCCGATTTCATCTTCCGCCACAACGGCAACATTCTCTTCAACGACGAGCACGGCGACGAGGCATCGAATCTCTTCCTGACGCGGGTTGAGTTCGATGCATCCGATTTCGACTTCGACATCGCCCGGTTCGCCGAACATTTCGCCCCCATCGCCCGCGATTTTCAAATGGACTGGCGGCTTGCTCATTCGTGGGAGCGCCCGCGGATGGCCATCTTTGTGTCGAAGTACGACCACTGCCTGCAAGACCTGCTCTACCGCCACCAGAGCGGCGAACTCGAGTGTGAGATTCCTCTGATCGTCTCCAACCATCCCGAGAGCCAGCGCGTTGCCGACTTTTATCGGGTCCCTTTCTTTCTGATTCCGGTGACGCAAGACACCAAGGGCGAAGCTGAGGAGAAGCAGCTCGCGCTCATACGAGAGCACAAATGCGATCTGGTGGTGCTGGCGCGCTACATGCAGGTGCTCTCGAACGAGTTCATCGCAGCGCTCGGCTCACGGAACATCATCAACATCCATCATTCCTTTCTGCCCGCTTTTATCGGATCGAAGCCCTACCACCAGGCCTTTCAGCGCGGAGTGAAGCTGATCGGCGCTACCGCGCACTACGTTACCCAAGTCCTCGACGACGGACCCATCATCGAGCAGGACGTGGCCCGCATCTACCATCGTGACACCGTCGACGACCTGATCCAAAAGGGCCGCAACATCGAGAAAGTCGTCCTGTCGCGCGCGGTCCGCTGGCATGTCGAAAACCGTGTGCTGCTGTATGGGAATAAAACGGTAGTGTTCCAGTGAGAGCTCTTGGCTCTTGAGCCGCTCACCTGCCTTCTCCCACCCGTGCCGGCACTTCCGTAACCAGATAACCAATTGCGCAGCCCTCGCCTTTCGGATTAACTAAAAGAACGTACTTGTTTGTAAAAGGTGCGGAGCCGTCCGTCTCGGAGGAGATGATTTGGTGGAAGATCCCAAATGGGAACTGGCGCTGCTGGCAACAGTACAGGGTTTTTACCAACGGCTGCTGAGCGAGCAACTCGGCGGTGAATTGCCGGCTCCCGCGGAACTGGCTGCCGAATCGATCCGACACGCCGACGACGTGCGCTCCATCCTGGAGCGCATGCACCTCTGGATCAAGCTCCTGGACATGGCAATCACTCCAGCCATGCTGCGACTTGGCATTCATCAAGATCTTGACCCCGAGGTCGCGGAGGCGCTCCTGCGGTACTTTGCGCGCCACCGGGACGACTCCGGCTCCAATCGGGACAAAACGGACCTGATCGCTACTTTCCTCTTCCGCCACCCCCGTGTGCCCGGACAATGGGAACGGCGCGGCTACGGCCTGGATGGATCCATTCCCCTCTCGCCGTTCGAAATCGCACTGCTGGAAATTCTCTCCGAGTCCGACGTGCCCGTTCTGCCCGATGAACACGTGCAGCGGCTGCGCGAATTCGGTCCGTTGCTCGACCAGGCGAACCGCTTCCAGGACTTCAGCGCGCTCATGGATTCCGGCATCATTCCCCGCGTCCGCGAACTCAAGGCGTCGCTGGGGGAGTCGATCTATAACCCCGGAGTGTTGGCGACCCTCGCGCCTTATAACTCCGCCTTCGGGGATCGCTTCCACGGGCTCTTTGCAGCCGCCACTTGCGAAATTAAGGATTTTGCCCGACGGCTGGAAGAACTCGGGGGCAGCATCCTCAGCACCGTCGACGGTGTCGAGGTCACGGTTGAGCATATAACGGCCCTCGATGAGAAGAATTTGCTGCAAGTCGATTACGCGGCCGCGCTGGAGAAATTCCGGCGCGTCTCCCGGCTGAAAAAAGAATTGGAACGCAGGCCGCCGATCCGTCGCTCGAATCCGCCTTGGCCCGCGCGTCCCTCCTATGGCGTCGGGGAGGGCGGCGCTGCGGCCGCACCCGCGCCCGATCGCAACTATGTGCCCGCCGCTATCACCCCGCAGGCGCTCTCGGTGGAAGAAGCCAAGTTGCGGAGAGTCGAAGAGTCGATCCGCGTTTTCGTGCGCGTCGCCGACCCCAAGTTCCGGCAGATCGTGCCCATGCGCTACTTCAACCTGATGCTGAGCCCCGCCGAGATCGACGCTTACACGGCGGACTATCTGGAGGAAGTCGGCGCGCGCGCCGACGTGGCGCGGATGCTGCTGCGCATCGTCTCGCTGACCGCGCGCATGACGACGGAGATCGAGGAACTTAAGAGGTCGCCGAACTCCCGTTCCATGTGGAAGCTGCACGCCGATTCGCTTGTCATCCTGGTGGACCTGGCCAAACGGCTGCCAGAGGCTGTCGACCGGCTGGCCTTGGCGATCGGGCAACAGCCGGAGATGCAGGACCGGGGCAACGCTCTCCAAACATCGCTCGAAAAGCTGGGCGAGCGGACCGTTGTAGCCACGAAGCTCCTTGGCGAAGCATAGACAACATAGACAACTGGGAACAATGGCGATTGCTGAGTCTTAACTCCTATGGAGAGCCGGGCGCCACCGCCCGTCCCTCCATGGCGCGAACTCAGTGAATATCAAACTGCTCCTGGTGCAAGGCTGGATCCGACTTCACGATAATTGTCTTCTTGGTGAGTTCTTCCATTTCGTTCAGCAAGCCCGCGTTGTTCAATTTCAGCGCTTTAGCGACCTCCGGATTCACGCGCAGCATCACGTCGCTGTGCTCGAGGTGCCTCGCGATCTTTCGCATCTCGACGTACACCTCGTTACAGATCGTGGTGACCGACTTCACAAATCCCGTGGACTGGCAGTAAGGACACGGCGATCCAATCGTGCGTTCCAGCGACTGCTTCACGCGTTTGCGCGTGATCGCGACCAGTCCGAAATCGTTAAACTGCAGCACCTTCGACGGCGCCCGATCGGCACGCAACGATTCCTCCAGCGCCTGCATGACTTTCTGCCGGTTCCGCCGCTCGTCCATGTCGATGAAGTCGATCACGATGATGCCGCCCAGGTCCCGCAGGCGGATCTGGCGCACAATTTCCCGGATCGCATCCACGTTGGTCTTCACGATCGTATCTTCCAGACGCGCGGTCTTGCCGACGTACTTGCCGGTATTGACGTCGATCGCGACCAAAGCCTCCGTCTGGTTGATCACGATGTAGCCACCGCTCTTCAGCCAGACCTTGGATTTCAGCGCCTTGCTGATTTCTTCGTTCAGACCGAACTGGTCGAAGAGCGGCGTCTCTTTCGTGTAGAGCTTGACCCGCCGCACCAGGGCAGGCTGGAAGCGGTTAGCGAAACGCAGTATGCGTTCGAACTCCTGTTCGTTATCGACCCAAATCACCGAAAATTCCGAGCTCACCTGATCGCGCAGCACTCGCTCCACCACGTTCAGATCGTGATAAATCAGTGCCGGCGGCTTGCTCGCTTCCGAGCGCGATTTGATTTCGTTCCACAGATTCTTCAGGAAGCGGATGTCGGCGCGCAGTTCTTCGTCCGAAGCGCCGGCCGCCGCCGTCCGCACGATGAAACCTCCAGAGCCATTCTCGCGCTCGCTGACGATGATCCGCTTCAGCCGCTGCCGCTCTTCCTCCGAGGAAATCTTGCGCGACACGCCGGTGTGGTTCACGGTCGGCATGAACACCAGGAAACGCCCCGGCAGAGCAATGTGGCTGGTGATGCGCGCGCCCTTCTTGCCGATGGGTTCCTTGGCAATCTGGATCAGCACTTCCTGCCCTTCCTTGAGCAAATCGCTGATCTGGGGCACGACCGTGTTCTCGCGGCGGCGGAAACGGCGTCCACCGCGGCGTCCACGGTGGCGGTCAAAGGGCGGCGCGCTGCGCTGCGTCCGCTGCAGAAGTCTCGCTTCCGGAGCGGGGCTCCGCACCTCGGCGCTGGCATCCACCGTGCCCTCACCAATCGCCTCCGCTTCCAGCAGCGCTTCGGCTTCCTCCTGCGCCTCCTCGAGCTCCAGGTCTTCCTCTTCCCGCTCTTCCTCTTCCAGGACCGCTTCGGGAACCTCTTCGCCCCCTTCGACGCTTTCCGCAGCAGTACCCTCAGCAGCCAGACTCGCCGGAGCCTGTTCCAGAGTTGGGCGCGGCAACTCCGCTCCCGCCGCGTGCGTCTCCTCTTCCAGGTCCTCGAAGCCTCCATCGTCTTCCAGGTGCTCGCCGTAGGCAGCAAGCTCGGCTTCTTCCTCTTCAATCTCCTGCTCCTCGATATCCTCTTTCGGAGCCTTGAGGGCGGCTGCGAAGTCTGCCTCGTGCGCGATCTCGTGTACGACCGTTTCGGTAGCCTGATCGGTGTCGACCAGAGGCTGGCGGCCGGCCTCTGCTTCCATTGCTTCCTGCGCCGGGTTAGAGACCGACTCGTGAATCTCCTCGTAGACCTCGGCCTGCGGAACGTGCTCGTGCTGTTCACCAAGCGGCTCCGCTACTTCGACCGCAAACATCGGCTCGTCGTCAGGGAAGTTCGCATTGACGGAGGCGGTCTGGGGCTTGGGCGATGCCACCTCTGCCGGCAACGCAGCATTCTGCGCTCCCTGGCGATACTTGGAGATCGACTCGCCTGGAAGAATGATCGGTTGGTACCCCGGAGGCGGTCCGTAATCATAATCGCGTCCGGTGCGCGCCGCCGGCGTGGGACGCTGAAAGCGCGATTCCGTGACATTGCGTTCGCGATCGCTGCGTTCCCCTCGATCCGCACGCCCGCCGCGGTCCTCGGGACGGTCTCGACGTCCACGCCGACGCCGGCGCCCGCGCCATTCGCGCGAGTCTCGCGAAGCTTCGCCCGAACCCGACACCTGCGAGACGGCGTCTTCCGCTCCGGCCTCTTCGCCGGCAGCGACTTCCGGGTCTCCAGCCTGCTCCTCACTGGCAGGGGCAGCCTCGAAGGAACGTCGCGCACTCGCCTCCGCCACCGGACGAGTAGCTGGAATGGCTTCATCCAGGTCTTCGTCCTGCTGCTCCAGATCCATGAAATCGGATACATAGAGAAAGGCATCGCGTTCCAGGCCGATGTCCACAAACGCCGACTGCATGCCGGGCAGCACGCGCGTCACTCGGCCCTTGTAAATCGAGCCCGCTAAGGTGTATTCGTTTTCCCGTTCCAGGTAGATTTCGGCCAGTTGATCGTCCTCCACGATCCCCACTTTGGTCTCGTGAGGCGTGGAGGAGACAAACAATTCTTTGTTCATTGATACTCCGGTTTTGCTTCACCGGATCGAAGCGGAACGTCGGCGGAAGGATCGATAGCGTTCAGCGCGGCTCCGGGTAGGAGCGGGCGAAATCCCGGATGTCCCACCGGGACCTACACTGCAGTGAATTGTTCGAACTCGTCTGCACTGATCGCGTTGAGCCCAGCTTCAGGTCTGTGACCGCTCTCTCAGCTCCGCTGAGGGGGCCGTTCCCCGCCTGACCGGCTTCAATCCTGTCCGGCTTCACACTTCGCCGGTAATCTGCCCTCCTTTTTTCGCGAGGGCCTTCGTAATCTTAAACTTTGTTTCGTAGCGTCCCTTTCACGGACGCTATCGTTCTGCCCGCCGTCTCAGTTCACGAAGCGGCGCATCCTGACGTTCATGACCATCCCCAGCGCCAGAAACATGAAAAGGACGGAAGACCCACCGTAACTCATAAGCGGCAGGGGAATTCCCGTGACCGGCATAAAGCCGACGACCATGCCAACGTTGACCAGGATGTGAAAGCTAAGCACCGCCACCACACCCATGACCAGGAATACGCCAGCGCGGTCGGGCGCTGTTTGCGCATTCTGGGTCAACCGCATCAGCACGATAAAGTATAACAGGAGTACCCCGAGAGCTCCTACAAACCCGTGCTCCTCGGCAAAGGCCGCAAAGATGAAGTCCGTTTGCGGCACCGGCAGAAACGCCAAGTGCGTCTGCGATCCCTGGCTGCTCCCCCAGATTCCGCCGGAGCCGACCGCAATCAGGGATTGATTCACTTGATACCCGGAGCCCTGACGATCCGCATCCGGGTTCATGAAACTCGTCAGACGTTCCTTCTGATAGGGCTTCAGAATGTGGACGCGATCGGAGAAGAAAACAGCGGCCACAAGGGTTGCGCCGATCAAGGCGACCGGCAACGCTTGCCGCAATCGCAGTCCCCCCAGAAACAGGCCCATCACCGCGACCGGAATATAGGTCAGGGCGGTTCCCAGATCCGGCTGCGCCAGCACCATCAGCATCGGGAAGCCAACGATCGCTCCCGCCTTCAAAAAGTCCGGCCACGACAGTTCGCGCTCGTGCAAGTCGGCAAAATACTTTGCCACCGCCAGGATCAGGATGAGCTTCACCCATTCCGACGGCTGAAAATGGGCGCCCCCCGGTATCTTGATCCAGCGCCGCGCTCCCAGATATTTTTGTCCGAAGAGAAGGACGGAAATCAGCGAGGCCAACGAAACGAAGTAAAACCAGTGGATCTTTTCCAGCAGCGCCTGGTAGTTGAGCAGGCTGACCAGAAACATCGCCCCCACGCCCGCCAAAACCCAGTAGATCTGTTTGAGGTGGGCGCCGGCAAATTTGGTGTGTTCGGTCGCGCTGTGGATCTGCACCACGCCGAGCGCGCAGATCGCCAGCACGAAGCTCAGCAGGACCCAGTCGAAATCACGGTAGGAAACGTAGCGCGACATGGATATCAGTCGCCCACCACAACACTCATCGCTGGAAACTCATTGGCACGGATTCGTCGGACATGCCGGGCTTAAGGGCGCCTCGTCTCGCAAAAGCAGCCACACCCCCACGCCGCCCACAGTAGCCAATCCCCCATAAACCACCGGAGTCGAGCTCAGAATTCCGCCGCCCGCCGCGGTTGCCGCTCCAGACCCGTGCCGACGCTTCCTTTTCTTCTCGCTGTTGCCCTGGTCGTCGCGCGTGGTCTCCTGCCCCTGCGAGATGGTCGTCGTCCCTTGGTCGTCCTGGATGGTCAGGTCGCCCTTGTTGGCCGCGATCTGCACTCGCCCATCCACGTCTTTGACCTGAAACTCGGTCCACACGTTCGAAGCCGGCTTCACTGTCACATCCCCGGCCTGCGCGGCCAGGCCGCGCGATGTCGTCACTCGAACCGCCCCGTGCTCGATTTCCACCACCGGCCCCTGGAACTTCACCAGCGAGTCCGCCAGCACCATCACAGTGGATCCGGCAGCCTGAATGTTTGCCGTCGAGCCGGCCCGCGTTTGCAGCATGTCCCCGGAAAATACCGCCGCCGATTTCGGAACTTCGCTGCCGTTCAGCCAGGCCGAACCGTTGGTATACAGCATGGCCGACGCGGACTCTCCCGCGAGCAGCTGCGCTGGAATCAGAACCGCCAGTAGACAGCACATAATGAACGGTAAGGCTGGCCGTGACATGGCTTGGGATGACTCCCACAATTCTGGATTTCCCTGATCGTAAACCTGCAAGGCTTGCGGGTCAATGACCTTATCGGGCTTCTGAGTACTTCCGCGTTACTTCTGCCTGCCCGTGTGGCGCGGACACGCCTGTCCGCGCAGGATCAGAACCGCAGCAGACTCCGTCCTGCCCCACTAGAATCTCGCCATCGGTGCCTTCCACGAGCACTCGCAACCACTGGTTCGCCTCCAGGTCACCCGCAACTCTCATCTTCAGGTAATTGTCCGTCAACGCCTCCGTGAAGTTTCCGCCCCGGGCATGGAGGGTAATTGCCTCCACCGCCGACCCCACCAGCGCTCGCGCAAAGGCTCTCTTTTTCGCGCCTGCGATCTCCCGCAACTCGCGGTTCCGCTCCCGCGCAACTGCCACCGGAATCCGCCCATTGTGCTCAGACGCCGGGGTTCCGGGCCGAGCCGAGTAGGTGAACACGTGCAGGTAGGTAAAGGGCAACTCTTCCACCATTCGCCGCGTTTCGGCAAACTCCCGGTCTGTCTCGCCAGGAAACCCCACCATCACATCCGCACCAATCCCCGCGCTCGGCATCGCGCTGTGAATCTTCCAAATCTTCTCCCGGTAATGCCAGGGCCGGTATTTTCTGTGCATGCGGCGCAATACCGCGTCGCTGGCCGACTGCAGAGGCACGTGCGCATGCTTGGCGATCCGCGCAGACTCCGCCATCAGTCCGATCAGTTCATCGCTCCAATCCATAGGCTCGACGGAACTGATGCGTAATTTTTCTAAAGATGTCCGGTCCAGAATCTCGCGAACCAGATCAACCAGTCGCGGCCCGCTGAGTCTTAGCTGACAGCTGACGGCTGACGGCTGATGGCTGCTTTCCAGATCTCTTCCCCACCGCCCCAGATTGATCCCGGAAATCACCACTTCCCGATAGCCCGCTTCCACCAACGCGCGCACCTCCCCAATCACGCGCTCCATCGGCGACGAGCGGCTCTGGCCACGCACATAGGGAATCACGCAGAACGAACAACGGTTGTCGCAACCGTCCTGCACCTTGAGATTGGGCCGCGTCCGCTCGTTGGCAGCCTCAAACACGGGAGCTGCCAGCAACTCTGTGTGGGCGAAGATATCGCCCACCACCACGTTGCTTTCCCGGTCTCCCGAAATTCGAGCCAGTGGAACAAAGCCGGACGCAGGAGATGATATTGCAATCTCCGCTGCCTGATGCTTGTGGGAGTTGCCCACCACCCACGTCACGCCGGGCAGGCGGGCGAGTTCTTCGGGGGCGCGCTGCGCGTAGCACCCCGTCACCAGGATGCGGCAATCGGGATTCTCTCTCTGCACTCTGCGAATCGAGGCCCGCGCATCCTTATCCGCGCCCTCGGTCACCGTGCAGGTATTCAGCACGACAATTTCGGCGTCGCGTGCCGCCCCGGCGCGCTCCATCCCGCGCTCCATAAACTGGCGTTCCAAGGCTGCCCCGTCCGCCTGGGTAGCGCGGCAACCGAAATTCTCTATGTAGAAACGGGCCACACCTCTATACTACCTCAGTGGATATGTGGCGCCTGAAGCAAGGCGCCGGTTGCGGACCGATTCCACAGCGATCGGCATCTAAGTCCGCCTTGGGGGGCACATGAAACGGCGCATTCTGCTCGTCGATGACGACCTTACTGTCCTGCTGACCCTAAAAGCTGTCCTCGAACTCCACGGTTTTGAAGTTGAGACCGCCTCGAACACGACGGAGGCCTTCTCCCGGCTGGAGTCCAGCATCTACCACATGGTCATCAGCGATCTGCGCATGGAAACCGAGGAGGCGGGTCTGGAAGTGATCCGTGCAGCTCGCCGGCAGAGTTATGAACCTGCCACCGCCCTGCTCACCGCCTATCCGCCCAACGGTGAACACTGGTCCGAGGAGCATTCCGAGTCGCTGCTGGTCAAACCGCTGGGCACCAGCGATCTGCTGCGCCAAGTCGAGGCTCTGCTCGTGCAACGGGCAGACCAGCAGGAACACCGCCGGCGCAGCGCCTCCCCTGCGATGCAAGAAGGCAACCGCAAGGCCGGATAACCGACCGCCTCGCCCGCTCCTCATTTGTCCTCAGGAATCGTCCTCAGGAACTTAAGCGCTTGCGACCTGCCGCCTCTGCTGAAAACACTCGCGGCACAGCACCGGACGCCCCTGCGTGGGACGGAAAGGCACCGTCGTTTCTTTGCCGCAATTCGAGCAGTTCGTACGGGTCTCGGTTTTCGTATGCGTCTGCCCGTGAGGCGAAGCGCCCAAAACCGCCACCCGCTTGCTCTTGCAGTTCTTGCAGCGCTTCGGTTCGTTCTTAAACTGCTTGTCGTGGAAGAATAGTTGTTCGCCGGCTGTGAACACGAAATCCGTGCCACAATCCACACACTTCAAGATCTTGTCCTGGTATTCCATCGAAGAGGCGCCCCCCATCCTGCGTCCCTGCGGCACGGGAGACCCGATTGGGGAAAGATCCGGCTCACATCGTGGGCAGGGGATTTACATCCCCCTCACACTTACCCTGGATTCGGCCCACCACGCGATCGTGCATCGCATGGTCACTGCTGACAGATGAATCCTAAATCCACTAAATGCTACGAAGTGAGAGAACCGGGCCGTCTGCCCCCACAGGAGGCGACCCGATGACTTCTTAATCCTGTTTCTTGTGTGCTTTCTTACAGCTCCGTTTGCAAGCAAGCGCTGCTTTGACCCGCGTCTTCTTGCCGGGGTTCAGGTAGAAGGAGTGACGTTTCACTTCCTTGATAATGTCTTCCTGCTGTACCTTCCGCTTGAACCGGCGAAACGCGTTTCCAGGGATTCGCCCTCTTCAATTCGAACTTCCACCAAAAGAGCTACTCCCCCGCTCGCCCGAACTGGACTTGTTAGTTATGGCAAGCCTCTGTCAGCAAGTCAAGTGGAATGTAAAAAAAATGCACTTACTTGTCAAAACAGGAGACGTAGCGACATTTGTAGCTGGCGCGGCGCATACGCGCTCATCGCCTTCATGAACCTTGTAGGCTGTTGATAATACGCAGGATAATGCGCACTTTTTGAGTACGAAACAAACTGTCCCGCGGAATTCCAGAAGCCATTGTCGCTCACTCCATATCTCTTATTGTCGCGATTGAAAAGATTGAATGACTCGGCGGTCAGTTCAAAACGATAATGGCCGCCAAAATTGATCTTCCGCGCCAATCGCAGATTCATAGTTGCGTAGTCGGGGCCGACAAATGCATTGTTTCCAAACCCCGGCAGCCGGTCATTACTCGTGTTTCCATCCTGATTCGGATCGCCGGACACGCGGGCTTGTGCCGGACGTCCGCTACCATACGTCATAATCCCCGACAGTCGCCAGTGATCGAACATCGTCGACAAAAGCCCTTTAGCCGGATCAAAGGGACGCGGTTCCTCAATCCAGGAAACGGACAGACGATGGCGCTGGTCGGTGACACTTGGCCCGCGCTCGCTCTTGGCTGCATAGGAATTCTGCACGGTGGCCGGTTGGCCGGCTACGAGCGCATCCTGCCCATCGTCGATCGCATGGGCCCAGGTGTAGGCCACGCGGAAGTACACCCCGTGCGACATGCGCTTGCGCATCGATACCGTCATACCGTGATACACGCTCGACGCCGCACTCTCAAACTGGTCGATCGCGCCCAACTGCGGCAGCGGTCGCACCACATCGTTAATACAGGGCGGATATGGGCAACTCATGCTTCTCGTCGTCTGCCATGTCCCAAACGACGCTACGGTATAGAGCGAATCTTGAAGATCGCTTCCGCTTGCATCGTAGACGGGATAGCTGTAGTAAGTTGGGGGCGGCAGATTCACATCCCGCGCTCGAATCAGATCGACGCCGTGCACGTACAAATAAGAAAGCCCCCCCGTAAACCCGTCCGCCAGTTCCCGCTCCACATTTACGCTCCCCTGCTGCACCCTCGGTGTGTCGAAGCCCGGCGCGAATGCCGAAATCTCGCTGGTCGCGTATGGTTTCAACTCATTCGGCAGGGTACATGCCACCGGCCCCCGCGGACAGTCGACTGCCGCATTTGGATATGCCGGAAAGAACGGCCGCTGGTTGAAATCCATCTTGTCCAATCGCAAGTGCGTCGCGTTCAGCCCATTGTTGTTGATCACCGCGGACTGATAGATCTGCGGTATGCGCGTGTAGAAGATCCCGAATCCCGCTCGCAACATCAGCGGCCGCTGATCGCCGAGTGCATACGCCAGCCCGACGCGTGGCGCAAAGTTGTCCGTACTGGACGGCATCTTTCCCGCCGCTGGCCACGCCGGGTTGCTGACCAGACCCCGCTGCCCGAAGGTTTGCAAGTCGTAGCGCACTCCTAGACTCAACGCGAAGCGCCGCGTCAGCCGCAGCGTGTCCTGCATGAACGCCGAATAGTCATTGCTGTCCGGATGGGAAACCGGATTCCCCAGGTTCTGCACGTAGTAGCGCGGCACATCGTGTGCCCATGCCCGCAGGGGCGTTAACTGCAGGCTATTCTTGCCCCCATGCTCCGGAACAAAAGTCCACGGGTCCACCGGGATGTTGTCGTAGATGTACTCGCCGCGATAGAGCGACGGGAAGTAGTTGTCGTCCCAGGTGAACATGGCGTCGCCGCCAAACTTCCACTCGTTGCGACCGGCACTCAGGCTCAACGTCTCAGCTCCATGCAGCCGGTGCTCCCGCGTCTGCCGCGGCAAAATCGACGACCCCCCGAAACTATCGATCACGTTGTAAATCCGCGTGCGCGCTCCCGCCGCATTCGGAAACGACTGCTGCAGATCGCGCGAGAACTGCGCCCGCAAGTGGCTCGTCAAGCGTGGCGTAAGACTGCTCAGCAAACCGAGCGAGCCGCTTTCGGTCGTGACGTCTTCCTCTCCATTCGCGCTGCTCGCATTGTTCGTAACCGGGCTCGCCGGATCAAGAAACACATTGTTTGTACCGTAATACCGCGAAGTACTCAGCCGCGCCGAAAGATAGTGACGCGCCGTCAGCGCATGATCCACCTTCAGAAATCCCGTATTCCCCAGCAACTTTGCCTGGAACGTCCCTCCCATGGTCGAAAGCTGCGCCGCCGATTTGGTGACCAGCGCCTGGTCGCACGCCATGCCTCCGATAGCCGGATCGCAGATCTCATAGTCCAGCGGATTCGAGGGTGTGCCCAACTGCGGGGTCACCACTGTGCTTCCATTCAGAAATTCCACCACCGCCGGCACACGAAAAATGTGCTGGTCATACCCTGCAAAGAAAAACGTTCTGTTCCGCTGAATCGGCCCGCCCACAGTTCCGCCAAACTGGTGCTGCTGACTTGCCGGCTTGAATCCCACAAACGCCGGCGCGGCCCCCAGTGAACTGTCTTTCAGATAGTAAAAACCCGTCCCATGCCACTGGTTTGTGCCCGACTTCGTCACGACATTAACAATTGCTCCCCCCGCGCGCCCAGACTCCGCCCCGTAACTGTTCGACGACACGCGGAACTCCCGCACGACTTCATTTGAAAACTGGTAAGGAGCGCGATACCGACCCCGCGCCTGCGCAAAGAATCCGTTATTGTTGTCCAATCCATCCACCAGGAAACTAGACTGGTATCCGCGAATCCCACCATAAGAGAGATCCCCGTTCGATTCCGAGGTCGTGCCCCGCGGATCCTGCGTCACCCCTGGCGTCAGCAGCAAAAGGTCCGTGAACCGCCGCCCGTTCAGGGGCAAGTCCGCAATCGCCCGATCATCCACCAGCGCCGAAACTGCCGTCGGATTCGTCTCCACCATGTGCGGCGACTCCGACACCGTAATGGTCTCTTTCACCCCGGCCACGCTCAGCTTGAAGGTCAACTGCGAAGCGCCGCCCACCTCCACGCGCACCGTGGGAGAAACCTGCGGCGACATCCCCTCCGCCTCGGCGCGCGCCGAATAGTCTCCCGGCGGCAACAAGTCCAGCAGGAATCGCCCCGCCGAATCCGTAGCCGTGTGATACCGGATCCCAGTCTCCATCCGGATCGCCACAATGTCCGCGCCGGTCACCCGTGCTCCCTGCGCATCCAGCACTACCCCGCGCAGGGCCCCCGTGGCAGCGTCCTGCGCCCAAAGGCTCATCGCCAACAAAGAGAAGATGACAATGTGAAAGAGGTTACGAATCGTAACTAGGAATGGCTGGTGGCGGCGGCACATAGGAATCCTCTCGCATCCGAGACTTCGGAATCGGAGGGGATTCCAGAAACCCTAGGCAAGGTCTATATACCACCGTGCGGCACACCAAAAATGTGACGCACGCACGTCCAATTTGTTCAGTTTTTTTTGAGGGACGCAGGGTTTTGAGTGTAAACGCCTGTTAACATCACAGAAAACCGATTGAGTAAGTGCAGTGGAAGGCCCCCTTAGGGCTTTACGGGCAGCGGCTGCCAGAGCTCAATCTTATTCCCATCCAGGTCATAGATCCAGGCAAAGCGACCGTAGGATTCATCCATTCGTTTGGCGTCAATCTTTACTCCCTCTTGTTTTAAGCGGTCGAGCAAAGCATCCATATCGTCCACGATGTAGTTGATCATGAACGGTGCGGGGCTGGGATCGAAATACTTAGTGGAGGCGGGAAAAACAGTCCAAACTGTAACGTGTTCCTTTTGCGGGTCGTCGTGTTCGCGCCACGGAAGCATCACGCCTGCGCCTTTGTCAGCGAGTCCAAGATGCTTCGAATACCATTCGCGCATCTGATCACGATTAGCGGATTTGAAAAAGACACCGCCGATTCCAAGGATGCGCCCGCGCTGCTCCATTTTGACAGGCGGCTTCGACTTTTCAGGTTGGGGAGATTGCACGTCCTGTCCTCCTGTTGAGCGGGCCGAGATGAGCAACAGCGAGCCGAGCGCAATTGTGCTCCACGGTATTCCTTGCATCGGCGGATTATACATAAGTTTCAATTCGAACGGAGAAATCGGTTCGCTCAAGGTTCGCCGCGATTCACCCTTTCTAGATCGCGCATGGAGTCTCGAACTGGCTTGCCATCGCCCACAGAGAACCAGGCTTGCGCAGATCCTGGCCTGCAATGTATCGGAGGTCGCCTGTCTTCGTGGCTACGCCGATCGTGGCGAATACAATCCCATTACTAGGCGGCGTTCCGAGTGACGGGAAAGGGGCGAAGCAGAGTAATGTTTCGTGCGCCCGGGCGGCGTCTGAATGGCTGGCGATAAATCCCCATTTCACCAATAACGCGCCGCGTGGTTCGTTTATGATGGGCAGCTCTGAGAAGACCCTACATCGTCCGCAGACCACTGACTTCCCGCGTCGCCGCCAAAATCTCTGGCACCACCGCATCCACATCGGAATCTTCCGTCAGGTGGTTTACGATGCAGGCCCGCAGGCAGAATTTTCCCTTCAGCGAAGCATTCGACAGGTACACGCGGCCCCGCGCAATCAGGCGTTTGAGTATGGCAGTGTTGAAGCGATTGCGTTCTTCTTCCGAAGCATCTTTCTTCATCAGATGCCGGAAGCAAACCGCGCTTAGTTCAACCGGATTCAGTAACTCCAGCGCCGGACACTGGCTGACCGCCGCCGCCAGCCGCCGGGCATGCGCGAGATCCCGCACGATGGCCGCGCGAAACGACTCCAGCCCGTGATAGCGCAACGATAGCCACAACTTCAACGCGCGAAACCGCCGCGACAATTCAATCGATTCCTCAAAGAACGCAAAGCCCTCAACCGGATCGCTGCTGAGTTGTTTGGCATAGTCGCCCGTGTACTTGAACGTCTGACGCGCCATCTCCAGGTCCCGATACAACAGGCACCCGCAGTCAAGCGGCTGATACATCCATTTATGCGGATCGAGCGACAGAGAATCCGCCATCGCCAGCCCATCAAACTTCTCCGGCACGGCAATGGCTGCCAACGCTCCATAGGCGCCGTCCACATGCATCCAGACGCCCTCGGCGCGGGCAATCTCCGCAATCTCGCGCAGCGGATCAATCGCTCCCGTATTCACCGTCCCCGCCGATGCCACCACCGCTACCGGCACGACCCCCCGCGCTTTGTCCTGCTGGATCGCCTCCTCCAGTTTCGACGGAATCATCCTGTAGGACTCATCACAAGGAATCGTGCGCAGGTTTTCTCGTCCCATGCCGATCATGGCCACCGCTTTCGGCACCGCCATGTGCACTTGCTCGGAGGCATACACCACCCCCGGCGGCGCATTGCGTAGGCCCCGCTCGTTCGCCGGAGTCTTCGCTTCGCGCGCCATGGTCAGCCCCATCAGGTTCGCCGCCGAGCCTCCGCCCGTCAGTGTTCCGAAGAATCCCTGACAACCGACCGCCTGCGCCAGCCACCGAACCACAGTACGCTCGATCGTGACCCCGCTGGGCGAGGAACGCCAAGCCGTCATGTTCTGGTTAAGAACCGAAGCCGCCAGATCGCCCAGCGCCGCTACCGGCTCTCCTGGGCCTTGCACATATCCGAAAAATCGCCCGTTCTGCGCGCGCGAATGCGCCGACACATCGGCCAGCGCCGTCAGTGCTCCCGCGCCAAGTCCACGTTCCGGCAGATCCTCCGAAAAAAGGCGCTCAGTCTCGGCCCCGGTCGTTGCCGGGTGGATCGGACGAGCGTCCAGATTCGAAAGATATTGCGCGGAGAGATCGACAACTTCGCCCGCCAACCGGCGAAATTCGTCAGCAGAAAGTTCAAGAGGTCTCATG
>WNGE01001996.1_pt1 | contig 25401 bp, 22 predicted proteins | sample 5400651 | NCBI WGS metagenome assembly WNGE01 (sample SAMN13153370, study PRJNA577476) | soil metagenome | isolation source: 60 cm soil or saprolite under grassland replicate 2 | place: USA:California | collected 2016-06-15 | reverse complement strand
AGCCGACCCGGCTCGGCGACGTCGTCTGGCTCGAGCCATTTCCCGACGCCCTGCTCGAGGGTGCCATCGACGCGCCGCTCGGCCCGGAGGCCCGCTACGAGCGGACCGAATCCATCTCCCTGGCCTTTGTGACCGCCCTGCAGATCCTGCCGCCGCGCCAGCTCGCCGTGCTCATCCTGCGCGACGTTCTCGGATTCCACGCGAACGAAGTGGCCGACATGCTGGACTCGAGTGTCGAGTCGATCGAGCGCCCTTAAACGGGCGCGCGCCAGCCTGCAGCACCGACGGCCCATGACCGACGACCGCGAACCGCCGCCCGCCTCCGACTCACCCGCCGAGGACGCGATCGTGGCGAAATTCGTCCGCGCGTGGGAGTCCACCGATCTCGACGCGCTGGTGGCCCTGCTGACCGACGACGCCTTCATGTCGATGCCACCGATGCCCTTCGAATACGAGGGCCGAGACATCGTGGCCCGCTTCTGCGCCAGCATCTTCCGCGCGGGTCGGAGGTTCGACCTCGTCCCAACGCGAGCCAACGGTCAGCCGGCGTTCGGCGCCTACCTGCGCGCTCCCAACGGCATCAGCCACGGAGTCGGCCTCTACGTCCTCACCCTCGCCGGCGACCGGATCTGCGCGATGACCCGGTTCGAAAACAGCGTCCTGCCATCGTTCGGGCTTCCGCGGTCGCTGCCAAGCCCGTAGCCAGCATCCCAACGATGGATCCACCTGCCCGCGAAGCACGCCGTCGGCAAGCATCACGGCCAGATACGCGGCGACCCGGCCCGGGTGACGAGGGCACCAGGGCCGGGAGGCGGGCGAGAACCGCCGTGACCACCCGTCTCTCCGGGTACCCGCACGACACGGCGGCAAGCAGGGCGGGCCGGGAGAATCCTCCCGGCCCGCAGGGGTACCACCTCAGAAAGCGAACAGCCGATCGAGCAGGTCACGGTACCGGCGTACGGTCATCCGTAGCTCCTCGGTGTCGTCGAGCTCGGCGTCCTGCCACCGGTCCAGCTCGCTGCGCTGCCGGCCCAGTGCCTGGCTCAGACCCTGGACCACGTCGTTCACCAGACCCTGGGCCTGCTCCGCAGCCGTTCGAGGGTTGTCGATGAACCGGAGCTGGATCTGCTGCCACCGGTCCCGGTACCTCTCGACGACCTCGGTCTCCCAGAAGGCCGCGCCCGCCGTGATCGGTACCTCACCGGGAGACAGCTCCTCCGGCTCGGCCGCTTCCTCTGCTCCGACCGCCTCGGGCTGCACCGCCTCGGGCTGCACCTCCTCGGGCTGCAGGTCCTCGGGCTGCAGGTCCTCGGGCTGCACCTCCTCGGGCCGCACCTCGGTCTCGTCCACGGGCTCGGTCACGGCGACCGGTTGGGCGGGGAACTCGTCGGCTGACTCCTCCTCCGGTTCCATCGCCGAGACCGGGGCGGCCGGCTCGGCCTCGTCCGGTGCCCGGTCGGTTCGGACGGTGGCCCGGTTGGTCTCGTCCGGTACCGGTTCGCTGGGCACCGGGGCGACCCCGACCGCCGGCTCGTCCGTAGCGACCGGCTCGCCGGCACCAACCTCGTCGACGGGGGTACCGTCGCCGCCGGTCAGCGGGTGGCCGTAGGTGTGGCCTTCGGTATCCGGCTGACCGGTCTCAGGCTGGCGGGCGAGATAGTCGTCCGGTGGGAACTCGCCGGCGTCCACGTCCGCCACCTCGGCCTCGACCGGCCCGGGAGCCTGGCCGGATTCGACGTCGTAGTGGCCCCGGTCGGGTTCGTCGACGGCGACCGGGCCGGGTGGCTCATCAGTGGGTTGGATCGCATGCTCGTCGTCCTCGACACGCATGGCGGACCTCCTCAGCGGTTGGGGGTGTGGTGGCGGTCCGGCTCGGTGCGGGCCGCATCGTCAACGGGCCGCTCCACCGGCTCGGTCGGGGCCGGTTCAGCCTCGGCGGGCGGCTCGGCGGCGGCTTCAGTGCGGGCCTCGGTGGCGGCTTCGGCGCGGCGCTCGGCCGGCTCGGCACGGAAGGCTCCGTCCGGCCCGGTCGCGGCGGCCACCGGGTCGCCGCCGAGCAGGTCGGCGAACAGGGCCCGGTAGTGCACCAGCGCCTGGCGCAGTTGTTCGGTGCTGGCCTCCCCGCGCGTGTTGCGCAGGAAGATGTCGTGCGCGTCGCGGTAGTGGCCGAGCGTCCGGGCATGCTCGACGGACAGGGTGGCGAGCTGCTCGTCGTAGTTGCCGGTCGGGTACCCGATCTCGCCGACCAGCCTGGTGACCAGGTCGTCACCCTCGCGTACCGCCTCCTCCGGGTTGTCCACGAAGCGTGCCTGCACGGCGGCCCATTCCTGCGCGTAGCGCGCGCGGGACTCCTCGGACAGTGGCCGCAGCTCCAGCTCGGCGTGCTTGCGTTCACGCTCGCGCAACTCGCGTTGGGCGGCCGAGTGGCTCTGCTGCTCGGCCACCACCCGGTCGTACTCCGGCCCGAACCTGTTGCGCAGTGCCCGGCGGCGGCTCGCGACCACGGCGAGCACGACCAGGGCCACGATCACGACGATCGCGACGACGAGAATGATTATCTGTGTGGTTGTCATGGCGGACTCCTCTCCCGTGCTGAAAGTTCCCGGGAGCGGGAAGTTTCAATCTGTTCGACGGGAGATTCGGATGCGGGAGCTCGTTGTGCTCGGTACCGCGAGCCAGGTGCCCACCCGTACCCGGGGGCACAACGGGTACCTGCTGCGCTGGGACGGTGAGGGTCTGCTGTTCGACCCCGGGGAGGGCACCCAGCGGCAGATGCTGCTGGCCGGGGTGAGCGCCACCGACGTGACCCGGATCTGTGTCACGCACTTCCACGGCGATCACTGCCTCGGGCTGCCCGGCGTGATCCAGCGCCTCTCCCTCGACCAGGTACCCCACCCGGTCGACGCCTATTTCCCGGCGTCCGGTCGCGAGTATTTCGCCCGGTTGCGCCATGCCTGCGCGTTCCACGAAACCGCGCGGCTGCGCGAGTGGCCGGTCACCGGCCCGGGTGAGCTCGGCTCGGCACCCTTCGGCACCCTGACCGCGTACCCGCTGGAGCACCCGGTCGACTCCTACGGATACCGGCTGGTGGAGCCTGAGGGTCGGCGGATGCTACCGGAACTGCTTGTCGCACAAGGCATTTCCGGCCCGGCCGTGGGCCAGCTCCAGCGGGACGGGTTCATCGACGTCGATGGCCGGACGGTCCGGCTGGACGAGGTGAGCCAGCCGCGGCCGGGGCAGCGCTTCGCGTTCGTGATGGACACTCGGCTCTGCGACGGGGTGTGGGCCCTGGCCGAGGGGGCCGACCTGCTGGTCATCGAGGCGACCTTCCTGGCGCAGGACGCCGACCTGGCACACCGGTTCGGCCACCTGACCGCGGCGCAGGCCGCGCGGGTGGCCGCCGGGTCGGGGGTACGCCGGCTGGTGCTCACCCACTTCTCCCAGCGGTACCCGGATCCGGCGGCCTTCGTCGAGGAGGCTCGCCGGCACTTCGACGGGGACCTCGTGGTGGCCGCCGACCTGATGCGGGTACCGGTGCCGCCCCGGCGGTGAGGCCGGGGCGGCACCGGTGGGTTTCACGACGAGCAGGTGTTGAGCATGCCCTGCAACGCACTCTTCTCACTGGACTGCAGGCTGAGCCCCCAGTGGTACTTGGACCGGATCCACATCTTCGCGTACGTGCACCGGTACGCCGAGCGCGGTGGCTGCCAGGTGGACGGGTCCTGGTCGCCCTTGGCCTGGTTGACGTTGTCGGTCACCGCGATCAGCTGCGGGTAGGTCAGGTCGTTGGCGAAGCTCTGCCGCCGGCTGGTGGTCCAGGAGCTGGCGCCGGAGCGCCACGCCTCGGCCAGCGGTACCACGTGGTCGATGTCCACGTCGGACGGACTGGTCCAGGTGGCTCCGTCGTAGGGGCTGTACCAGCTGCCGGAGACCGGGTAGCAGTAGCCGTTGACGACGACGTTGGTGCCGTCCCGCTTGAGCACCATCTCCCGGGTGTCGCAGGTACCGGTGATGATGATCCAGTGCGGGAACAGGCTGCGCGAGTAGCCGGTCATCGAGCCTTCCGCGGCCACCCGCAGCGCGTTCAGCTCGGACTGGGCGGTGGACTTGCTGGGGATGTTCGGCGGCGTGGCGCTGGCGGGGGACACCAGCACGCTGACGGACAGGACGGTGCCGGCGAGGGCGGCACCGGTGAGGGTGAGCCAGGTACGGCGTGGCCGGGTGGGGGAACCGAGCACGGAAGCCTCCCGAAACGTCAAGACGTGGGTGAGCTGACCGTTGCGGGCGCGGGTGGCCACGCCCTGACCTCGGTGTGACGGTATGACAACCCTCGGTGGAACATCACCGGCCGGGGCTCAGTGACTGGCCCGCCGCCGGACCGGATGGGCCGTGCCGCTGGCCCGCTTGCGGCCGGTACCTCCGCGTTTTGCCGGGCTCGCCGCCTGGATCGCGGTCTGCACCTCCTGCGCCTCCATCGCGGCCGCGATCGCCTCCTGCTGGGTCGCCGCCTCGGCGACTTCGGCGATGTGCAGGTCCTCGCGCGCCACCCGGGCGGCGACCACCGCGTGCTCGAAGGCGTGCCGGGCCCGGGCCTCGGCCACGGCCAGCCGGTCGACCTCGCGTTCCCGCTGGTCCTGTGCCGGGTCAGGGTCGGCCCGGCCGAACACGGTCCGGAGCACCTCGACCGGCACCTCGCCGCGGCGGTAGGCGTCCAGCGCGGCCCGGGACACCTCACGCTCGCGGGCCTGCGCGTCGGGATCGGGCTGCCCCGGGCCGGCCCGGGCGCTGCCCAGCGCGGCGGCGTAGGCGATCCGGGCGGTGTCGTACTCGGCCTCGGCGCGGGCCCGGGCCGCCTCGGCGGTGGCGAGCGCGGCCTGGGCAACGTATCGTCCGGCCCTCGCCCGGGTCGCCTGCCCGGCGGTGCTGTCCGCGTGCGCGTAGACCTCCTGGGCCAGGGCGAGCAGCTGGGTGCGGCTGGCTCCGGCGGTGACCGGCCGGGGCAGCTCGACCGCGGGTGCCCTGGCGGCGCCCGGGGCACCGGGGCGGCCCCGTTGGAAGCCGGAGATCCAGGTCGCGAACCAGACGCCGAGCAGCGTCGTGCAGGCCGCCACGCCCAACGCCACGGCTACCACTAGGGCGTCGGAGGACATGCCCGTTCCCCGTTTCCGGTCCGGTCGGCTGGGGCGAATCTTTGATCAAAGGGTACCGCGGATTCCCTGGCTTTCGAGCCGCGCAGCAGCACGCGTGGGATCTAGACGTGCCAATGCGACGACGGTCATTGTGACATTCGGTCATGCGCAACTACCCTCAGCGTGACGAGCGCTCCCGGGAACCCCGGGCGCTCGTCCGCTGTCACCGGGAACGACCTTCGCCGGGAGAGGCCATGACGGACGACCAGACCATGCGGGTCAGCGAGGATCAGCGCCTGTTGAAAGCGAGCCTGGACCTCGTCGCGCCGGTCGCGGACGAGCTGATCGCGTCGTTCTACGACCGGCTGTTCAGCACGCACCCCGAGGTACGCGGCATGTTCCCGGCCGTCCTCGACCCGCAACGCGACCGGCTGCTCAAGGCGATCATCGGCCTCGTCACGCACTACGACCGGCCGCAGCACCTGCTGCCCGCGTTCGCCGCGCTGGGGCGCCGGCATCAACGGTACGGAGTCCGCGTCGAGCACTACGCCGCCGTCGGCGCCGTGCTGCTCGGCACGCTCGCGGAGTACGCCGGGGAGGCCTGGACTCCGCGGTTCCAGGGTGCCTGGATCCGCGCGTACACCTTCGCCGCCGGCAGCATGATGCAGGCCGGTGCCGTCGCCGACGAGGAGGACGACGAGCAGCGGTTGGCCGCCTGAGCCTGAATCCCCGCGGGGTCACGGGTCGAGGAGGTCCGCGACGGCGGCGATGCCGTCCGGCCGGGTTCGGGGCGTTGGCGGGGCGGACCGGGTACCCGTTCGGGTTCGCGCTCACCGCCGCCGCCATGCTCGCCGCGCTGGTCGCGCTCGCCGGACCGGCCGCGCGACGATCGCTGGCCGTTGAGTCAACCCATCAGCCGCGCAGCGCCAGCGTCGCCGCGGCCACCCCGGCCAGCAGCGCGAGCAGGAACAGGGCCACCAGCAGCCGCGCGGCGGTACGCCGTACCCGCGCCGGTTTCACCTCGTCGAGCCGTTCCCGCGCGTGGTCCAGCAACCGGGCCGGGTGCTCGCGCAGCGCACCCGGTGCCTCCTCGTCCGGCGGTGGCCCGAGGGTCGCGGCCGGCACCTTCATCCGCCGGGCCAGCACGTGCCAGAGCCGGGCCGCCTCGCCGTCGGTGAACTCCACGTTCTCCCGGGCCTGCTCCCGGGCCGCTGCGGCCGCGGCCAGCCGCTCGTCCGCTTGCGCGACGCTGGCCTGCGCGGCCGCGCACTGCGTGGCGAACCAGGCGTCCGCCTCGGCGTGCGCCGCCGCGCGCTGGTCCGCCGCCGCGGCCAGCCGGGCGACCAGGTCGGTGTAGGACTCCGGCATCAGGTCAACCCGTAGGGAATGAGCGTTTCGGCGGTACGGTGCACCGAGCGGTCGAAGTACAGCCCGCGCCACGGCCGGGGGTACCACTGCGGGCCGCCGGGCTGCGGGGAGAGCGAGGCCAGCTCGGCACCGTGTATGTCGAGCGCGACCCACGCGCCGATCGCGTCCAACCGGGCGGTCACCCCGCCGAGGTCGTCGCGCAGCCGAGCGACACTGCGCCACCAGCCGAGCACGTGGGTGTGCCGCTCCGGTCCACCGTGCAGGATCCGGCGCAGCGGCTCGGTCGGGGTCGCGGGGCGGCTGGCAGCCGCTGTGGTGTCGGGGCGGCTGGACGCCGCGTCGACCGCGTAGAGCAGCAGGAAGTGCGGCCGTGGGTCGGGCTGCTCCGCCTCGGCCAGCAGATCGGCGAAGTCGGCCAGCTCGGCCCAGCCGCTGCCGGCGGGCAGGGCGGCGTAGAGCTCGGCCGCCGGGCGCAGCGCGTCGGGATCGAGGCAGGCCACCGAGAAGCGGGCCGCGTCCGGCTCGTACTGGCGGGCCAGCGAGCGGCCGGCGGCACCGAGCACGGCACAGGCCTCGTCCAGCCGGGTACCCAGCACGGCGAGGTTGCGTCCCGGTGCCCGGGGCAGCCGCAGCGCGGCCGACCGGGCGTGGACGTCGACGGTTTCGCCCAGCAGCGCGACCGGTACGCCACCCCGTTGCAGGGCAACGAAATCCGGCGCCCGGTCGAGGGACGGTACGGCGTCCCCGTCGAACAGCCGGGGCGGTGGCCGGCCGGCCGGGCGCTGGTGCCACAGCCGCATCTGCAGCTCGCTCCAGGTGTCCCGGTCGCCGGCTGCCGGTACCCGCACGATCCGGTTTGCCGCCAGCGCCCCCGAGTCGGCGTTGACCACCGCGTGGTGCCGGGGGATCGACTCGGCCGCCAGGTTGTTCTCGGCCAGGATCCGGCGCGCCTTGGGCAGCGCGATCCGCAACGTGAACTGGCCGACCAGCCCGGAACGCCCCCACAGTGCCTCGATCCCGGACAGGTCCTGGCTGGCCAGCACCAGGTGGATGCCCTGCGACCGGCCGCGCCGGGCCAGGTCCTCCAGCAGCGCGGCGGCCTCCGCACCGGCCGCGCCCCGGCCGGCCAGCAGCACCTGGAACTCGTCGATCACCGCGACGATCCGGGGCCAGCGCCCCTCCGGGTCCTCGGCCCGCAGCTCCGCCAACGTGGTCACCTCGTGCCGCTTGGCCGCCTCGGCTCGCTGTTTGAGCACGGTACCGAGGAAACGGAGCAGGGCCAGCCCGAACTCCCGGTCGGTGTTCACGTTCACGCCGACCAGCCGGACGTGCGGCAGCCAGCTCGGGTCACGCCGCCCGGGCGCGAACCGGGCGAACGACACCCCCTCCTTGAAGTCGAGCAGGTACAGCTCCAGCTCGTCCGGGGCGTACCGGGTGGCCAGCGCGCCCAGCCAGGCGTAGATCAGGTTGGTCTTGCCGGTACCGGACGGGCCGGCCAGCAGTGCGTGCGGCGGGTAGTCGGCCAGGGTGACCTCGACCAGCCGGCCATCCGGACCCTCGCCGATCGGGGCGGTGAGCCCGGCGGCCGAGCTCTGCGTCCAGAAGTCGGCGGGGAGCAGGTCGGCGAAGACGGCCGGCTCGGGTCCGGCGGCCACCTGGTCGGCCAGTGCCCGGCAGGTCGTGGTGACCAGGTCGGCGCCGGGCGGTTCGGGGTGCATCGGCAGGCCCCGGTACCGCCCGGTGTGCACACTCTCCACAGTGGACAGTACGGGTACCGGCAGCCCGTACGCCACCAGGTGTACGCCGCAGGCCACGCCGGTGCGCAGCAACCGTTCCAGCTGCGCCTGCTCGTGCCGGGACAGCTCGTCCGGCTTGCCGGCACCGAGCAGCACAGCGATCCGCCAGGGCTCCGGGCGCCGGCCGGTCGCCTCGGCCAGCGCGCGCAGCGACGGGTGCTCGCCGGCCAGCACCGTCTCGTTGATCCGCCGGACGTGGTCGACCAGCTCGTCGAGCAGCCCGGCCAGCCCACCGGGGCCGACGAAGGTCAGCAGCCCCGCACCGGCCAGCGGGGCGAACCCGGCCAGCGCACCGCCGAGCTGTTCCGGGTCGTAGCCGGTGATCCGGAGCATCCCGGCCGGGGCGGTACCCAGCGCGCGCAGCAACAGCGCGGAGATCACCGCGTCCGGCCGCTCGCCGGTCACCGCGACGTGCGCCGCGTCCAGCAGGGGTACCAGGGCAGGGACCGGTGGGCCGCCGGGCAGGTCGAGCCGCCCGGCGCGGAGCGGACCGGGCTGCTCGCCCCGCCGCAGCGGGGTCGGTTGCCAGCCGGCCCAGTCGGAGCCGGCCGCGCCCGGTGCCTCCCGGGCGGCCGCCTCGGCGGCCCGCGTCGCCAGGTCGACCAGGCCGGCCCGGTGCCGTTCGTCCAGCCGGCGCAGCCGCTCGTCCCGGGCGGTACCGGCACGTTCGGGTACCGCCGCGGCCGACCGGGCGATCGCATCCCGCCGAGCCTGGGCCGCCGCCCAGCGGCGCTCGGCGGCGGCGAGCAGCTCCCGGGCACCGGCGCGCGCCCCGGCCAGGTCGGCGCGGATCGCGGCGACGAGCGGGTCGCTCATCGATCGGCAGCCCGGGGCGCGAGGGCGTCGGCATCCCCGCCGACCCGCTGCAGGAGCACACCGACGAGCACCCCGGTGGTGACGGCCGAGTCGGCCGGGTGCGGCGGCGGGTCGGGGCTTTCCTTCGGGGGTACCCGGCACACGCGCGCGAGCAGCGTGTCCACCATCTCGGGCGGCAGCTTCGGCAGCAGGGTACAGACCGGCTCCCGGGCGGTACGGGTCAGCGCCGGCAGGTCCGCCGGGGCGGGCTGGTGCCCGAGCAGCTGGGTGGCCAGCCGGTGCAGGACGGTCGCGCCGATCGCGGACAGGCCCAGCCCGACCGGGGCCGGTACCCCGGCCAGCTCCTCGCGCAGCCCGGCCCGGTCACCGGCCCGGGTGCGCCGGGCCACCTCCCGCAACAGATCCTCGGACGTCGATCCGTTCCGGGCCGGTACGTCCTGCGCCGCGCCGTCGGTCAGGAAGCCCACCCGCTCGGCCCACCACCGGCCCAGCCTGGGTGCGCTGCCCGGGCCACCGGCTGGTTCCGGCACCGGCGGTGCCTCCGGAGCCGGTGGCGGTAGCTCCCCGGGCGGCGGTGCCGCATCGACACCCAGCCCGATGGCGGCCAGGTAACCGGCCACGTTGTCCTGCGCCACCAGCAGCGCGTGCGCGGCGTGTTCGAGGTGCTCGATGGCCCCGGACAGCTCGGGAACCCCGATCTGGTGGGCGGACTGCTGACGTACCCACGCCAGCAGGGCCGACCCCGAGCGCAGCTTGTCCAGCGCGGCGGCGAGCTCGCCCACCGGCAGCTCGGCGCTGGACGCCCGCAGCCGCGAACCGAGCTCCTCGATCAGCGACATCGCGCCCTCGCCGCGACAGCCCTCATAGTGATGCCGCGTAGGTCTGCGCCCGCTCGACCGCGGCCACCGTCGCGGCGAGCCCGTCCTGCAGCTCGGTGCCGGCCTGGGCGAGCGCGGCCTGGGTGGCCCCGACCAGCTCGTGCCCGCTGCCGTCCAGCGCGCCGGCCATGATCTGCGCGGCCTCGGCCAGCTTCTCGCTCGCGGCCTGGATCGCGGCCTGGCTCTCGCCCACCTGCGCGACCGCCGCCTCGATGGCGGCCTTGACCTCGGCGACGCTGGCCACAAGCGGAGCCCTCCCGGCAGATCGCGAACCTTCATCTTCCCAGCGCCCCGGGAGCAAGGGAAGGGCGGCCGCACACCGGCATACCAGCGTAATGACCACGGTCGATCACCGCAGCTCGATCCGGGAGTCCGGGCATGACCGGCGAATAGATGGCTTCCGATCTAGCCTGGCTCCGGACCAGCGGACGAGGGTGGACTTCGGCCGCTCACGAGGACGGCCACGGACAACGGATCGGAGGAGCTTATGCGTGCGCGTGAGATACGACGCTGGCTGGCGGGGCTTTCCGGCGCGGTGCTCGCCACCTCGGTGCTGACGCTGGCGGGTCCGGCCGGCGCGGCCCGAGCCGCGGCGCCGATGCACCTTGACTGCGCGAAGGGGCTGGCCCTGTGCACCGAGGTGCACGACAGCGAGGCGGTGTTCGGCGAGGACGTGTACGTCGGGCACGACGAGCCGTCCCTGCTGTTCTACGACGACCGGCCGGGCGCCGGCTACCAGCAGACCTACCGGATCCGCCTGCCGAAGGACCCGCCGCGCCTACCCAACCAGGACGGCACCGGCGGTACCTTCAACTTCCAGCTGCACCCCGCCTTCTGGCTGGGCCTGGCCATGTGCGACAACGAGTCCGCTCCGGAGTTCAGCCACGCCCCGTGCACCCCGGACAGCGACACCAACATCTTCGACTCGGCTGACCCGGCTGACCCGCACTACGTCGGCAGGCACCCGGGCACGGCCTTCACCGAACTCCAGTTCTACCCGCCCGGTTGGGTACCGTGGCCGGCCGGCAACTCCTGCGACGCGACCAAGTGGTGCGCGGCGCTGGCCATCTTCAGCCTCTCGCTGGACCAGAACCACCCGGTGTCGCAGAACGCCGACTGCCTCAACAAGGCCGGCATCGAGCCGGCGAACTTCGCCTTCGTCACCCGCAGCGGCGTCGCGCACGCCCCGGCTGACCCGCTGCTGTCCACCGTCGCCACGTTCACCCCGAACCCGGGCACCGACCTGTTCATGAACTCCGGCGACCAACTGGTCGTCTCCCTGCGCGACACGGCGGCCGGCTTGCGGATCGACATGGTCGACCTGACCAGCCACCAGATCGGCTCGATGACGGCCAGCGTGGCCAACCACTTCGGCCAGGTCGTCTTCGACCCGGCCGCGACCACGTGCAGCAGTCGGCCGTACGCCTTCCACCCGATGTACGCCACGTCCAGCGAGCACACCCGGGTACCGTGGGCGGCGCACGGGTACAACGTCAGCTTCTCCGACGAGATCGGCCACTTCGAGTACTGCGCGGCCGTGTCGAGCGAGGGTGGCACGTGCACCAAGCCGGGCGGGCCGGACGCCGGTTCGCCGCCGGACGCCGACGATGTCGGCTGTTACAGCGCGGCGAGCAGCCTGCGGGTGAAGATCGGCGGCTGCTTCGGTACCGATGGCGACTTCGACGGGCCGGCGTACCAGAAGGTCTGGCCCGGCTCGACCACCCGGAACGAGGACGTCCGGTTCCACCCGCAGTCGATCCTGTTCTCCAGCCCGGTCTTCGGCGGCGGCCGGCACTTTGCCCGGGTGGGCTTCGAGGCGGACCTGCCGCGGATCGAGGCGGCTGACACCATCGATCCGAGGTTCCCGGCGTGCAACCGGACCACCGGTGCGAACTGCGTCAACCCGCCGCCGGGCGCCAACTTCTACCCGCTCTACACCACCCGCAACAGCGACTTCGGCTGCCTCTGGCAGCTGGGCGGGACGCACATCCCGGGCACCACCCAGACCTTCGGTGGTACCTCGACCGCCGAGTTCGGGCCGCTGCTGTCGCTGACCTACCCGACCCCGACCGGACCGGTGGCCCGGTTCAACAACTTCCGCCGGGTGCTCGCGCACAACCCGTGCTGAGTTCCTGACTGAGCCTGGCCCCCGGCCGCAGCGGCGGCCGGGGGCCACGCCGGCGGTCACGCCGCGCCGGTACCGTCCGGCATGGCGAAGGCCGGCGGGCTCGCGGTGACCAGCTCCCAGGCCCGGTCCAGGCCGGCGGCCAGGCAGCCGTCCACGACCGCGTCCGGGCCCAGCGCGCTCACCCGCAGCTCGGGCAGGACCGGGGCCAGCCGGCGCAGCTCGCGGCCCACCGCGTCGACGAAACCGCCGGCCCGCCCGATCCCGCCACCGAGCACGACCAGGTCCGGGTCGGCGACCGTGATGACCGCGCAGATCGCCATGGCGACCAGGTGCGCCTCGTCGGCGACGATCTGGACGGCACGCGGGTCGTCCCGGTCGGCGGCGGCGAAGACGTGCCGCGCGGAGACCGGCCCGCGCATGCCGGCCCGGCGGGCCGCCCGCACGATCCCGGCCGCCGAAGCCGCCGCCTCGAAGCTGCCCCGCCGCTTGGCGTCCCGGGCGTCGGTGCTCTGGTCGCTGCCCAGGGGCAGGTAGCCGATCTCGCCGGCCACCCCGTGCGCGCCGCGGTGCAGCCGGCCGCCCAGCACCAGGCCCATGCCGATGCCGGTGCCGACCGAGACCAGCGCGAAGCTGTCCACGTTCCGGCCGTGGCCGTAGGCCCGCTCGGCCAGCGCGGCGGCGTCGACGTCGTTGACCATGATGAGGGAGATCCCGAACGCCGCGCGCAGCTCGGTGAGCACCGCCGGTTTCTCCCACCCCGACAATGCTCCGGCCAGGGCAAGTTTGTCCCGCCGGGGGTCGTACACGCCCGGGCTGCCCAGGACCGTCTGGGTCACCTCGGCCAGCCGGATGCCGACCTCGGCGCAGAGGCTCTCGGCGAGCTGGACGAGCTGGGTGACCCGGCCGTGCCCGCCGCTGGCCTGCACCTTGACGGTGGAACGGGCCCGGGGTGCGCCGGACAGGTCGCTGATCGCGCCGCGCAGGAACCGGCTGCCCACGTCGAGGCCGAGGACATAGCCGGCCTCCGGCCGGATCTCGTACAGCACCGCGGCCGGCCCGGGCATCCCGGTACGGGTACCCGAGGCGCGTACCAGACCGGAGCGCTCCAGGTTGGCCAGGGCGCCGGACACGGTTGGCTTGGACAGGCTGGAGATGCGGGCGAGATCGGCCCGGGACAGCTGACCGGCGCGCCGGATGTGGTCCAGCAGCAACTGCTCGTTCATCGTCCGGATGAGCTGCTGACGTGCCGGTGTGCTCGGTCCCGCCAGCTCTGCCACGCGTTGCCCTCCTTGTCGCTGAGGTGGTAGGTATCGGTTCGCCGAGAGGTCTTGCCCCCAGGTTGATTGGTAGTTTAGTTTACTAACAAACTTGAAGACAACGGCCGTTTTGACGATCATGGGCAAGCCCGGTCATCGGGCGTTGGCATGAGTGCGACGATGTCGCCACCAGCCACCCAGGTGCGCGGGCGGATCCGAGATAGATGAGAAGGGATATCCGGTGAGACGCACCAAGTCAGTTGCCGCCGTCCTAGCGATAATGCTGTTCACCACGGCGTGCGGCGCCAAGTCGAACACCACCACCAGCCCCAGCGGTAACGCCTCCGCCACTTCCCACAAGAAGGGCGGGACGGTCACCATCGCCAACACCCAGGGCCAGACCTGGACCTGCCAGTTCAACCCGTTCAACCCGGCCCAGAACCCAGAGTCGCTGGGCTTCGTCTACGAGCCGCTGGTCTACGTCAACTCGCTGAGCAACCAGGCCGAGACGCCGATGCTGGCCACCTCGTACAAGTGGAGCGACGACAAGAAGTCGGTCGTCTTCACCACCCGCGACGGGGTGAAGTGGAGCGACGGCCAGCCGTTCAGCGCCGAGGACGTGGCCTTCACCTTCAACCTGATGAAGCAGACCCCGGCGATCGACCTGTACGCCCTGTGGACCGGCGCCGGCCTGCAGAGCGTGACCGCCAGTGGCAACCAGGTGACGATGTCGTTCAGCCAGACGGCCACCACCTACTTCTACAACTTCGCCAACCAGGTCGGGATCGTCCCGAAGCACATCTGGTCCCAGGGCGACCCGGCGGCGCACGCGGACACCTGGGAAGACAAGGACCCGGTGGGTACCGGCCCGTTCAAGGTGGACCCGTGCTCGCCGAACAACATCCAGTACACCGCGAACCCGTCGTACTGGCAGGAGGGCAAGCCGTACATCCAGAAGATCGAGTACCCGGCCTACCTCGACAACAACCCGGCCAACCTGGACCTGGCCAGTGGCAAGGCCCAGTGGGGCAGCCAGTTCATCCCCGGCATCAAGAGCTTCTACCTGGACAAGTCAAAGGACAACCACACCTGGTCGCCGCCGGTGACCAACGTCGAGATCTTCCCCAACCTCGACCCGTCGCACAAGGCGACCAGCACCCTGGCCGTCCGCCAGGCCATCGCGATGGCGGTCGACCGGAAGAAGGTCGCGGCCATCGGTGAGGACGGCCAGCAGCCGCCGGCCAACCAGTCCGGCATCGTGGTGCCCACCTTCCAGAAGTACTACGACGCCGACGCGGTCAAGTCGGCCGGTTACGACAGCCCGAACCCGGACAAGGCCAAGCAGCTGCTGTCGAGCGCGGGCTACTCGCCGTCCAACCCGTTGAAGCTGACCATCATCACCATCACCGGGTACACCGACTGGGACGCGTCGCTCGCGGTCATCAAGGAGAACCTGAAGGCGATCGGCATCGAACTGACCGTCTCCGACCTGGCTCAGCAGACCTACTCCGACAAGCTGTACAAGGGCGACTACGACCTGGCCTACGGGGCCGAGCCGGCCGGTGGCCCGACGCCGTACTACGAGCTCCGGCAGGCGCTGTACTCGAAGAACACCGCGCCGATCGGTGAGGACGCGGCCAGCAACTACGAGCGTTACAAGAACCCGGACGTGGACAAGCTGTTCGACCAGTACGCGACCGCAGACGACGCCGGCCAGGTGTCGATCATCAAGCAGATCTCGGCGGCCATCCTCAAGGACGTGCCGATCATTCCGACCACCGAGTCGGTGGACTGGTTCCAGTACAACACCGCCGACATCGACGGCTGGCCGACCAAGGACAACCCGTACTGCCAGCCGGCCGCGTACAACGTGCCGGACACGGAGCAGTTGCTGCTGCGCATCTACTCCAAGAAGGCACAGTAGTAGGCACTAGGTAAGGAAAAGGTTCCGTCCATGAGGGTGAGCATGAAGTGAGATACCTACTCCGGCGTATGGGGTTCTTCGTGCTCACCCTCTGGGCGGCGCTCACCCTCAACTTCTTCATCCCGCGGATGATGCCGGGCAGCCCGTTGCAGGCGCTGCGCGACCGCACCCACAACCGGCTGTCCCCGGTGGCACTCCAGGAAATGCTCACCTCGTTCGGCTACCGGCCGAACCGGAACGTCTTCGTGCAGTACCTCGACTACCTGACGAACATGGTGACCGGGCACTGGGGATACTCCATCGGACAGGCCCTCGGTACCCCGATCAGCGCGATCGTCGGGCAGGCGCTGCCGTGGACCCTCGGCCTGGTCGGGGTGGCCACCGTGCTGGCCTTCCTGCTCGGCTCGATGATCGGCGTGCTGGCCGGCTGGCGGCGCGGCGGCAAGCTGGACTCAGTACTGCCGTCGGTCTTCGTGATCACCTCGGCGCTGCCGTACTTCTGGGTGGCCCTGCTGCTGATCCTGGTCTTCTCGGTGTGGTCCAACGGGTTGCTGCCCAGCGACTTCAACTACGACACCTCGATCTCGCCGGGGTGGACCGGCGAGTTCGCCGGTAGCGTGCTCCAGCACGCGATCCTGCCGGCGGCGACGATCCTCATCGCGTCGATCGGCGGCTGGATCCTGACCATGCGCAACAACATGATCACGACACTCGCCGAGGACTACGTGCGGATGGCCCGGGCCAAGGGCCTGTCCAACCAACGGATCATGTACCACTACGCGGCCCGCAACGCAATGCTGCCCAACCTCTCCGGGTTCGCGATGTCACTGGGGTTCGTCATCTCCGGCGCGATCCTGGTCGAGTACGTCTTCAACTATCCGGGCCTGGGCTACCTGCTCTACAACGCCGTACAGAACAACGACTACCCGCTGATGCAGGTGCTGTTCATGCTGTTCACCGTCGCCGTACTGGTCGCCGTGCTGATTTGTGACTTCGCGATCGCCTGGCTCGATCCCCGGGCCCGGGCGAAAGGATAGATAGCATGACTGGTTTGCTGGTCCAGACCACCGCGGCGTCGGGGGAGCCGGCCCCGGCGCGGCGCCGGGCCGGGGCCGGGCTGTGGACCGCGGTAAGCCGCAACCCCAAAGCGCTGGCGGGGCTGGTGCTCTTCCTGTTCTTCACGCTGCTCGCGGTGGCCCCGCAGCTGTTCACCTCGGTCCGCGACCCGAACGCGCTGGCCTTCGACCCGGCCCTGCCGCCGTCGAGGGCACACCTGCTCGGCACCACCCGGTTGGGGCAGGACATCTACGCGCAGGTCGTCTACGGTACCCGCGAATCCCTGCTCATCGCCCTGATCGCCGGCTTCTTCGCGACGGTGCTCTCGGTGATGATCGGCGTCTCCGCGGCCTACCTCGGCGGCTTCGCCGACGACTCGCTGTCCATGTTCACCAACGTCTTCCTGGTGCTGCCGACCTTCCCGCTGGTCATCATCTTCGCCACCTACGCCGGCAAGGGCAGCCTGACCGTGATCCTGGTGGTGCTGATCGCCACCGGTTGGTCGTACGGCGCCAACCAGCTCCGGGCCCAGACTCTCTCCCTGCGCAACCGGGAGTTCCTCGAATCCGCCCGGGTACGCGGGGAGCGCCGCTCGTACATCATCTTCTTCGAGCTGCTGCCCACCATGACCTCGCTCATCGTGGCCAACTTCCTCGGTGCCGCGCTCTACTCGGTGCTCACCGCCGCCGGCTTGCAGTTCCTCGGCCTCGGCGACCCCGGCTCGATCAGCTGGGGCACGATGCTCTACTGGTCGCAGAGCCAGAACGCCCTGCAGACCGGGATGCCGCTGTGGTCCCTCGCGCCGGGCCTGTGCGTGGCGCTGCTGGGTACCTCGTTCGCCCTCATGAACTACGCGTTCGACGAGATCAGCAATCCGGCGCTGCGGCCGGTAAGGAGGCTCCGTGGCAACCGCGCCGCTTCTTGAGGTGTGCGACCTGCGGGTCGAGTACGCCACCGCCAAGGGCCCCGTACGCGCCGTCGACGGGGTCGACCTCGTCCTACACGAGGGCGAGTTCGTCGGCGTGGTCGGCGAGTCCGGCTGCGGCAAGTCCACCCTGCTGTTCGCGATCGCCCGGCTGCTCAGCCCGCCCGCCGCGATCACCGGCGGCAGCGTCACCTTCCGTGGCCGCGACCTGGTCACCATGACCGAGCGGGAGCTGGGCGCGCTGCGCTGGCGGGACTACTCGGTCGTCATGCAGAGCGCGATGAACGCGCTCAACCCGGTACTGAGCATCGGGGTGCAGTTCGCGGACGTCATCGAGGCGCACTCGAAGATGTCCGGGGCGAAGGTGTACGAGCGCTCGGTCGAGGTGATGCGGCTGGTCAACATCGACCCGATCCACCTCAAGAGCTACCCGCACCAGCTCAGCGGCGGCATGCGGCAGCGCGCCATGATCGCGATGGCGCTGCTGTTCACCCCGGACCTGGTCATCATGGACGAGCCCACCTCGGCGCTGGACGTGGTGGCGCAGCGCTCGCTCATGGTGCAGATCAAGGAGTTGCAGCAGGAGCTGGGCTTCGCGGTCATCTTCGTGACCCACGATATGTCCCTGGTGAGCCACTTCTCCGACCAGCTCCTGGTGATGTACGCCGGCCAGGTCATCGAGGCGGGGCCGACCCGGACCGTCTTCGACACCCCGGCCCACCCGTACAGCCGAGGGCTGCTCGACGCGTTCCCGTCGATCCGCGGCGAGCGGGTACGGCTGACCGGGATCCCCGGCAGCCCACCCGACCTGGGCCAGCCGCCCAGCGGCTGCCGGTTCCATCCGCGCTGCCCGCTGGTGATGGACCAGTGCTTGACCGTCGAGCCCGAGCTGTACCAGGTCGGCCACGCGCAGGCCCGGTGCCTGCTGCACGAGCACGGTCCGGTTTCTCTGCTGCCCGAGCGGGAAGAGGTGAGCTCGTGACCGACCTGGCTCAGGCGAGTGCCGCCGCGGCGACGGTGGAACGCGACCCGGCTCCACTCATCGAGACCCTTGACCTCAGCCGGCACTTCAAGGTCGGCGGCAACCTTTCCCGCAAGACGCTGCACGCGGTCGACGACGTCAACCTGGTCATCAACCGCCGGGAGATCGTCGCGCTGGTGGGGGAGAGCGGCAGCGGCAAGAGCACGGTCGCCCGGCTGCTGGCCCGGGTGTACCGGCCGACCAGCGGGGAGATCCGTTACCAGGGCCGGCCGCTGTCGTCGATGCATACCCGCCGGGAGACCCTGGCCTACCGCAGCGACATACCAATGGTGTTCCAGGACCCGTTCAGCTCGCTCAACCCGGCCTACCGGGTGTCGCACGGCATCATGCGTGGACTCAAGCTGCACCGCACCGAACTGGACGGGGCCGGCCGGCAGGCCGAGGCGCGGCGGGTGGTGGAGGCGGTCGGCCTGCGGCCGGCGGCGGACATCCTCGACCGGTACCCGCACGAGCTGAGCGGCGGGCAGCGGCAGCGGATCGGCTTCGCCCAGGCGCTGGCCTACCGACCCAAGCTGATCCTGGCCGACGAGCCGGTCTCGATGCTCGACGTGTCGATCCGCATCGGGCTGTTGAACGTGATGGCCAAGCTGCGCGACGAGGAGGGCGTGTCGATCCTGTACATCACCCATGACATCGCCAGCGCCCGGTACATCTCCGACCGGCTCCTGGTGATGTACGCCGGCCACCTCGTCGAGTCCGGCCCGACCGAGTCGGTCCTGGCCAACCCGAAGCACCCGTACACCCAGCTGCTGCTGTCCGCCGTACCCGATCCGCGGGCTCCGCTCGCGGTGGGTGCGTTGAGCGACAAGGGCGAGCCACCCCGGGTCATCGATCCCACCCCGGGTTGCCGGTTCCGCTGGCGCTGCCCGCTGGCGATCGACGTGTGCTGGAACGTGACGCCGTTGCCCCGTGCCCTCGGCCCGGCCCACGAGGCCGCCTGCCACGTGGCCGCGCCCGATCCGGAGTCCGCTGCCGCGACGCCGTAGGTGTCGCCGTGAGCGCCGAAGCCGGTGCCCCTCCCGCCAGGGCGCCGGCTTCGGTTGTCCGGCGGTCGTGGATCAGAACGGCCAGTCCGCGTTTCGGCCGGCCTCGATCAGCGGGATCATCCGGAACGTCGCGTCGGTCAGGCCGCCGAACTCGATCCGGTTGGGAGCACCGGCGTCGAACGCCGTGCGCCGGTACCCGCCGAGGTTGAAGCCGTACAGCGGTGTGCTCCGCGGTACGACCCCGGTCACGTCGCCGGTATGCGGCCCGGGCGCGAATGTCTGCATGTCGGAGATCACGAACACCCGGTCGTGACCGCGCAGCGTCGCCTTCACCGAGTCGGCGATCCGGGTACCGTGACCGACCTCGCCGACCCGGCCAGCGAACCGGTCGACCTCCCGGATCACCGAAGCACCCGGGCGTACCTCGTGGCGGAACACGCCGTCGGCGAAGCCGTACAGGTCGACCTGCTCGCCGCGAGCCGCCAGCGCGACACCGAACACCGCCGCCGCCTTGACCGGGCTCATCGTCGACTTCGCGGAGAACCCGCCCGAGGACATCGACGCCGAGGTGTCGACCAGAATCAGCGACCGGCCAGGCAGTGCCGGCAGGTTGGCCAGCGACAGCTGCAGGGCGCGGTCCAGCGGGTGACCCCACCGCAGGGACGGGGCCTGCTGGTAGGCGGCGAGGAACCGGTACGGGAACTGCCGCGAGCGGGCCACTTCCACCGGGTCGGCGAGCCTGGCCGCCACCCGCTCGGCGCCCCGGTCGTCGACGCCGGCCTCGTCGAAGTTGCGCAGATTGCGCAGCAGCGCCATGTATCCCATCGTCGGGATCAGCGCCGTCCACAGGCGACGCTTGTCGAGCGTCGGCCCGGCCAGAGACAGCACGTCCTCCCACGTCATGCCGGCACGGGCGAGAGCCTCCGCGTCGAGCAGGACGCCGGGGTCGTCGGCTGCGGCACGGCGCAGCGCCACGTTGGCCGCGATCGTCGTCAACGACGCCGCGATGTCGGTGTCGTGGCCGTGCCGGCGGTCGAGGGCGTACCCGAACAGCGCGCCCTGCCACGGCTTGTCCGCGGCCGGTACCGGGTGCACGAGGTCGATGACGTCGGCGAAGCGGAACGCGTGCGTGCCGGTGTCGTACTTGAGCAGCGACCGCTCGGTGTACAGCCGGGCCACCGTGTCGGCGATGCCGCGCTTGACCGGCTTGGCGACCGCTCGCCCGTACGTCGAGGTCCAGTACGCCAGCGCCTCACCGGGCTCGTCGGCGCGCTGGAGCACCGAGTCCACGATCTGCCGGGCGCCAGGGATGCCCGCGGCCACCATCGCCTTGGCGGCCGTCAACGCGCCGACGAGAGATGCCGTACGCAGGTTCGCCTCCGCGCGCAGCCAACGCAGCAGCCGGGCCGTCCATTCCGGGTCCGCTACCGCCACCTGGCCGACCAGGTCGGCGTAGCGACGATCGCGGGCGGTCGCCTTCTCGTAGAAGGTGTCCTCCCCGACGAAGTTGGCCACGGCGAGGAGGAACAACTCGCCCTTGGCGTCGTGGGCGTACCCGGCGCCACCCTCGTACGTGTGACCGGAAGCGGTCGCCTCAGCGATGATCGGGCCCTGGCCGACGGTCGGCCGCGCAGCCCGGGTGTTGAACTTGCTCAACAGCGTCTCCTCTACAGGCCGGTGGAGAGCCGGGTCCAGACCGGGGTGCCCGAGGTCAAAGTCGACCGCGGTGCATCGGTGCTCTGCCCTTGAGCTACGGCAGCGGGTGCTGCCGGCGGGACTCGAACCCGCAACCACCCCATTCACAGTGGAAGTAACCGTGGTCTTCGCACCGGGCACCAGGTCTGAAGTTGTGCTCCCCGAGATCCAGTCGGCGGCGGCAGGTGGGACTCGAACCCACATACGGTCCGCTTGTGAGGCGGATTTCGTACCATGCGAAGTAGCCGTTCGCCATCGCACCGGGAAGTGCGTGCTCCGTCGCATGCCCCGGTGTCGAACCGGGATGTCCGCCCTGATGAGGGGCGGCCGGGCAGCCAACGCCCGCCTGCGCGGTGTGCACAGTGGATGGCATCGAGGCCGAACCGGGATTCGAACCCGGGTGGGCGGTGTTGCGGACCGCTCCCTGACCGCTCGGGCATTCGACCATGTACGAGCCCCCGGCTGGACTCGAACCAGCGGCCCCGACGTTCGGAACGTCGTGCTCTTTCCGCTGAGCTACGAGGGCATGTGGCGCTACGCGGAATGGTGGCGCTACGCGGAATGGTGGGTGCGGAGGGACTCGAACCCCCACGGCGACTCCCGTCGCGACGGCTCTACAGGCCGCTGGGCCAACCAGTTGCCCAACACACCCCTGGGGTGACCGAGGACTCACGAGGGAACGAGTCGCGCGTGCGGGGCTCGAACCCGCTCTGCTGGCTTGAAAGACCAGCGGCCTACCCATAACCGAACGCGCGTAAGGGTTTGCTGGCGGAGTACCCCTGGGAGGAATCGAACCTCCAACCTTCTGGTTCGTAGCCAGGCACTCTGTCCATTGAGCTACAGGGGCATGGTCCCGCCGCGAGGAGTCGAACCTCGTGCCTCCGCCTTATCAGAGCGGTGCCCTTACCGCGCGGGCCACGACGGGTCCAGCGGAGAGTGTCGGATTCGAACCGACGGCAGCGCGTACGTCTGCACGGCTTAGCAGGCCGTCGCCTTGGACCACTCGGCCAACTCTCCTTGGCGCTCCGTACCGGTCTCGAACCGGTGGCCCTCCGCTCGACAGGCGGACGCTCTGACCCCTGAGCTAACGGAGCTTGGTACCCGGAGTCCGATTTGAACGGACACTGTGCGCGTTCTGAACGCGCTGCCTCTGCCCTTGGGCTACCCGGGCCTGGTGGAGCGCATCGGAGTCGAACCGATCCCGTCAGGCTTGCAAGGCGAGACTGTGCACCAGCACGCACCCCAGAGAGCCAGCGGCATCTGCGTACCCTCGGCCGGACTTGAACCGGCGCTGGACGGTCCCTCAGACCGTTGCCTCTACCGCTGGGCTACGAGGGCATCTTGCTGGGAGCGGAGGACTCGAACCTCCACCGTCCCGCTTCAGAGGCGGGCGTCCTACCGGGATTGGACCAGCTCCCATTGGGGCCGGCGGGCATGTCACCGCGGACGCCCGACGACACGGCAGCGAGTACGGGAGTCGAACCCGTGCTTTCAGATCGAGAGTCTGACGGCCTGACCACTAGCCGAACTCGCCATCGTGCTCTCCCCAGGAATCGAACCCGGACCTCGCCCTTTTCAGGGGCACGCGCTACCGGTTGCGCCAGGAGAGCATCGTCAGGTCCGTGGGGTACCGACCTGGTTTGCGGTACCGCCACGTCGTGGACCGCAGGGGTGTCGAACCCCTCGCGCTCTGCCTGCCAGGCAGAGCCGCACACCGGTGACGTGCGGCCCGAAGTCCGGGGCCCGGGAATCGAACCCGGTGCATCCTGCTCCCAAAGCAGGCGGGTCAACCAGCTCCCCGCCCCGGAAGGGCCCGGCCGTGCGGCGACCTGCGCCGCCGGCCGGGCTCCTATGCCATCCACTGTGCAGTTCTCAATACACAAGACCACCGGCATGCCGGGGTGGAGCAGGGGCGGCCGGAGTTGAACCCGCAACCACTGGTTTGGAGACCAGAGCTCTTCCTGTTGAGCTACGCCCCTAAATGCGAAATGCCGCCCTGTCCGGCGATCCGGGGGGGCGGCGTGCGCGTTGCGCTGGGTGCGCGCTACGTGCGCCACCTGCCCGGGTCTGCGGATTCGGCTAGGTATATGGGCCGCCCGCAACAGGGCAAGCCCACGTAACCGCGCGGCGCGTGCCGCTGCGGTTTGCGGATCTGCCACACACTCACGGGTCGTTCCTCTCGATCAGATGCCGTCCTGCCCAATACCGTACGGTGGCTTCCAAGCTCCAGCAACGGAATTGCCGTGCCATCGTGCGTGCACGCCGCGCCGGGGCTGGCCCACGCAGGTCAGCCCCGCGACATCCGCTAGGCCACCGGTGCGAGGCTCGCGCGTAGCTTCCGCAGGCCGTAGAACAGACGGGACTTGGCGGTACCGTGCGGGATCCGCAGCCGTTGCGCCACTTCGGCCGTGGAGTGTCCGCCGTAGAACACCTCGACCAGCACGGAGCGGTGCTCCGGGGCGAGAGCGGCCAGCGCCTGGCCGATCAGGATCCGGGTGACCAGCACGTCGCTCGGGTCGGCGACCGGTGTCCCGTCCGGCAGCTCGGGTACCACCTCGGCGGGCCGGGCCCGCCGGTACCGCAGCTCGTCCACGGCTACGTTGTGCGCCACCCGGAACAGCCAGGAGCGTACCGACGCCTGGTCTTCGTGCAGCTGTTCGGCGTGCAGCCAGGCACGCAGCAGGGTCTCCTGCACGATGTCCTCGCCGCGCTGCCGGTCCCCGGTCAGGCGGCAAACGTACCGCAGCAGGGGACCCGCGTGCTCGGCGTACAGGGTTTCGGCTCTCATTTCACCGATCCCGCCAGTACGCCCTGGACGAAGTAGCGCTGCAGTGCGAAGAACACCACGAGCGGTACCACCATCGACAGGAACGCCCCAGGACCGATGACGTCGATGTTGGTGGAGAAGGTGCGCATCTGCGATTGCAGCTGGTAGGTGATCGGCGCGTGTTCCGGTCGGGCGAACACGAGCGCGACCAGCAGGTCGTTCCAGACCCACATGAACTGGTAGATGGCCAGCGATGCGATGGCCGGCCAGCTGATCGGCAGCACCACGCGGCGGAAGATGGCGATCTCGGTACCGCCGTCCATCCGGGCCGCCTCCAGCAGGTCCCGGGGAATCCCGATGAAGAAGTTGCGCAGCAGGAAGATGGCGAACGGCAGGCCGAACGCGATGTGGAAGGCCACCACTGCCGGCGTGTTGCCATAGATATCGAGAGCCCTGAATATCTTCGCATCCGGGATGATGGCGATCTGGACCGGTACCACGATCAGCGCGATCAGCACGACGAACAGCCAGTCCCGGCCGGGGAACTCGATCCAGGCCAGCGCATACCCGGCCAGCGCGCCGAAGGCCACCACGAAAAGGGTCGACGGGACCGTGATGAGCACGGTGTTCCACAGCGAGCCGAGGATCGCGTCGTTGGCCAGCAGGTGCTGGTAGTTCTTGGCGGACAGCTGAGCCGGTTTGGCGAACGCCGTCCACCAGCCGGTGGCCGCGTTGTCGGCGGAGTCGCGCAGGCTCTCCACGAACAGCCCGAGCGTGGGCAGCAGCCAGAAGGCCGCTACCACGAGCATGAAGACGTAAGTGACGGTACCGCCGAGCCGGGACGCGAGCCGCGAGGCGAAGCCGCGCCGCGGCGGACCGGTGATCGCGGTGCCGGCCGGCTCCAGCCTCGGTACCCGCCCCCGGGAGGAGGTGATGCTCACTGATGGTCCCTTCGCAGCCGCCGGACGTTGAAGATCATCGCTGGTACCACCAGCAGGAAGAGCAGGACGCCCAGGGCGCTCGCCAACCCGTCGTCCAGCCCGCCGCCGAAGGACACCTTGTACATCTGCACCGCGACCACGGTTGCCGCGCTCTGCGAGGAGTCCGGGGCGAGGACGTACACCAGGTCGAAAATCTTCAACACGTTGATGATGAGAGTCACCAGCACAACCACAAGTACCGGACGCACCAGCGGTACGGTGACTCTCCGGAACACCTGCCACTCGGTCGCCCCGTCTACCCGGGCCGCTTCCAGTGCCTCCCGGGGCAGGGCCGCCAGTCCGGCCGAGATGAGCACCATCGCGAAGCCGGCCCAGATCCACAGGTACGACACGATGATCGACGGGGTGATCAGTGACGGACCGAGCCAGGTGACACCCTGGAACGGCTGGGCGAAGTCGGACTTCGGCAGCCGGATGGTGTATCCGTCACCGGTCAGCTCGGCGAACCGGAAGGTACCGCCGGCGTCGGTGGTGGTGCTCGCCACCACCTGCCCGCCCCGCAGCGCCTCGACCTTCAGGCGCGGCAAGCCTTTCTCGGTCGGGTCGACGCTGCCGGCCGTACCCCCGCCGCCTCTGCTGAAATCCAGCCACACCACACCCGCGAGCCCGCCGCCCCCCGATGGCACGGCGGCGG
>WNGE01002174.1_pt1 | contig 25405 bp, 25 predicted proteins | sample 5400651 | NCBI WGS metagenome assembly WNGE01 (sample SAMN13153370, study PRJNA577476) | soil metagenome | isolation source: 60 cm soil or saprolite under grassland replicate 2 | place: USA:California | collected 2016-06-15 | reverse complement strand
CCCCGAAGACTGGGCCGAATCTCAAACCCTCTTGCCAATATTGAATAACGTGGTGGCAAGTGCAGGTTGCAGCGACAGCTGCGGGAGCGGTTCGTTTCACTGAAAGTTCTTCTAATACTATGGAGGAACACCGTTGCATGACTGACGACAACGAACGTGAGCCACGCCGAAGTTATGAGAAACCGAAGGTGACCGTTATCAGCCTGCGCCCCGAGGAGGCAGTGCTATCCAATTGTAAAGCGCAGAATACTCACGGTCCGGCGGCCCATGGTAACTGCGGCTCCGCCGGGGGATGCATGATAGTCGGCTCCTAGCCGACCCTCAGAATCTAACAACTGCAGATGCGGACCCCTACTCAAACCATATGCGAAACTGAGAGCGCATTTGGGCTGCCGCTGCCAGGCGATTGCCTTCGAATCGGCGGAGTTGCCGCGTCACTCAGATGTGTTTCCTCGAATGACTTTTGCGTGAGCCACGAGTTAGAGTGGTTTCTGGAGATTGCCCCTAACCAGGACATTGAGATCAATGTCGATTGGGTGGATCGTTTAGGGGCGTGGCCGGGTGACAAGGCTTTTAACTCAGGTGGTCTCTGGTCCCTATTTCACGATGGTCGGGACTGCGTTTTTGATTTCGTAAGTCCTGTGCTGGGCACGGACCCTTACAAGCGCATGATCACGAGCGGCGGCTTCCGAACGGCACACATAGCCGTGAACCGCAACGCCTTTGCGGGACAAGCGACAGTATGTCCCCTCGAGTATCCCGCCGATGAACTCTTGTTCACCAACTATCTCGCTCACCACGCTCTCGGCGCCGAGGTCCACGGCTGCGGCATCATTGATCCCGAACACGGTGGCTTTCTTTTTCTCGGTCACTCCGGCGCGGGCAAGAGCACTACGACGCGGCTCTGGAAATCCGCACGCAATCCGGAGATCCTCAGCGACGACCGTGTCATCCTGCGCATTCATGACGGCGAGCTGTGGATGTACGGCACTCCCTGGCACGGCGAGGCGGCGTTTGCCTCACCGGCAAAGTCCCGGATCAATCGGATTTTCATCCTTCAGCACGGCGAAGCAAATGCGATGGCTGAACTTCCGCGCGCGCGCGCCGTCGGTGAACTCTTCGCCCGCTGCTTCCCGCCGTTCCACAGTGCTGAGGGACTGAGCAACACCCTCGAGTTTCTGCACCGCGTGGTAAATCTTGTTCCCTGCCACGAGTTTCATTTTGTCCCAAACGTCAGTGCGGTAGAGGCGGCCCTTGCATTCCGCTCCTGAGGATTGCGCCCAGGAAACCGCTTTCGGCGAGGTCGCCGCTCAGCTAATCGCAAGTGGCCTAGGTTTTCGTTTTCAGGCTAAAGGCAGAAGCATGTTGCCAACCATTCAAGATGGCGAGATCTTGCATGTCTGCCCAGCTGATCCCGCCTCAATCAAGCTCGGCGAAGTTATTCTGTTCCGAGATTGCAACGGATTCAAAGCCCACCGTGTGATTCGCAAGAAGAGCGATCTGTTCACTACCCGAGGAGACTCCAGCGCACAAGCCGACGACGAAATTCTAAGCGAACAGATCGTAGGAAAGGTCACCGCCAAAGAATGCGCCGAAACCGGAGAAATCATCAGCCTCGAAGACGCGAACACCCAGTTCCGGTTTTTCATGAGTGAAGCGCGGAAGCAGATTTCAGGTCACCTACGCAGGGCATCAACTTTCCTGTTGGCGCCGAAAGTATCTCGTTGACCTTGCTCGCACAAGCGCGTCAAACCGAATTCACCACAGATACACAGAGGGCCAGAGAAGACCCGAATTTGGAATTGAATAATTGTGGCGATTTGCCGAGGCGGAAGTGTTCTTCTCTGCGAACTCCAGCAGTTCTCTGCGATCTCTGCGGTTAAAGGCTTCTAGAGATCTTAACCGCTGAGGTCGCAGAGGAACGCGCGGAGGTCCCAGAAAAAGTCCTAAATGTTTGGACTACCGTGGAAGAGCGGCGCTTCAGCGCCGTGTGAGTGGTTTGAAGTGACCATGGCTTTAGAACCTGTGGCACCTTGGAACTTGTAATCGCGCCGAATCCATGTAGAATAACGTTTTTCTTACATCCATTCTCGGAGGGCTAATGCGAGTCGCTGTCCGCTCAGTAAGTGCTGGTCTCCTTCTGTTGATGATCACGCCGTTGCTCTTCGCCGGCGACGCCATTCCCAAAGCCGCATGGAAGCGTGGCATCGGACAGCCTCTCGAAAATGCTGGAGGCCGCAAGCCGGCTCTGGCTGCAGCTGGCATGATTGACGACGGCTACTGGCAGGGCGCTCCCGTCGGCGGATTCGGCTCCGGAACTTTTTCCCGCACTTATCGCGGAGACTTCGCGCGCTGGCACATCAAGAGTGGAGTTCACAAATATCAGACCGTCTGGTCAAACCAGTTCGCGATGTATCAGAAGTCAGAAGGCGGCGAAGGCGTTGCGCAGGTGCTAACCGCCGCACATCCGGAAAAAGGAACCTTGAATTCCTGGAAGTGGGATTATCCCGTCGGCGCCGGCGATTACTATTCCCTCTACCCCAAGTCCTGGTACGACTATCGCTGGGAAAAATTTCCCGCGCACGTCACGCTTGAGCAGTTCTCTCCTGTGCTGCCGAACAATTATCGCGAGAGCAGCTACCCGGTCGCCGTTTACCGCTGGCATGCGGAAAATCCTACCGACAAGCCCGTCACCGTTTCCGTTTTGCTTTCCTGGGCCAACATGATCGGCTGGTTCCGCGACTTCGGGCATGACATGCAAAGTGGGCTCAACGTCGGCAATCGCAACCGCTTCGTGGACGAAGCCGGAGTGAACGGTCACGTGAAGGGAATTGTGTTTGATCGCGTGCGTCCGCGCGGAGTCGAAGATGACTTCGATGGCCAGTGGGCAATCGCTTCCGTCGAATCGCCTGGTGTCGAGATCACCTACCAAACTACTTTTTTGCCCACGACAGGCCAGGAAGTTTGGGGTCCTTTTTCGAAAGACGGCAAGCTCGCGAACGACAACAACGTTTGGACCAGCAGCGAGGAGTCGATCGCCGCCGCCATTGCCGTGCGCTTCACCTTGCAGCCGGGTGAGAAGCGAACCGTCCCCATGACGATTTCCTGGGACATGCCGATCGTCCAGTTCGGCGCAGGCCGCAAGTGGTATCGCCATTACACCGACTTCTATGGCACCAATGGCACCAACGCGTGGAAGATCGCCAAAGAGGGCCTGCAGAACTCCACCATCTGGAGCAACCAGATTGATGCCTGGCAGGCTCCATACGTGAACGACGAAAGCAAGCCCGAGTGGTATCGCGGCCAACTGTTCAATGAAATGTATATCCTCGCCGATGGCGGCTCGTTCTGGGGCCGGCCGGTCGGCTCTCTGGCGAAAACGCCAGCAACATTTTCGTTCATGGAGTGTTTCGACTATCCATTTCACGCGACGCTTGATGTCCTTTTCTATGGCGACATGCCTCTGGTGAAGTTCTGGCCGGAACTCGATAAGCAAGTCATGCGGCAATTCGCCGACACCGTCCCGAAAGACCTCACCGAGAAATACATGTGGATATGGAAGTCGCAACAAACCGGCTCCCTGCAATTCCGTCTGCGCAAGGCCAAGGGCGCAGTCCCGCACGATCTCGGTGTCCCGCAGGAAGATCCGTTCAAACTGCCCAACGCCTTCAGTTGGCAGAACACGAACGACTGGAAAGATCTGAACAGCAAATTTGTTCTGATGATCTACAAGGACTACGTTTTCACCGGCAAGAAGGATGTTGCCTTCCTGAAATACACTTGGCCCGCCATTCAGGAAGCGCTCGAGCATCTCCGCCAGTACGACCGCACCGGGGATGGCCTTCCGCAGAATGACGACTATCCCGATCAGACCTATGACGTCTGGATTGTCCACGGTGAAAGTGCCTACTGTGGCGGACTCTGGCTCGCGTCACTGCGTGCAGCGGAAGAAATCGCCCGCACTCTCGGCAATACCGCTGCAGCGACGAAATATCATGATTGGTTCCTAAAAGGCCAAAAAACCTACGTTGACAAGCTCTGGTCCGGCGACTACTTCCGCTATGACACGCTCAGCGAATATCGCGACAACGTTCAAGCCGACCAGCTTGCCGGCCAGTGGTACGCAAACATGACCGGCTTGGGCAACCTGGTGCCGCGCGACATGCAAGTGAAGTCGCTCAAGAAAATTTATGATCTCAACGTAATGAAGTTCGCCAACGGAGAGATGGGCGCAGTGAACGGGATTGCACCCGACGGCACCATTATCAAGACCAACGAGCAGGTGCAGGAGGTCTGGACCGGAACCACCTTCGGCGTCGCGGCCCTGATGCTGAGCGATGGCCTAAAAGACGAAGGCTACCGCACCGCCTGGGGCGTTTACCACACCACGTACGAAACTCAGGGATATTGGTTCCGCACGCCCGAAGCCTGGGAGCAGGACGGCCACTACCGCGCGTCAATGTACATGCGCCCAGCCGCAATCTGGGCGATGGAGATGATCGCGCCACCAAAAGGATCGGCGCAAGGCGCACCTTAAGTTTTTTGATAGAGTTTTTGGAATTCGATTCTCTTTGCGACCTCGGCGTCCTTTGCGGTTAAAGCCTTTCTGACCAGAGGTTCACCTCCACGCAGAGGGGACTTCCCAGATCAGTGCAGAGCCACACCACGTAAGGCCAGCGCATAATGAAGATATTATGCCTGCCCATCTAGACTGGCCCGAACTGCCACTCGAAGAGTGGCAAGACACCTACCATACGCTTCACATGTGGACGCAGATCGTAGGCAAGATCCGGCTCGGTCTCGCTCCTCTGCAGAATCACTGGTGGAATGCCGCGCTGTACGTGAATACCCGCGGACTGACCACTTCACCCATTCCGTACAACGATCACACTTTCGAAATCCACTTCAATTTCGTACATCACCGGCTGGAGCTTCGGACCTCAGACGGCGCTGAACGAGCGTTCCCGCTTGCGCCAAAATCTGTTGCTGCTTTCTATCACGAACTGTTTGCGATGCTGCACGCAGCGGGAATTGACGTCCAGATTAATCCCAAGCCGCAAGAAGTTCCTGACCCGATCGCATTAGATAAAAACGAAACCCACGCATCCTACGATCCCGAGTATGCGCATCGGTTTTGCCGTATCCTGCATTCCACCGAGAGAGTATTCCAGGAATTCCGCGCTCGATTCATCGGCAAAGCGAGCCCTGTCCATTTTTTCTGGGGCAGTTTTGATCTGGCTTGCACACGCTTTAACGGCCGTCGCGCTCCTGCGCGAAAAGGGGTCATCACCAGTGAGGCATATTCGCATGAGTGCAGCAGTGTAGGCTGGTGGCCAGGCGGAGGAGATATTAAAGGGCCGGCCTTCTATGCGTATATGGCGCCGGAACCCTCAGGCTACGCTGCACAAGAAGTTCGTCCGGCAGCAGCCTTCTACCATGAAAATCTGCATGACTTTCTGCTGATGTACGACGACGTGCGCCGGTCCAACTCGCCACGAGAAGAAATTCTCGAATTCGCGCAGAGCACCTATGAAGGGGGAGCAAAGCTGGCAAGCTGGGATCTGGACTCTCTCGAAAGGAAATCCGCCTGATCTAGTTGGACGCTGCAGATTGTTTGGGTAGTTTGCCGAGCGCCGCTGCCAGTTGATCTGCTTTAAATCCAAACGGCCCCGGCTTGCTCTTGTAAGCCACGTGGCCAGTCTGATCAACCAAATAGATCCGATCAGGCCAGCCAGTGTAAGCCTGCTCGGTCGAGTTTCCGAACTCGTCGAGCACAGCGGGAAACTTGATTCCCAGCTTGCGCACACAGGCGCCTGCTACTTGCGCACGCTCTTCTTCATTCTTGGGACTCGCAAAAACGACTTTGTCTTTAACATTGCTTTGCATCTGCCAGACATCACTCGGATGCGCCTCGGTGATGTACACCACGAGAAATGCAACCTTGCCCTGGTACTGATCGTAAAGTTTATTGAGGGCGGGAACCTCCCGCCGGAATGGCGGTCAAGTGTAGCTTCCGAAGATCATCACCACTGGCTGCGTCTTATTCAGCTCAGAAAGACGTATGTTGCCGCTCTTATCCAGTTTCGTTAACGCAAAATCAGGTGCAGCGTCCCCGATGTGCACGGTCCCGGCGCGCGCCTGCGTCCACATGGTTTCAAACGGACAGATGAGAAATACCTGCCAAGGCAAGTGCATCATCACTCGCCCAAACTCCTCAGGCGAGCGATGCATGATCCGCCACATGAACCCGACAAATCCCACCCACAGGACAAACACAACCACCAAAACTCTCGCCGTGATCTTCAGCCACCGTCGGCGCGGTTTCGATATTGTTGCCGGTGCTTCTGTATTACTCATGATCGTTTCGAAATTTCTGGTTCAGCAGGAAACGCGAGTCCAGCACCAACCGTGTGGGGACGGGCGCCCTCGCCCGTCCATGCCGAGCAACGCTCGGCGGCTTCAGATTAGTGCTTCTCCATCGCTGGTTTCGTGTCCATAGATGCCCCTTCAATCTTGCTGATCACAATCGCCGTAGATCCCCCGCGCTGAAACACCTTCCCGCTCACTGTCACATTTTGCCCAGCGAAGGGAAGCAGTTTGTCATTCTGGCTGCTCGATGGTGTCGTCTCCGCGATCGGCCAGTAGATCGTGCCGCTAGGCGCAAGAATCACGAGCGGCGATCCCGCTTTTGCGCACGCCGTGGCGCACTCCGCGCTGATGGGCTTCTTCAGCCCTTTGGTGAAGGCGCACGCCGAGTCGAGCACATAACCCTTGACCGTTGTCGTCTTAGATGTTTCGGCTGCATATAGCCCTGCGGCTAACAGCAACGTTACCCCAAGCTTTACATATGTCTTCATGCGTTCTCCTCTATGGTTTCCGGATTCTCTGCGTTCTCTGCAGCTTAAACTCGAACAGCCAACAGCCAACAACCCAGAGCCACCAGCCGCTTTTAGAACGACAGGCGAGCGCTCAATTGTACTTGCCGCCCCGGCGTTGTTGACTGCGTAATCGTCCCAAACTGCGGAGTGTTCACGAACCGGTCAGGGGTCCCCAGGTTCGTATGGTTCAGCGCGTTGAAGAACTCTCCGCGGAATTGAAACTTGGCACGCTCTGTAATCCTGAAGTCTCTTGCCATAGCTAAATCCAGCGTCTGCATTCCCGGTCCATAGATCGAGTTGCGCCCCACGTTCCCGAACGTAAATGCCGGCGGAACCACGAATGAGGGATTCGATGGATCATTATTAAACCAGCTGGAGGCTGTGTGAGTTCCAGGCCCAAATATCGGCGCTCCTGTGGTGTTCGCCCGAATCGGATTTTCGCTCAGCACTGTGCCAGAGTTTGCCGTATCTCCGAACACCGAAATCGTAAACGGGAAACCTGTCTGCACCTGATAAACCGTTGAAAACTGCCAGTCTCTAGTGACTGCGCTCGTCCACGCCGAATGGCTTATTCCCGGAATCGAATACACCGCGCTCAACGCAAAGCGGTGGCGAACGTCGCAAGAGGGGCCTTTCTCCGCGGCGAGGTCATCGTTGTTCTGTGGAATCGAAGACTCGAACATCGGCGACCGAAAGTCCGGAGCATCGCTCAAGTTCTTCGACCAGGTGTAATTTCCCAGAAACGTGAAACCGCGCGAATAGCGACGACGCACGTTCACGTAGCCCGCGTCATACCAACTCTGCGCTGAGTCCTCCAGCAGATTGATAGTGCTGACCGGCGTACACAGCGTTGCCCCGTTCGGGCAGCCAGTCAAGGGCGCAACATATGTCACATTCGAGGGCAATGTCGTGCCAGGGACAAACACAATCTTTGTGAAGGGCCGCCGCGGCCCAATCGGCCCCGCTCCCGGAGGTGCATTGTTGATCAGGTGTGCCCGTTGCAGGTGCACTCCATGAGATCCCAGGTACCCGATCTCCAACGAAGTGCGACTCCCCAGGCTCTTCTCCAGTGACCCGCTCCATTGCTCGATGTATTGCGAAGGCGCATGCGGATCCTGGCCGGTGAAGCTGACCGTCGTCTGCCCCAGCACAGCCTGAGCAAAGTTGAGCTGGCTGGCGTATAGCGTCGCGGGCGGAGTGAAGTTATCGCTCTGCTGCGTCTCCGGAAATACATAAGGAACGTTGTGACGTTGGTTGCACCACGTATTCATGTCCACCGGCGTGAAGAAGATTCCGAATGCCGAGTGAAATACCAGCCCGCTTGGCAGCGCCTGCGAAAATCCAAATCTGGGGGCGATATTGCGGGTGTTGGGATACCGCAACCCGCGCGGATAGCCGTTCTGCCCGCCGATGAAAACCGACGGGGCTGTGCCTAGGCCATTCGTGAATACCAGATTCGTGTTCGTATAGCTGATATCCACCAGCGGGTCCATATACTCGTAGCGCAGCCCCATTTCAACAGTTGTCGAACGGGTTATGCGGAAGCTGTCCTGCACGAATCCATCGGCGTACCACTGCCGAAGCTGCATCTGCGGAATGCCGGCTTGGCGCTGCTTCACCGCCGGAAGCCCGAGCAGGAAAGTGGCCAGTGCGGAGCCGCCAGTGTGATTCACATCACTCGTGTAACCGTTCGTGAACTGGTAATAACCCCTATTCTGAAAGAATCCCCACATGGGCCAAATGTAGCGGCGATAACTCGCGCCGAACTTCAAGCTGTGACGGCCGTGCTGCCAGCTGAAAGTATCGCGAGCTTCGCCGATCGTGTCCCATGCTTTCATCGGCGTGGCCGAGTAGTTGTCGCCCATGGGCGAATAGCCCTGCACGTTGAAGAAGGGCGCACCGAAAGCTCCGTTTCCGCCAAATCCTATTCCTTGAATTCCCAACTGGGAAACGATGTCGTTGCTGTAGGCATTCTCGTTAAAGCGATGCATCGCCAGGCGTGAAACCGTAATTGCCGCCGTGTTTACACGCGTAGGTCCCAAAATCTTGTTCCACGAAATATTGCCTTGTTGCGAAAAGTTATCATTGAACGAACCGAATCCCGGCAGCAGCGAGCCCACTCCGCCTGGTGGCATCTCTCCCGGCACGAAACCATTTTCTGCACTAAGCGAATAGCGCCCTACCAGGCTGTCGCCGTTTGCAAATACTTGATCAATGCGGACCGTACCCTGATCATTGACCTGCAACTCATTACGCACGTCCAGGTAGTTGTTGCAGTCCGCGCCCGAGCCCGGAGTAGGAATGCCCATCATCGCCGAGCCGCAAGGCATTGTCATCATCGTGCCCGCCATCACATTGGGCAGTGGCACGTAAGTTTGCAGGAATAGTTGTGCAGCAGGGTTGATTCGAGTTGGGTCAATCACATCGAGAGTGCCGTTGTATTGAAACTCAGTGTTGCCGTTAGCGGGATCAAAAATGTGTACCGGAGCGCCATTAATGCCAGCCTGGCTGAAGTCGCCGTTGATCTCAGCTAACGTTGGCACGGTGTCAATCATCGTGTCGGCCATTGCGTGCCGGAAGCCCTCATAGTTCACGAAAAAGAATGTCTTGTTGCGTACAATCGGCCCGCCAATCGAGGCCCCAAAATCGTTCTGCACCATGTGGTTGTTTCCCATGTCGTCGAACGATGTGGCATCCATAAAACCATTGCGCAGAAATTCGTAAACTGTTCCGTGATACTGATTGCTCCCGCCGCGCGTCACAATATTGATCTGCCCGCCGCCGGCACCTCCCATTTCGGCCGAATAGCTGCCGGTCTGCACTTTGAATTCCTGCACCGCATCCGGCGAAGGACTGAGATTCTGCGTATTAAAAGTCGGATCAGTATTACTCGTGCCATCTAGCAGAAAATAGTTTCCATTCGGACGACTGCCGCCCACACTCACCGCCGAGCGCTGTCCCGGCCGCCAATAAAGAGGATTCATGCTGCCAGTCTGCGCACCATGGCTCACGTGCGCCCCAGGCACCGTCAGCACCAGATCAATCAGCATGCGTCCATTGAGCGGAAGATTTTGCACGGAGGTTGGTTCGATGACTTCTCCAACCGAGGCTTCAGTGGTGTGGATCGCTTCCGGTGCGCTGCTGATTTGCAACTCTTCTTTGCGCGATTCAACCTGCAATCGAATATCAAGCGCCAGCCGTTGTGCCACTTCAAGCTGTAGAGCTTGCGCGGACGTCCCGAAGCCCGGCGCCGTCACCCGCAATTCATAGGTTCCCGGCTGCAGTCCGGGAATTTCGTAGAGTCCTGCGGCATTCGTCACCACATGCCGCATCGAGCCAGTTGCGGAAGCCGTAACGTCCACGCTGGCGCCAACAAGTGCCTGCCCTTGCGGATCAAGAATGCTGCCGGTCAGGACTGCCAGATTGCTTTGTGCGGCCGCAGGCAACGAACACAGCAACACAGCGAGAAACGCAATTCTGCACCGCAAGAGACCTCCGCGAACCTGAAGAATTGAGTGATCAAAGTTGAGCCGCGCCGGCTGCGAACTGGTTTAGAGCGTGCAGCGAACAGAGTTCAACCCGAATGGCAAGCAATGTAGCTGAGGACCAGCGTCCGTTCAATAATGCAAAACGACTAGAAGATAGGGTGATGATCGGGTCATCTGGCGATCTGAAATCCTGCGAAGATCACCGGATTCCCGATGACCAAATCACCCGATGCGATATCCGATCGCCCGGTAGCTCTCGTCATTTCCGAAAGCCGCGAAGCGGCGAAAGAATACAGCTCACGGCGTATGCCGTGGGTGGAAGGCATACCTTCTCAGCCCCGGAAGGGGCGCAAGAAATCATCGCATCGAGGCGCCATTGATGCTCAACTGACAGCGCCTACGACCAAACCAACCACTCATAGTCAGGAGAGGGGCGAAAATCCAATCGCCTGATACCCGGCCCCGAAGGGGCGAACCAGCTTAGCCCAGCGCTTCAGCGCTGGGGAAAGTAAAGATAGAGTTAAGTCCCAGAGGGACGGCCGACCTGCCGCGTCGCAGTTCCGATCACGCGGCTCGGCTGTGAGGAAATGCATGCGTTGCCTCTCGCCGTGAGCGCAGATATTCGGCGAGAGTGAGGACCGCCCCTAGCGCGGCCAGTCCGACCAGAATCAATACTGCCGGTTTGTAGTAGCGCGAGAAAAATTGAACGATTGCCTTTCCATAAAGCGAACCAAATCCCGCGATCAGCAAATAGCGGATCCCGCGTCCCAGCGCCAGCGCTCCGACGAATTTCTTTTTCGGATACTGCAGAGCCCCGGCCGCCAGCAGCACCGGAACCAGGGGAAACGGCGGCGGCAACATTGCGCTCACAGCTACCGTCCTAAATCCCCAGTGGCGAACGCGCCCAAATACCTTCTCGGCTCTTTGTTTGTGCAGTCTGCGCTCGATCGCCTGCTTTCCACCCTTTCGTCCCAGCGAATACGTAATGTAGCCGCCGAGCACCGCGCCGGCGGTCGCCATCACAGCGTAGTAGGGCCACAGGTCTCGGTGTCGCGCCGCGAGCCAGATCGTCAGCACATCCATGCTGCCAGTCAGCGGAACAATTGAATTGTCAGCAATCCCGAGCACAACTAGTCCCGGCCCGCCCAGTCGCACCAGCCAGGGCCAAAACAGCAATACTGCAACGGCCTTCGAAGAAAACATTCAATTACCTAAGCTGGCAACGAAACCAGGCATCCAGCAAATCGGGAAGGGCACGAGTTTACTCGTGCCAATGCGAGCCCTTGTATCAGTCCGGCTTTAGCCGTTGAGGGCTCTGGCTAAAAACTAAAGACCAATAAATAAGGAGTTTTTCCGCGTCTATTTAGAGGCAGATTCGCTCGGCGGAGTGGTATGCCCCACAACCTCCGTGTTTTCCGAGGGTTTGCCGAGGTCAGAGCAGCGCAGGCTTTGCGTGCGCGAAGTGCAACTCCGGAACGCCAGGAATAACGTTGCACTCGTGTGCGTAGCGATAGAAAAGCTGCAGGCCTTCAAGGCATGCTTCATCCAAATAGTAATGAATGTTAGCGGTCAAATACTCGATCACGTCCATCTTCGCCATGCCAAGCTTTACCGACCAGGTCTCGGCGATCGTCGCCAGGTTTCGAGGTTCCAGACCATGATCGCGCGACTGCTGAAAAATTGCCGCAAGATCAACTGGCGCCCGTTCCGCTGCAGCCTGCGTGATCGCCCAGAATGCAAATACGAAAGGCTTGCCTGTGAATCGTATCCATTCTTCCGCCAAATCCCATGTAATGTATCGCGAACGATCAACCTTCAGCGCGGGATCGCCAATCAGCAGCGCTGCATCGTGCTCGGCCAGCATTGTTTCCAGGTTCGGCGGCAATGACGCAAATCGCGGCGCGCGCTTCCAATATTTCTCGAACAGAATTCGCACGAGCGCCACCGAAGTCAGCGACGAGCTATCCAATGCCACGCTGTGAATCTGCGCGATCGGTTTTTTGCCCACCAGGAGAATCGAACGCACCGCCCGCGTCGCTGCGATGGCAACTCCCGGCAGAATTGCCAGCCCAGGCACGGTCGCGAATGCGGCCGACGGAATGATCCCAATATCAGCGCTTCGTTGCTGCAACTCGACCGCACATTGAGACGGGACGGTGTAGGAAATATCAAATCCCTGACCCGCGACGCCACGCTCAAAATCCCACATCAGCGGCGCAGTATTAAGGTAGGAGATGGCGGAAATGCGCATGGGTTGTCAGGTGCCAGCACTGGCTTCTAGCTAGCAAGCACATTCTTGTCCTGAGTTGTAGTCGCCAACATGTAAACCATTGAAACAGAGTTTGTTACACCGTCTTTGTAGCTAGCAGTTAGAGGCTAAATAGCTACCAGTTATCAAAAAATATTATCAGACTTGTGACCGCCAACCTTGACTTGCTTTCTGCTGGCTGCTAACAGTCGGCGATGCTCTCTCAGGGAGGTTCCTTGTCCAACGCCACCGTCGAATCCCGGCCCGCCCCGTCCACCGCCACGTCGAACCAAATCTCATGGCTCGCTCTCACCCTGACCCCGGGTCTCGGCCCCACTCGCGGCAAACGTCTGCTCGAATTCTTCGGCAGCAGCGAAGCCGTGATCAACGCCACTCTCACCGAACTCGAAGCAGCAGGGCTTCCGGCGCAAGCCGCGCAGTCGCTTGGCACCGGACGTTCCGTCGAACTTGCCAGTGACGAAATCGCGAAGGCCGCTGCTGCCGGTGTCCAATGCGTCACGCTCGATGACCCCGCGTACCCGGCACGTCTTCGTCAAATCTACGATCCGCCACTCGTACTCTACGTTCGCGGTAACGTTTCCGCGCTCTCGCAACCTGGAATCGCCGTGATCGGCACGCGTCATCCTACGCCCTATGGCATTGGCATGTCCGAGCGCCTGGCGTGCGATCTCTCTGCGCGTGGCTTCGTGATCTTTAGCGGCCTTGCGCGCGGCGTGGACACGGCGGCGCATCGCGGTGCAGTTTCGGGGAAGGGAAAAACCGTCGCAGTATTTGGAACCGGCGTAGATGTGGTTTATCCGAAAGAGAACTCCCGACTCGCTGATCAAATCCTCAGTCTCTGTGGCGCGCTGATTTCTGAATTTCCGCTGGCCACATTCGCCGCCCCGCAGAATTTTCCCATTCGCAATCGGATCATCAGCGGAATTTCCTTCGGCGTGCTGGTCGTCGAAGCCGCCGAATATAGTGGCACCCGCATCACGGCACGTTGCGCTCTCGAGCAGAGCCGCGACGTCTTCGCGGTGCCGGGAAACGTCACCAACAAGAACTCGTGGCCGAACACCCTCATCAAACAGGGCGCAAAGCTGGTCGCGACCTGGGAGGACGTTTGGGAGGAACTCCCTGCAGATGTGCGACTTGCGCTCACTCCCGAAACCGGTGCTGAATCGCCGGGCGCCCAAACTGCATCACTATTTCAGGAACCTTCGCTCTCTCCGCACGAAAAGAAGATCTACAAGGTGCTCAAGGCCGACGAAGCCCTGCACCTCGACGAGATCATCGAGAAGCTGGAGCCAGAACTCTCTTCCTCGGAAATCTTCGCCGCCCTGTTCGAACTTGAACTCGCCGGCAAGGTGAAGCAATTGCCGGGAAAGAATTTTGTAAGAAGCTTCTAGCTGTCAGCTATCAGCTCTCAGCTGTCAGCAGAATGGGGAGGCGTGCGATGCAGAGTTTCCGAAATCTAAAGGTTTGGGAGAAGGCTCATGCAGTGACGCTTGACATCTACAAGACGAGTCGAGCGTTCCCGAAAGAAGAGCTGTATGGACTGACAAGCCAGATGCGTCGCGCATCCGCTTCGGTCGGAGCCAATATCGCTGAGGGATCATGCCGGAAAGGAGACGCTGAGTTTGGGCGGTTTCTCCATATCGCGATTGGGTCGGCGAGCGAACTTGAATACCACCTCTTGCTAGCACACGATCTTCGCCTTCTTTCACTGGTAGATTACGAACGGCTGGTGGGAGGAGTTGTAGAAGTGAAGAGAATGTTGGTGTCCTTGATCCGATCGATGCAGAACCGAGAGCTGAGAGCTGATAGCTGACAGCTTCGCACTTTCGTGCTAGTTTCAACCAACTGAGGAATCCATTGCCAAAAGGACTAGTCATCGTCGAATCGCCCGCCAAGGCGAAAACCATTCAGAAGTATTTGGGCAAAGGCTACACCGTTGAGGCCTCGCTCGGGCACGTCAAAGATCTGCCCAAAAGCACCCTCGGCGTTGATGTCGAGAACGACTTCGAAACCGAATACATCGTTATCCCCGGCAAAGAAAAGGTCGTTGCCAAGCTGAAGAAACTGGCACTTGGCATGGATACCATCTATCTCGCCCCTGACCCGGATCGCGAGGGCGAAGCTATCGCCGCGCATCTTGCTGACGAGCTGGGCGACAACGCGAAATCAAAGAAGAAGAACAAGAAAGATGTGAACGGCCATGAGCGTTTCCGGCGCGTAACTTTCAATGAAATCACGCAGCGCGCCGTTCGTGAGGCTTTTGAGCGGCCGCGCGACATTGATCAACATCTGGTTGACGCGCAGCAGGCCCGCCGTGTGCTTGACCGCCTGGTTGGATATCAGGTTTCTCCGCTTCTATGGGACAAAGTCCGCCGCGGTCTCTCCGCTGGTCGTGTACAAACCGTCGCCCTGCGCTTGATCGTCGAGCGTGAGCGCGAAATCAAGGCGTTCGACAAAAAAGAATATTGGACCATTGATGCCAATCTTGCCGGCCCCAAGCCTCCTGCCTTCGACGCCCGATTCGTAGGCAAAGGGGAAGAGAAGGTCGAAGTTCCGAACGAGGAAGAAGCAAACAAAATTCGCGCCGCCGTCGAAACCGCGGATTGGCTGGTCCGCAGTGTAGAAAAGAAGGAGCGCCGTCGGAATGCAGCTCCTCCGTTCACCACCAGCAAATTGCAACAGGACTCTTCGCGCAAGCTCCGCTTCAGCGTGAAGCGCGCCATGATGATCGCGCAGCGCCTGTATGAAGGTGTGGAACTTGGTGAGGAGGGTTCAGTTGGTCTAATCACCTATATGCGAACCGACTCAACGCGCGTGGCTCCCGAAGCCCTTGCCGAAGTGCGCGAGTTTATTGGTTCCACCTACGGCCCGGATTACCTCCCCCAATCGCCCAATACATATAAGGAGAAGAAAGAAGCCCAAGGCGCCCACGAAGCCATTCGTCCAACATCGGCAATGCGCCGTCCCGATGACATCAAGCAGTATCTGAAAGAGGATGAGTTCAAGGTTTATTCGCTGATCTGGCAGCGCTTCATAGCTTCGCAAATCACGCCCGCGGTTTTTGATCAGACCACGGTTGACATTGACGCCAAGTCCGGCAGCAACACCTTTTGGTTCCGGGTGACTGGATCAGTCGAGAAGTTTGACGGCTTCCTAAAGGTCTATAAGGAGTCCCGCGAAGGCAAAGACGAAGAAGACGAGGAGCTCAAGCACAAACTGCCGCCGCTAGAAGCTGGCCAGAAGCTGACGCTTAAGTCTCTGAATCCCGAGCAACATTTTACCGAGCCGCCACCGCGCTACAACGAAGCCTCGCTCGTTAAGGAACTCGAAGAGCGCGGCATCGGCCGTCCGTCCACGTATTCCGCGATCCTTAGCACCATTCAGGAGCGGCAATACGTACAAAAGCTCGGCGGAAAATTTAGTCCGACGGAAATCGGGCTGGTTGTAACCGATCTGCTGGTCGAGAACTTTCCCGACATTTTCGATATTCAATACACCGCTCGCCTCGAAGAAGAACTCGACGAAATCGAAGAAGGCAAAGAAGGTTGGACTCAGGCCATCGGCGATTTCTACAAGAAGTTCGAAAAGGACCTTCGCTATGCGCAGAAGCACATGGAAAACATCAAGCGCATGGAGAAGCCCACCGACGAAAAATGCGAGCGCTGCGGTTCACCGCTGGTAATCAAGTGGGGCAAGCACGGATCGTTCTACGCTTGCAGTTCGTACGACAAAGAAAATCCCGAAAGCTGCACTTTTACCAAAGAAAATCCAATCAATCTTCCCGATCTCGATTCCGCCGACATTCAGGAAACGACGCAGGAAGAATATTGCGAGAACTGCGGGCGCGTAATGGTGCTGAAGCGCGGACGTTTCGGCCAATTCATGGCCTGCACCGGATATCCAGATTGCAAGACCACTCGTCGCCTGGACCAGGGCAAGAAGGTTCCAGATATTCCGCTGGAAGAGCTGTGCCCCAAATGCAATCGCAATCTGATGATTCGCCACGGACGCTATGGCGAATTCACTTCGTGCAGCGGCTATCCCGATTGCAAATATGTGAAGCAGAACTTCATCGGCGTGAAGTGCCCACTTTGCAAAGAGGGCGATCTGGTTGAGAAAAAAGCCCGCAAGGGCAACACATTCTACGGATGTAGCAATTATCCGAAATGCAAGTTCACCGCTGCCCACAAGCCCATCGCGGAAAAATGCCCGACCTGCGGCAGCGAATATCTAGTAGAGAAGTATTTGAAATCCGGCCCGGTGATCGCGTGCCCAAACAAGGAATGCGAATACGAGCGTGCGTTGGAGCCAGCGCCCGCTGGGGACTAAAGGATGAGATGCAATGCTGGCACAAAATGCTGCGCAGAGATAAATGCCCACGCAACAGACATGTTCGAATATTCCGAGCGCTGATCGCAGCATAATACAGCCGCAGATGCGGCGGAATTTAGTTAGCCCAGCACGTAAATGCTGGGTAAGCAGGAAAGAACGCGAGTCCCGTAGGGACGGCACTAATTTCCATGCAAGCCCTGGGAAAACGTTGGAAACGGCCTAAGCCCCCGAGGGGCGAAAGATTCTAGGAGAAACATATGCCTGAAAAACCTACTGCCGGCGACGCTGAAATCATCATGCGTCTCTACGATCTTCGCCGCGAAACCGAAATGCGCAAAGCCCGCGCTTGGTACGCCGCCAGCTTTTGGCCAACAAGCGCTGACGACGTCATCCAGGTCATCAATGTCGCCAATCCGCAGGAGAACGCCTGGTTCCGCCAAGTCAGTGGCTATTGGGAAATGGCGGCGTCATTTGTTTTACGTGGCGCTCTCAACGAAGAATTATTTCTCGACAGCGGCACAGAGATGTGGTTCACGCTTGCCAAGGTGTATCCCTTCTTGAAGGAAGTTCGCGAAAAGGCGAATTCTCCTTACTATCTGGGGCGTGTGGAGAAGCTTGCAACCCAATCCCAAGAAGGGCGAGATCGTCTCCAGGCGATGCTAAAGCGAGTCGAAGCCCGCCGCGCCGCAATCGCCAAAGCTGCGTAGACTACGGGGGCGCGAGGCCGGCCCTGATCCCCTCTATAAAGAGGGAATCGAATGTCGGTTTGCTGACCAGGCGGAATATTGCGTCGGGCCAGCGGCTACCCGGCTGCAGCGCATGTTTTGGGTGGCGCAGCGCTTCAGCGCTGCGATAACAAGCTTGCTTTTGATTGGCGGCTTTTAGCCGCTGAGGTCATGGATTCGACTGTTCGGTTCTAATCGCCTGCTTCATTTTCCAGCGCGCCGAGCATCTCCTCGTCCACGTCCCACTTACGCAAAATCTTGAAAATCGTCTTCGCTCCGAATCCTGCCCGCATCAACTGCCGGAAAATCCTTGCCGTATCCTTCTTATTGTTCGGCTTCTTCAACCTTTTCCGCCGTAGATATTCGCGCGCCTGGTTCTCTTCGTCCACTTCGGCAAACGCCGCATCAATTGCGTTCTCGATCACCTCGCCATGAACGCCCTTCACTTTCAATTCAGTAATTACGCGCCTGCGCCCAAATTTTTCGTTGTCGCGCCGAAACGTCGAATAGGCCGCGGCATACTTAGCGTCATTCAAATATCCCTGGTCCTTCAACCGGCGGATCACCAACTCCACCAGTGTCTTCCCAATTTCCGTGTCCGCCTCCACTCTATTCCGAAACAAACGTTTCAGCTCCGCGACTGATCGCATCCGCCGCCCGAGCGCACCCACGGCATATTCGTAGAGCTCGCCTTCCGTCTCGAACTTGCGCTGACGTCCAAATCCCATGTTCCCTATACGTTAGCAGGCGCACCAAGTTTATCGAACTGTTAACAACTCTTTACAGAATTTTTGATGACAATGGGAACATATCGTCGTCTATATACGTAATTGAAGACAGGAGCTGGTCATGCTTACCGTAAGAATTGAACGCGCTGAGGATGTTGCAGTTATCAATTGCCAAGGCAGAATTGTTCGCGGTCAGGAATGCATCCTGGAGAAAGCAGTGCTCGCCGAGGAATGCGCGCGCATGATTGTGCTCGACTTGTCTGATGTCGAAGCTTTGGACGCAGGTGGTGTCAGCTTGCTCGTGTCCCTGCATCGTTGGACCGAGAGCCGCCATGCGCATCTCAAGCTGGTGAATCCACGTCCTTTTGTTTATGACATGCTGACGCGCACTCATCTCGACTGTGTGTTTGATATTTCTTCGTTGAACCACGCACTCGCAGTTCTGGGGAACTGCGAGTGCAACTCCCGCCCCGCCCACGCCGCCGCATAAAGTTGGCCATGTGGGTCGGACACTCCTGTCCGACGCTTTTTGATCTTCGCTGAATTGTTCCTAATGAGGTTGTCTCATCCTTCGTCATTTCGAAGGGTGAGATCACATTTGTGAGAATTCTCGTGTGGGTTGGACACTCCGCCACGACAACGCTTTTCTGATGGCTGATAGCTGATAGCTGCTTTACTTCCCCCCGAACCCCGCCGCCTGCATGGAATTCTTCGACATGTCGCTGGTGGATGAAATGCCCTGCATGCGCAACTTGAAGTCGTCCGCATTCGACGCATTCTCGAGTGCCGTTTCATAGCCGACCAATCCAGCCTGGAAAAGGTCCCACAACGACTGATCAAATGTCTGCATGCCGTATTGCGACGTGCCCGCCGAAATCGCATCGCGCACCGCGCGCGTCTTTTCCGGCACCAGAATACATTCGCGGATGTACGCCGTATTGATCATCACTTCGACCGCGGGAACTCGCCCTTCGCCATCGGAGCGCCTCACTAGCCGCTGACTGACGACTGCACGCAGCACTGCCGCCAACTGCAAACGAATCTGCTTCTGCTCCGGAGGCGGGAACACCGCAATAATACGGTTGATGGTTTCGACCGCATCCAGCGTGTGCAACGTCGAGAAAACCATGTGACCGGTTTCCGCAGCGTGCAGCGCTGTGCCAATCGTTTCCATGTCGCGCATTTCACCGACCAGAATCACGTCTGGGTCTTGACGCAAAGAAGCTCGCAGCGCCGTGGAAAAGCTCGGCGTATCCACTTCCACCTCGCGCTGGTTCACATAACCCTTTTTATCGCGATGCAGAAATTCGATCGGATCTTCAATCGTGATAATGTGTTCCGCGCGAGTCGAGTTCACGCGATCAATCATCGCCGCCAGCGTAGTGGACTTACCGGATCCGGTCACGCCAGTCACCAGCACCAGTCCGCGCGGCATCTCGCAAATCTGTTCGATCACCTTCGGCAGATACAACTCATCCAGCGCCCGAATCTTGGTAGGAATCACGCGCAGCACCAGCCCCACATTGCCGCGCTGCTGAAACACGTTCACACGGAAGCGCCCCAGTCCGGCCACTCCATACGCCATATCTATTTCGCTGGTCTCTTTGAATTTCTGCTTTTGCCGTGCCGACATCATGCTGAACGCCATCGTCAGCATGTCCTCGGCAGTAACTCGCGGCTTGTCCGTCAGTGGCGCCAGTTCGCCATCCACGCGCAGGTGAGGATAGTTCCCCACTTTCAAGTGCAAGTCGGAGGCCTTGCGCTCCATAGCAATTCGCAGCAGATCATCAATATGCATTCAGAAATTCCCCAAAAAACGGTGTCAGGATCGGCACTGCGTTGGTTTCACCAGTTTCAAGCACACCGAAACCTTGAAACCTTAGAAACCTTGAAACCTCCTGTATCATCCCGCGAATTCGTACCGTCCCCAAGATGACCTTAGTAATTGGCCTTGTGCGTGGAGAACCTGGCATGACTGAGCACATGGCCTGATAGCTGGCGGCTGATTTCCAAGAGGAACCTCCGTGGGATGACTCGAATCTCCACCCAGGGTTCAGTCAACTGTGGTGTGAAAAGTTTTCAGCGTGGTATCCTCACGCGAACGCAAAAGGCAAGGGACCTTACCGCAAGCAATCGAAATATCCACCCTTTGAAAACCGCAAAGGGTGGGCAGCCTCATTTTGCGGGGAGTACCGCGATGGAAGGGTGGGCCATCCCAGCCAAGGAGGACTCCACTGCGCCAGGGTTGCCACAATGAATGTACGATGAAGATTGAACAGAGGGACACATCCCACTGATCCTGAGAACGGTAGGGGCATGTATGACTAACATGCTGGAAGGGACTCATTTGGTGGTGCTTTTTCTTCCGATCGTCGCGTGCGCATCAGCTCAACCGTGCGGATCCGAAAAGAAGCCCCTGGATTCCATGAGGTATTCATGCGACGCCAAAGCTGTCTTGAGCGTTTCAGTCAGCACACCGCGCCGGGAGAATGTCCCCAAGACAGAGATAAATCTGACAGACCCTGGTTCACGGCAGCAGGGCGAAAATCCAACCAGCGCGATAATCCCGAGATCTCGATACGAGATAATCGCCGAGATTCCAAATTTGCCTAAAAAGAGCACACAACGTGCGGTGGAAATCTGCGGTGCAGAATCGGGTGACTATCTGCTAACCATCCTCGAACACGCAGACGAAAATTACAGGATCACAGTCGAGGCTACCACTGAAGAGGATGCCGTAGCGCTTCCCGAGAAGCTGCGATCCCACGAGGGGCAGATTCGAGAATTCAAATTCCGCTTCAAGACTGAGAAGGGGAAAATCTACCTCACGTGGCTTGACGACAATGGGCAGCCCCAAACTCCATGTCGTGAACAACGATTGGTAAGTGGGGGGCGGGTTCGCCCACCTTTTGCCTAAACCCCAAATGAGGTTGCCCCACCCTTCGCGGTGTTCGAAGGGTGGGATTCACGGATGTGTCCAGGCGGGCGGTCCAGGTCTAAGGAGATAAGAGAAATGGGGTGCCCCATGTCTCGCGCTTTTCGAGACATGGGAACCACGAACGTTGACACTGGGAAAAGAAGGAGGCCGCCTCGCGGCGGCCCGTATCCTTTGATCTTACTGAAAGCTGATGGCTGACAGCTGAGAGCTAATCCCCCGCCACCGGCTCGGCCACTTCTGGCTTCGTCTCCGGAGCGTGACCATTCCCGTTCTTCGGAGACAGCGCGCCCAGCGGAATGAATCCACCTTCCGCTACGATTGGCTTCTCTTTCAGCACCACTTCACGATACAGCGAGGCCATGCGCGCGTTGTATGCAGGATCAGCCTTCTGCTTCGCGTCCCGCGCCCTTAGCTTTTCTTCGCGCGCGTTCTTCGCGATACCCAGCTTATCGAGATCCCGCTGCTCTTCCTGCGTCACAATTCCATCCCGCAGATACAGCGAGTGCTCCTTCGCCTCCATGGCAACGTTCTTGCCGCCGGCAAAAATCTCGTGCCGCCCGTGCTCTTCGTACCACTTCGTGAGCGTGGCCGTCATGTGCATCTTCTCGATAATGTTCCGCCAGCCCACGCCGGTGTTATACGCGCAGAACGAAATCTCGCCTTCCTGCGTCGCATACGGGATAATGCACTGCTCGGTGCGCCGGAAGTCATAATTGAACAGGTCCTGGAACCACATTCCCGCGATGAACAGGAAGTTCCAGCGATCATTGCGCCGCTTCATGACGTCGTCAATCGTGCGGTCCGGACCAACCTTGCCATAGTTCTTGCCCGTTGCATTGAAGTTCTTGTCGAACTTCTTCAGCAGGTCCGTCATCTTGAAATGCGTCGGCGACTTAAACGGATCGTAGTTCTTCATCAGACAAAGCGCCATGCCCACCACGGTCAAAAACTTCCCGCGCGAAGCATCGTTCACCTTGGCAATATCCTTCGCCAGCTGATCTCCATGCAGGAACGCCGTAACCGGCACCGCCTCCTTCGTCTCTTTGTCGATCATGACCGCCATGCCAGTCCCACAATTCGGATGACAACCGCAGGAGAGTTGGCCCCAGTCGTTTTTGAGGTCGTTTACGTGCATGAGATCGGCCCAGTCGCTGAAGGTGGACATGAAGCTGATTGGGAACCAGTCGCGGGCGGGCTCGCCCAGACTGGTTTGATTTTTTACGTCGTGGGCGAGATGGGAGAGCGTGTAGCGCTGCGCTTTGCGGCGATCGTCGGTGATGGCTTCGTCGCGTCCGGTGAAGCTGACCGGCTGGAAGCTAAGGAAGCCGATCTTCTTGGGATTGTCGAGCGCGAATTGAATGATGCGTCCGACTTGCTCGTTGTTGATGCCGTTCACGATTGTGACGACCGGAACGATTTCGACTCCGGCCGCATGCAGGTTGTCGATCGCTTTCAGTTTTACGTCGAACAGATTGCCGACTTTGCGGTGCGCGTTCGCAGCGTTACCGATTCCATCGAATTGCAGATACGCATAACGCAATCCAGCTTCAGCGGCTTGTTGCGCAAATTCGAAGCTCTTCGCGAATTCAATTCCGTTGGTCGCAGCCTGAACCGAGTTGTATCCAACCTTGCGTGCGTAGCGGACCGCGTCCAAGAAATAAGGAGACAAGGTCGGCTCGCCGCCGGAGAACTGCACGCTCATCTGACGCCGCGGTTTAATGGTGATGGCGTTATCGAGCATCTGCTTGATTTCCGCCCACGTCAGCTCATGCACGAAGCCGACCTGATTAGCGTCCATGAAGCAGGGGTCGCACATCATGTTGCAACGGTTGGTCAGGTCAATGGTGAGCACCGAGCCACGTCCGTACTTCACCGTCGAAGATCCGTGGTTGTGTAGCTTCTCGTCATTATGGGCAGCGATATCGCGGCCAGGGAAGACGTCTTCAAGGTGCTTCGAAAAGTCAGTGTCAATAGACATCAAATCCTGGAAGCGGCCATGCTTGGGGCACTCTTTGACCATCCAAATTTTGCCGTCTTGCTCGACGATGGTGGCTTTGATCTCGCCGACTTTTTCATTGAGCAGCACTTCGTGAGGCAGATGGCCGTCGAGAATCTGCTGACGGATTTCGGGCACGCACTTCGGGCAAAGAGAGTCGGTCGCGCGCGGCCAGCCGAGTGGCGGCTTCGACTTCTGGTAGGACTTAAGCAGAGGCTTGTCCGACCACTTGGGCGTCGGCGAGGGATTCGGCTTGATCCGGTTCAGGCGATCAAATATTGCCCAAACACCTTTGGCTCCCATCGTGACTGCTTTCTCTACGTACTTAACTGGCTTGTGCATGAGTGCTTTTGCCCTTTCCACTGCCTGGGAATTTCGTCGTTGGTCGTTGGCTGTTGGTCGTTGGCAAGAACCTTTCAGTCAGGTTCAGTGAACGAACAACGAACAACGACCTGGGACGAACGAACGACGCTCTTACAGATTCAGATTTCCGAAGCCTTTATCCTATTGACCCGGCTGTGCATTTACACGGCTTTGACAATGAGCGGGCGAAAATCGGGGTTAAATGGGCAAATAAAGGTGCCGGGCGGAGCTAAGTAATTGATAAGATTAGGGCTTCATTGCCAGGCAATGGGACGGCCCGAGCACAAGAGTCAACTGGCAGCAGCTCGTTATAGATGTATACTCCTGCCCAAATCCTACGGCCGTGAGGGCCGATGAAGCTTTTTGCAAGCAGACATTCATCTTTGTGGACATTGACGGCAGCCTTCAGAACAAGGCTCAGTTTCTCGCAAGCGTCTCCGATCGCTCCGAGCACATTGACAGCATCCGCAGCGAATCCATGCTCCGCCACGTTCATGGAGACACTGTCATCGTGACCGGCGTATATCACGAAAAGGGAACGCTGAAAGGCGAAGCGTATTACCATCACGGCCGATTCACCGACACCCGGATCAAAGACGGCAGCGCCTGGTTGTGTGCGGCCAGCCAGTCCACGTTGATACAGAAGGAGCGCTCCACAAAGCTTCTTGTCCAATCACACATCCCATAGGATGTGACATGATATGATATGTTTATCGGTGAGAATCGTTCTGGATACGTCCGTTGTAGTTGCCGGACTTCGGACGCGGCTGGGCGCGGGCAACGCTGTACTGCGGCTAGTAGCTCAGAGACGATTGATACTCTTGGCGACTCCACCTCTGTTCCTTGAATACGAAGACGTGTTGAAGCGGCCGGAGCATCGGCTAGCTCATGGACTGGCGTTCGAAGCCATCGACGAATTCCTGGCGGAGTTGGCTGCATTGATCGAGCCGGTAGAGCTCCACTTTCAATGGCGGCCCCTTGGACGCGATCCGAATGACGAGATGGTTTTCGAGGCAGCGATCAATGGACGGGCCGATGCATTGGTAACATACAATATCGCGGACTTCGCTGGCCTCGCCGAACGCTTTAAGATTGCAGTGATGCATCCCGCGAACCTGTTGAAGAAGGTGAAAGCATGAGCAAAGCTACTTATCCATTGAAGCTGCCGCTTTCCATAAAGAAGGCTGCCCAGCGGCTCGCGAAGGAAGATGGCGTGTCTTTGAACCAATGGATTTCGGTTGCGGTCGCTGAAAAGGTCGGCGTGGTGGAGACGGCAGCCGAATTCTTCAAAAAACGCGCCGGCGATGCGAGTGGCTCCGGCCTTATGAAATTTCTTCGTGCCGCCCCGAAGGTTGCCCCAGAACCGGAAGACAAACTGAAGTAGATAACCACTCCCACTTTCACAAGCCTTGCAATTCTCTGCATCGCATTACATGTATATACATCTATCTCCATATGACCGAACTTCTCACTCTTCCTTGCTTGTGCAGCAATGTCCGCCGGACGGCGCGCGCGATGACTCAGCTTTATGAAGAAGCGCTCCGGCCGCTCGGGCTAAGGTCGAGCCAGTTCACGATCCTGCAAGTGCTCGATCGCGCGGGCGAACTTGCCCAAGGACGTCTGAGCGAAATCCTTGCCATCGACAGCACCACCCTCACCCGTACGCTCGCCATCATGCTGCGCGAAGG
>WNGE01003703.1_pt1 | contig 25415 bp, 20 predicted proteins | sample 5400651 | NCBI WGS metagenome assembly WNGE01 (sample SAMN13153370, study PRJNA577476) | soil metagenome | isolation source: 60 cm soil or saprolite under grassland replicate 2 | place: USA:California | collected 2016-06-15 | reverse complement strand
GGCCCATCGCGTTCGTGAGCCATTCCGGCTCCGCCTTCTCCGCACTGCTACACAACGATCGGGGGCTGTCGTTCAACATCGCGGTGTCGTCGGGGCTGGAGTTGGCGGCCACGGCGGCCGAGTACATCGGTTACGCCCTGTCGCTCGAGAGCACGAAGGTGATCGGGCTGTTCCTCGAGTCGATCCGCGACCCCATCGCGTTCGTCGACGCGCTCCGAGCGGCGAACGTCGCAGACGTCCCGCTGGTGGCCCTGAAGGTGGGGAGGGAGGCGCTGACCCGGCGCATGGTGACCGCCCACTCCGGGGCGCTTGCCGGAGAGGACGGGGCGTACGAGGCCCTGTTCGAGGCCCACGGGGTGCTGCGCGTCGAGAGCCTGGACGAGATGGCGGACGCGCTGGCGCTGCTCGGTTCAGGCCGGCGGGCGGGCCCCGGCGGACTGGCCAGCGTCCACGACTCCGGTGGCGAACGAGCCCTCCTGGTCGATTCGGCGGCGGCCGTGGGGGTGCCGCTCGCGACCATCTCGGAGGGGACCACGAAGCGGTTGACCGAGTTGCTCGAGCAAGGTCTCCTGCCGGTCAACCCCCTCGACTTCTGGGGGACCGGTCGCGACGCGCACGAGGTGGTGACGGGGTGCATGCGCGCGTTGCTGGAGGATCCCGACAGTGCGGCCCTGGTGTTCAGCGTCGACCTGACCACCGAGGACCAGCCCGACGAGGGGTACATCCGGATGGCGGAGGATGTGTTCCCGGAAACGACCAAGCCCTTCGCCATGCTTTCGAACTTCGCAAGTGGCATCGATCGCGCCGATGCCAAGCGGCTCGAGGATGCCGGGATCCCCGTGTTGGAGGGAACGCTGACCGGGCTCGCGGCGTTCCGCCACCTGTTCGACCATCGAGATCATCGCGCTCTTCCGGCGCTCACCGGAACCTCACCGGTCGACCCGAAGACCAAAGAGCGATGGAGGACGTTGCTGTCGACCGAGGGGCCGTTCTCCGAGCCGGCGGCGCTCGGTCTCCTTTCGGACTACGGCGTTCCCACCATCCGCTCCCAGATCACGGGCTCCGTCGAGGATGCGCTGGCCGCGGCGGGGGACATCGGCTATCCCGTTGCTCTCAAGACGGCGATGCCCGGGATCGAGCACAAGTCCGACGTCGGGGGGGTGAGGCTGGGTCTGGCCCACGCGGCCGCTGTAGCCCGCGCCTACCGGGACCTGGCGGATCGGCTTGGGCCGCGGGTGGCGGTTGCGGCGATGGCAGCGCCGGGCATCGAGATCCACCTGGGGATCGTTCGCGACGAGCAGTTCGGGCCCCTGGTGCTCGTCGCCGCGGGCGGTGTGCTGGTCGAGGTCCTGAACGACCGGCGGTTGGCCCTACCGCCGCTCGACGCGGCGCGCGCCATGCGCCTCATCGATCGGTTGAAGATCAGGCCGATGCTCGGCGGCGTCCGAGGCCAGCCGCCGGCCGACCTTGCCGCCCTGGCCGAGGCCGTGGTTGCGCTGTCTTGGCTGGCCCACGACCTCGGTGAGCACATCGAGGCTCTGGACGCGAACCCGGTGATCGCGGGCGTCGACCGCTGCGTCGCCGTCGACGCCCTGGTCGTTCCCCGGCGGAGCTGGACCTTTCGCTAGAGTGGGCTGGTCAAGGGGGTCGTGCCGGGCACCCAGCCCGGATAGTTCTCGGGGAAGTCGAAGGCGTTGCCGTAGCACTTCAGGTGGCCGAGCGGCTCGGCGTCCGTTCGCGGGTTCGAGCCGAAGTCGAAGACGTGCTCGAAGTTGTGGGTCCGCTCGATGCGTGGGGTGAGATGCGGCAGACCCCAGTTGTCCTCGATGAACTTGAGCGGCGTGGAGAACTCGCCCACCTCGTGGTCGATCAGCCCCCGTTTCGCGTACGGCGAGATGACCAGTGCCGGCACGCGGATGCCCAGGCCGAGGCCGTCCACCTCGGGCGGCAGCACGTGGTCGTAGAACCCACCCCACTCGTCCCAGGCCAGGAAGATGGCCGTATGCATCCACGCGTCGCTCCTCATCACCGCGTTCACGATGTCGGTGACCCAGTTCTGGGCGAAGCACGTGGAGAACGGGGGATGGTCGGAAAGCTCGAAGCGCGGCGTGACCCAGGTGACGGCGGGTAGCTTGTTGGCCTCGATGTCGGCGACCAGCTGACCCACCGGCCGCGTGTGTTCGTGGAACGTGTCTGCGTGGAAGATCGGGCCGATCCCGTTGAGAGCGTTCCAGAAGTACCCGGCCTGGCCGGGCACGGCCGCGTAGTAGGCCCAGTCCACGCCGATCTGCGACAGCTGCTGCGGAACGGTGGGGAAATCGAAGCAGGAGTCGTGCTTCGTCAGGTTCCCCTTGTCGTCCTTGACGAACACGAAGACGTCGTCACCGACGGCGTCGCACCCCCAGCTCTTGAACTTCTTCCCCTCGACGACCGTGGTCTCGATGTTCTCGGGGTTGTCGAGGGCTCCCCCGGACTGCCCGGCGACGAAGAAGAAGTGGTTCGGGTACGACGGCCCGCCGACCGAGGCGAAGAAGTTGTCGCACAGTACGTAGTCGTGCGCCCACGCGTAATAGTTGCGGACTTGGTCCGGCTCGTACTGCGAATAGGCGTACACGGGCCCGTAGATGCCGCCGTCGAACGCGTCCAGCTTCCCCCCGTCGAGACAGTTCAGGTGAGCCGCCCGGTCATGGGGAAGGTCGCCCGGGAGCCACTCCGGGCTGCGGATGAGGGGAACCTCCTTCCCGGCCAGCAGTCCCACCGTGGTCCCCTCCGCACCCGGGTACTTCCCGAAGATGTTGTCGAAGCTCCGGTTCTCCATCATCAGGTAGATCACTCGCTTGATGGGCCACTGCGTGTCGACGGACGGGGTGGTGTCGGTGACCTTCGGGATCACCCTGCCGCCGGTGCACGAGAACAACGTCGCCCCGGCAACCCCCATCGCCGAGCGGGTCAGGAACCGGCGCCTCGACAACCGTTCGTGCGGAACGCGCTCGAACCCGGGTCCCCCGCTCGGCTCCGCGGGGGGAGAGTCATGAGGGGGTGGCATGGGTGCCCGAGGCTATCAAGGAACGTTCGGAACGGTATCCTCCGGTGATCCCATCGAACGGAGCTCGAGTGACGACGCGCCGGTTCCGCCTCGCCGTGCCCGTCGTCGTGGCCGCCACCCTTGTCGCCTGCGGCGGGGCCGACGGCGCCGACGGCGCCGACTCGCTCTCGCCCACGCCTCCGCCACCGGTGTCACCGACCGTCGACGCCCATCACGGCCCGGCCGACGGCCGGCCCCGCCTCGGGCACCTGCATCGACGGATGGGCCACACCGTCCCAGAACTCGCAGCCCTACCTCCAGCCGCTCGGGATCATCCGGCGGACCACGGGGATCGAGGGTCCCCTCGTCGTGGTGGACATGCGACGCTTCACTGGTCCGGAGTCTCCACCCTCCGAGCAGGGCTACATCGCGGAGGTGCAACGGTGGTACGTCAAGCTCTACGCGAAGGATGACCCGGCGTTCCAGGGCCGCTTCCTGGTTGAGGCCCGGCGGTTCGGGCGAGGGGTCTCGGCCGTCGCACCCTATCGCTCGCACGGTTGGCGGTCGCCGAATTGGATCGGGTTCCAGTGGAACAGCGCCGACACCACGCCGAAGGCCTATCCGGGCCTTCCGGGGGCGTGGGAGGGCACCCCGTACGACTTCGTGAAGGGAGGCGGCGGCCTGACGATCCCGGGATTGCCCCGGGACGTGGCCGGTTGCCTGAACGGAACCTAGGCACCCTCGCCAGCCCAGGCCATTCGACAGTTGGGTTCGGGCCCTCAAGGTCCCCGGCCCAGGTCCCGATGGCTGGATGAGCGGCCCTGCCGTTGTGACCACGCCGCCGCGAGCAGGACGAGGATGGATCAGACCGACGCGAACGAAAAGCCGGCCACGCCGAGCGGTCTCCCGGAGTTCGCCGCAGCACCGCGTGTCCGGTTCACCCCTCCGCCGCCTGCCTGGGAGCCCGCCTACGCTCCTCTCGGCATCCGGGCCAAGGCCCTGGTCATCGACCTGCTGCTGGCGTTGGTGGTCGTGGTGCCTCTCGCCGTCCTCTCCGACGGCTTCAGCTCGTCGAACGGGCTCCTCCGGATCAAGTTCAGCGCCCCGCCGCTCCTCCTCGCGATGGTCCTGTGGATCGCGTACATGACACTGATGGAGGGTAAGTACGGGGCGTCGCTGGGCAAGCGGGCCGCCGGGCTCCTCGTGGTGACCGAGGACGGATTGCCCATCGACCTCGAGGCAGCGCTCATCCGAAATGCGCTTAGGTTCCTCGACGCCGTCCCCTACGTGGTCCCCTACCTGTTGGGAGTCATCGTCGCCAACCGATCCCCGTCGAGGCAGCGATTCGGCGACCGCGTGGCGGAGACCATCGTCGTCTCTGGCGGGCCGGCCGAGCAGCCGGGGGGCCCGGCGCCGTATCAACCGTACGTTCCATAGTCGGCGGCACGGGCGGCACCGCAAGCGAAGTCGTCGGCGTCCGTACCTTCCTGGGCCCGGGCGTCCACGGACGCCCACCGGCTGGCCGCGGACGCTCCGTTGGCGGCGTAGCCTTCCGAATGGGAGCTGGTGAGGGTGGCCGGGTGGCGGCAGGTGGTGGCGGTCGGAGGTTTCGGCCTTCTCGCGGTGGGTGGGACGAGCCTGTGGGTCGCGCGTGGGTCGGGGGCGCCGTCCTATGCCTCGTTCCGCCAGGCACGATCCCAAGAGGTTCCGGGGACGCTCGGCGTGACGTTGATGCCGCCGCCCGATGGCTTCCGGCCCGCCGTGACACCTGGGGAGGCCTATCGGGTGGTTGTCCGCCGGCCTCCGCCGGGCGGCATCGTTCAGGCTCTGGCCGTGGTCTCCAGTCCGTATGCCCGCCCGAGCGACACGACCCCGGCGTGGGTCATCGTCGGTCGCGGGGTGTGCGACGCCTCTTCGAAGGGCGACGTGGTCTCGGTCGGTCGGAGCGACTCAGAGGCACGCCGACTCCCGTGCACCGATGACAACCTGCTGATGGCGGTGGTCGATGCGCGAACCGGCCGATTGGTCGGCGTGTATCACGGGTACGACGTCACGGGAGTCTGGAAGCCGGCCCGCGTGACCGGCTAGCGAGCCTGCGATCGGGACGAGGTTCGGAAGCCCTCCCAGGCCCGGAGCCACTCGGCGTCAGCGGCAGGGTCCAGGGCCAACAGGAACCGTCCCCGGGCGAAATCCTCGGGCGTCAGCACCGCGCTATGGAGATTGCTCGGGATGGTTCGTCTCCATGGGGACCGCGGTGCGAACAACGCCTGGGGGGTCGCATCGGCGATCGGTGGCTGGTAGCCGTTCCAGGCGAAGTTCCGAAGGGCCACGCCGGTGTCCAGCAGGTGATTCAGGAACGCGTGCGCGAGCACCGGGCTCTCCGCTCCCGCGCAGATGGCGACGAGGTCGCAACCCACCACGCCCGCCCCGTCGCTCGGCCAGAAGTACCGGAGGAACGGCGCCGTGCCCAACGATTCCGCCCTTCCCCAACGAAGGGCGGACAGGATGTCGCCCGACCAGGCCTGATGGAGGGCGAACCTGCCGTTCGGCAGACCTTCGTATGCCCCTTCGGTGGTGAGCGCCACCCTGGCGACACGTGCCAGGGCCTCGAGCGCGTCCGAGGCATCGGCGATCTCGACGGCGTCGCGCGTGTTCACGTTGCGGACGCCGTCGTGCAGAAGCGCCATGCCGATCACCTCCCGGTAGCTGTCGTACAGTCCCACCCTCCCCCCGTAGGCGGGGTTCCAGAACGCGTCGTAGGGATTCCTCAGCCGGTTCGGATCGTCGGCTCGCGCGACCATGTCGGCCCGCCACCCGATCCCCGTGGCGAACACCGTGTAGGGGATGGTGTACCCGAGCCCCTGGTCGTAGAACGGCCCCGCGGACGGCGAGAACTGTGGCCACAGGTTCCGCAGGTTCGGCAGGTAATCGTGGTTCAGGGGTTGAAGGAGACGAGCCTCCACGAGCCCACCGATCTGGTCGACCGTCGGGAAGAACACGTCGAACCTCGCGCGTGGCCGGCTGAGCGTGCCCACCGCCGCCTCCCGGCTCTCGAAGCTCTCGGTGTGCACCGTGATGTCGGCGTCTTGGTATCGCCGGGCGAACGAGTCCAGGACGTCATTGGACAGGTACTGGCGCCACTCGTAGATCCGAAGCGTCGCGCCACGCTCGACCGACATTCCACTTCGGATGGGGAGGTTGTCCTCATGGATGGGCCAGGCGACGGGATGCTCCTGCCGGACCAGCGGGATCCGTCCCCGGACGCTCCGGCCGGGGGCGCAAGCTGCGAGAAGCGATTCGGCCAGGGTTGCGCCCGCGACCGCTCCAGCAGTTCGCAAGAACTCGCGCCTGGTGATCGGCATCTGGGCCTCGATCGCGAACATTACCTCGCGCCGACATCAGGCGCAGGTCACCGAGCCCCGGGCGATCAACGTGGCACGGCGGTTGGCGGTGTCGCGGTAGCCGACCGCCCACACCGATCCATCGGGTGCCGCGGCCGCCCCCGTCAATATGTCTGAGCCGGGGACGCCGGGTCCGTCGACGATGGACCATCTGGTGCCGTCGAAGCGCTCGACCAGTGCCCGGTTCACGCCGTTGGTCGCGGCCGGGCTGAAGCCCATGGCCCATGCCTCGTCCGCCGAGACCGCGGCGACCCCTTGAAGGGTCCCCTGGCGTCGGGCTGCTCCTGCGTCCGTCCAGGCCCTCCGGTCCCATCGAAGGAGGGACGAACCGACGGCCCACGCGCCGTCGCCGAGCACCGGCGCGATGGCCACGAGCTCGCCGCGCCCCGCGACGGGGATCCGGCGCCACCGCTTGCCGGTGAACCGCAGCGCGAGCGGCCGATCCCCTTGCGCTCCGACCGCCCAGACCTCATCGGGGGAGACGGCCGTGACGGCCCGAAGGACGCTCGGCCCGGGGAGGGCGGGCAGGGTTTCGGAGCCCCAAACCCTCCCGTCCCACCGCAGGATCAGCGCCTGCTCCGTGCCAAGGTCGCCGCTTCGCGACGCGCCGACGGCCCACACCGTCCTGCCCGCTGCCGCCACCCCGTACAGGGCGGCACCGCCGGTGATGGCGGGAACGGGGGACAGGTTCCACCCGAGTCCGTCCCACTGCTCGATCAACGGGAGATCCTCGGCGCCGTCCGAACTCCGTCCCACGGCCCAGACGTCCTCGGGCCCCGCCGCGGTCACCGCGTTCAGCACGTTCACGCTGCCGGCGTTCGGCGTCGCGGTCACCACCCACAACTGGCCGTCCCACCGCTCGACGAGGGTGGATGTGGGCGCCTCGGGGGGGCCGAAACCACCGACCGCCCACGCCTGCCCGTCGGATGCGGCGGCTACGGCCAGCAGCTGGTTGCCCTGCTGGTCCGGATCGATGCTCGGGAGCACGTCCCAGGTCGCCTCGCATGTCGGGGAGGGCGAGGCCGTCACCGACGGCGTGGCCTGGGGTGGGCTGGCCTCCGGGCGAACAGCCTCGAAGGCGAACAGCGTGGCCGCCGGGCTGGCATGTGCCGCGTACCTGGCCCGGGCCGGCCTCGACGTGCTGGTGCTGGAGCGCCGAGACGTCGTCGGCGGCGCCGCCGTAACCGAGGAGCCCTGGCCGGGCTATCGAATCTCCAGCGCGAGCTACGTGGTGAGCCTGATGCCGCCCCGGATCGTGGAGGAGCTCGAGCTCGAGCGGCACGGATACCGGGTCTCGATCATCTCCCCGGATTACTTCGTCCCCTTCCCCGACGGGACCTCGCTCACGTTGTGGGGCGATGTGTCCCGCGACGCCGAGAACATCGCGCGCTTCTCGAAGAGGGACGCCGACGCATACGTGGAGTTCGACCGCTCCTTCGACCGGGTGGCCGGGCTGTTGAAGGACCTGCTGTTCGTGGTGCCTCCGAACGTCCGCATGGGGGACGTGGCGCGGTGGGTGCGAACGGCCGGGAGGATCCGAAGCTGGACGGGACGGGACGTGCACGAGATGGTCCGGTTGTTCACGATGAGCGCCGCCGACTTCCTCGACGAGTGGTTCGAGGACGACCGGGTGAAGGGCGCCCTGGCCACCCAGGCGGTGATCGGGGCATGGTGCGGACCGATGTCCCCCGGATCCGCCTACGTACTGATGCACCACTGGATCGGCGAGGTGGCCGGCCATGCGGGCGCCTGGGGTTGGGTTCGAGGTGGCATGGGCGGGGTCTCCCGAGCCCTCGCCCGCGCAGCCGAGTCGGCCGGCGTGGAGATCCGCACGAATGCCGAGGTGCAGCGGGTGGCCATCGACGGAAGCGGCCGGTCGGTGGGCGTAGAGCTCTCGGACGGCTCGCTCGTCCGGGCCCGGCGTGTGGTGTCGAACGCGCATCCCATCACCACGTACCTCGATCTCGTCGGGGAGGACCGCCTGCCCGACGAGGTGGTGCGCGACATCAAACGCTACCGAACGCGGAGCGGGTCGGTGAAGGTGAACGTCGCGCTGTCCGAGCTGCCGTCGTTCCCGTCGTGGGACCAGGGAGGCCAGCTCCACCGGGGCCTATCGGCGATCTCGCCGTCCATCGAGTACCTCGAGCGGGCATGGGACGACGCGAAGTACGGGCGCCCCAGCGAGCACCCGTACGTGGAGGTCGTGTTCCCCACGGCCCACGAGGGCGGCCTGGCCCCGCGGGGCAAGCATGTGATGCTGGCGTTCTGCCAGTACGGCCCGTACAAGCTGCGGGCGGGCTCGTGGGACGACGAGCGCGAGCGGTTCGGGAGGTGCGTGATCGAGACCATGGGCCGGTTCGCGCCGAACCTCGCCGGCGCGGTGGAGCAAATCGAGGTCCTAGCCCCGCCCGACATCGAGGCCCGGTTCGGGCTGATCGGTGGGAACATCATGCAAGGCGAGCTCTCGCCCGACCAGATGTTCTCATTTCGGCCCATCCCCTTCTACGGCGACTACCGGTCGCCGATCCCCGGCCTGTACCTGTGCGGCGCCGGAACCCATCCGGGTGGTGGCGTCATGGCCGTGCCGGGGCGAAACGCGGCCGGGGTCGTGCTCCGCGACCACAAGCGGGGAACCGTCGTGGACCGCCTGCGGATCCGAGGCCGATCCTAGATGCTCGCTGAGCTGGCGGGGGCGGTCCGCAAGGGACGTGTGTCGGCGAAAGAGCTCGTCGGGCTGGCGTACGAGCGGATCGCACGGCTGAACGGGGACCTGAACGCGGCGATCGCGCTTCGGCCCGAGGAGGAGGCCGTCACCGAGGCGGAGAAGCGGCAGGCATCGGCGTCGGAGTCAGTACCGCTCCCGCTTCTCGGACTTCCCCTGCTGGTGAAGGACAACACCGACGTGGCCGGGATGCGAACCGTGAATGGCTCGCGCCTGCTCCAGGACGCCGTGCCGGCGGAGCGGGACGCCCGGGTGGTCGAGTGCCTCCGCGCCGCGGGCGCGATCGTCGTGGGAAAGACGAACGTCCCCGAGTTCTCGTTCGCCGGCTTCACCGATAACTCGGTGTTCGGCCCCACGGGGAATCCGTGGGGACTCGAGTGGTCGCCCGGCGGCTCGAGCGGAGGCTCCGGCGCCGCGCTGGCCGCGGGCATCGTGCCGCTGGCCACCGCCACCGACGGCGGCGGCTCGGTGCGCATCCCGGCGGCCTTCTGCGGATTGGCCGGGCTCAAGCCCACGAACGGGCTGGTGGGTCGGCGCCCCATCCACTCGTGGATGGACCTGTCGGGTGATTGCCCCATCGGGCTCAGCATCGCGGATGTGCGACTCCTCTTCGACATCATGCGAGGGCCGGAGCCCGGAGACTTCGGCGCGGTACCGTCGTGGGCGCCGCTCTCGGGTCATGCGTCGAGAGTCTTCGCAGCACCCCGCACGTTCGACTGGGGGCCGTTGCCACCTGCCGTCGAGGGGCGATACCGCGCGGCGCTCGAGCGCATCGAGCGCGATCTCGAGCTGCCGGTCGAGGAGATCGACGCCGGATCGATCTTCACGTTCGGCGGGGACCCCGGCGAGGACTGGTTCGTGCTGGTGGCCGTGGAGGAGCTGCAGCTCATCGGCCGCGAGCGCGTCGAGGCGAACCTGGGCGTGCTCTCACCGCCGTTCCGGGCGACGATGGAGGACGCCCTCGGCATCACCCTCGACCGGTACGTCGAGGCCCGCCGCAACCGGTTCGCGTATGCCAGAGCGATGGACGAGCTGCTCGGCGTGGATGCCGTGTTCGTGTGCCCGACCCTCGGCCACGAGGGCTGGCTGGCCGACGGGACGCTCCCCGGGACCGGCGGGCCGGCGGTGAGCGACGGCTACAACACGGGCGAGGCGAACCTCTCGGGCCACCCGGCCCTGTCGGTTCCCGCGGGCCTGTCGCCGAACGGCATCCCCTTCGGGCTCCAGGTCACCGGCCCGAGGTTACGCGACGACCTTCTGTTGGCGTTCGGCGAGGCATGGGAGGCGGCCACCCCGTGGCCGCCGACCGCTCCCGGTTACGAGCCGTTCCAGGTGCCCGGCTAGGGGCCCAGGTTGTAGCCCAGGCGGCGGGGGAGGCGAGCCAGGAGGTCGACGAGCGGGTTCGGCCGCCGGTAGTCGTCGTCGACGTCGTCCTTTCGCATGATCGCCCGAGTGACGAGGAGCGCCCCGGGCGAGCGGAGCGGCTCCGGAGGGAACGGCTTCGGCTCTGCACCGACGATCGGCAGCCGAGTGAAGTCGTCCTCAGCCCCGAGAGCCAGGCCCGACAAGATCCGCCCCGCGAGGTGGCACGGCCCCACGCCGCCGCCGGTGAAGCCCAGCGCGTAGTGGAGGTTCCCCGACGGAAGCGTGCCGAAGAAGGGCAAGTGCAGCCCGGTCACGTCGATGGGGCCACCCCAGGCGCACTCGACCGGCACGTCGTGGAAGCTCGGGAACCACCGATGGAGGTCGCGGACCAACCGGGTGACGGCCGCCTCGTCGAAGTCCATGCGCGGGCCGAGGCCGGTCCCGAGGCCCGTGCGCGCTCCGGCCCCTCCGAACGCGATCCGGCCGTCGGGTGTGGTCCGGAGGTAATGCAGCGTGGAGCGGTAGTCGTAGACGCCCTCGCCGCCCGTCCAGCCGACGTCCTCCAGCCTTTCGGGAGCCGGCGCGGTCAGGACGATCGTGCTGGACCGAGGAAGGATGGCCCGACGGAACCTCGGGAGCGAAGCGGCGTACGCGCCGAGGCCGATGACGGCGCTTCTCGCCGTCACGCCGCCTCGGGGCGTCTCCGCCTCAGCGCGCGTACCCCCACGAAACCGCAGCACCGGCGTTCCCTCGAAGATCCGGACGCCCCGCTCCAGCAGCACGCGGCGGAGTCCCCGAGCGAGGCGTGCGGGCTGGATATGCGCGGCACCGGGCATGAACACGCCACCCCGCGCTACCGGGGACCGGAATCGCTCGGCCACCTGGGCGGGCGAGAGCTCCACGTACTCCTGGTCGGCACCGAGCTTGAGCGCGATCTCGGCGTTCTCCCACCACGCGCCGTCCTTCGCCGGTGAGGTCGAGATGCCGAGGTCCCCGGCCCGGGAGTACCACGCGTTGACGCCGTGAGCATCGCACCACTCGCCGATGTCGCCGATCGAGCGATCCGCCGCGCGACAGATCGCCAGCGCTGCGTCGTCCCCATGGAGCTCTGCGAGCGTCGGCAGCTCGTCCCACAGACCGTTCACGAACCCGCCGTTGCGACCGCTCGGCCCGCCCCCGCAGATGTCCTGCTCCAGCAGCACCACGTCGATGCCAGGGTCGCGCTCCGTCAGGAAGAGCGCGGTCCACAGGCCCGTGTACCCACCGCCCAGGATGACGACATCGGCGGCCGTGTCCCTCGCGAGCGGCGGACACGGATCCCCCGGATCGTTCGACAGCGCCTCCTCCATCCACCAGCTGCGGACGGCCCGGCGCGGAACGGGTGGGCTCAACGCGGCCCCAGGCTATAGCCGAGGCGGCGCGGGATGCGCGCCACGAAGGTCACCACGGGATTCGGGCGCCGCCCCCGGTCCTCGGCATCGTCCTTTCGACGGATGGCCTCGTTCACGACGAGCATCCCGGACGAGAGGATCGGTTCGGGGGGGAAGCGGAGCGGCTCGTGCGTTACGAGGGCCAGACGGGAGAAGCCGTCCTCCGCGTGCATGGCCAGGCTGGCCAGGATCTGGCCGCCGAGATGGCAGGGGGCGACGCCGTTGCCGGTGAACCCGAGGCCGTGATGGACGTTCCCCGACGCCGAGCTGCCGAAGAACGGGAGGTACGTGCCGGCGACGTCGATGGGGCCCCCCCACCCCGCGGCGAGCGGCACGTCGCGGAAGCTCGGGAACATCCTGTGCAGGTCGGCGGCCGCCGTTCGCAGGAACCGCTCGTCGTAGGTGAACCGCGGGCCGATCCTCCGGGCCAGGCCTGGCTGCATGCCCGCGCAGCCCATGGCGATCCGCCCCTCGGGCGTCGTCCGCACGTAGTGCAGCGACGGCCGGAGGTCACGCAGGGCCTCGCCGTTTGTCCAGTTGATCTCCTCCAGCCGTCCCGGCGCGGGCTCGGTCAGCACGATGTAGCTCCCTCGGACGGCCAGGTGTCGCCGGAACCGCTTCCAGTGGATGCCCCACGACCCCACGCCGATGACGGCATCCGCCGCCCGCACGGAGCCATCGGGCGTCTCGGCCATCGCCGGGGGTCCGCCGGCGAACCGCAGCACCGGCGTTCCCTCGAAGATCCGAACCCCACGATCCAGCAGCACCCGACGCAGCCCCCTGGCCAACCGGGCGGGCTGCACGGTGGCGGCATCCGGATGGAATATGCCTCCGAGCAGGACCGGGGAATCGAGGCGCTTGCGGACCTCGTCGGCGGAGAGCTCGACGAACTCGTCCTCCGCGCCGAGTCGCCGCGCTTCCCCGAGCTCGCGGCCCCAGGAGCCCTCCTGGAACGGGTTCGACGCAACCGCTAGCTCGCCGCCGTAGGTGAACCAGGCGTCGACGTCGTGGCGTTGGCAGAACCGGCCGATCTCGGCCACACTCCGGGACGCCGCGAGACACAACTCGAGGGCGTCGCCGTCCCCGAACCGGCGGGCCAGCTCGCCGATCGAGCTCCAGTACCCGTTCACGAACCCGCCGTTCCGTCCGCTCGGCCCGCCGCCGCAGATGTCCTGTTCCAACAGAACGACATCGATGCCAGGGGCGCGCTCCTTCAGGAAGTAGGCCGTCCACATGCCGGTGAAGCCGCCGCCCAGGATGACGACATCGGCGGCCGTGTCCGCCGCGAGCGGCGGACACGGCTCGCCCGGATCCCGCGCGAGCGCCTCGTCCATCCACCATCCGCGCGTCGTTCGCGGCGGCACCTCGATCGACGTGGAGTCCATCACGTGCTCCCTGGTATCGTGCCGATTCCGCTCGTCGGATACCGCGGGGAACCCCCTTCACGAGCGTATGGGCGAGCCGGTCGGAGTTCAACTAGCGAAGTACCCCACGAACCACGGTGTCGAGAAGGAGCCAACCGAAACCGAAGAGCCAAGCCATCGCGGCGACTGGAGCGGCGAGGTAGACGCGCTTGGGCTTCCGCAAGGCGATCCCGATCATCAAGCCCAGGATTGCAATCAGCGCTTTCAGCCAGATCCAATTCGAGGGATTGCTGAAACGGCCACTTACGGCCTCTATGCACACCCGAAAATTTGGGTCGAGATGACCCACGTTACAGGTGAAACTCGGGAGACGCGTTGCCGCCACTGCTATGCCTCCCGAGAAGAGGATCACGAGCGAAAGTGTCCAGCTTGTGGACCCATCGGACTGGGTGGGTCGCAACGAGACCCGCCGGGCAATTGCAAGACCCCCAAGACCAATCGGAACTGCGATGAACCAAACAAGTGCCGCTAGTCCCGGAGGAAAGAGACAGCCGTGCGTGCACACCAAGTCATCCCAAGAGGCCACGAGGAACGCACCGCTCGTGACGACAAGACAGCCAGCCGTTGTGTATCCGGCGATGCGTCCCGGCTTCGAAATGGGGTCCGGCGGCGGCCATCGTTCTCGACGACGAGCGTTCCACTGACTTTCGCTGGGCTTCATGGGCGAGAGAACCAGTCACATCTTGAGGAGCCGAGAGTATTTCCCGCGGCAATCGTCTCAAATCCGTGCGCCAACTCACGTATTCAGAGAGCACGTTCGTCTGTACACAGGGTCTCGGGATCTCCTCACAGCGATGTCGCGACCGTCCAGGGCGATTGACAGGACAGCCCGCGGGCCGGGAAGCCCCCGTCCTGGGGGAGTTGTCAAAAGTGGTTGACAGAACGCCACCAACTGGACGGACGCCAGCCGAGAGGTTGGCACGGGTGACGCATCTCTCCAGGTACGCAGGCACGGTCTTCTGCTAGCGTGCGGGTTCCATTCTGACCCAAGCGTTCGGAGGAGGACCCGGTGGGCGCGCGAGGACGTGGCGACCGGAAGCGACCACGGAGCTGGGAGGTCACGGAGGGGCCCGAACGCGCGCCGGCCCGGGCGATGCTGCGGGCGGTCGGGTTCTCCGAGGAGGACTTCGGGAAGCCGCAGGTGGGCGTGGCCTCCTCGTGGAACGAGGTCACGCCGTGCAACTACCACCTCGGCAAGCTGGCCGCGCTGGCCAAGGAGGGCGTCCGACAGGGCGGCGCGGTGCCGCTGGAGTTCACCACGATCGCGGTGTCCGATGGCATCGCCATGGGCCACGAGGGGATGAAGGCCTCGCTCATCTCTCGGGAGGTGATCGCGGACTCGGTCGAGCTCGTGATGCACGCCGAACGGTTCGACGGCCTGGTAGGGATCGCCGGCTGCGACAAGAGCGAGCCGGGGATGCTCATGGCCATGGCCCGGCTGAACCTCCCTTCCGTGTACCTGTACGGCGGGACGATCCTGCCCGGCACGTACGAGGGCCGAGACATCACGATCCAGGACGTGTTCGAGGCCGTCGGCGCCCACGCGAAGGGATCGATGAGCGATGACCAGCTCCTCGCGGTGGAACGAGCCGCATGTCCCACCGCCGGATCGTGTGCCGGGATGTACACGGCCAACACGATGGCCGCAGCCGCCGAGGCCATCGGTATGTCGCTTCCCGGCGCGGCTTCGCCACCTGCCGTGGATTATCGGCGGGAGGTGTTCGCCCGCGAGTCCGGGATCGCCGTCACCCGTCTGCTCGAGAAGGGCATTGTTCCCCGCGACATCATGACCAGGGACGCCTTCGAGAACGCCATCGCGGTGGTGATGGCCCTGGCCGGCTCGACGAACGCCGTCTTGCACCTCCTGGCCATCGCTCGCGAGGCCCACGTGGAGCTGGCCCTGGACGACTTCGACCGCATCTCGCGGCGCGTCCCGCACCTGGTGGACGTCAGGCCGGCCGGCAAGTTCGTGATGACGGACCTGGACCGGGTGGGCGGCGTGCCCGTCATCATGAAGGAGCTGCTGGAAGCGGGGCACCTGCACGCCGATGCACTCACCGTCACCGGCAGGACCATTGCCGACAACCTCTCGGAAGCCGCGCCGTCACCTCCCGATGGCACAGTGGTGCACGCCGTCGAGAGTCCCATCCATCCGACCGGCGGCACGGCGATCCTGTACGGATCGCTCGCGCCGGAAGGAAGCGTGATGAAGATCGCCGGGGCGGAGAGCCTCACGTTCATCGGAACGGCCCGGCCGTTCGACTCCGAGCAGGAGGCGTTCGAGGCGCTCACGTCGGGGAGGATCAAGGCCGGCGACGTCATCGCCATCCGGTACGAGGGGCCGAGGGGATCACCCGGCATGCCCGAGATGCTCGCCGTGACGGCCGCGGTCGCGGGCGCCGGTCTGGGCAAGGATGTCGCGTTGATCACCGATGGCCGGTTCTCGGGCGCCACGAAGGGGTTCTCGGTGGGCCACATCTCGCCGGAGGCGTTCGTGGGCGGGCCGATCGCGCTGCTCCGCGACGGCGACCGTATCGAGATCGACGCAGAGAACCGGCGCATCGACGTGCTGGTGGACGAGGGCGACTTGGCCAGGCGTCGCGCCGCATGGAAGGCTCCCGCTCCCCGATACGAGAGCGGCGCGCTGGCCAAGTACGCGCGCCTGGTCTCCTCGGCGTCCGAGGGGGCCGTCACGTCGTGAGCCTCCCCGAGATATCCAGCCCCGACGCGCTCGAGTGCCGCGAGTGCCATACGAGGTACCCGGTCGAGCCCCTCACGATCTGCGAGGAGTGCTTCGGCCCGCTCGAGCCGGCGTACGACCTGGAGGCCATGGACGGGGTGGACTTCCGAAAGCACGTCGAGGCGGGGCCGGCCACGCTGTGGCGATACGAGGGCCTGCTGCCCGGGGGACCGGGCATCGATCGGGTCGATCTCGGCGCGGGCTTCACCCCGCTCCGCCGGGCCGACCGGCTGGGGGATCGCCTCGGCATCGAGCGCTTGTGGGTCAAGGACGACTCGGTCAACCCGTCGAACTCGTTCAAGGATCGCGTGGTCTCGGTGGCCATCACCATGGCCAAGGCCTTCGGCTTCGAGGCGGTCTCGTGCGCCTCCACCGGCAACCTGGCCAACGCCACCGCGGCCCACGCGGCGAAGGCCGGGATGCCGGCGTTCGTGTTCGTCCCGGAGGACCTGGAGCCGCCCAAGATCCTGGCCACCGAGGCCTATGGCGCGAAGGTCGTGGCCGTGAAGGGGAACTACGACGACGTGAATCGGCTATGCACGGAGGTGGCCGAGGTCCTCCCTTGGGCTTTCATCAACGTCAACCTGCGCCCGTATTACGCCGAGGGCTCGAAGTCATTGGGGTTCGAGGTGGCGGAGCAGCTCGGATGGCGGCTCCCGGACCACGTGGTGGTGCCGGTGGCGTCCGGTGCGCTCATGACCAAGGTCCACCGGGCGTTCCGCGAGCTCGTGGACATCGCCGCCGTGGAGGACCGGCCGTACCGGATCTCCGGCGCCCAGGCCGAAGGGTGCGCGCCGGTGGCCGAGGCGTTCCGCTCAGGCGCGACCGAGGTCCGTCCAGTGAAGCCGAACACCATCGCGAAATCGCTGGCCATCGGGAACCCGGCCGACGGGCGGTACGCCATCCAAACAGCCAGGGACACGGGCGGTGCCGTCGATGCTTGCCCCGAGGACGAGGTCGTCGCTGGCGTCCGGCTGCTGGCCGAGACCGAGGGAGTGTTCACCGAGACCGCCGGCGGGGTCACTGTGGCCGTGCTGAAGCGTCTCCGGGATTCTGGGGCGATCGGCCCGGAAGACGAGACCGTGGCCCTGATCACCGGCAACGGCTATAAGACGGTGTCGGCCCTCGAGGGTGTCGTGGAGCCGACCTACCGGGTCGGGCCGTCGTTGGACGAGTTCCTCGCCGCCCTCCGCGGCTGAACGCTGCACCGAGTTGCGCCGCACCACTCCGCAGGACCAGACTGAGGCCGTTCCTGGGTGGAAGGGAGGGGCCATGCGGAAGAAGCTCGCGCTCATCGTGGCTGGGGTGCTCGTGGCGGGGGGCGGCACCGTCGCGTCGCTCGTCGGCTCGTCGGCGTCGGCCGCCACGACACTGAAGGTCGTCGAGCATGCCGTCACCGACACGGTCATCGACATCGGCAAACCCGGCGACAGCCGGGGAGACCAGCTGACGTTCAGCAACAAGGTCTACGACGCGACCGATGCCACCGTGGTGGGCAGCGACCAGGGCTGGTGCGTCCGGATCGCTCCGAAGAAGGGGTCCTGGGAGTGCGTCTGGACGACGTTCCTGGCGGGTGGCCAGATCACCGTCGAGTCACCCTTCTACGACACCAAGGACAGCGTTGGCGTGGTGACCGGCGGAACGGGGACGTACTCGGGGGCCTCCGGCAGCCTGGACCTTCATTGCCACGTCGGCACCGATGACGTCACGAGGTGCGACTTCACGTTCAACCTGAACTGAGCCTGTCACGAGCTGGTTGGCGGCGGCGCGGGAGGACCTCTCACGCCGCCGCTTGCGTCCCCAACCCAAACGGAACAAACTCGCGCCGGTCCGGTTGCTGCTGTCGGAGGAGGCGCACGCACGGGACGGGATGGACAAGGAAGCCTTTGAGGCCGAGGCCGAGCGCCTGCTCCGTGCCGCTCGAGCAGATGGCGTCACCCTTCGGCTGCTCGGAGCCCTGGCGTTCAAACGACGCTGTCCCCGGCATGCCAGGCTCCAGGAAGCCCTCAAGCGCATGTACACGGACATCGACTTCGCCGCCTACGGCAAGCAGGCCAGGCAGCTCCGCGCGCTGTTCGCGCGTGAGGGCTACGTGGAGGACGAGATGACGTATGTCGAGTCTGAGGGGTCACGGATGGTCCTCAACCATCCGGCCACGACGCTGCATCTCGACGTCTTCCTGGACAAGCTGGAGTTCTGCCACACCGTGCGCTGGAACGGCCGGCTGGAACAGGAGGAGGACACCATCCCACTGGCCGAGATGCTGATGCAGAAGATGCAGATCGTGCAGATCAACGAGAAGGACGTCATCGACACGATCATGCTGCTTCTCGAGCATCCGCTCGGCGATCGGGACGGCGACACGATCAACGTCGGACTTGTGGCCGGCGTGTGTGCCGGGGACTGGGGCTGGTGGCGGACGCTCACCATGAACCTGGCCAAGGTCAAGCAGATCGCTGCCGCGTACCCGCAGCTGTCCGACCAGGAGAAGCTTCGGGTGGCGCAGCAGGTCGACGACGCGCTCGCCCGAATCGAGACGAAGCCGAAGAGCTTGGGGTGGAAGATCCGAGCGAAGGTGGGCGACCGGAAGAAGTGGTACCGGGACGTGGGTGAGCTCGCTCCCCAGATGCAGGGGCTGTAGAGATGGGTCTGTTCGGTAAAAAGGGGGACCTCAAGGCCGAACCCACTCGCCTCTTCTACGCGTGTGACATCCACGGCTCGGAGCCCACCTACCGAAAGTTCCTGAATGCCGCGAAGTTCTACGACGTCGACGCGCTCGTCTTCGGTGGCGACCTGATGGGCAAGTTGCTCGTCCCGATCGTGAGCGACGCCGGCGGCGTCTGGCGGGCCGGGCTCCACGAGCAAAAGCACGTTCTCACAACGCCGAAAGAGCTCGCCGAGTTCAAGAAGAGTCTGGACACGCTTGGGTTCTATTGGTTCGAGTGCGACTCCGATGAGTATCGATGGTACGAAGGGCATCAGGACCGGATCGACCAGAAGTTCGACGAGCTGGCCAAGGCCCGGCTGGCCGAGTGGGTCGAGCTCGCGGAAAACCGCCTCGCGGGGACCCACGTGCGCGTGTACCTGTGCGGGGGCAATGATGATACGGAGAAGGTCCTTTCGGCCTTAGACGAGGTCTCATTGGATCGGGTTGTGAACTGCGAGAACCGGATCGTCCCCTTGGACGATCACCACTCCTTGGCCACGATCGGCTACTCGACGCCCACGCCCTGGGACACGCCTCGCGAGCGGACGGACGAGCAGATCGGCGAGCTCATCGAGAAACTCATGGCCGATGTGCCCGACCCGTCGAGGTGCATCTTCAACTTCCACTGTCCCCCGCTCGACTCCAGTTTGGATACGTGCCTGAAGTTGGATGCCTCCGTGTGGCCTCCGACGCCGGTTATCGAGAACGGGCAGCCCGTGTACTACGGAGCCGGAAGCCAGGCAGTGGGGGACGCGCTCGATGCCTATCAGCCGACCGTCGGCCTTCACGGCCATATCCACGAGTCAAGGGGCGCGACCAAGTTCGGACGAACTCTCGCGCTAAACCCGGGGAGCGAGTACGGGGAGGGGGTGTTGCGGGGACTGATCGTGGCGATCAAGGGTGGAGAGGTCATCGGGCATCAATTCACCTCCGGGTAGCCCGCCCCGAAGGCGAGGGGATTCACAAGGAGGGGGGATGGCCGAGGTCGCAGTTCCTCAGGTCTTCACCCGGCGAGCCTCCGGACTCGTCCGGGTCATGTCGCCGTACTCGGCGTTCGTCTACAACATCCTGACGATGGGGGTGATCTTCCCCTGGACCTACCTGTGGGCCCCCACGGCGTTCCAGGGGTCCAACCTCGTCCTCGGGATCGCGTTCGCGTTCCTATTCGAGCTGCCGATCGCGCTCGCCTATACGTGGTTGGCCACGGCCTTACCTCGGTCCGGCGGCGACTACGTGTTCCAGAGCCGCGTGTTCGGCGGCGGCTTCGGGTTCACCGTCGTCTTCGCGTTCTTCGTCGTCTGGATCCTCCAGTGGGTGGCTCTGTCGGGGTGGTTGCTCGCGGCGCTCGGGATCGCGCCGACCTTCCTCGGGCTCGGCGTGACGACGGACGTCCACGCCTTCACGACGATCGGCACATGGGCGGCGACCTCGAACGGGATCATCATCATCAGCCTCGTGAACGCGGCGATCGCGCTCGTGCTTCTCGTGAGCGGGTTCCGCAACTACGTCCGGTTCCAGTACGTGATGTGGTACGCGATCCTGGTGTCCTTCGGGATCGTGCTGCTCCTGTTCCTCACCACGAACCCTGGCGCGTTCCACACGAAAATCAACTCCTTCGCCGGCGCCATCGACGGGGTGAAGAACTTCTTCGGTCAAGCAAAGGCGGCAGCGGCGGCCGGAGGCGTCGACTTCAACCCGCCGTTCTTCCTGTTCGGCACGCTCATGGTCGCCCCGATCGCGTGGACGAGCTTGCAGTGGGCCACGTACTCGGTCGAGCAGGGGGGCGAGATCAAGAACGCCCACGTGCTCCGCAACCAGCTGTTCATCATCGTGGGCTCGCTCGCCGCGACCGCCGGGCTGCTGGTCCTGCTCGCGGTGGCGATGAACCACGGGATCGGTGGCGACGGCATCCGCGTGGCGTCGTCGGGCTATTGGTACGCGAACGGCAAGGCGCTGATCGGGGGCGGGTACATGTTCCCGAACCTGATCGCGATGGGGCTGACATCGAGCCCGATCATCGTCGCGATCATCGGCGTGGGCTTCATCTTGAACTCCTTCCAGATCGTCTGTAACTGCTACATCGGATGCACCCGGATCATGGTGGCGCAGGGCCTGGACGGCTTGCTGCCCGACTGGTTTAGCCGTGTGCACCCGAGGTGGAAGACCCCTGTCAACGCACACATCGCGTACTTCGTCGCGGCCGTTCCGGTGATCTTCGGGTTCAACAAGATCGCGGACTGGAGCACGAAGTGGGCTCTGGGCATCACGTTCGCGAACGGGGCGGTGATGACGCTCTCTGCGCTCGCGGCGGCCCTGCTGCCGTACCGGGCCAAGAAGCTCTACGAGGCCTCGCCGGGTGCGAAGTACCGGTTCGGCAACACGCCGATGGTCACGATCTTCGGAACGCTCGGATTCTTGTTCGGGGCGTTCATGGTCGGGGCGTTCCTGTTCGTGAAGGGTCTCGGCCTTGCGTACACCGCCAGCGCGTTCCCGTACGTGATCGTGATCGGGACCGCGGTGTTCGGGCTGATCGTGTACTTCATCATGAAGCAGGTGAAGTCCTCGAAGGGGATCAAGGTGGAGTACGCGTTCGCGGAGATCCCACCCGAGTAGCAGACGGATAGAAGAATCGGTGGGGCGGGCTGGTTCCCGCCCCACCGCCACGTCGGAGGGAAACGATGGATGGGGCCAGGGTCGTTGTCATCGGGGGAGGGATCACCGGCTGCAGCGTCGCCCTGCACTTGGTGAAGGCGGGCCTCACCGACGTCCTGGTGCTCGAGAAGGGGGAGCTCACGAGCGGATCGACGAGCCACGCCGTGGGATTGGTGACGATGTTCAATCCCTCACCGACGATGATGCAGTTCCGCCGCTACTCGATCGAGCTCTACAAGGAGCTCGGAGTGTTCGACGCCGTTGGGAGCCTCCGACTGGCTTCCAGCCCGGAGCAATTCGCCGAACTCCAGCGGGGCGTCTCCCGGGCCAAGGGGATCGGTCTCGAGGTGGAGCTGCTCTCGGCGAAGGAAGCTCGAAAGCTGATGCCCATGGCCAGCTCCCAGTCGCTGTACGGAGCGGTCTACGTGCCTGGAGACGGGTTTCTCGACCCGCACATCGTCACCCACGCCGTAGCCAAGGCGGGGGAAGCACTCGGGACAAGGTTCCGCACGGGGGTTCGGGTCACCGGGATCGAGCTGTCTCCAGACCGGGCGGTCACCCACGTCGTCACCGACGTGGGGCGGATCGAGTCAGAGCTCGTCGTGAACGCGGCCGGGATCTGGGCCCCGCGCGTCGCGGAGATGGTCGGCGCGTTCGTGCCATCGACGCCCATCGACCACCAGCACGTGGCGCTGAAGGCCGTACCCGGCTCGGAGCTCCCTCGCGACATGCCGTGCTTCCGCGACCCGGACAACCTCGTGTACGGGAAGTCGGAGCACGGAGGAGTGGTGTTTGGGGGGTACGAGCCAGATCCCGCAGCCCGATGGGTCGACGGCGTTCCTTGGGATCACTCGGCCCGGTCCTTGCCTCCCGACTACGAACGGTTCGAGCAGCTCATGCGGGGTGCCATCCGCCGGTTCCCATTCTTGGAGGGAGCTGAGGTCGTGAAGCTCGTATGCCACCCCGATGCTGTGACCCCGGACGCGAACCCACTGCTCGGTCCCATGCCGGGGATCCGTGGCTTCTGGATGGCCGCAGGGTTGTCCCTGAACGGTTTCGGCGGCGCCGGAGGGATCGGAAGGGCGATCGCTGAATGGATGATCGAGGGCGATACCGACGTCGACATGACCCCCTATCGAGCCTGGCGGTTCGGCCGGAACTACAGGGACCGTGCATACGCGGCCGAGTGCGCACGCGAGGCCTACAAGTACTACTACTTCCTCCGCTACCCCTTCGATCAGGACGAGTTGGGGCGGCCTCGCCGCATCTCGGCCCTGCACACACGGCTTCAGGACCTGGGGTGCGTCTTCGGGGTCAAGAACGGATGGGAGCGGAGCGACTACTTCGAACCGGGGAAGACGTGGAGGATGGCCGGGGCCGACCAGCAAGGGTTCGGATGGTCGAAGCCGCCGTGGTTCGAGCGAGTGGGCGCGGAGCATGCAGCGTTTCGGGAACGGGTGGGGATCATCGACTTGTCCTCCTTCGGCAAGATCGAGGTATCGGGGACCGGTGCGGTCTCACTCATGGAGCGAGTGGCCGACAACCGCATCGACAGGCCCGCGGGAAGCATCGTCTACACGCAGTTCCTGAACCGGCGGGGCGGGATCGTGGCCGACGTGACGGTGACGCGCCTGGAACCGAGCCGGTTCCGAGTCGTCACCGGGGCAGGCTACGTCGACGGCGATCTCGGATGGCTCCGATCCAACGCCCGGGAGGAGGATGGACCGGTCGACCTCCGAGATGCGACCGAGGAGCTCTCCGTGATCGGGTTGTGGGGTCCCAGAGCCCGCGACGTGCTGGGGACGGTCTCGATCGACGATGTCTCGAACGAGTCCTTCCCCTTCCTCACGGCCCGTGCCATCGAGATCGCCGGGGCCCCGGTCTTCGCCCAACGGATCACGTACGTGGGCGAACTGGGCTGGGAGCTCTACGTCGATCCAATGTGGGCGGTTCAGGTGTGGGATCGGCTCATGGTGGCGGGGAGGCCCCACGGCATCGCTGCGGGCGGGTACCGGGTCCTGGACTCGCTGCGCATCGAGAAGGGTTACCGCTACTTCGGGACCGATATCACTCCGAGTGACACACCCTTCGACGCAGGACTGGGGTTCTGCATTGACCTGGAGAAGGGCGACTTCGTCGGGCGGGACGCGCTGCTACTCGGCCGCGACGATCGCTCTCGGCCGCGGATCCGGACAGTCGTCGTGGGAGACGAGGAATACGTCACGATCTACGGAGGGGAGGCAGTCCACGCCGAGGGGCGGGTGGTGGCCCGGCTCCGGAGCTGTGCCTACGGGTACACGGTTCGCCGCAACGTGGCCTTTGCCTACCTTCCGCCGGAGATGGGCCCCGGCACCCGCGTACACGTCGAGGTCTTCGGGCGGCTGGTCCCCGCCGAAGTGTCGAACGAAGTTCTGTACGACCCCGAGCGCACCCGAGTGGCGGCGTGAAGGACGAGCAAGCGATCGAGCAGGTCATCGAACGTGTCGAAATGTGGAAGGGCAGGGATGTCACCGTCTCTCCTCTCTCCGGGGGCCTAACCAACTCGAACTATCTGATCCAGGCGGACGGCGGTCGGTACGTGGTGCGGATCCCGGGGCATTCCACCGAGTTGCTCGCGGTCGATCGGGAGAACGAACGACACAACGCCGAGGCCGCAGCCACCACCGGAGTGGCGCCCAAGGTCCTCGAGTATCTTTCCGAGCTCAACGTGATGGTTGTCGAATTCATCGATGGCGAGACGATGTCAGCGGAACGGCTCCGGTCTCCAGCCATGGCTCGACGGATGGGCGATTCTCTCAAGCGCCTCCACGCGGGGCCGCGGTTCCTCCACGATTTCGACATGTTCCGGCTGGTCGAGTTCTATCTCGGCGTGTGCGACGAGCACGGCGTGACGATCCCCGACGGCTTCCGTGACCGGATGCGACAGGTCGCGGACGTCGAGCGAGCGTTCGGCGAACGCCCGGCGCCAACGAGACCCTGCCACAACGACCTTCTCGCCCAGAACTACATCGACGATGGAACGCAGCTCTGGATCCTCGATTTCGAGTACAGCGGGAACAACGACCCATGTTTCGAGCTTGGTGACACCGCACAAGAATGCGGCTTCGACCAGGAGCTCCGTGCCGAGCTGTGCGACGCCTACTTCGGAGAGGTGCGGGCCGACCTGCTCGGAAGGATGAACCTACAAGCCGTGATGGCGGACGTGGGGTGGACCCTGTGGGCCGCAATCCAGGCGAGGATCTCACCCATCGACTACGACTTCTGGGGCTGGGCGGTCGAGAGATGGGACCGGGCAGCCAGGGCGTTCGACTCCGAGAACTTTCCTCGATGGCTTCGGGACACAGCTGGGGGTTGACGGTGTCTGCTGAGGACAGCACTCTGGAGAGGTGAAGGTCGTCGCCAACCCTGAGGTCGTCGAGTTCGTCAGGGAACGCGGCGGCTGCCTGTTCGTCTGGACCGACCGGTTGGCCTCCTCCCAGAACGTGGCGTACATCGAGGCTTCCACGCAATCCCCAGGGGCGGATCACGAGTTCCGTCGCCTTTTGGGCGGAGGATTCGAGCTCCTGATCGACGCCGGGGGAGCCGACCTGCCGGACGAGCTGCATCTCGACGTCAAGGGGTGGCCTACGAAGCGGATCCGAGCCTATTGGAACGGCCAGAACTACCTGCACGACCACACCCTGCCACAAGGTTAGGCACGGTCCTGATCGCGGCTTGGCTCGGCCGTCCGCCGTCAGGACCGGATGCGCTCGCCCTTCGGGTCGTAGAGAGGCTCCCGGGCAATCTCGGCATCCACGCGCTCTCCGAACACCTCGACCGCGAGCGAGGGGCCTGCCGATGCGAGGTGGGTCGGCAGGTAGGCGAACGCGATGCTCTTGCCGACGGTGTATCCAACGCCGCCCGATGTGACGCGGCCGACGACCTCCCCCTCGGCGAACACGGGCTCGTT
>WNGE01011389.1_pt1 | contig 25420 bp, 25 predicted proteins | sample 5400651 | NCBI WGS metagenome assembly WNGE01 (sample SAMN13153370, study PRJNA577476) | soil metagenome | isolation source: 60 cm soil or saprolite under grassland replicate 2 | place: USA:California | collected 2016-06-15 | reverse complement strand
TTCTATGCCCTCGACGTCGGGCGGGGTGTTGCGACGACGCCACCTCCATCGCGACACGCGTCTGCACTGGCTGGTTTCTATGCCCTCGACGTCGGGCGGGGTGTTGCGACCTGACCTCGATCTTCAACGACGCTCATCCCACGCCATTCGTTTCTATGCCCTCGACGTCGGGCGGGGTGTTGCGACGCGCATCCTGCTGTGGATACTGCTGGTCTGCCTCGGTTTCTATGCCCTCGACGTCGGGCGGGGTGTTGCGACAGACACCATTTCAGAAGGCCTGCGCCGAGAACGGTGATGTTTCTATGCCCTCGACGTCGGGCGGGGTGTTGCGACGTGGGTGGCAACGCCCAACTGCGGCGACGGCGCCATGACGTTTCTATGCCCTCGACGTCGGGCGGGGTGTTGCGACACCAGGAGCCCGGGAAGGGCTTCGGACAGGACGACCCGACCATCGTTTCTATGCCCTCGACGTCGGGCGGGTGTTGCGACGCCACAGAGGGCTCTCCAGGTTCGTCGGGGGGGGAAGTTTCTATGCCCTCGACGTCGGGCGGGTGTTGCGACCCATGCGGGTTTCGGTGGGCTGTGAGCAGGGCGGATGCGGCGGTGTGCGCCATCCTTGCACTCGGTGGTGACTGCGGCAAGCGCCATCCTGCCGTCACGTCGGTCGCACCCCTTCTGAGCTGCGTGGATGCGATGCGCCAACCATGCCTCCAGCGAGGTCCGCCGGCCAGCGCTGTACCAGGGCTACGGGGGACATGGCCCGGACGAGCAGGTAGGGCTGTGGAGGGGTTCTGAGGGTCTGGTTGGCCGCGTTTCGTGTGATCTACGTATGGACGTTCGGCTGATAGGTGGTGAAGAGTGTGCGCTTGTCTGGGTCGGGAGCATCGGCGTTGCGGTCGGCTCCTGCCGGGCGGGCCAGGACGTGACGAAGGCAGATTTCGGGTGGGGCAAGGGGGGGTCGTGGCGCACAGCGCTCCTGACAGCCGTGACCTTGTGGTGGTCGTGCTGGCGGGGGTCCAGCGGTTCATCGCCGAGTCACGATCCACCGCTGACCTGCATGCTGGCAGCACGATCATCTCCACGCTCGCGCAAGCCATGGTCGAGCAGGTGCCTGAAGACAATCGTGTGTTCCCGGCCGGTGCATCAACGGCCAGCACGCCGAACCGGGTCGTGGCCCAGGCTCCTGCGGCAGCCGGGACCACGCTGGCCAGACGCATGGCCGAGGCCGCCCGGGCGGAGTGGCGGACCTACGATCCCGCGCAGGGAAGCCACGGGTTCCCGACCGTGCAGTGGGTGGTGGTACCTCCAGAGCCCTGCGGCTACGCGGCGCAATGGGAACGCGCCGGACGGGCGCTGGCCGCCCGGAAGCGCATCCGTGACTTCACGTTTCCGCCAATGGCCCAGACGCGGGTCTGCGCGCTGACCGGCCGCTGGGCGGCGGTCACGTCCCCGCCGAAGGGCGCCTACAACGTCCGCGAGAACGAGGTGCTTTCGGCGGTCGGGCATGCCAAGCGGGCGTTCAGCCGCAAGGCCAGGCAGGGCTTTCCGTCCACGTGGTCGATCGCCGCGGCGCCGTTCCGGGCCGGTGTCATCAGCGCTGCCGCTGCCGACCCGCGGCTGTTGCAGCGGGTCACCAACCTACGCGATGCGGTCGAGCTGCTGATTGGGGTGCTCTCCGAGGATGACCGGAAGGCGCTCGAGCGCACCGCCGGGACGCCTCCGGGGATGCCGCACCCAGAAGATGACCGTCTGCGGTGGTTCCGCGAGGCGGAGGGCGGCTGGTGCGTTCCCGAGTTCTGGGAGCCAGCTGGCCTGGCCCGAGACTATGCGCTGTCGCAGGACCCAGAGGACGGCGAATTCACCGCAGCGTGCGGGCTGGCGAGAGGTGCGGCCAATGCGCTGGTCGAGGCGGTGACGCGTCGCGAGGGGCCACCGCTTTCCCCGTACCTGGCGGTGCTCGCCCAAGACGCTGACCACATGGGCGCCAAGCTCGGATCCTTCCCACAGGACCAGGAGCCCCGCGGCTGGCATCTCCAGGTGTCCGGCCTGCTGGCCGAGGCGAGCGAGCGGCAAACCGCGGCGATCGAGTCCCAGGACTCGAAGGTCCTTGGCCGTGTGGTGTATGCGGGTGGTGACGACCTGCTCGCGCTCGTGCCTGCCGGCAGCGCCCTGCGCGCCGCGATGGACACCTCGCAGGCGTTCGTCGGCACGCTCCAGCAGGCAGTGGCGGAGCCGACCTGCAGCACGGCGGTGGTGTTCTTCCATGCCTCGTGGCCGCTGCAGTCGGCGGTCGTCGCCGCGCAGCGGCTGCTGGAGGAGGCGAAGGCGGCGGGACGGCCGGGCTTGGGCGTGGCGGTGATGCGCCGCAGCGGGGAGCGCAACCGGGTGATCCTGCCGTGGCTTGACCCGTCGGACGGGCGCACGCCGATGGCAGAGCACGTCCTGCGGCTGGTGACCTCATTGTCTGGCCCTTCGTCGGGCGCCTTGTCGGGACGGCTGGCCACCGGGCTGGAGCGTGACCGCCGTGAGCTGGCGACGCTCGGCCCGGAATGGCTGGCGTGGGAGCTTGCCCGGCGGGCGGTTCGGCACGGCGCGGACCCCGTGGCCGGTCGGGCGCTGCTGGCGTTGAGCTACGAGCTGGCGGATGGCCGGCGCGACGTGCCGGACGCGGCGGTGCTGATCGCCCGGTTCCTCGCCGCCGAGACCGCCGCCGGAGCCGCCGCATGACCGCCGACCCGTGCCGTTGGGTGGTGCTGGAACCGCTCGACACGGTCGCGGTCCGCGACGGCCGCGCGTTCGACGCCGGGCAGCAGTCGGTCGCCCATGCCGCGCTCCCGTCGCCGGCCACCGTGGCCGGGGCGATCGGCGCTGCCTACGACCCGACACCTGGGCTGGCGCACACCGACCCGACGGCGCGGGGCACCAGGCTGCCCAAGGAGCTCCATGGTCCGGTCGTTGCCTATGAGGAGGGGGACCGCTGGCTGGCGCTGTTGCCGGTCCCCTACGACGTCGTGGTTGCTCCAGACGGCCAAGACAGTCAGGACGGGGAGGCGCTGCGGCTGGTGGTGGACGACAGCGAGTTCCGCGGTGTCGGCCATGACCTCGACGGCGAGGTGACCACGCTGCTGCGCGAGTCGGTGGCTGACTCGGCATCCGCGGAGGCGCACTGGTGGGACGCCGACCAGTTGCAGGACTACCTGCACGACGGTGTCCCCAGCTCGTACTGGGTGGAGGCGCCGTGGCAGGTGGAACGCCGGGTCGGGCTGGCTCGCGCCGAGGCGGACCGCAGCGTCGCCGACGGCATGCTGTATTCCATCGAGCACCTGCGGCTTCGCCACGGGATCGGGTTCGCCGCCCGCTGTGTGGGCGGCCCGGACAGGAAGCTCGACGGCACGGTGGCGTTCGGTGGTCAGGGCCGCCGTGCCGAGCTCCACGCCAATGTGCCCGCGATCGAGCTGCCCGACCACCCCGACGACTTCCCCGACGGCAGGCTCCTGCTGTACTTGCTCACCCCGGCGGTCTTCCCAGAAGGCCGATGGCGGCCTGATGTGGCGGCGTGGGAGAGCCGATGGGGCGCGGTGGAGCTGGTGGCTGCCGCGGTCGGGCCGCCGCGGGTGATCTCCTCGATAGTCGCGGATCGCCAGACGGGCGGTGTGCGGGCCGGACGGCTGCTGTGGGCCGCTCCGCCAGGGAGCGTCTACTACCTGGCGTTTCGTGACGCGGCGACCGCGTTGAAGGCGGCAGGCACGCTGCACGGCGCGTGCCTGCCGCAGGCCGAGGACTGGATGCGGACAGCGGGGTTTGGGCTGGCGCTCACCGGGAGGTGGTGGCGAGGATGACCATGGAGCGGGCGCTGCTGTTCTTGTACGCCGAGACCCCGGTGCACGTCGGCGCGGATGCCAGCCAGGGCACCATCGACCTGCCGATCCAGCGGGACGTCAGCACCGGCCTGCCGATCATCAAGGCGGAGAGCCTCAAGGGTGCGCTGCGCGAAAGCTTCCGCCCGCCAAAGGAGAAGAAGCGTGAGCGCGACCGGTGGGTGCGGATCTTCGGAGCCGAGCCCCCCTCGCCAGGCACCGCAGCCGACAAGCTCGCCTCCGGGTCGCTTCGGGTCCACGAGGCCCAACTGGTCGCATTCCCCGCCCCTGCCCTTGCCCGCACGTTCGTGTGGGTGACCAGCCCGCTGGCCCGGGCATGGCTGGAGCGCAAGGCACGCCTTGCCGGTGTGCGCCTGGCGCCCCAGACCGACCCTGGCGAGACCAGGCCCGAGGAGGCTGCGTCGGCCCAGCCGTCGGACGGGGTCTGCCTGGCGGCCGGCAGGCACGACGGGCGGGTCGCCCTTGGCCCCTACCTGGTCGATATCCGCCACGCGCCCGCGCTGGCGCGCTGGCGGCGTGGGCGCAGACCCTCGCCAGCCTGGCGCTGCCCGACATCGCGGAGTACGCGTACTTCCGGGAGAAGCTCGCCGCTGACCTGCACCTGTGCTCCGACGAGCTGCTCGCCGCGATCAGCCGCGACTGCGCGCCGGTCGCCGCACGGGTGCAGCTTGGAACCGGGGAGGTCGACCGCGCTGCCCGCAAGACGGTGCAGTACGGCCCGTTCCACAGTGAGTACCTTCCCTCCGAGACGCTGCTGGTCGCGCTGCTGGAGTGCGATGACCACGACCACCTGCTCCACGTGGGCCAAGGGCTGGACCACAGCGTCCTGCGGGTCGGCGGCGACGAGACCCTCGGCAAGGGGCTGTTGTGGTGCCGTGTGGTCGGCGCGGACCTGTCAGGGCCGGTCGGTGCTGCCGCGAGTGCGCCTCAGACCGCGGAGATGGGCCCATGATGCCGCCGCGCCTGGACCACGGTCTGGCCGGCGCCGCGGCCGACACGATCGACCAGGCTCGGGAACGGCCGGGCGGGCGGGTCTCTGACGAGGTGATCACCCGGCTGAAGGGGCTACCGGCACTGCTTCGCACCAGCGGACCGCTGGCGACGCTGGCGTTCTTTGCGGCAAAGGCCAGCGAGGACAAGAAACTCGGCCCGGCGTACGCGGTGGTCGGCCAGGCGCTCCGCGAGCAGGTCCGGGCCGAGCTCCCACAGCTCTCCCCCGACGCCGACCAGGACAGCGGGCTGACCGGGTTCGTCCGCTCGTTCACCGGTGAGCGCGTCACCCCCGGCGACTTGGCGCGGGCGACCGCACGGCTGGAGGCGTTCGCGAGTTGGCTGCGGCGCCTGGCCGAGGCCGTCGAGCACGAGCAGGAGCAGCAGGACAAGCGGAAGCAGCGGAAGCAGCGCACCACCGTGGCTGGGGACGCCGAGCAGGAGGAAGGGGCGGCCCCCGATGCCGACCCCGACACCGGCGATGACTGACGAGGTGGTCGTCGGGCCCCTTCGCGCGCTGCTGGCGGCTGGCAAGCTGCCCGACCACGACGACAAGACCAGGCGGGCCCGCACCGCCAACGCCCGGCTGATCCTGCACCGCTCCTGCGTCCTGACCACCGCGACGTCGACGGCGGATAGGGGGTCCGCGCTCGACGACACCTGGGCACGGGATTGGGCGGTCACCACCGGGCTCGGCCAGGATAGTTCGCCGGAGCCTGGCCGTGCCCCCGAGCCCAGCGCGGGCGCGGGACCCTGCAGCCTGCTGGGCGCGGTCGCGGCCCGGCGGCGAGCGGCCCTGGCGGCGCTTTGCGCCGCCTACCGCCCAGAGGTGGTCGAGGTCGCGCTGCAACCACGGGCTGCGGTGCTGACCGGGACCGGCACCGGTGGGATTCGGGACGTGGGCATCGAATTGCACGGAACCTATGGCTGGCCGGTCCTGCCGGGCAGCGGCCTCAAGGGCGCCGCGCACGCCTATGCCCTTGAGGAGGACCAGCCGCCGGCCGAGCGGGCCCGGATCTTCGGTGCGCCACGTCCCGGCGCTCCCGAGGCGGTCGCGGGCACGGTCACCTTCTTCGACGCGCTGCCCTCCGCTGAGGGGGTCAGCGTCGCCGAGCACGTGCTTACCCCGCACGCTCAGGCCTACCGGGCCGGCCCGGACCGGCCGGACGCCAAGCCGACCCCACCAGCCGAGTACCTCAACCCGGTCCCGATTCCGTTCCTGGTCGTGGACGGCGGCCGGTTCGTCGTCTATCTCGCCGGGCCGAAGCCCGAGGTCACCGAGGCCGCCAGATTGCTGGAGCTCGCCGTGGACGAGCTCGGGCTCGGCGCCAAGACCAGCAGCGGCTACGGCTACCTGGAACGCGCGGCCGCTCCGGCTCCCCGGGCGACCCAGAAGACCGCACCCACCAGCAGCAAGAAGAGCAAGAAGAGCAGAGGCAGGAAGGGCTGAGGCAGATGACCACGTTCGTCGTGCCGTGCGGGATCTCGATCCTCGACGGGCTCGGGCGCAAGCTGCCCAGCAGCGGCGGAGCGGTGGGCCGGTTCGTCAACGCCGTGGATCCACATCGCGCTGCGGCCTGGCCGCACGGCTACGACCAACTCGCCGACGACGAGCTCCTGGCGTCCTGGGCCAAAGAGGTGGCGGACAAGGCGGACGCGGCGAAGCTGGCAGAGGCGGAGCCGGTCAAGCTGTGCGCCGAGACCCACACGGTCACCCGAGGGCTGGCTGCCCAGCGCCTGCGGCTGCGGGAGCTGCTCGATCAGGGTGGCCGCGTGCTGCTGCTCGCGTCCGACACCCGGGCGGGCATCGCGGCCGCCTTCTGCGTCGCCACGCACCTTGCCGGCGGGCGGGAGCGGATCGCCTACCTGAGCACGCCGGCCCACGATGCTCCAACGCTCGGCGCGACACCGGCTGGTGGCACGGTCACGGTCATCCGGGTGCGGCAGCTGCGCCCGCAGCATGCCGACCTGGTCGAGGCCGCCGCGGGCATCGGCAAGGTGCTGCGGGCCGCGCACGATCTGGGCGCACCGGTGGAAGTGCACTTGACCGGCGGGTTCAAGGCGACCCTGCTGCACACCCTCGCCATGACCGAGCTGCTGTACTCGATGGCCCCCCGCCAGGTGTCGGCCTGGTACGTCTTCGAGGATGTCGTTGACGCCGGGGTGGGCGCCGCCCCGATCCCGATCGGGCTGCGTCATTTCCCCGATGCGTATCAACGGGACATGCGCAGGGAGTTGACCGCAGTCGACGGCCACCAGTATCCGGGTAGCGAGACCTTCAAGGGGGTCGCCTGGAATGAAGACTCCGGCAGGCCGGAACTCAACGCCTTCGGCCACGGGTACCTGGCTGTCCTGAGCCGGCCGGTGACGCTGCTTGGGGACGACGGCCGGTGAGCGCGGAGCCCGTGACAACGCCGGCGCCGTGGGTGGCCGACGCCGTACGGGTCGTGGCGTTGGCTCGTCGGGACGGCCGGAACCAGGAGCTCGCCGCTCAGGTCACCCGTCAGCTGCTGGCCGGCGAGGCCGCGCGCGAGGTCCATGGGATCCTCACACAGGGGTCATCCTGGCAGCGCATTCTGGGCTGGGAGGGGCTGCTTGAGAATGTCCAAGGGACGGAGCCGTTCCGGCTGTTCGCCTACCATCCCGCCGACGTGCTCGAATGGTTCGAGCGGGAACTGCCGGAGATGTGCCTGTGGAGCACCCTCGTCGAACTGTACGAGGCATGGTTCCAGCTTGCCTCGACCGGCCGGCTGCACGCCAGCGGCATCCGTCCGCGTGGCGGGGTCGTCGGCTCGGCCTATCTCGCCCGCACTCGATGGCTGCTCCTCTCCCTTCCGTTCCGGGACGGCTGGGGGGGCAGGATCGAGCAACTCGATCGTCTGCGCCTGCACGACGAGTCCAGCACCCTCGCGGTGCTGGCCCGCCAGGCGCGCGAGGAGTGGCTGGCGGTGCTCGACGCCATCGACGACTACCCGGACATCAAAGCGGATCTCGATATCGAGCGGGAAGCGCAGGATCTCACCGCGTGCACGATCACCCGCGAGCAGCTCGACCGGCTCGACACGACCGCCACCGCACTCGCTGCGACCCGCAAGGCCGGCGCGACCGCCGACCCGTCGGGCGCCGAGATCGAGCGGTATGTCGTGACCCGGCTGCTGTTGCCCCGGTACGCCCTGGAACGCGTCTGGCCGGTCGTGTGGCGCCGCGCTCGCCGGGCCGGCTGGCCGCGAAGCTGGCGCGTGAACGTTGCGTTCACCGCGGCGGCGAGCCTCGCGTTCGCCGCTGCGGCAGGGCTGCTCGGCGTCGGCCTCGGCCTCCAGTGGCACCGCGGTGCGGTGCTGACGGCGGCTGCGGCGAGCGCCGTCGCCGGCTACGCCCTGGTGGCCGTCGCGGCGTCGGTCCAGCCCGCCACGGCCTGGCCGTGGCTGCTGCGCCAGCCGGCCAGCGCGGCGGTCGGCCTGCTCGCGCTGACCGCGATCCCGCCCGACTGGTGGCACGACGGTGGGCGTGGCGGCACGGCCGCCGCAGCCGGCGCGGCTGCTGCACTCGCCCTCGCCGGGCTCGGCTACCTGTATGTCGAGGCGGCAAGCCACGATGTCGCCGGCCAGCAGCGGGCCTGGCGCCCGCTGGTGGTCGGGGCCGCCGGCTATGCGCATGCCGGGCTGGTGAGCCTGATCGGGCTGCGGTTCCTGGTCCCGGTGCTCGCCCAGCGACCCCAAGCGCGACCGCTGTCCCTGGCGTGCTGGTGGGCGGCGCAGGGGTGCGGCCCCGGCGCGCTGCCCGTCTGGCTGCTGCTCGCCCTGGCGGCATCGTGGAGCTTTGCCGCCGGCGTGTTCCTGCAGATCCTCTGGGACGACCAGCCGGTGACGGCACCGCTCGCGCACGTGAGCTGGCGCCGGGGAAGGTGAGCTCGATGGCACCAAGGTCTTGGCACCCGCTGACATTGCGCACGGTCACCCCGGCGCTGCTCGGCTGGTTCGCCACGCCGGACGAAAAGGGCGCGAGGATCCCGTTTCCGGTGCCGAGCCTGCGTGGCGCGCTCGGGTTCTGGTTGCGCGCGCTCGCCGGCGCCCATGTCGGCAACGAGTTGCGCCGCCTGCTCCAGGTGGAAAGCGAGGTCTTCGGCGCGGCGCGCACCGCCACCGCCGGTGGGTCGTCGGTGATCGCGCTTCGCGCCGGCCGGGTCGGGGTGACGGCGTTCTCGGCGGGCGACGTCGGGGTCGGCTACCTGCTCGGCCCACGCGAAGGGCAAGAGCGCGCCGCGCGCCGCTGCCTTGGTGCCGATCGGGAGATCAACCTGGAGGTCAAGAACTACGGCACGCCGGCGCACGCCGACCTGTTCCTCGCCGCGCTGTGGGGCCTTCGGACCTTCGGTGGGATCGGCGCCCGGGCCCGCCGCGGGTTCGGCACGATCACCCTGAGCCGAGCAGTGCCAGTCAACCTGGAGTGTCAGGCCTTCGATCCGGCGTGGCTGGGCCGCAACGACGCCGACGACCTTACCGGGGTCCTCGAATGCGTCCGGGTGGCGCTCCCCGGTCTGGGGATCCCGCTCCCGGCGCAGCTAGACCACACGACGCAGCCCAGCTACCCTCGGTTCGACCTCCCCGGCGGCTGGTATCTGCTCAGCGACACCGACCTGACCGGGCTGGCCGGGTCGACCGGCCAGCGGGTCGCCAACGACACCTCGGCGCTTGGCTGGACCGGGGACAGGTTGCGCAGCTTCCGGCACGACGGCGACCCGTCGCGGACCACCGCCGGCTACCGCCAGGTCGCCAAGCCGTACCTGGACGGAAACCCGCCCAAAGCAGCCTTCCGTGCCGGCGCGCTCGGGCTTCCCGTGGTCTACACCGAGAAGCCGCCAGGGACGGGGATGGCGAGCCGGTCGGCCACGGTCGCGCCGATCATCGACGGGCAGCCGGCCCGGCGCGCCTCGCCGCTGTGGCTGCGTGTCTACAAGCGCGACCTGCGCTGGTGGCTGCGCTCCCTCGCGTTCGATGCGGTCTGGCTGCCGACCGACGCCGAGCTGAAGATCAAGGACAACGACAAGAACAGCAAGCGGGAGCCCAAGGACGTGCCCTGGCCGAGCCGGTTACAGGTCCGGGCGGAGCTCGAACGATGGTTCGCCTCGCTCGGCAGCGTCCCGTAACCGTCGGCCACCAACGACCCGGCCACCTGACCTCCTGTCCGCTGCATCTGACCTCTGGGACCGCCCGCGATGCCGACCACCGTCACCCTCAGGTTGCGACCAGCGCGACCCTGGCGCCCCCACACCGGCCAGCTCCACGGGATGCTGTGCGCCCTGTTCAGCCACCCCGCCAGCCAGCATCCCCACGCCAAGCCGTTCACCGCCTGGCCCATCCGGCCGGATCCCGCCGACCCGCACGTCCACCTGCAACTGCGCTGTGCCTGGCTGCCGGACGACCCCTTGCCGTTCGACCACCAGGCGGCCACCCACCTGCGGCTCGGCAGTGTCGCCTGCGCGGTGGTCGACATGGCCGAGTCGAAGACCTCCTTCGCGGAACTGGCCGGCAGCGCCCCGGCGGCCTCGGCGACGCTGACCTTCCAGTCGCCCACCTATTTCGCCCACAACGGCGCCGACCTGGTCACACCCGAACCGCGGCTGATCGTCGGGAGCTGGCGGCGCCAGTGGAACCTGGCACTGCCAGACGACTCACCACTGCGCATCGACGACGAGCTGTGGCGGCAACTGAGTCGCGCCGTGCAGCTCGCCGTGTTCGACCTGCGCACCGCCGAGATGGACTCCGGCCACAGCCACCCGACAACCGGCTTTGTCGGCACGGCGACCCTGCGGGTGGACCGCGCCGCACCGAGCCAGTTGCGCGCGGCCTTTGCGGCGCTGACCCGCTTCGCCGCCTATTGCGGCACCGGCGCGCAGACCACCCACGGGTTCGGCGCCACCACCAGCTCTCTCACGGCCCCACCGCCAAACGGGGCAGCGCCAAGCCCCCGATGGGATCCCCCGCATGGGTGAGCTGCTCGCGCGGGCGTTCACCGAGCAGGCATTGCTGGATGCCTGGGACGAGGTCCGGACGGCGGCACTGGCCGACGGTGACGCGGGCCCCGAGGTGGAACGCTTTGAGGCGTCCGCCGCCCGGCGGATCAGCGAGCTGGCCGCCGACTTGACGGACGGGTCCTGGGAGCCGTCGCCAGTCGTCCGGGTCGAGATCGCCAAACCCTCGGGCGGGCTCCGCAAGCTCGGCGTGCCGCTGCTGGTCGACCGGATCGTCGAACGCGCCCTGCTCGCCGAGCTGGACCTGATCGTCGACCCGCTGCTGCTGCCGTGGAGCTTTGTCTACCGGCGCGGCCTCGGAGTCCGCGACGCTCTCGCCTGCCTGGTGGAGGCCAGGGAGGCCGGCGCGACCTGGGTGGCGCGGGCCGACATCGACCGCTGCTTCGACCAGATCCCCCGTTGGGAGGTGCTGCGGCGGCTGCGGGAGGTCCTCACCGACATCCAGGCAGTCGACCTGCTGCGCCGGCTGATGAACCGTCCGGTGATCGGCGAGCGGACCGCTCTGGCCGATCGTGGACTCGGCCTGCACCAGGGCAGCGGGATCTCCCCACTGCTCTGCAACCTGTACCTGGACACCTTCGACCGGGCGATGCTCGCCGACGGCTTCCAGGTCATCCGCTACTCCGACGACCTCGCCATCCCGGCGCCGGACCGCGCCGCGGCCGAGCGGGCGCTGGCCACCGCACAGGAGGCGCTGGAGCCGCTGCGGCTGGAGCTCGACCCGGCCAAGAGCCGCGCGGTGAGCTTCGACGAGGGCGTGGCGTTCCTCGGCGAGATGGTGACCGCGACGACTGGCTTGGGGGTGGAGCCGCTGTCGCATCCCCTGGAGACCGTGGTGTACGTCGACCGCCAAGGCAGCCTGCTGCGCAGCCGCGGGGACCGGCTCGTCGTGGAACACCAGGACAAGGTGGTCTTCAAGCTCAACCTGCGGCGGATCCGCCAGGTGGTCTGCCTTGGCCGCGTGGGCATGACCACCGCGTTCCTGCACCAGGCACTGGACCGCGGCATCGACGTGGCGCTGCTCACCGAGCATGGCGCCCCCGGTGGCCGGCTCGCGTCGCTCGCCACCAGCGACCCGACGGCGCGGCGCGCCCAGTACCGGGCGGCCGACGATCCCCACCGTGCCCTCGAGTTGGCCCGGTCGTTCGTCGACGGCAAGATCGGGAATATGCGGGTCGCCCTGCTGCGGGCAGACCGGCGCGAGCCCGACCCTGTGCGCGCGGACGTCGCGGCCACCTTGGAGGTCGCCCGTCTGGTGCTGGCCGACGCCGCCTCGATGGAGGAGGTGATGGGTCACGAGGGGATGGCGACCCGCGAGTACTTCCGGGGCTGGCGGCTGGTGCTCGACCAGGCGTGGGGCTTCGCCTCCCGGCAGCGGCGGCCACCACCCGATCCGGTCAATGCGATGCTGTCGTTCGGCTACACCCTGCTGCTGCACGAGGCGGTCGCCGCGTTGGAGCTGGCCGGCTTGGACCCTGCCGTCGGAGTCCTGCACCAGGCCCGGTGGGGTCGGCCCAACCTGGCGCTTGATCTGATGGAGGAGTTCCGGCCGGTGATCGTCGATGCCATGGTGCTGCGCTGCGCCACCACCGGCATGGTCCAGCCGGACGACTTCGAGACCGCCCCGGAGCTGGGCTGCCGCATGAACGCCAAGGCCCGGTACGCCTTCCTCGCCGCCTACGAGCGGCGCATGCTGACCCTGTTCACCCACGACCGGACCAGGCGGCGGGTCTCCTACCGGGTCGGTTTGGGCCTGCAGGCCAAGGCACTGGCCCGGTCGCTGCTCGACCCCGACCAGCCATACCGGCCCGTCCACTGGAAGTAGCCTCGAAGGAGCCTGACCCACGACCCGGCGGGAGGAGGCAGGCATGAGGTACCTGGTCACCTACGACATTGCCGACGACCGCCGGCGTGAGGACGTGGCGACGGTGCTGTCAGGGTACGGGCCGCGGGTGCAGCTGAGCGTGTTCGAGTGTGACCTTGCGACCAGACGCGAGACCGCGGCGCTGCGGGCCCGCTTGCGGCGCATGATCGACCCGGTAGAAGACCAGATCCGGCTCTACCCGCTGGACGAGCGGACCATCCGCGAAACCGTCGTCTTGGGGGCACGGATCATCGAGGAGCGCCAAGACTATTGGATCGTCCGATGACCTGTGCCGGGCGTCCTGTACATGGCCGGCCGGTAGGCGCCCTGGAGGCCACGGTTGGCGCGCCCGCATCAGTGCAGCTCAGCATGGGTGTGCCCGCCGCGGGGGCAGGATGGCGCTTGCCGCAGCGACAGTCGCGTGCAAGGATGGCGCACACGGCTGCATCCGCCCTGCTCACAGCCCACCAAAACCCGCATGGGTCGCAACGCCCCGCCCGACGTCGAGGGCATAGAAACAACGTAGGCCGAGGGGCTGACTTCGGCCGCGTGCGTGTCGCAACGCCCCGCCCGACGTCGAGGGCATAGACCGACGTCGAGGGCATAGAAACTCGTGTCGGAACATCCGCCACGGCAGCTCGGGATGGCGCGTCGCAACGCCCCGCCCGACGTCGAGGGCATAGAAACTGACCGCAAATCGAGCGAAGCGGCGAGGAGTCATGTCGCAACGCCCCGCCCGACGTCGAGGGCATAGAAACCTTGGTAGAGAACGAGTGTTTGGTTGTGCCCCTTAGGGCACCGTCGCAACGCCCCGCCCGACGTCGAGGGCATAGAAACAGTGCTCGGACGCGTCGACGGACGAGCTGAACAGCGGCGGTCGCAACGCCCCGCCCGACGTCGAGGGCATAGAAACCTAGTTGGTCCATGCGCTCCGAGACAAACTCGCCGAACGTCGCAACGCCCCGCCCGACGTCGAGGGCATAGAAACGGTCGCAGAAATCGACTGAGATCCTGCGTTCCCTCGTCGCAACGCCCCGCCCGACGTCGAGGGCATAGAAACGCTGACCTGACGGCTGCCCACGAGCTGCTGCACTGGTCGCAACGCCCCGCCCGACGTCGAGGGCAGAAACGCTCACGAGTGACCTCGGCACAGAACGCGACGAAGTTGGTCGCAACGCCCCGCCCGACGTCGAGGGCATAGAAACGGGAGGTCCAGCCTCCCATCCCGATGGTCTAGCCCTGCTTGCCGAGGCCGTCGCAACGCCCCGCCCGACGTCGAGGGCATAGAAACCCAGTCGACGAACGCCTGGACGTTGTCGAAGCAGACCAGTCGCAACGCCCCGCCCGACGTCGAGGGCATAGAAACCGATGTGCTTGGGTGCCGGCTGCGCGGTGCTGTAGTCGCAACGCCCCGCCCGACGTCGAGGGCATAGAAACAATCCCCACTCGAGATCCCGGCGTGGGACGACGTCGTACGTCGCAACGCCCCGCCCGACGTCGAGGGCATAGAAACGGTGAGCGCGAGGTTCATCCCCACGTTCACGGTATTGGTCGCAACGCCCCGCCCGACGTCGAGGGCATAGAAACGAAGGTGCTACCGGCGGACGCCACGATGACGTGCCGTCGCAACGCCCCGCCCGACGTCGAGGGCATAGAACAAGGCGGCGTCATCGCGGGTCGGCGGGACCGAGGTCGCAACGCCCCGCCCGACGTCGAGGCAAACAAGAGCGCGATGAGTTCACGCCCCTGTCCGCTCCATACTTCGTCGCAACATCCCGTAGTACGGAACGTTCCTGGCATCAGGGGTGGCATCAATTACGTCAGGATGGAGCGACGGGGGCGGAGCTTGCGGTACAGCTCGACGGTTTGCGGATGCAACTCATCCACGGGGTCGTCTTCGGCGCCGAGGACCTGGAGGAGCTCGCGGAGGACGGTGTCGACGCCGGCGGGGTTGCCGGCGGTGTGGGCAGCGCGCATGAGGACCCGGTACAGGCGCTCGTCGTAGGGGCTGGCGAGCAGACCTTGGCGTGCGGCCCAGGTGGCGCCGGCCGGGTCGCCGGCGTCAAGGCACCGCTCGCCGAGGTCTTGGGCGGCTTCGGCGATGGCGGTTTCGATCTCGGTGCGGTGCACGACTGCCCATGCGTAGGAGCGTGGCGCGGTGGTCTCCAGCGGCTGGCCGCGGACCAGCTCCAGCGCTTGGCGGAGCAGCGCTGTGGGGTCGGTGCCGGGGTGGCGGCTCTGCTCGACGAGTGTCTGGAAGGTGGCCCAGTCGAGGCGGAGAGCGGGATGCAGCCGATAGGTCCCGTCGTGGGGGTGGCGCAGGTACGGCGTGCCGTCGGGCGCCTCCCCCAGCCCGCTGCGCGCGGCGGAGATGGTGGTGTGGAACGTGCCGCGGTTGACGGGCTTGTCGGGCCACAGTGCCTCCCAGAGGCGTTCGGCGCCGACTCCGTCTGGGTGCATCGCCAGGTAGACGATGGTCTCGATCGCTTTAGCCCGTTCGATCCTGGGGACGCCACGCAGCTCGATCGTGCCGAGAATCACCACCTCCACGGTACCGGCGGGCACAGCCGTGTCGTGGGGCGCGGTGTCGTGCGCAAGAGCACGGTCGGTGCCGGCGCGCGGCTGGCTGGCGGCGGCCTGGCCGGCAGGGGCGACTGGCCGGGTGGTGGACATGGGCGCCGGGGCTGGGTGGAGCTGGTCGTAGGGCGGCGCGTCGGCAGCGACGCCGCCAGTGTCGGCAGCGGTGCGCAGCAGGTCGCCGATGGCGGCGAACTCGGCGGGGTCGAGTTGCTGCGGGCGGACGTCGATGCCGAGGGGCTCCAGGCATGCCTGGTCGTCAGTGACGCGGAGCTGCCAGTGGGCTGCGGGCACGTCCCCGACGAGCACTGCGGCGAGCGGGGGCTGCGGTGGCGCCGCCGGGAGGGTGAACGCGGCCAGCCGCTCCAGCGCCTCGGCCGAGGGTGGCTCGGCGCAGAGCACGACGGTCGGGACGAGGCTGTCGCCGGCGGTGTGGATGATGCGGCCCTCCAGGGCGGTGGCGCAGCCGAGCTGGTCGAGCGTGGCGGTCGCCTCGGCGGCGCGCCGCTCCAGCCGCGGCAGGACCGCCTCCAGCGACGGGGCCTGCTGGACGCGTTCCAGCAACGCCAGCTCGGACCCGAACGCCCCGACGAGCACGAGCTCGAAGAAGCCGCTCCATGACGCGGTCGCAAGCTCGGCGGCGACCGCGTTGAGCAGCGCGGCGGCGCGGTCGGGCGGGCCGGGCACGGCGAGAAGACCGGCGGCTTCGAGGTTGACCAGCAGCCGGGCTGGCGGGTCGGTGGGGGTCTGGCCGATGGTGACCAGCGCGGGCAGCGGCGGGACGGCGTCCGCGGCGGCGCCGGCGAGGTCCTCAAGGGGGGTGTCGCGTGGCAGGGTCCAGCGCTGCCCGTCGGGGGTGGCGGTGAACGGGGCGGGCGCGGCGGCGGCTGGTGCCTCCAGGAGCACCTCCAGTGTTGTGTCGGTGAGCACCGCCGCCTGGATGGCCGGGACTGGCAGGCGGTCACGGCGGATCGCGGCGGCCAACGCGCGCAAGGCGAGGTTCAGGAAGACAGTCGCCTCCGGTTCGGCGGCGACACGTAGGGCGAGCTCGACGTCGGCGGTCGGTCCGGTCGGCAGGCGGATGCGACGGCCGCGGGGCACGCGGCGCTGCTGGATGCGGCGAAGGCGTGCCAGGACGGCGAGCACGCCGGCGGCGAGCAAGCCGATGCTCAGGGCGGCGATGAGCGGCACAAGCGCGCCGGCGGGACGGTGGCGCCGCTGCGCGGCGGGCGGGGTGGTGGACAGCGGCGCGGCCGTGGTCGGCGCTTCGGTGGTCGGCGTGGCCGGCGTGGTCGTTGTCGGCGCCGCAGTCGTGGAGGTGGGGGCGACGGTGGTCGTCGGTGCGGTGGTGGGCGGCGCCGCGGAGCCAGGGACGGAAGGTGCGGCGCCGCTGGGCTCGTGCTGACCGCCCGGCTGTGACCTGGGACCGGGTGGGGTGGCAGTGCTGGCCGCTGGCAGGACGAGCTGCCAGCCAGGCCGGATCAGGTCGGGGTCCTCGAGTCGGCTGCCGTCCGGCTGGAGGCGACCGCGGTTGAGGCGCTCCAGCTCCCGCCAGCGCAGCGGGTCGCCGAACTCGCGTTGCGCGATCCCCCAGAGCGTGTCGCCCCGCTTGACGGTGTAGGCGGGCGGTGCCGCCGGTTGCGGGTGCCACTGGCGAGCTGGCTGGCCGTCGGGCACGGGCCCGGTTGCCGGGCGGGCACGGGCGACCTCCGCGGGCTGGTCGGGCGGCAGCGCTGGTTGATCGTCGACCGTTCCGCCAAGCGCCGCGACGCGGCTGGTGGCCGGTGGTGGGCTGGCGGATGCGACCTCGCGGACGACGGCGGGCGGCGGCGCGGCGGTGGCCACGACCGTGGGACGCAGCGGGAGGCTGGTCTGGCCGAGCAGCAGGATGGCGGCGACCAGCCGGGAGGCGATCGCCTGGTTGAGCCCGCCGAGCAGGACCCGCCGGGGCAGCCGGCCACGCGCGACTGCGGCCGTCTCGACGGCCAGGCACCAGACGAGGTGCAGCCAGTACGCCCAGGCGAAGACCGCCAGGGTCTTGAAGATCGCCTCGTCGGGGATCCTGGTGGTGCTGAGCGCGTCGCGCAGCTCGCCAAGGGTGGGGATGCTGTGCGGCAGCGGCCAGCCGATGGTGCCCGCCAGCAGCGCGGGGACGCCGACGACCAGGGCGAGCAGCACCAGGGTGGCGCCGAGGCCGCGGCCGAGGTCGCCCGCCCGGCGCGGCGACGATCGGGTGCGGCGAGAGCTGCGTGGGCTGGACATGGCTATGAGTCCTCGCTGATGACGCCGGCCGCGGTCCGCGCGCTGGCGGTGGCGGTGCCGCCGATTGCCGACTTGCCGATGACGCCGAGGAACGTCGTGGTGACCGACCAGGGCACGCTGACCTGGACCGCGTCGGTGCCAGTCCGCGGATCGGCGACGATGTGGACCTGGCCGCCGTGCAGCCCCGTGGCGGTCAGGTAGGCCGCGGCGGCGCTGACGGCCCGGGGCCGGTTGAGGCGGTACGGCCCGCCGGCGCGGACGGTGGCCAGGTCGAGTTCCTGCGCGCCGGTGCGGGCGGCCTGCTCGGCGAGGTTGAGCGCGCGGGTGTGGGCGGTGTAGGCCTCCCCGCCGTCGTAGACCAGCCCGAGCAGGATCACCACGACGGGGATGATGACCAGCAGGAAGATGGTTGCCGAGCCGGCCTGCGCACGGCTGCCGACCACCGGCCACAGCCCCCACCGGCGCTGCTGGCGCGTGCGGCTCATTCGGCGACACCTCGGAACCGGTCAATTGGCGCGGGATAGCTTGCCGTGATCGTCTTGGAACCGGGCACGCTGAGCAACGCCAGATCGGCCAGGCGAACCTGGCAGGTCACGGTGACGACCACTTGCCCGCCGGGCACGAACCGGGCCGTGTCGGTGTGCACGGTCCAGCTCGCGCAGAAGGTGCGTTGCGGGCCGGCCAGGTCGCCGGCGACCGCGGTGTAGGCGGCGGTGACGGCGGCTCGGGGGGAGCGGGCAAGCGAGGCGGCCCGCACGCCGTCGCGGGCGGCGCCGTCGACGGCGCTCTTGGCGTTGAGCATCCGCCCGAACAGCAGCACCAGACAGACCAGTGCCATGAACAGCGGCGCGAGGATAATAAGCTCGATGACGATCGCGGTGCCCCGCTCCCCCGCCCCTGCCAGCCGGGCGGGCCGGCCCTGACCACGGCGCTGGCGGTGGCTGCGGATGGTCGGCTGGGTCATTGGCTCGGAACTTCAGGCCGGAACCGTTCGACTTTGCCGGTCGAGACCCGGTGGACGCGGGGACGAAGCCCTGGAACCACGCTCTGGGCGTAGCCGCTCACCTCCACGCGGATGGTGTCGCCGGCGCGGCTGCCGCTGACGGTCACCTGCGGCGCCTCGAGCACGCCGGGGCTGAGCGCGCGGAGCACCCGCCACGCCTCGGCACGGCCGGCTTGGATGCTGCCGTTGCGGGTGCGGGCCGCGCGGGCGCCTTCCTGCGCGGCGTGCGCGGCGACCTGGTTGGTGCGGGCGGCGACGGCTGCCTGCACGCCGAGCATGACGAACAAGAACAGCAGCGGCATCAGGATGACCATGGCGATGATGCTCGCGACGCCCTGCTCGCCGCTGCCCAGTTGTCCAAGCCGCCGCGCGACGGGCCGCCACCAGCGTGGCAGCCGGCGGGATCGTGGTGGTGGTGGTGACCGCATGATGATGACCGCGGAAGCCAGCGGCTCAGAAGTTCTTGTCGTTGGCCGAGCTGATCGCCTTCGCCCGCAGGATGGCGAACACCGCCCCGGCGATCGCGATCACCGCGGCGACGATGACCAGGACCGCGACGATCTCACTGACGCCGTCCTCGCGGCGGTGCAGCTCCATGACCCGGGTGCGGGTGTAGCTGATGAGCGTCTGGATGAGGATCGGCACGGGGGACGCTCCCTTCGTTCTCGCAGTGCTGGTCAGAAGCCCGCGATGGCGCGGACCAGGGCGGGGTACAGGACGAAGATGATGAAGCCGAGCAGCAGCACCAGCAGCGGCAGCACCATCCGGTCGGTGGCGGTCAGGGCGCGGACCTCGGCGTCGGCGAGCTGGTGCGCGCGGGAGGCGATCGCCTTGGCGACCAGGGTCTTGCGGACGGTGGCGCCTTCGGTGCCGGCCAGCGCCAGGCTGTCGGCGAGCTCGACCAGCTCGCGGATGTCGAGGTCGCGGCCAAGCCGGCCGAGCGCCTGCCAGGGCGGCACCCCCTGCAGTTGGGCGTCGTCGACGGCGCCGCGGAGCCGGTCGAACGCCCAGCCTTGCCCGTCGGCGAGGGCGTTGCGCAGCGCCTCTTCGGCGGCGGCGCCGCCGGCCAGGCTGATCGCCACTAGGTCGAGGTAGGCGCTGGTGGCGTGCTGCATGGTGTGACGCCGCGCCGCGGCGGCGACCTTGAGCTTGGCGTCGGGGGCGAAGAACGCGGCAGTGGCGAACCCGACCGCGACCCACAGCGGCACCAGCCACGGCAGCCAGAGCCCGAACAGGCCGGCCAGGGCGACAAGCGCTGGCACGCCGAGCGCGGCGACCAGCGCGTCCAGCAGCTTCTCCGACAGCAGCCATTCCATGCTGCGGCCGGTGATGGCAAGGTCGGCGCGCAGGTTCGGCAGGCCGACGCCAATAGCGCGAAGCGCGGTGGCCACGCTCCGGCCAAGGTCGGCCCGCCACGAAGGGACCGTTGGGACGGCCCCAGGCAGGCCACTGCCCGGGCGGGCGCGTAGCGGGGCGAGCGCGACGCCCAGCGGGGCCCGCGCCGGCCACAGCCCGACGACAAGCAGCAGCAACCCCAAGCCGAGGCCGGCGCCAAGCAGCGTCCCGGCGGTCACGGGTCCGCCCTCCACTGCGGCGGCTGGCCCCGCGCCTCGGGCTGGACGGTGAGCAGGCGCTCGGGCGCGTCGGTGCGGCTCATGCGCACCAGCCACCAGAACGCGCCGGCGAACAGGCCGCCGACCACCACCAGGACGAGCTGGCCGAGCAGGCTGGAGTAGGGCTTGAGATAGTCGCGGGTCCAGATGAGCTGGGCGGTGACGAACCCGGCGGTCCACAGCATCATGAAGCGGGCGACGTTGCGCATGCGGGCGCGGCCGACCTCGACCCGCAGGCGCATCTTGACCCGCTCGCGGGTGGCGACCGCCAGCTCGCTGAGCGCGTCGCCGACCCCGCCGAACCGCTGGCGGGGGTTGGCGACCAGCAGCATGGCCAGCACGACCTGGTCGGCGTTGGGATCAGCCAGTGCCTCGGCGAAGCCGCGCAGCGCCACCGCCAGGGCCTGCTTGTCGGCCAGCCGCGCGGCGAGCTCGGCAACCTCCCCGCGGATCGGGGCAGGGGCGGTCGCCGCGGTCGCGATGATCGCCTGGTCCAGGCCGCGGGCGCCGCCGGCCATAGTGTCGCGGACGTGCTCCACCCACACCGCGATCGCCTCGACCCGCGCGATGGAGGCGTTGGCGGCGGCGTTGGCGCCAAGCAGGCTGGGGGTGGCCGCCCCGAGCGCGCCGGCCAGCAAGGTCGCCACGGGCCAGCGGGTGAGCAGCGCGACCCCCAGCGCCGCGGCCAGGCCGAGCACGGTCGCGGCGGTGCGCCGCTCGCGGGGACGGCCAAGCCCACGGTTGGCGACGCGGCCCGCGGCGCCCGTGGACGCGCGGGCGGGCCACGGGGAGCCGACTGCGCCCGCGACGACCAGGACCACGCCCGCGGCCAAGCCGGCAGCAGCAAGGGCGGCGAGCGCGATCATCGGGTCCACCCCTGCGGTGGCCAGATGGGCTGCTGGAACAGCGCCGGGTCGTAGCCGGCGCTCTCGAGCTCCTCCAGGCAGCGTGGCGGGGTGTAGGGGACGGCGCGGCCGTCCGGGCCGGGCCGGAACACCTGGTTGCTGCGGACCTGGCGGCCGTCGGCCTCCAGCACCTCGAGGACGCTCGCGACGTAGCGGACCCGGCGGCGGTGCCCGTCGCCGTCGCCGCGGCCGCGGTCGACGTGCTGGTGGATGAACACGACCAGGTCGATGGCGCCCTCGATCATCTGGTAGGTGACCTCGACGGGCAGGCGCAGCGCGGACTTGCCCGCGTACATCGCCAGCCGCTGGAAGGTGAACTCGGCGGAGGGGCTGTGGATGGTGCATAGGCTGCCGGCGTTGCCCTGGCTCATCGCCTCCAGCATCGCCACGGCCTCGTCGCCGAGGACCTCGCCGACGATCACCCGGCCGGGGTTGTGGCGCAGGGTGCGCTGCACCAGTTGCGCCATGGTGATCTCGCCCTCACCTTCGATGTTGGCCTGCCGCGCTTCCAGCGCGAAGCTGTTGGGGTGCAGGTCCTTGTGCTGGTGCAGGCCGAGCTCGAGGGCGTTCTCGATGGTGATCAGCCGCTCGTCGGGTGGGATCTCGTTGGCGAGCGCCCGCAGCAGGGTGGTCTTGCCGGCGCCGGTCTCCCCCGCGATGACGATGTTCTGCTTGGCGCGCACCGCGGCGCGAAGGAACGCGGCCAGACCCTCATCGAGCGCGCCGAGCCGGACCAGGTCGGCCAGGGGTCCAGCAGCGGATAGCCCATGTCGAACCGGCGGGCGGCATGGCCGGAGAACGCCGCCATCGAGCGGATCAGGTCGACCAGCTCGTCGTCGGAGTCCGTGATCGGCGGGCCCGCCACGACCAGGCCGTCGCCGTACTCGACCCAGACCTCGTCGCAGCCGTTGGCGTCGATGTTCTCGATGTCGGGGTCGTCCAGCAGCGCCTGCAGCCGGCCGAGGCCGAACAGCGCATCGCGGACCGCGCGGGCCAGGGCCTGCTCGGCGGCCGGCTCCAGGGTCACGCCGCCCTCCAGCAACTGCTGCGCGTGGCCGTCCAGCTCCTGGCTGAGCAGTTCCATGGCGTAGGCGCGCTCGTCGTCGTGGCCGAGCGGGGGCCGCCCGGCGGCCTGGTCGTCGCCGCGGCGCCTGGCGAGCCGGTCGGCGATATGGCCGCGCAGCGTGCGAACCAGCCGCTCGTCGACCGTGCCGACGGCGGCCGGGGGGCTGGTGGGCTGGTTGGTAGCGATGGTCATGTCGGCGGCTCCGTGACGGTGTGCTGCGTCGTGACGGCGGACGCGGCTGGTGGGGTGCCCGTCGACGCGTCGGCAGGGCGCTGCGACGCGGCTGCCAGCTCGTCTGGACGGTGGACCCAGCCGCTGACCTGCTCGGCGACCGTGCGGGCCGACCGCAGCAGCAAACTGCGACGCAGGTTGCCACGGCCAGGTGTGCCGGCCAGCAGGGCGGCGGCACGCGGGTCGTGCGCGAGGACGCCGATCACGTCGACGGCCAGATGCTGCTCGGCAAGCCACGCCTGGACCTCGCCGGGCGGGTAGGGCCGCTCGCCGAGCAGCAGCGCCGACACCACCGGCCGGCTGGCTCGGGCCACGCCGGCGGCCGCCGTGGCGGGCAGCGCCGCAGCAAGTGCCGCGGCCCGGTCCTTGAGCTGCTCGAGCCCGTCCGGGGTCGGCTCGGCGACCAGCACCACCAGGTCGGCGTGGCGCAGCAGCGCGAGCATCGGCGGGTGCGGGCCGACCCGGCCGCAGTCGGCCAGCACGTCAGCGTCGGGCAGCCGGGCCAGCACCGGGGCGACGTTGCTCCAGGTGCGGCCGAGCGCTTCGGCCTGCTCGGCCTTGCTCGGGCCGAGCAGCGCGGGCAGGCCCAGCGGCAATGCCCGCACGTGCGCGGCGACCGCCGCGGCGTCCAGGCCGTGGCGGGCTGCGGTCGCCAAGCTGAGCATGCCGGGCAGGAGCGGCAGGCCGAACCGCGCGGCGAGCGCACCCCCCGCCGGGTCGCACTCGGCGACCAGCGCTGGGGTGGGCCAGGTGGCCGCCAGCGCCAGTGTGGCGGTGGTGACCCCGCGGCTGCCGCGGCCGGCGGCCAACGCGACCAGGCTCATGATCCTGCCGGCCGCGGGACCAGCACCAGGCTGGCCTGCCCCAGCGCCTGCGCGCGGCTGAGGTCGGCGGCGTCCTCGAACGGGACAACCAGGTCGACGACGGTCACATCGCCGGTGACGCCCGCGGTCACCGCGGCGACCCTGGCGGCGCGGACCAGCACCGCCGCGGCGCCGCTCCTGCCGCCGCCACTCGGCCCGCCGCCGGTGCCGGCGGGTGCGGGGGTGGTGACGGCCGCGACGATGTCGCCGGGGACCAGCCCGGTGCCGGGCAACTGGCCCGCCTTGAGCGCCAAGGCGACCACCGCGTCCCCAGGGGCCAGCGCATCGCCCGGGCCGTACTGGCCGCGCACCAGCAGGCTCCCCGGCACCAGCGGGACCTGGGCGGTCTGGCCCAGCACGCTGCGGCCCTCCCGGGCGGGCACGGCCCGCACCGACGGGTCCAGCCAGACCCGCACCACATCCAGGTCGGCACGGTGGATGCGCTGGCCCTGCGCGACCGGCCGCACTACGGTGAGGACCTCCACACGGCTGGTGGCCGCCGAGTACAGCCAGCCGCCCACCGCCGCGCAGACCAGGATGAGCAGCATCCCGACCGTGACCAGCGCGGGGCGCCGCACACGCGGGACCGGCCGGACCGGACCGCCGTTGCGGCGCGAGACGGGCGGCGCCCAGCCGGGCGGCGTGGATGCTGTCACGCCTGCCCGGCCGGTGGGGGTCGGGGCTGGCGGCGATTGCATATGACCTCCCTTCCTCGTCGCTGCTGAGCGGCGGGCGCCAACGTCAGTTGATCGTCTGCACCTCGGCGACCCGCAGGCTCGTGGTCGAGGTGCGCAGCAGGTCCGGGAGCGTCCCGGCGGTGTCGACCGTGCCGGTCGCGGTCCAGGTGATCCGCCAGGTCGTCGTCGCCGACACCGGGTAGCGTCCGCCCACCTGGCCGGCCGACGACCGCCGGTAGGTGTGGCCGCAGTCCGGGCTTGCAACGCCGGGCGAGTCGCCGGTGCGATACGGCGTGCCGGGACCATGGCAGACGACCTGGCTGCCGTCCCCCAGGATCCAGGTCACCGCCACCGGGGTCGCCACCACGGTGGCGGCCTCGTTGGGCACGCTCGCGGTCGCCGACCGCTGCCCCCACGTCGCCGGGGCGGCCCAAAGCCAGGTCGGGACGCTGACGACCTGGTTGCCGCCGGCGGCGGGGCTGGTCTGGATGCCCGGCGACGGCAGCGGCAGGTAGCGGCGGGCGAGCTGAGCGAGCACAGCCGGCGCGACCGCCGGCTGGTTGGCCGGCACCCACAGATCCACGAACGGCAGCCCATCGGCGCCCATCGCACAGGACACGAAGTACCACTGCCCCTCCGGGCCGGACTTCGGCGGGTTGCGCAGGTCGATGCCGCCGGTGGCGGGCCAGGGAATCTTCGTGTAGACGCACTGGATCCCGCTGCTGCTCCCGGACTCGCTGACCGTGCCCGAGCCACCGTCCTGGCCGACCTCGACGCTGACCCCCGTGGCGCCCTCGCCGACCGGGTCCCACCCGGCGACCGCCGCCGGCCCCACGGCGGCGACCAGCAGCCCCGCCAGCGCCACCACGATCGCTATCCTGCGCATTTGCCGGTCACCACCGTCTGCTCGACCTTCCACGCGCCCGCCTGGCGGACCAGCGTCGCGGTCTGGTCGTCAGGCGCCCCACCGATCTTGTCGATCGCCCTGCCGGTTGCGCGGTCGACCCGGACGAACCGGGCCGTGTCCACGCAGTCCCGCAGCTTCGCGGTCGTGGCCTTGAGGTCGACCGCCCTGGGGTGCAGCAGGCGGATCGTGCCCCTGGTCACCCAGCCGCGCTCGGCCAGGCCGCGGAACTGGCCACGGAGCCGCTCCAGCACCCGGCCGGTGGCATGGGTCGCCAGCCGCGGCGACGACCAGTCCGCCGTCCTGCTTACCGCGACCACGTCAGCCCAGAACGCCCGCCAGGTCGCGACAATCACCTCTGGCGTGGCGCGCGTGTCGGCGGTCGTGGCTGGCGCGCTGCTGCTGGGCGGCGCACTTGTGACTGAGGGTGTCCGTGATGCTCCGTGCGCCCGGACGTTGACGGGGACCAGACCATAGGCAAGGTGTTCACGCCTGCCATGGAGGTCTGGTCCCCGTGCCGTCATACTGCCCGCGTTCGTCGCTGCCCGCCAAGGTG
>WNGE01002704.1_pt1 | contig 25424 bp, 16 predicted proteins | sample 5400651 | NCBI WGS metagenome assembly WNGE01 (sample SAMN13153370, study PRJNA577476) | soil metagenome | isolation source: 60 cm soil or saprolite under grassland replicate 2 | place: USA:California | collected 2016-06-15 | reverse complement strand
AGCGCCGTTCTCGCCGATCAGCCCCAGCGCCCGCCCCCGCTCAAGCTCGAAGGAGACATCGGTCAATGCCTGGAATCCTCGGTGCCGCGGACGCCGCAGGAAGAGCTCCTTCAGTCGGTCAGACGGCGTGTCGTACAACCTGTACGTCTTGCACACCCGCTTGGCTCGAACAGCGATCTCACTCATCGGGTGATCTGGTGATCGAGCCATCGGGCGATCGGTTCTTCCGTGGTCGGGCTCCAAATCACCCGATCTCCCGATCTCCCGATCTCCCGATTCTCCTTCATTCCCCGAGGGCGAATTCGCAGCGGCGGCACAGGAAATCTGCGGGGGCTTCCTCGACGCCATACGTCCAGCGGCGCAGTCGCGCCATCGTGTCGCCGCCCAGGACCTGCGCGACGGTCTGGGTCTTCAGGTCGCCGACGACGAGGCGCTCGTAGTAATCCTGACAGCAGAGCACGGCCTTGGCGGTGGCCGTGACATGCAGGTGCTCAAAGGGCCGGGAACCCATCAGCTCGCATCCTTTCAACTTCTTCTTCGGCGGCGGCTCGGGCACGAAGGTCCCGCTCGCGGGACGGCTGCGGATCCGAAACGGCCTGACCTGCCATCCCTGCGGCTCGAACCGGCTCCGGATTTCCGCCACGTCGCGCCGGTGCGCCTCGTCCTGGTCTCCGAGCACCACGATCACGGTTTCCTCCGCAAGAGCGCGCACCCGCATCGCTTCGATGTTCGCGATCACGCGCGCGAGGTCCCGCGTGCCGTGAAGCTTCTGATAGCGCTCGGGGTCGAGTGTGGGCAGGTTGATGCCGATGTAGCGGAAGCGACCCGCCTCCTCGAGCCGTTTGCCTCGCTCCGGCGTGAAGTTCGAAGCGTTCGTCAGGATCGACACGGGCAGCCCTCGCTCGAAGAGGGCCCGGCACCGTTCCTCGAAGAGAGGGTCAATCGTCGGCTCGTTGTAGTTCGAAAGGAAGACGACGACGCCTTTGCCCCCGGCCGCGATGGTCTGGTCCACGATGGACTCGAAGAGTTCCTGGCTCATGACCTCTCTCTCCCGCGGATCCACCGAGACCGGGCAGAAGGGACACCGGTGATTGCATGCGGTGCAGGTCTCGAGCGAGAGGAAGAGCAGATGCGAGCGGCGTGTTTCGGAGTCCAGGTCCTCGATCAGAAATCGGGCCGCCCGCAGGTGCTCGATAGCGGCGGCTCCCGCCTCGACGGGCAGGCCCTTCTCGATCCGCGAGAGGGCACGGTATTCCTCGCCGTCTTTGGGGATCGAGATGCCGGTCGCCGGGTTGTAGAGGACCTTCCCCCGGTTGTGGAGATACGGAGAAACCATCTCAGCCTCCACGACGGCGGAGGCGCCTCGGGAGGCGGGAGACGGGCTTTCGCTCATGAGAAAAAGAGTCTCATCACAATGACCGAGCCATTCTAGCGCCTGTTTCTACGAACACGGCGTTTCGATCGTCGGCTCGGCAGCGCCGCAAACAAAAAGGCCCCGGCCGAGCCGGGGCCCTGGGTGATCCAGCAAAGAATCAGTTCTGGGGAAGCGCCTGGATGAAGTTCGTGTCGAGCGTCACCTTGTCCACCGTGAACGCGTAGGCGCCCACCCGTCCTCCGCTCAGCTGTTCGAACCGGATCGAGACCGGCTTGCCGGGGTTGGCGAAGTTCAAGTTCGGCTCGGTGAGCGAGAGCTGTCCATAGCGCGGGCTCGATCCGCCCAGCGTGAATCCTACCGAGCCCACCTCCGACCCGTCCGGCGCGACCGCGACTATCCGTCCGGTCACCGGGCCCGGATCCATGGCGAAGACCCCGATCCGGGATGCGTACCGGTCGCTCTCCTCGACGCCCGTCAGGAAGAGATTCTGAGAGGGCCCGCCCGCCTGCGCTCCGGTGTACACGGCAAGCTGCGAGCCCGCCGTTCCGGTCGGATCGTCGTTGTAGTTGCGCGAGCTGATGATGAGCGGACGCGTCGCGGATTCGTCGTCCTCGGGATAGAAGATGCGGAGGATGCCCGCGTTGCTTCCGGAGAGATCCACGCTCGTGTCTATCGCCGACAGGACGGCGACGATGTCGTCGGCGCCGAGCAGTCGGCCCGCCGGGATCGTGAGATTGGCAACCTGCGCAACGTGCTCCGTGATGCCGTCGGCGGTGAAGGAGTACTGGAAAGAGAGATTCCGGGCCTTGGAGCCGCGGTTGAAGATCCGCAGGTCGGTGCGCCAGTGCGCCCCGTACGTGGTGTCATAGCGGGAGACGCCCGCCACCCAGTAGGAGACGATCCCATCCTCGGCAGGCGAGGCCTGGCTGTCGTCGCTGATCTGCACCAGGTCGAGGGTTTTCCTGTCAAGCGCCGTGCCGAACGCGAGGAGCGTTCCCTTCGTTGCGGTCGCCTTCAAGACGTAAGGCCTGCCGTCGTCCAGGCCGAGATCGCTGTCCCTCAGGTAACCCTGCTGGTAGGGTCCGAGGTTGTTGAACTTCCGGGACGCGACCCGACTGCCGGAGGCATCCAGAATCAGGATGGGAGAACCCTGATCATCGGTGGCTTTGAGCTCAAAGTTGCCCTGAGTGCCGCCCGCGTTGAAGAGAGTGACGACGAACCGGTATCTCGGGTCGGACCGCAGACCGATCAGGTACTGGTCTCCCGACGGGGGCGGCGGCGCACCGGCCGCGCTGAAGGTGGCCGTGGCCGACTGGTTGGCTGACATCGTCAGGGAGCAGTTGCCGGTCCCCGAGCACGCTCCGCCCCATCCCGAGAAGGTGGAGCCGGAGGCGGGCGCGGCGGTCAGCGTCACGGCCGTTGCCTGCGCGAAGGTCGCGCTGCAGGTCGCGCCGCAACTGATGCCCGCCGGAGCGCTCGAGACCGTCCCCGAGCCGGTTCCGGCCCTGCTCACCGTGAGCGTGAAGTTTCCCGGGCCGGGTGTCGGGGTGGGTGTCGGGGTGGGTGTCGGTCCCAGGTTGTCGAAGCGCGCCGTGACGGCCTTGCTCGAGAACATCGACAGACCACACTGGCCATAAAGGGAAGAATCGCAGCCGGTGAAGCCGTTGAACGTCGAGCCCGGTGCCGCGGAGCCAGTCAGCATGACGGAACTCCCGGCGGGGAAAGTGGCCGAACACGTCGTCGGGCAGTTGATTCCGACAGGGTCGCTCGTCACCGTTCCGGAACCGGTCCCGGTCGTCGTGACGGTGAGACCCAGGTCGAGCGCCGCCGCTTCGGACTCGGTCCCGAGCCCGATCGGCGATTCCGAAAGCGCCGTCGAGACGAACCCCTGCGGCGAGATCCTTCCGGTGCCGTCCACTTCATAGGATGGGATCCCCGACCCGTAGGAGACGTTGCCTGGATTGACCTTGGGCTGGAAGTACACGCGGGCCGAGACCAGGGGCGCCCGCGTGCCCGGCTCGTACTTGATCACGAGAGTCCCCTTGTTGTTGCCGCCGTTCAAGGCCGCAACCACGTCGCTGACGGAATAGGAAGCGCCAGGCGAAAGCGCGATCGGCGTGCCGTAGTTCAGCTGAGTCAGGTCCAGCGTGGCCGGCGCGACAGCGTCCGCCATCAAGGGCAGGAAAGCGAGGCCGATGCTCATCGAAGCCGTCCCGCCGTTGGTGATCGAAACGTCGGTGCCCCACGTCGTCGTCCCGTCGTCCAAGTGCGCTGCGCCCGGAACGATCGCGGCTCGGAAACTCGGCGGTGTGACGGCCATAGCGATATCCACACTGGCCGTGCCCGAGGTGTTCGTGCCGTCGCCCGTTACGGTCAGGTGCACCGTGCGCGCACCCGCAGCGCTGTAAGTCTTGGCGGCCGACTTGCCGGACTTCGTCTCATCACCGAAATCCCAGACGTAGCCCGACACTTGCGTCGCCGTAGCCGTGAACGTGATTGCCCTGCCGGCCTCCGCCGCGTAGGCGTTGGCACCGGTCTGCGTCGCGCCCGTGACTGTATAGGCGGTCGAGGGCGCGGGCGATGTTCACCGTCGGTCCGGAGACCGTGTACCCGCTGGAAGGCGCCGGCACTCCCACGATCGTGACGCTCTTGCCGGCGCTCACCGCGGACGCCCCGACCGAGTCGGTGACCCTCGCCACGACCGTATGGACGCCGGCGGCCGAGTAGGTGCAGGTCGTTGTCGAGCCGACGCCGGGGCTGAAGGTCGGGAAGCTCGGGACGTAGTCGCAGTTCCAGCTGTACGTGTACGACCCGGCGCCGCCGCTCGCGCTCGCCGTGAAGGTGATCGGGACATTCCTCGAGCCCGAGGACGGGCCCGCCACCGAAACCGTCAGAGAACCGCCGACCGGAGGTGTCGGCACCGGTGTCGGCGTCGGTCCCGCCGGAGACGAGATGACGACGGGCCTGGGAGAGTCTGAAGCCGCCCCGGTGCTGACTCTCAACGAACAGCCGGTGGAGCAGGCCAAGCTTGGAGTCCAGGCGAGCGGGCCGGGACCCGACGTCGGAGAGCCCGTGATCTCGCTGTCGCCGGAGCCGTTGTTGAAGTAGAAATGCGCCAGAGGAGGAGCCGCGGTCTCCGTGTCTTTCAAATAGTAAGTCGTGCCCGCCGACAGCTGGTAACCGCTGCCGCCAAAGAATGCAGATTGTGTCGCGGCCGCATCAATAAAGACGCCGAGGATCGGCGTCGAGGTGGTCGCGGTGAAGGGGCTCGACGTAATCAACGACTGCTGAGGGCTGCCCGACGGCGTGAAGTTGTAACGAAGGTACATGCAGTAATCGCCGCCCGAGGCGGGCGCCGTCACGGTTGCCGTGCCTCCCCCGACGAAGCTGCCACCCAGCGGATTCGTCCCCATCACAGGAGGCGCTCCACAGGCTCCGGCGGCGATCAAGGAGTCCACGGAATTGAGTGTCGTCGTCGCCAGCTTCTGCATCTGGTTGGTCAGCGTCAGCGTCCCGTTGACCAGGACCGGGTTGGGAGCGAGCGAGAAGGCCGGGACGAGGGCCGACTGGAAGACGGTCCCCGAGGCCGTGGCCTGATAGCCCCCTGGGAACGTGATCGTCAGGGTGAATCCTGTGGCGCCGGCGGGCACCGGAACGATCTGCCCTTCCACGGTGATCGGCGCAGGTCCGGTGAACGCCCAGCTGAAAGTGGCTTCGCCGAGGTTCCCCTTCGAGGCGCTCGCGTCGGCGTTGCCACCCGTGAGCACATTGAGCGTTCCGCCCGTCTTCACGCACGTGCCGCTGAAACCCGTGTAACCCGGGATACCCCCCTGCGGACAGACGACCGGGACCGACGTGGAAATAAACGGGGAGGCGCTCGGCCCGTACTGATTCTCGCTTTGCAAGGCCAGCCGGTAGCTGCCGGGAGCGGGCGGATTCGTCAGGCCGAGGCTCTGAACGCAGTTGGCGCCGGTGCGGATCGTACCAGCGGCGACTCCGCGCGGGTCGCAAGGGAAGTACCCGATGACCGTACCCTCGGAGGCCGGAGCGCCGTTTTCGTCAGACAGAAAAGAACCGTTGTAGATGAAGTCCCAGTCGATCCGGGTGATCGGTGAGCTCGTAATGGAGGTGTCCTGGAGCTGCCACTTGTCGCCGTAGTAGTTCGTGCCGTCGCCGCGCCCTGCGGCCGAGAGGTTCGTCGCGCTCGCGCGGGCGACCGGCGGGCCGACGGCCGGCGTCGGTGTGGGGGTCGGCGTCGGCGGCACGCCGCCGCCAACGACCTGCCAGCTGAAGTTCATGCCGCTGTTATCCACGGGCCGGACACTCCATGTCCTGCCCAGGGGATCGGTGGTCTGCGTCGAATCGGGGATCTCGCCCAGGTCGCCTCTGTAGTCCCAGGTCCCGAGGCCGAAGGTGAAGCGCCAGTGGCCGTCATCCCGGTAACCTCCGCAACCATGGCTCTGCGCACCGCATTGACCTGAGGTCATTCGAACCACGGCGTAGATGCCCGAGGCGGAGACATTCGTGATCGTATTGCAGTCGGCCAGGACATAGAGGCCGCTGTCGGAGGGAGGAAAGCCGGAGACGCACTTGGATACGGCCTGGACGTGCCCGGCCAGGGGCGCGGCGGTGTCGAGCCAGAAGAACCCGTACTCCGTCATCTGAAGAACGTATGGCCCGGTATATATCGGCGGGACTCCCGTGATGATGCCGACTCTGCCGTTGGTCGAGACGGGAACCGTCTGCGCCGGCAGAACTGTCGGAAGAAAGAACAACAGCATGGCGAGCGGCATCGGGAGCGCGCGCAGACCGTTGAGCGATCGGGAGCGAGCAAAGACGTTCATGAGCGGGGATTCCTCCTGGGACTGCCCTGACGGGCGGACATGGGTTCTCCTGATGTTGGCTCCGAAACCGGATTGCAGATTCCTAGCCTCGGCTGACGTCATGGAAACTGGGGATCTGAAATCAGGCTGGGTGGAGTCCGATCAGTTTTTCCTTTGTTTACGCTGCACGACGCTGAAATGAGAAGGCCTTCCAACCGATGAAAAAAAGAGTGGGCGGGACTTTCGTCCCGCCCACTCGAGAGAAGCGACTATGGACCAGTGCCCACGAGCAGCGGGATCACCGGCGCCGTAGTTGTCACGCCGTTCACAGCAGGATTCGGACCGAAGCAGAACGGGGGTCCTCCTGCCGTCACGCACGGCACCAGAAGGGGCTGGCAGTTCGTCGGATCGAGCTGGGCCGCCGGCACACCGGCCGACAGGAACACGGCCGCGCCCTGGACGTCGTACGTCACGTACGCCTGATCCAAAGCACCGCCGAAGGGTCCAGACGAGTTGAAGAACTCCATGCTGACCCAGCCAGCAGGCCAGGCCGGGTGCGGGAACCCGATGATCGACGTGCGCTGGGTTTCCAGCGGGAAGTTGAACGTGGGAGGCGTGCCGCACGGCGAAACCGTGCAACCCACGCTGACCGTGTTCTCATCCTCGTCGAAGAACGCCAGGGTCACCTCTGTCTCGGAGGTATTGCACTTGCCGAGCGGCTGCCCGAGCAGATCCTCGTGACCGCCGACCAGGTTGCTGTTCCCTGCCGAACCTCGCCACACGTTGAAGAAGGAGGTTGTGCCAGAGGCCGCGGCACCCGGGACCGGGGTCGTGCCGTCGAACCAGCGCGCCGCGTACTTGAGGCCCAGAGGCTCGCGCTGGTCGCCGCCGCCGCAATCGAAAGCGGGCGGAGCGATGAAGCCGCCGCCGGTGACGTTGGTGCAGCCCACCGGATCGGCCGTGTGGATATAGCGGCGGTAGAACGTCCGCCGCCCGGGCACGCCGGTGACTGCCACCGACGTCAAAGCGGTTTCGTCAACCAACGAAGGATCCGCCTCGATCGCGACGGCGGGGAATCCCTTGGTGCCGACGCCCTCGCCCGAGGTGTAGATGTAGTCGCCGAACAGGTTGTTCTCCATTCCGATCGCATCCTGGACGTAGTAAGCCGGGTCGTTCGGATTGGAGAGCGTGCAGTAGTTGGCATGATCGATCGTGATGTACCCGTGAATCGGGTTGGTGATCACGCCGTCAACGTCGCCGCACGTGAAGGTGTCCTTGGTCGTATCCAGCGAGTCGAGCACCTGGAACAGGAAATTGCTGGGGAAAGGTCCTGGCGGATACGCCACGGTTGCGGCCGTGTTGTCGAAGAGGTTGTTGGCCGGGAACTGCGGTCTTGCGCGCAGGTAGCCACCGGGGGCCGGATAGACCGGCGCTGCGGGATTCTTCTGGCAGACGTCGCCGTTGATCGTGACCTGGTTGGAGTCCTTGGCCTCGGACACGTGGTTCTGGTTGACCGGAGTCACCGGCAGGAAGCCGGCGAGCACCCGCGCCACCGAGAACGACTGGATGTCGAACCCGGTCAACGCGATGTTGAAGTCGAGGACCAGCTCCGTCCGCTCGTTCCACACGGAGACGTGAGCGAGCATCGGCGCCGAAGAGGCGTTGCCGATCGTCACGAGCGTGTCAAGAGCGGCCGCGCCCGTGGGAGCCGGCAATCCAGTCGTCGGGCTGAACGTCGCCTGGAAATATGGAATGAGCAGCGTCGCAGCCGGACGCTGATCAATCGTACACGTGATGGCGCCGGCGCCACTCGCGATAGCGAGCAAGGCGACGACCGCCATACACGTCAGGAAGGTTTTCTTCATTGAGATCTCCTCGTTACTGTTAACTGCGAAAAAAACACGCTTGAGTTCCTTCCCTCGCGCGATCCCATCACCTCCCCTGTCTCAATTTTTTTAGACCCTTGAAGTCTTGATAAGCGATACCAAAGTCTTCCATCCTCCGATAGATTTGAGGGCATCTTCGGACCTTCCCAAGCCGCTGTCAAGGGTAAAATGCGAAAAATATGCTCCGAAATCATGGGGAAGGGGGTAAGTGGCCTGGAAACAGGCACTAGCGCCGATTCAGGTAAACATTCCACCCCCCCCGATCGTTCGGGCGGTAAGAGGCCACGGTCTTCGACAGGATGACGTCGAGCCGGCCGTCACCGTTGAGGTCCGCGAGCCGGATGCACTGACCCGGTGAGTCGAGCTTCGGTTCCTCGTTTTCGTCCATCTCCACGAACGTGCCGTCCGGCTTCTGGAAGAAGATCCGCAGGCGGTCGACCTCGCTGTCGGCGAAGACGATGTCGTCCAGGCCATCGCCGTCGAGGTCCCCCATCGCGAGCGCGTACTGAGCGCTCCGGCCCGATTTCTTCCGCCAGACCCTGTGGCGCGTCCAATTCCCCTTCTCGAAGCTGTAGAGCGTGATCCCGGTCGCGCGCGCCACCTCCGGTTGGTTGGTCATCATGTAGTAGGCGTCGGCGAAGGCAGGAACGCGGGCTTTTCCCAAGGTGCCCGGCACCGACGCGAAGTGGTAGGCGTAGACCTCGATTTCCGGAAAACGCACGGGGTCGAACCGGCCGCTGCCCAGGTTCCTCCAGAGCAGCGTGTTCGCGCCCATGAAGTGGCTTCCCGACAGAATGTCGCTTCGGCCGTCAGCATCGAAATCCCAGGTAAAGAGCGAGTTGGAATAGAGCCCGACGAAACTGTCCGGTTTGTACTGCCACCCGTCGGCGCCCCGATAAAGATAGACACGGACCTGGTGGGTGTCCGTCGCGCCCCCGGTGTCCGTCGCCGCGATGATGTCGAGCTTGCCGTCTCCATCCGCGTCGGCGAGAACGATGGCCTGCGAAGAAAAGTCCCGCGTCGGGAGTCCCCGGCGCACGACGCGAAACGTCCCCTTCCCGTCGCCGAACAACGACACGAGGCCGGCGCTATGAGAGGCGGCAACCACGTCCGCGTGGCCATCCCCGTCAATGTCGCCGACGGCGACCGCTCCGTAGTCGAGTGAGAATGTGGAGTTGGGTTTTCCGTCTTCGACGAATTTGAGCGGCCAGGGCGAAAAGTGCCCTTTGCCGTCTCCGATCCAGACGTGGAGCTTCGACTCGCCCAGCCGCGACGGGGGAGCGACGATGTCGGGAATCCGATCCCCGTTCATGTCGGCTACGACGAAGGAGGCGCGCCAGAGGCCGCTCGATGGCAGGCCGGTCGCCGAGACCTCCTCAAGCTTTGTCCGGCCCCGCTCGCGCGCCGGTGAGATGTCCTCGAAGTCTGAGAGAGGCGGGCTTGCCGGAGTCGGAGTCGTTCCCGGCCGGGGCGGGAGAGGCGTGGGTGCCTGGTGCAGAGCCTTATCGACCGCCTCCGTCTCGGCGTTGCGCTTGTACGTGTAGACGTAGTAGTACTTCTCGTCCTCCTTGTAGAACTCCGCTGGGGAGGCGATGAGCAAGTGCTTGAAGTGCCGGTCATCCACCCGGATGTATTCGTCCTTGGGGAACCGCTCGACGAAGTGTGTCTCGTCCTCTTCAACGATGTTCGGGTTCGTTCGGGACAGAAGCGGCGGAGTCGGCGTCGGCGGCGGCATGGATGCTCTGGGAGCCGACGGCGCGGCGCACGCCAACGGAAGCACCACGGCTGCGACCATGAGACAGAGTCGGATGAGCTTCACAGAACCTCCTGTCCCGGGCTTCCAGCCTCTGAGACCGCCGCTCCTAACCGCCGTTCTCGCGGCATTCTTCCCCGGCGTATTCAGATCAGGTCCGCAAAATGGGGCCTGGCGCGAAAGAACAGCGCGGAGGCCAGGATCACCGCGACTGCGGAGAAAAGCGTCAGGTACAGGACCGAAGAGACTTCGGGGAGAACGTGGAGCGTGAACGCGCGGCGGTACCACTCGACCAGGTGCGCGACCGGATTGACCGCCAGGATCCAGCGAAACCGCGGAGGCATCAACGCGGCCGGATAGACGATCGGAGTCGCGTAGAAGAGGATGGTCAATGCGATTCCGATCCCGTGGGACAGGTCTCGGAGAAAGGTCGTGACGGTCGCGGCGAAGCACGCGACTCCGAACGTCAGAGACGTCTGAAGCAGAAGGGCGGGCAGCGCCAGGAGCGCCCACGGAAGGGAAAGATGCCCGAGCCAGGCAAGGTATGCCGCGAAAACGGCGAAGGCGATGATCTGGTTGACGACCGCCGCCAGGACGACTGAGAGAACCAGAGTCTCCACCGGAAAGACGGTTTTCTTGACCATGGCCGCGTTGTCGGTCAGGGCCGACGACGCGCGCCAGACTCCCTCCTGGATGGCCATCCAGGGCAGCAGCCCCGCCAGCAGGAACTCGGGAAACCCGGCAAATCCCCTCTCAACCGGTATCCTGAGGATCAGCCCAAAGACCCAGGCATAGAGCAGGAGCCAGAGGACGGGCTGGCCGAAGGCCCAGAAAACCCCCAGACCCGAGCCGGCGTAGCGTGCCCGGATGTCCCTGACAACCATCTCTTTAAGCAGGAAAAGGCGGGCGGAGAGTCTTTTCCTGTTGCTTGACATGGGCGCCGGGATTATAGTTGCCGAAGTTTATGATGCAATAACATTTTCCAGGAACCACAATGTATCCCCCCCATTCGCCTCGCAAGATTCATCTGGTCGGCTCCCGCATTCGTGAACTGCGCAAGGGACACCACCTGACGCAGACCGAGCTCTCCGAGAAGATCGGGATCGCGCAATCCGACCTCTCCCGGATGGAGCAGGGGGAGTACAAAGTCGGCCTCGACACGCTTTTCAAGATTCTCCACGTCTTCGATCTGAAAATGGGCGAGTTCTTCGGCGAGACCGAGAAAGCGGAGGACGCGGAGGCCCGGGAGCTCGTCAGCGAGTTCCTGGAGCTCTCGAGCGAGGCGCAGCGCGAGGTGCGCGATTTCGTCCGCTTCAAGAAGCTCCAGCAGCAGGACGAGAAGCCGGTGCACGGTACCTCCGGCGTATCGAAAGAGAAAGAGGAAGAAACATCTTGAGTTCCGCATGCGAGCTTCTAGAATCGCGGAAGCGATTCTCATGAGCGAGCGCCGCAAACACCTGGAGTTTCTCCGGAAGACCGCCAAGGAAGCGATCTGGGCGGGAGACTACGAGCGGGCGCTGACGCTCTACGACGACGGGCTTTCGCTCGCCCGCTCCTGGAGGGACCGCGACCTCGAGGACCTCTTCACGTGCAACCGTGCGACGACCCTTATCGAGATGGATCGGCAGGATTTCGATCTCTCGCGACTGAAGGAAATCCTGATGCGAAGCCCCACGACCTATAACGGCGTGCTCGCCGGTTACGTGGCCGCCAACGCCCATGAGGCCAGGGGCGAGTATGGGCGGGCGCGCTTCTATGCTCAGACGGCGCTGACGAGGAGCCGCGAGCTCGGGCTGGAGGAGCTCACGGGGACATCGCTCAATCTCCTGGCCAACCTGGAACTGCATGAGGGCCGCTTCGAGGCGGCGCGCGATCTCTTCCGGGAGGCGGTCGAGCGGTTGGAATCTGAAGGCGAGAGCCTCTCGCGCCAGGCCGCCGTGGCCGCGGACAATCTGGGCTACTGCCACATCGCCTTGGACAATCTGGATCTCGGGCTCCCTCTCGTTCGAAACTCGCTTTCGGTGCTCGAGAGCCTGGGCGCCCGACAAGCGATGGATTATCCGGCGCTCGATCTCTGCTTCGCGCACGTCAAGCTGAACCGGTTGGATGAAGCGGAGAGCTGGGGAGTCCGCGCGCTCTCCCTCGGCAAGGAGTTCGGGCGCGAGGATGTCGTGAAGAATTCCCACTACCTGCTGGCCGAGACCTACTCGGAGATGGGCCGGACATCGCATGCCGACGAGCAGTACGAAGCGCTGGCGAGCTACTACCCGGATTTCCCGGCCTTGAAGAATTACCTCCGTCAGATCAGTCTGATGGAAGTCATCAACTTGAGAGCATGATCGTTATGACGGACCGCGTCCTGCGCTTCCTCCTCGCCGCTGCGGCTTTCGCTCTGGCGGCGGGGCCCGCACTCGCCTCCGGCGGCGCGAGCGCAGCGGCATCAGCGACCTCTCAGGAAGAGAAGTCGCTTCTGGCGCCCGACGGGACTCTTTACTCTGTTCGCTCGGGCTACGCCTCGGACCTGGGTCTCGGCGACGGCAGTGTCAACTCGAACGACTTCGTCGTGGCATGGAGCTTCCGCCGGCAGGATGGAACCGTGGGACAGGGTCTCGTTCCCGACACGTCGGGCCGGAGCTTCAAGCGCAATCTCCAGCTTGCCTACGACGAGCCGACCGGATCGCTGGTCCTCCTCTGGAAAGAGGATTTCACCGTCTTGAACGTCCTGCGGCTGGGAATCTTCAAGAACGGTGTGTGGACGCTGGCGAACCTCTTGCCGAACCTCGGTTTCGCGCACGCCTACAATCCGCAAATGTTGCTTTCCCACCAGATCGTGAGTACTCAGAACGCCGACGGCAGCTCCGTGTCGCAGGCGCGCACGATCCTGTCGGTCATCTGGTGGGAGGAGGCGCAGTATCAGCAGGCTCGCTACGCGCCGATCTTCCTGGACGAGGTCTCCGACGCAAACGACGTGCAGGTGTACGACCTGCCTGCGGCGGTCGCCGGAGGCGGCGGCCCGGCCCTGACAGGCGACCGTGCTCCGGGCGCCTATATGTACCCGGCGCTGCAACTGGAAGGGATCGGGGGAGCGCTCCTCGCGAGCTTCGCCGAGCTCTCCTCCAATAAACACTACGTGGTCCGGGTCACTTTCCCGAGCGACCTCGGCAAGGCTGGGCCTGACAACGCGACATGGAAGCGGCGGCGCATCCCGGTCGTGGGCGTCGCCTCCGAGGGACCGATTTCGGATAGCGTGCCCGCCATGATGGACAAGGTGACAACATTGATCGGCGCGTCTTATCGCCCGACGATCGTCTGGCGCACGGACGACGCGGTGGGCTTCAGCCGCTTCGACGGCAAGACGTGGTCTTCCGCCAGAACGATTCCGCTGGATACCTCGATGACCTACGACCGCGCGCTGCGCCTGGTGCAGGAGATGGTCACGCGAAACTGACCTCGCTCCGATCGGTCAGTTCAGATTCCAGACTCCAGATTCCACATTCCAGGTTGCAGGATGGGGCCTTGGCCTCTTGGAATCTGGAACTCCCCTCTCTAGAGTCCCTTCGGCAGATCCTTGCGCACGGGTTCCTCGTAGAGAGAATCGAGAAGCGTCACCGCATCGAGTCCCGCCGGGGTCACGGTCCCGGGGACGACGACGCGAATGGTGTAGATGTGGTCTCCGGTCTGGCCGGTGCGCGGATTGCGCACTCCCTTTCCTCGAAGGCGGAGCTTCTGACCGCGCGTGCCGGGCGGGATCCGGGCGCGCAAGGTGCCGCGGATGGTCGGCACTTCGATCTCGGCCCCGGCATAGGCCTCTTTGACGGTGACGGGCACGATCCCGTGAATATCGTCTCCCCGCCGCTCGAAGTAGGGATCGGGCGTAACGCGGACCGTCACATAGAGATCTCCTGTCGGGCCTCCGCGAATTCCGGGGCCTCCCTTGCTAGGCACACGCACGGTGCCACCATCCTCCATTCCTTCGGGAATCTTGATGCGCACGGTCTCCACTTCGGCCGTTCGCCCGCGCCCGTGGCATGCCGGACAGACTTCGCGACCGAGCCTCCCGGTCCCATGGCAGCGGGGGCACTCCTTCTCGCGCCGTAGGGAAAGTGAGGCCGATCCTCCGAGCACCGCCTCCCGGAACGGGATCTCGATCGTCCCTTGCGCATCCTCCCCTTTTTCCGGTTCCGTTCGGCGCGCTCTCCCGCCGAAGAGATTGCCGAAGAGGTCCCCCAGATCGCTCCCCTCGAATTGGAACCCTTCAAAGGTCGTCCCCTCGAAACCGGCGCCTGGCGCGCCGCCGAAGCCTCCGGCGGAGGTTGGATCGAAGCCCATCGAAGGACGGCCGGCGTGTCCGAAACGATCGTAGGCCCGGCGCTTCTCTGCGTCCCGCAAAACGTCGTAGGCCTCCTGCACGTCTTGGAACTTCTTCTGGGATGTCTTATCGCCCGGGTTGACGTCGGGATGAAGCTTGCGGGCGAGGCGGCGGTAGGCCTTCTTGATCTCGCTCTCCGAGGCGTCCTTCGAAACCCCCAGAACCTCGTAGTAGTCCCGTTTTTTCATACGTTTCCGGGATTATAGCGGCGCCGAAAATAAGCTATTGACACTCCCAAACGGTCTAATATTATTAGTCACAACCTAGTAGTCTTCTAATCTTATTAGGGCGGCGGGGATGACCATTGACGACATCGATCTCCGGATTCTGGACATGCTCCAGCGCAACGGGAAGCTGTCGCAGGCCAAGATCGCCGGGGCGGTTGGACTCACGACGCCCTCCGTCAACGAGCGGATCAAGAAGATGGAACGCCACGGGATGATTCGCGGCTTCGTCGCGTTGCTCGACCACGAAAAGATGGGCTTCCCTCTGACGGCTTACGTGGACGTCGCTCTCGAACACCCGCGCTACGAGAAGGCATTCGTGGATGAACTGGAGAAACTGCTCGGCGTCCAGGAGTGTCATTACCTCGCGGGAGAATACGCGTACCGCCTGAAGGTGAAGGCTGTTTCGACGGCCTCCCTCGCGGACCTTCTTCAGCACCGGTTGATGACCATAAAAGGAGTGACTCGCGCCCGCACCGAGATCTCCCTCTCCTCGAAGAAAGAATCCACGCTGCTTCCCCTGCCCGTTCCCGCCGAGGAAAAAAAATAGCTTCGCCGGTCCATAGCCCACGGTCGCGGCGCGCGAAGTCTCCCAGGGGGGAGGAGGCGCGCGCCGCGGGAGCGAAGCGCCGGAGCTGGTGAGCCCGAAGGGCGAAACCCAAGCGCAGGCGCGGAGCGACGATGGCGGGCGTCCGCCCGGCTTTCGCCGGACGGATCGGCCTGTTGGCCTTTTTGGCGGGAGCCTAGGAATTGAGGAAGAAAGCGATCCGGGCCGCGCGCGGAACCGCACGGTCGGATAAGAGGATTTTGTTGGCGGGAACAAGCCAGTTGCTTTTCATAGCTTGGCTCCGGCAGGTGCAAATGATGTGCCAGCGCGACGCCTGCCGAGCCTTCGATCTCGTCGCGTTTCTAGAAACGGTACATCAAACCGGTATTGGCGGTCAGCAGAGAGCGGCCGGACGAAGAGCGGATGTTGTGGTAGGTCAAGCGAATCATCAGGGTCAGGCGCGAAACGAGCTGCACGCCTCCATCCACGCCACCGTGCAATCCGAACGCCGTCTCGTGCGGGTCCCGGTAGTTCGCGATCGCGGCGTCCGCCGCATCGGGTACGATTTTGTAGCCCCCGAATCCGGCAAAGAGCCCGGACGTGAATCCCCCCTCCGCGAACTCGTACGAGACTCCTAGCGTGCCGTAATCCACGTGATTCGTCAGGTCCGGCAACGTGACGGAAGAAGAGCCCGACGGAGGTGTGACGACCTGCCCCGCGTTGACGCCCTTCATGCGCAGAGTGCCGAGCGTCGCCCGGACGATCACTTTCTCATGGACCTCGTAGTCCACCCACGCGTTGAGATCCCTGGGCTTGAACTCCTCGACGTGGAATCGCTCCGAGACGTCATTGACGACTCCAATTGTGGCTCCCACGCCGAAGCTCTGCGCCAGCGATGGACCGGCGACCAGAAAACCAGTCAGGACGCCGAAACCCAGTTTCTTCTGAAGGGACACAGACACCTCCCCGGCCAGTCTATGGTTTCAGGTTCCAGGTTCCAAGCTCCAGGTCGCGACAGACCAGCGTGAAACCTGAATCTCGAAACCTGAAACACCCTTAGAATCCGGCCCTCCGATGCTTACGGACAGCAGCCCCGATCCGTGGAGAAGAATCTGAACCCGATCAGCCGCACCGCCGCAAGCTTCCTTTTCCCTTCGTTCTGTCTGGTTTGCCGCCGTGGCCTCGTCGAGCGCTTCCTGCGCGGCGGCGTCTGCGAACCGTGCTGGGAAATGCTGCCGGCGCCGAAGGAGCCGCGCTGCGATGTCTGCGACGAGCCGCTAGATTCGAGCGAGGAATCAGGAGAATCTCCGATTTCGCTGGGGCGTTCGGAGATCGCCCGCTGCGGGCGCTGCCTGCTTTCTCCGCCCCCATTCCGCAGCCTGCGAGCAGCCGCTCCCTACCGCGGCTCGGCGCGTGTAGTCCTGATCGCCTTCAAGTTCGGAGGAGCGGATTATCTCGCGCCTCGCCTGGCGAGAATCATGGCGGATCGTCTGGCCCCTTCCGAAGTCTGGGACGAGGCAACCGCCGTGCCTGCAACCGCGAAAGCCCGCCTTCGCGGTGATCACGCGGCCGATCTTCTCGCTGCCGCCGTGGCGAAGAATCTCGGAATCCGATTTTCCCCGCGGAGACTCGTCAAGGTCCGCTCGACCGATCGTCAGAGCGGGCTTCCCCTAGCACGCCGCGCCCAGAACATCCGCGGAGCGTTTCGCGCTCATGCCGGCGCGCCGCGCCGCGTGCTTCTCGTGGACGATGTGGCCACCTCCGGCGCGACCGCGAGGGAATGCACTCGCCTCCTGCTGAAGGCAGGCGCACGGGAAGTGGACGTCTGGTGCTTTGCACGCGCTTCGCGCGACGACATGCTCGCTAGGGACTTCGAAATCCATGCCCCACGCAACTGACCGATGAAGCTTCTCGAGACCCTCGTCGTCAGGATTCTCCCCCTCGTGCCAAGCCGCCTGGTTCGCGTCGTCGCCTCGCGGTACGTCGCCGGAGAAACGCTCGAAGACGCGGTCAGGACCGTGCGCCAGTTGAACGCTGAGGGATGCGTGACGACCCTCGATGTGCTCGGCGAGGACGTCACGCGAATTTCCGAGACGGAACGGACCGTCGCGGAATACCGCCGCGCTCTGGACGCCATCGCCGAGCACCGACTCGACTCGAACATCTCCATCAAGCTCACCGCCCTGGGATTGAAGCTCGACGAGCGCCGGTGCCGCGAGCACTTCGGCACCGTCCTGGAGGCGGCGCGCGTACACGGCAATTTCGTTCGAATTGACATGGAAGACTCTTCGGTGACCGAAGAGACGATCCGCATTTATCTCGAGTCGAGGAAGCTCACCGACCAGGTCGGTCTCGTCCTGCAGGCGTACCTGCGTGGCAGCCGCGGGGACGCTCGGCGCGCGATCGCCGTGCGTGCCAACGTCCGCGTTTGCAAGGGCATTTACGTCGAGCCTCCGGAAATCGCCTACCAGGGGCGCGAAGAGATCCGGGACAATTTCGCGGCGCTCGTCGATGACCTTCTCGAAGCCGGCTGCTACACCGGGATCGCGACGCACGACGAGGTCCTGGTGACGAGGGCGCTCGCGACGATCCGGCGGCTGGGCATTTCCCGCGATGGTTACGAGTTCCAGATGCTCCTGGGCGTTGCGGGAGATCTGCGCCGCGGGCTCGTCTCCTCGGGCCATCGCCTGCGCGTTTACGTGCCTTACGGGAAATCTTGGCGAGCCTATTCTCTGCGCCGACTGAAGGAGAATCCCGCGATCGCCCGGCATGTCCTGAAGGGACTGTTGTCCGGGGGCCGTTGAGAGTTCCTCCGATTCAGCGATCGGGCGATCGTTGATTTACGGCCCCGGGACCCCGAAATCACTGAGAATCGGATGGTTCACGAGCCTGGATCACCCGATTCTCAGCCCCTCTTTGAGGCATTGGCAATTGACTTGCTTGAGTCATATACTCGGGAGGGACTGCGGGTCCTATTAATTATGAGACGTCGCCGACTGGCAGCGTTCGCGTGGTTCTTGCCGGTATGCATCTCCGGAGGATGGTCCCTGGCCGTACCGGCGCCTTCGCCGGTACTCGCGTCGCCTCTGGCGCCTCCCATCTCCGGGATCGTCAGCCATCTGGAAAACCCCATCGGGGGTGTGCTCGTCATCCTCTACAACCTCGGCGACACCTCTCTGACTCGCTCGCGCACCGCTCCCGACGGTACGTTCGTTCTTGCTTCGGCGCCGGTCGGCGTCTACGACCTAATCGCTTATAAGAGCGGGTTTCTCCCGGCGCTCGTGCGCCTGTGGCACCAGCCCGCATCCGCCGGAGTAAGCGCGGTGCGCATACAGCTCGCTGCCAGGTCCGAGAGCGCGCGCGGCCGCAAGGAGGCCTCGAGCATCTGGGATCTGCGCGACAAGCTGCCTGCCGACGTTCTTCGGGAGATCGAGCTGGAGGCCGGCACGCAAGAGTCAGCGCCTCCCGGCCGGGTCCGAATCGACAAAACCGTCACCGGTGAAGTCCGAACGGTCTCGGACGTGGCGCAAGGCGATTCCTCCCTTTCCCGGACCGCGGTCGGCGTGCGCGGCGGGCTTCCCAACGGCTGGCAATATGACCTGCGCGGGGATTACGCCGCGGTGTCCGATTCCGCGGGGATTTCCGACACGTCAGCGACCACCGGTAATGCCGCCGGACTCGCCCTGGACGTCGCCATGTCGCCGCTCGACCGGGTCAGCTTGACGACCCGCCGGCACACCCTGAGCCTTCACGACGACCGTGTGGCAAGCCTTCAGACCCACGGAGTCTCCTGGTCCCGCGATGGCGAGGAAGGCAGCGTCGAATCGGTCGCTGCCCGCTACGTCGAGGAGGCGAACCTCTACCGCGCCACCTCGCCCGGATCCAATTTCTTCCCGCTCGCTTCGCGAACCTGGGAAGTCCGCGCAAACTACGCCCGGCCCGCCACGGAATCGCCCGGCGTCGCGGCCTCGATGACCTACCGACACCGCGAGGGAACCATCGGACCCTCGGGCGTCGGGTCCGACGGGGCTTTCCTGATGTCGGCGCCCGACGGAGACCTCTCCGTCGCTTCCTCCGTGCGGGTCTCTTCGCGCACTGAGGTGGAGGGCGGCGTCGTCGCTCGGTATCTCGCGGGCGGATACGGCATCGCTCCGAGACTGGGGGCGCGTTACGATCTCGGCGACAAGACCTACGTCTTCGTGCGCGGCCTCTACCGCGTGGTGGACTCGGGCGCGGCCTCCGGATCGGTCCTCCCTCTGGTCAGCTCCGTGGACGAGAACGGCGACGCCACCTCCGGCAAGGGGTTCACCGTCGGGATCGAGCGAAGGAGCGGCCCGGACGCTTCGTTCCGCGCCGAGGTTTCCAACCATCGCGTCAACGAGGCTGTGCGCGCTTTCTTCGAGGGCGATTTCCTGACGGACTTCGACAGCGTCTACCTCTTCGACGGCAACACGGTCCGCCAGTACAGGCTGGCCGGGAGCCACCGGCTCTCCGACACGCTGTCGGGCAGCGTCTCCGTCCGTTACGGCACGATCGCGGGCGATCCGGCCGCCGAGTCAGCGGCGGGCTTCGGGATCATCGAGAACTCGGGACGCTTCTGGTCCGCTCGCGCGGCCGTGGAAATCGTGCCGACGGGAACGGGGGTCGCGGTGCTCGTGCGCAATGTCCGTCAGGACCTGGCGACCACTGGCTCGCCGCGCTCGAATGACTCGCGCAAGCTCGCGGTTTCGCTCGCGCAGGATCTCTCGGTTGTCGGCGTCAATCCCTTCGGATCCGTCTGCAAGCTGCTGCTCGCCCTGGAACGGGCTCGCAGCGCCTCGCAGTCCGGCGAAGAGGCGCCCTCGACCAACCGGCTGCTCGGAGGAGTCGCAATCTCCTTCTAGAACGGCCCTTCCGCAGGCTGTCCCCGGCAGGGAAGAGACTACTCGAGGTCGAGCCTGTAAATGTCGGGGTGATTTCGACTGAGCAGCGTCAGAAGATCGCCCTCCGGTGTCAATCCCGCAAACCCGCAGACACCTCCGACCGCCAGCTCGCGGAAATCGGCCAGTACCGAAACTAGGACCGCGATCGCCCTGCTGCCGAAAAGCCGGCCGCGTCGGGCCGATCCCTGCCTCTTTGGTAGTGGGGTCAATTTAGAATTGACCCACCACCGCCTCTTTCATTCAAAATAATTTTGGACTAGATTCACAAAATTGGATTTAGGGCAAAATAACAGATGCACTCATTTTTGCAAGTGCCTGCGGGAGAAGAGGTTGGTCGGGGAGACCGGGATCGGCACCGTGGCATTCGGATTGCTGAATCCGCGCTCGTGACTCGGTTTTTTAGGTGGCTTGGCTCCGCCTTGATGCTGGTCCTGACGATCGCGACCGTCGGCCTCGCTTTTTTCTCGTTCGCTCGCAAAGTCGATAGTTTCACGAGGCCCGGCTTCGACTACGTGCGATCAAGCGGCGCGCTGATGATCACTCGAATCGAGCCGGGGGGCGCGGCCGCCGCGGCTGGCCTCTCGCCCGGAGACCGCATCATCACCGCGGATGGCCAGACGGCGGCTTCGCTGGCCCAGCCTGAGCGGAGCCTGGCGCGCAAGCCCTTTCCGCATGTCCTGCTCGTCGTGTCCCGCGGGGCGGTTCGCGAGATGCGTCTGGCGCGGCCGGCCGTAGCGCTCGATCGCACCTATCTCTTCCTCGCGTTCGTCGGTTTGCTCTATCTCCTGATCGGCCTCTTCACGGTCTCGCGCGAGCGCGCCGGGCCGGCGCGGATCTTCTGGGCGCTCTGCCTCTCCTCTTTCGCGGTCTATGTCGTGACGCCGGCGAGCCCGCGCGACACGGTGTGGAAGGCGTTTCTCCTGACCGAAGATTTCTACCGCGCGCTCCTTCCGGCCCTGCTCCTCCACTTCTTCCTGATCTTTCCGCGGAAGCTCTCGATAAAGCGTCGGCGCCTTCTGCCGCTTCTCTACTTGCCCGGCGCGGCATACCTCGCCGTACAGGAAGCGCCCCTCGTCTCCCCCGGCGCAGATGCGGTGGGCATGCTCGAGCTCGCGACTCGGCTCTGGCAGGTCTATTTCGTGCTCTTCGGCGCCGCGGCTCTGTGGCGCCTGGCGCAACTCCTGGGACGCCAACGCGAGGACGCCGAGGCCCAGATGCAGATCCGGTGGATCGGGCTCGGAGTCGCGGTCGGGCTCACGCCCTTCCTGCTCCTTTCGGTCTTCCCGAGGATCCTGGGGTTGGCTTCGCCGCTGCTTTCGAGTCTGTCGGTCGTGCCGCTCATCTTCATCCCGCTCGCCTTCGCCTACGCGATCCTGAAGTGGCGGCTCTGGGACGTCGAGATGTTCGTGCGCGAAGCGGTCGCGACGACCGCGGCTGTGCTTCTGGGGGGCATGACATTCGTGCTTCTCAACACGCTTCTCGACCGCACGTTCGAGGGGATGGCCGAGGCTGGCAAGAACGTCATCGCGTTCGGCTCGGGCATCGTTCTCGCCGCGCTTCTCGTCCCGGTGAAGAAGCGGATCACGGGAGTGCTGGAGAGAATTCAGTACCACGATACCTACAGGGCGCGCCGCGCGCTGCTCGACATCGCGAGAGATTTCTCGACGCCGCGCGCGCAGGAAGTTCTGTCCGCCGCGATCGTGCAGCGCGTCGAGGACGCGCTCCACGTCGTGCCTTGCTCCCTCTTCCTCTTCGGGGGCGGCAGCCTCCCGGCCGCGGACTGGGAGCCTCTCTCGAGCCATCTGGCCGCGGAAGACGTCTGGCGCCTGCGCGGCGCCTCCTTCGGGCAGACAGACGAGTCCGCGGCAGAGCGGCTCCACGTGGCGGGCTATCGCGTCTTCTTCGCCCTGCGTTGCGCGGGTAATCTCGTCGGCGCCCTGGGCACCGGCCATAAGGACGGACGCGTGCCTCTCTCCTCGGAGGACGAGTCATTGCTGACGGCCGTCATGGCTCAGGCGGGTCTCGCTTATGAGAACGCCCGCCTCTACGGGGCTCTGGCCGAGCGGCTGGAGGAGATCCGCAACCTGCAGCAGTACCAGGAGAGCGTCATCCGATCCTCCTCGTCCGGAATCCTCGTGATCGACCGCGACGGGCGCCTCCAGTCAGCCAACCCCGCCTTCGCAGCGATCGTGGGCCGCCCTGAATCGGATCTGGTCGGCTCCGCCTTTGCGCAAGTCCTGCCGGACGTGGAGCTACCGCCCGCCCCGGAAGAGGGAGGCGAGAGCGCCCTCGAGGCCCGCTTCTGGAACGCCAGCGGCGAAGAGCGGGACCTGCGCGTCTCGGTCTCGGCTTTTCGCGGAGAGCCGGACCGACGGGTCGTGCTTGTGGACGACGTGACCGACCGCGTCCGGGCCGAGAAGGCGCTCGCGGAGCGGGAGCGTCTGGCCTCCCTCGGGGTTCTCGCGGCGGGGGTCGCGCACGAGGTCAACACGCCGATTGCGGGACTCTCCTCCTATGCGCAACTGTTGCTGGCCGAGACGGCGCCCGGCGATCCCCGCTACAAGATCCTGAAGAAGATGGAGAGGCAGACCTTCCGCGCGGCGCATCTCGTCAATAACCTCCTCGAATTCGCGCGTCCCCGAGCGCGCGCCAATGTCCGCTCCGACCTGCGCGTGGTCGTCTCCAACGCCGCCGAGTCGGTCGAGACGACATTCGGCAATCGCCGGCTCTTCTTTCACAATGTCGGGAGCGAGCCCATCTGGGTCACGGGCGATCCGCGCGAGCTCGAGCAGGTCTTCGTCAATCTCTTCACCAATGCCCGCGACGCCTCACCCGACGGCAGCGAAGTCACCTGCAGCATGGATGAGGATGGACAATCCGTCCGCGTCGAGATCGCTGATCGCGGCGTGGGTCTTCCGTCCGGCGGAGCCGACAGGCTCTTCGAGCCCTTCTATACGACAAAGAAGTCGGGCGGCACCGGGCTCGGCCTCGCGATCTCGCGCGACATCGTACGCCGCCACGGAGGGGAGATCCGGCTCGCGCCCCGCGAGGGCGGAGGTGTCGAGGCCGTGGTGACGCTGCCTCTCTCGGGCCCGGTCTCATGAGTCGCGCGCTGCGCCTCCTCGTCGTGGATGACGAGGAAGTGATCCGGGACGTTCTCTCGACACTGCTCGAGCGCCAGGGCTACGACGTCACAGTCGCGGCCGACGGGGGCCAAGCGCTTTCCTTTTTCGACGGCGAGCCCTACGACGTGGTCCTGCTCGACCTGATGCTCCCCGACCGCTCCGGCCTCGAGGTGCTGCGCGAGATCCGCAGCCGCGACCCGGACGCGGTCGTTGTGATCGTCACCGCGTACTCCTCGATCGAAGGAGCGATCGACGCGATGAGGGAAGGGGCGTTCCATTACATCCCCAAGCCCTTCCAGAACGAGGAAGTCCTCCTGACCGTCGAGAAGGGCGCGGAGAAGCGACAGCTCACGGAAGAGAACCGCCGCCTGAGGCAGGAGCTCTCCAAGCGCTACGGCCTAGGCCGCATCATCGGAAAGTCGGAAGGGATGCGCCGGGTCTTCGAGCTCGTTCGTCTGGCGGGCCCCTCCAAGTCCACGATCCTCGTCGAAGGCGAGAGCGGGACCGGCAAGGAGCTCGTGGCGCGGGCGATCCACACACACTCGCCGCGCTCGGGGGCGCCCTTCGTCACCGTCAACTCGGGCTCGATGCCGACGGACCTGCTGGAGTCGAACCTCTTCGGGCACGTGCGCGGTGCCTTCACCGGAGCGGTCGCGAACAAGAAGGGACTCTTCGAGGCGGCCGAAGGAGGCTCGATCTTCTTCGACGAGATCGGCACGGTGAGCCTGGAGACCCAGGCGAAGCTCCTGCGGGTCATCCAGGAAAAGGAGTTCATGCGCGTCGGCTCGGTGGAGACGCAGAAAGCCGACGTACGCATCATTGCCGCGACCAACGTGGACCTGAAGCAGATGGTCGTGGAGGGACGCTTTCGCGACGATCTCTACTACCGCCTCTGCGTCATCACGATTCCGATCCCGCCGCTGCGGGAACGCCGCGAGGACATCCCCCTTCTCGCCGAGCACTTCGTCCGCCTCTACGCGTCGGAAAACTCCAAGACGATCTCCGGCCTGCACCCGGACGCGCTGCGGGCCCTGCTCGACTACAACTGGCCGGGCAACGTCCGGGAGCTGGAGAACGCGGTCGAGCGGGCCGTCGTCCTCTGCTCGGGCGGACTGATCGGCCTGGACCTGCTTCCGGAGACTGTCCTGCAGCCGGACCGCGCGGAGCTTCCCGTGCGCCTCCCCGAGAACGGCTCGACCTACAAGGACCTCGTCGAAGACTACGAACGGCGCCTCGTCCGCACAGCCCTGCGCCGCACCGGCGGAGTGCAGAAACGCGCCGCGGAGCTTCTGCGCATGAAGCCGACGACTCTGCACGAGATCATCAAGCGGCTCGAAATTCAGAGCCGGGAAACCTAGAGTCGTGAGCCGTTAGCCGTCAGCCGCGGCCCTCCACCAAGCGGTCCCTGCTCACGGCTCACGGCTTACGAACTCTTCACATGCGGGATTTGAGGCTCCGCACCGCCGCGCGCACTTCTTCGGCGGAGGGCTTCAGACCGCCCACCGTGGGGTCTCCGGCTCTGTAACGGGCGAGACCGTCCACGACTGTCGCAAAGACGTTGGCCGGACTCATCGAGTAGACGATGGCGCCGTAGGGCTCGTCGGACCAGTCGTCGGGGAGCGACCATCCCGCCTCCGGATCCAGGATCGTGAGATCCGCTCGCGCGCCGGGCAGGAGTCCTTCGGGGTCCGGGAGGCGAAGGGCATGCCCCCCACCCCACGTGGCCATCCGCAGAGCCTCGAACGCGGAGAGCCCTTCCGGCGTCCGGCGGGTCCGGGGCAGGAAGCAGGCCAACCGCATCTCCCGGAAGGGGTCGAGCGAGTTGTTGCAAGCCGCTCCGTCCGAGCCCAGCGCCACGTTCACTCCCGCGCGGTTCAGGTCGCGGACCGGGCAGACTCCGGAAGCCAGCCGCATATTGGAGGTGGGACAGTGCGCCACGCTCGTCCCTCGCGCCCTCAGGACGTCCCAATCCGCAGCGTCCGTGTGGACCGCGTGCGCGAGGCAAGTCCTCTCCGTCAGAAGCCCGATACTATTGAGGTAGGCAACGTTGCCCAGTCCCGTGCGCCGCCGAACGAGATCGACCTCACCGCGGTTCTCCGATGCGTGGGTATGAATGAGGAGACTCTTGTCCGCAGCGTATTCTGCCGCTCGGCGCATCAACACGTCGGTGCAGCTGACCGCGAAACGCGGCTGCACGGCGACGCGCAGTCTCCCATCTTCCGCGCCCTGGAAGCGGATCCGCAGGCGCTCGGTTTCGGCGAGTCCCTCCTGCGCGGAGGCGCGCAGGTTTGATGGGGCCGTCTCCGGATCGTCCATGAGCACGTTGCCGCCCGTGTAACGCACACCGGCGCGCGCCGCGGCGACGAAGAGCACGTCGGAATGGCGGACGGTGCCCATGTC
>WNGE01007964.1_pt1 | contig 25433 bp, 19 predicted proteins | sample 5400651 | NCBI WGS metagenome assembly WNGE01 (sample SAMN13153370, study PRJNA577476) | soil metagenome | isolation source: 60 cm soil or saprolite under grassland replicate 2 | place: USA:California | collected 2016-06-15 | reverse complement strand
GTCGATCAGGAGCTGCTTCTCGCGCTTGAGGCCGTCTTCCCCGCGGTGCGCCCAGAAGCGGCCGAGTTGCGGATCGACCTGGAGCCGGGGAAGCAGATCGTTCGCCACCGCCGTGATCGCGTCGTAACCACCAAGGCGCTCGTATAGGGTCTTCTTCTCGTCACTCATCGTGTTCTCCCCACGTCCGCTGGCCGGACGTTGCGACGTTCCACGTTAACCATTATCTCGCGCGGCGTCGAAGACTTATTGGAGGACGCTTACGATTAAGAAGGGGAGGAGGCCATTCCATCGACCTCCAAGCTAGTCCTTACGACCTGCGATCCAGGCACCATGTGGCATTTTGAAGCCCTCCTTGGGGTTGGCAATCTCAGATACGGCGAGTGTTCCTGTATCGACCTTGAGAACATAGCCGGAGGTGTAGCTCTCAATCACAACACTCTTTCCATCCATCGAGGTCGAGAGACTGTGCGCAACACTGAAATCTGCGGGAAGTTCGCGGCCTGGGCGCAGCCGTTTGACGAACTTCGGGTGTTCGCGATTAGAGAAGTCGAAAACGGCTACAAAGCCATCATCGGCATATGACGCGTCGAGTGAATCCTCTTCCGCGACAAACAATTTATTGTGGGCTACCGTGATCCAGGAAGCCGACCGCAGCACGCCGGCGTCGTCTACATCCTTGGCAGTTCCAATGATTTTGGTGGCTTTCATTGTGCGGGTATCGACGAGCCAAATGCTCGGACCAATGATGGAGGCTTTCGCGGGCGTGAGCGAAGTAGGACCAAACTGCATGGTGCCAGCGATAGCAAACCGCTCGTCCAGCCAGAAAGCATTGTGTATAAACGAGGCGTAACGGTCAGCCGTGCCGAGATGGATTTCGCCCAAAAGTTCTAGCGCACCCGTTTGGCGATTGGGGCGAAACACGGTGAGGTTGCTTTCGTCATAAAAATAACCAACACCTAAACCCAACGTGCCCCTGTCGTTAAAATAAACGCCATGCAAGTGATTCGACGCCGTACCAAACCGCTGCGCCGCAAGGAGCTTATCAGCCTCAACGTCTACCACGACAATGCGGTCGTCGGTCCACATCGTAAAATAGGCAAAGGGTGAGTGCGGCAGAAGAGTCGGACCGTGAAGTTGAGCAAAAACAGGGCGACTCCAATCGCTCTCCACCTTTTTGTTGATGTACTGATCGGGCGAGGTTTCGCTGACCTGAGGGAAGGTGCTGCGCGTACCCGCCTTATCGGTCTCCAGGTTCTTGACAACCTGAACATCCGCGGTTCCCGCCGTCCAATTAATGGAATTGATCTTGATCACGGCGATGCCGACTGGTTCGGTTGCAGACGCCATGTAAGTCACTAGTACCTTCTTACCATCGGGAAGGAGCAGAGTATGCTCCGGCGCCGGACCAGGCCAGCCCGGAAGCCTCTTTAGATCAACCTTGGCTTTGGTGGGGATAGTCGGGTCGCTGAGCACCAACGTGTACGTGTTCATGTCCACGAAACTCAGGAGTGAGGGGCCCGGCTTCGCGGTCTGAGCCAAGCCGAGAGGGGCGAAAGGAAACCACGCTAGGAGCAAAAGAGTCCGGAATCGCATGGAGGCTTGCACCTCGTTCTCGGAGCTTACTGATGATCGGTCAGCGACCCCGCCTCGCTGACTGTCTCCCGGAGATCTCTATGTTTTGGCAAACAGACAGATACTTCCTAAGCGTACAGCAGGCACGAGTTTTGATTCAAGAGGCGCGCGACGCTGCACACCCTAGCGCAGTGACCGATGAAAACTAACCTTTGGACACGCCACCGTGATCGTGGACACGCCACCGTGATCGCTTCTCCAGAGCACCATTCCATGAACGTGTGGGCGTGCAAAACCCACCCCACAACCGAGGTACCATCGCCTACCCGTAGAATTAGGCTCCCGTCGCAACTGACTAACCGCGTCTCTCGGGATTGTTGCCGTGTGACGAGCAATCCTTCCGTAATCGGTAGGAAGGGTTGCCGACGACACGTTCCGGAAAGACTGGAGCAACTGAAGGGTCGCTGAGCGGAAGGTGGCGTCAGGCCGTCGCGGGCAGCGGCTTCTGCTTCGCACCCTTGATGATGAGCCAGAGCATGATGGCCAGTTCGCCGAAGAGCAGTGGCTGTGCATAGAGGAACGCCTTGCCGCTTAGCTCGGGCCGCATCAGGCCGATGCCGCTGAGGGCGACGTAAGCCGCGCCGTTCACCACCAGCCACGCGCCGAGGAAGCGCGGCAGGAAACCGGAGCGGTATACGAGCATGCCGAAGGGGACCAGCCACAGTCCCCAAAAGGTCTCGTTGACCGTGTTTCCTATGCTGTGCAGGCGAAGGAAGAGCATAGCAAGCGCCTCGCGCTGCGTCTGGTCAAGGACAGTGAGCGACTCGCCGGCGCGGGCGAATGCGAGCGCCGCGGCGTTGGGCAGCACGTTCACGCAGGCGATGGCCGACGAGACCATGACGAGCGCGACCATGAACGCGGCCTGCGTCCGGTCGACGCGGCTGAGCAGGCGGTAGAGCGCGAACGCGAGCACGAGGAAGAAGACAGAGCCGGCGACGTCGGCCACCATGCCGAAGCGAAAGAGCTTTTCGTGGGCGAGGAGGTTGGCGGCGGTCGCGGCGGCGTCGCCGCGCACAATCAGCTTGCTGGGCAGGTAGATAAGGACGAACGGTCCCGGTATGACGAGCAGCAGGTAGAGCCAGCCTGCAATCCTGGCTTGCCGATCGAGTGCGTCCATGGCGCGCCTCTCTTTCTTCGGTTGGACTGAAACGGGCCTGCTTTCAGGCGGTGATACCGGCCCGTGCCCGATCAGCAGTGCTCATCTCCGGCCTCAGCCCTTTGATCATCAGCCAGAAGCCGGTCGCCAATTCGAAGAGCCCGAGGCCGGTATCGAACCACCACAGGTTCACGAGCTTGGCGAAGTCAGGGGAGATGATGAAGGCAATAGTACACACCGCAGCCCACCCGGAGACGATCACGCCGAAGGCGGCAAGTCCTCGTGGGATGTAACCCGACTTGAAAAACAGATAGCTGCAAGCGGTAGAGGCCAAGCCATAGAACAGCAGGCCGACGTAGTAGGCGTCAAAACCGGAGAGATACAGCCTCCCCAGCGTCTGGGCTTGTTCTGTTCCGAGGACGCGCAGGTAATCGGCACCATTCAACAACCGGAGCGCAGTCAGCTGATTGAGCGACATCAGGACCCACATCGAAGCATAGACCAGCCGCAAGGATGCGGCCAGCAACGCCAAGGTGCGACCAGCTGGCCTGAGGGTCACATAGAGCGCGCTAAGCAGGGTCAACAGCCCCGCCTCGTAAACCAGGTTGCTGGCGATCCCGATACGGAAGAGCCGCTCGTGCGCCAAGATGTTGCGGGCAGTCTGCGCTGCATCGCCGCCGACCATCAGGCGCTCATTGATACCAAAGTTCACTGAGACCACGATCGCGAAGGTGAGCAGGTAGAAGAATCCCGCGACTCGTGCAGCTTTGCGTTGCGACTCGTCGATGGTACCGGCCGTCATTCCGTTCCTCCGCGGAACTGGATAAAGTTGTGTGCATGATTATACGTAGAGCGTAGCGCGAGAGTTGCGTTGTCGATTGGATGGAGAGGTAAGCGACGATCAGCAGCGCTGACGCAATCATCTCGACAGTGCTTAAGCTATTCGCTTGAACTTTGTCGCGTTGTCAGCACATCGTGTCCGTACGACGGGCAAACCTGAACTACGAGCAAACCTGAAGTAATCCCAAGGTGAGAGTAGCCGACGAACCACCAAGTGGGCTTGAGACGGCGATTGCTTTTTGTGAGCTCTTCTGGGCAAACCTTCAGTTTGGGGAGTTGGGATCAGCGGCATTTCCCGTATGCCATCACCCCACGCTATTCATCCATGGGTGCTCAGGCATAGTTGTTGACCTTTTCTCAATAAGCCCGTCTCTCCTGTTGTAGTCCCACAGGATGTATGTCATTGTTCTGTGGTGGTACCACAGGAATAATTCATGTCAAAATCCAAACTTGATTTGCTACAGGGCACTTTGGATCTCATGGTGCTCCAGACCCTGGTTTCAATGGGGCCACAGCACGGTTACGGCATTGCACGGCGCATTGAGCAAGTCAGCGGCAATGAAGTGCTGTTAAACCAGGGAACCATCTACGCATCCCTTGTTCGTCTGCAAGAACGCGTGTGGATTTCCGCCGAGTGGGGCATGTCCGACAACAATCGAAAAGCCAAGTTTTATTCGATTACTAAAAAGGGCCGTAAACAACTGGCAGAGGACGCCGCGTATTGGCAGCGTCTTTCCGATGTGATGGGCCGGGTGCTGGCGATGCAGGGAGAACACAAATGAACTGGGTGAAACTTATACTTCAACGTCTGCGTTCCTCGTTTTCTCACCCGCAAATAGATCGGGAACTCGACGTGGAGATGGCCTCCCATCTGGAGAATGCGATTGAGGATAACCTGAAGCAAGGCATGTCCGCCGAAGAGGCCCGCCGCCAAGCGTTCATCAGGTTTGGAGGAGTGGAGCAGGCAAAGCAACAGCATCGTGAGGCACGCGGGTTTCAGTCGCTCGACATATTGTTGCAAGACCTGCGCTACACATTCCGTACACTGCGACGCGATCCAGGCTTCGCGGCAATTGCCATCTTGATTCTCGCTCTTGGCATTGGCGCGAATATCGCGGTTTTCAGCGTCGTGAATACCATCTTGTTGCAGCCATTGCCGTTTCATGATCCGCAGCAATTGGTGTGGATCACCGGTATTCCAGGAAGAGGCGGCCTCTCTTCGCAAACGTATTCGACCGATGCCTATAAAGCATTTCTGTCGCAACAACGTTCCTTTCAGGATGTGACCGGCTATTTTGCTTTTTCCACCAGCGACAACACGCGGCTCATGGGCCGGGGGGAACCGCTGCTGCTGTCGGGGATTCTCGTAAACGGGAACTTCTTTCAGACACTCGGTGTACAGCCAATACTTGGCCGCCTATTCAGGTCTGAAGAGTGTCAGAAGAATGCCCCTCCGGTGACGTTGTTGAGTTATGCATTTTGGAAACGCCAGTTTGGCGCGGACCCGGACATTGTGGGCAAAGCCGTTAACTTTGACGGCCGATCGGTGACGATCATCGGCGTGCTGCCGGAGACATTTGATTTTGGTTCAGTTTTCTCTCCCGGCTCGAAAGTCGATACTTACGGCCCTGCAATTTTGGACGACATGGAAGATTGGGGAAATACGCTCGCGCTGATCGGACGCCTTAAACCGGAAGTGAGCATTGGGCAGGCGCAGGCGGAAGCGGATCTTCTATTCCCACGTCTTCTGTTCAGCTTTAAACATCCTGACTGGGGCGGCAACTATACCGGGAAGTTATCGGTCCTTAAGGAGTACGTCAGCGGCAAATTGCGCCGGTCGTTAATTGTGCTGTGGTGTGCAGTCGGATTGATCCTGCTGATTGTCTGCGTCAATCTTTCAAACTTGATGTTGGCACGGGCGGCGGCACGAAGCAAGGAGTTCGCCATGCGCAACGCGCTTGGCGCTGGGCGTGGACGGCTGGTGAGGCAGCTGCTCACGGAAAGTTTAGTGCTGTCCGGAATTGGGGCGGTGCTCGGGTTGGGGCTGGCATATGGAATTACTTCTTATCTGGCGCATCAGGGTTCGATTGCACTTCCCTTGCTTAGCAGTGTGACGGTGGATGGAAGCGCGCTGGTTTGGACGCTGCTCATCACCGTGGCGACAGCGATTATTTTCGGTCTGGCTCCGGGACTCAAAATGTCGCGCAGTAATTTGCAGGAAGCATTGAAAGACAGCGGGCAGGGTTTAAGCGAAGGCAAGAAACACGAGCGCTTACGCGCGGCGCTGGTGATTTCTGAATTAGCTCTGGCGTGCGTGTTGCTTGTGGGCGCCGGATTGTTGCTGCACAGCTTCCTGCGCGTGTTGGATGTGGATTTGGGATTCGAGCCCAGCCGCACGGCGGCAATCAAGGTTGACTTTGACGATAGTAAACCGGAACGTCGCGGGGCTGTTTTGAGCGACATGCTGCAGCGGGTTCGCGCGGTTCCCGGGATCGAAGCCGCCGGCATCGCAGACAATCTGCCGCTCGACATGAACCGGTCGTGGGGACTGAGCGCCAAGGGAAAACAATACCAGCCGGGAGAGCTGCCGGCGACATTCGCATATATGGTTACTCCCGGCTATCTCAATGTCATGGGCATGCGCATGCTTGCAGGCCGCGACATCAGTTGGCAGGACGAATCCGACAAGGAACGCGTGGCCATCATTAATCAAACGGCGGCGCGCTATTTGTGGCCAGGGGAAGATCCCGTTGGACGCATGGCTGTGGTCAGTGGCATGGACACGCGCGTCATCGGCGTAGTAGCGGACGTTCGCGAGAGCAGCGCTGAAACCGCACCGGGTTGGCAAATGTATTTGCCGGTAATGCAGAATGGGCCTATGGGGGCGCAGCTTGTCGTCAGAACTAAACTTTCGCCTGATGTGCTGGCATCAAGCGTAATGGCTACTCTGCGCACAATCAATCCTGCCCAGCCCGCCACCGAGTTCCGGCCGATCCAGAATATTGTTGACCATTCGGTTTCACCGCGGCGGTTCTTTGTTTCGCTGGTCGGAATATTTGCGGTGCTTGGGCTGGTGCTGGCTTCGCTGGGAATTTATGGAGTGATTTCTTACTCCGTGACCCGGCAGACGCAGGAGATTGGCATTCGCATGGCTCTGGGGGCAACGGTGGTGAATGTGCAATTGCGAGTGATTGCCAAGACTTTGCGGCTGGCTTTGATTGGGATTGTGCTCGGGGCGATTGCATCATTTGCCATGGCGCGGGCGATTACCTCGCTGTTGTTTGCCGTTCAGCCCAACGATCCGCCGACATTTACCAGCACCATTTTGCTTCTGACTGTGGTGGCAATCGTGGCTGGCTATGTTCCGGCTCGGCGGGCATCGCGCATTAATCCGATGACAGCGCTCCGCAACGACTGACTAGCAAGAAGAGAACAAATGATCCATTGGTACCGAGTGACGCGCAACCCTTCCGTAATCCGGTTATGGAAGGGTTGCCGACTGTTCACGAGTTGCCCAGTCTGGGCGATGCTTCCGCCAAGCTCGCGCGATAGCCGGTTCCGTCCCAAAATCTTGGTTCGGACAAAAATATTGGCGAACATTCGATACGTGTCGAGTAATCGTTACTTCGGTGAGTAGCGAACGCTCAGACCGCGACTATACTGCGGGGCATGGGAGCTCTTCGTCACGTACTCATTATCGTGGTTATTGGCGTGGTTTCTCGCTGGCTTTGGAGATCATCGCTCAACGAGCGCGCGAGTGTTGAAGCCGGTCGCACAGTCTTCCCGCCGACCCGCGCCATCCGCAGTCTTGCGGTATTTCTTGGCGTGGCATTTACCTCCCTCTTCCTTTGGTCTTGGTTCGCGGTGCGCAAACCGGATGAGTGGTGGGTGCCGTATCTATTCCTTGGGTTTCTCGCGCTTAATCTATGTATTTATCCACCGGTCCTGTCCATCGAGGTGGATGGCATTGGATCGCGCTCTTGGTTGGGACGCGAAAAGAAGATCCGCTGGGAGGATGTCGTTATCCTGCGCTACAACACCGGCAACAAGCAATTCACCGTGTGTGCTAACGATGGCCGCAAGATCACTCACGCTGGCTTCAACGCCGAACCCGGCCTGTTTCAGCACGAGATTCAGAAGCGCACCCGTTTGGCCATGAAGATCACGCGGCCGGGAACGTGGAAGGCCGAAACCTACGAAGTTCCCTACGAGGAAGTCTAAGCCGAACAGGAGTGACCCGCGCCGCGTTCTGATTTTCGCTTCCCATTCCGCTGGCCGTCTGCGGTTAGTGCCATGACGATTGCAGCCGCCAGTGACACCGGTTCGCTTCGAGTGCTTCACCAGCACCGGAGTAAACACGCCCGCAACAATGCTTCCAAATGACGAAGTCCCGAACCATACTCAAGTAACTTCCCCGATGCTGACTACTGGCCCGGAATGGTTTCGAATTGGCGGCCCAATCAGAATTGGGCATCTCGGTCGGCTGTGAATAACCGTGCATGTGGGCATGTCAGAACCTGGCAACGGCACCGGTACGGAATCAGGGGATGACCAGAGTAACGGTGAAGGCCAGGCCACCGTATTGACCGCGGAGTCGCACGCACTTACAGTGCGAATGAGCCTGCTCGTTGACCGCAAAGTTGGGACTGGCGAACTCTCCCGGCGGCGGTAGAACAGCGCCGGGGCAAGCAAATCGACCTCAATCATTGGAAACATGAACTCAAAGTCTCTTTTGTCCACATCATCGCCGTACCGATGCCTTTCGCGCCGGAGCGCCCACCCGATGAAACGAATTTGCTGGTCTCTCGCAATCTTGTTCGCCTGCGTCCTGACTGCGCAGTCTCAATCGCGTCCCGTCAAGGTCCACGTTCACGTGATTCTGGTGGACTCCGAACTGAACCAGAAGCCCGTGCCCTTCCTGAACATCACGTTGAAAGGGGCCGCGACCTCCTCGGAAGTGAAAACGCGACTCGACGGCGCCGCCGAAACCACTCTTCCGCCTGGTGCCTACACAGTTACCACAGCCAAGCCTGTCGATTTCGACGGCAAGCGCTATTCCTGGTCACTGCGCGTGACGCTCACAGGCGCCGAGAAAACTATTGAGCTGACCAACGAGAACGCCAAGACAGAGAACGACGCCGCTGCGGCTCCGCCGCGCGCCTCGGGTACATCGAGCGGCGACCTGACCGAACAGTTCAAAAAACTGAAGAACACGGTGGTAACCGTCATCGCCGAATCCGGCCATGGGACGGGCTTCTTCGTGGACGGAAAAGGCCTGATCCTGACCAACCAGCACGTGGTGGCGCAATCGCAATATCTGGCGGTGCAATTTGACCGCGAGCACAAAATCGCTGCCCGGCTGATCGCCTCAGATGCGCAGAGGGATGTGGCCCTGCTCTGGGCAAACATGAGCGCACTGCCCAACGCCACGCCGGCGGTGCTGGCCAGTTCCAGCGGCAGCCACGCGCCCGTGCAGGAAGGCGAGCGCGTCTTCACTATCGGCAGCCCACTCAGCCTGGATAAGATCATCACCACCGGCATCATCAGTAAAGTGGACGCGCACACCATCATGTCCGACATCAACATCAATCCTGGAAATTCCGGCGGGCCGCTGTTCAACAATGCCGGCCATGTGGTCGGGTTGACGACTTTCGATACCAGCGCGGAAAGAGGCCCCGGCGTTTCCGGCGTAGTGCGTATCGAGGAAGCGCTCGCGCTGCTCGAGGAGAATCGCGGCAAGGCCACGGGCACTCCTCCGCCGGGCACGCTCCTTCCTGTCGAGCCGCTGACGCCATATCCGGTGGAAGGCTTGAAGGCAGCCTTACAGGGAGAAAAATTCGATCCCCGGCCCTACTACCTGAATGCCGGGGATTTCGAGATCGCACTCTCCACCCCGCCGTTCGATTACCGCGAAAAAGAAGAAGATCGCCTGCGCGCCGAACGCACTCAAAAAAAGCGCAATCGAAGAGACACCAACAGCGCGGACGCGGCGCAGCAAGACGCCGACCGCGAGGACTCTCCGCGCGACTGGGAGTCGGAAACCGGCGTCCGCCGGGCCGTTTTTGGCATCTATGTTGCGCCTAAGGTCAAGGAAGGGTTCGGCTCCGCTCTTTCCCGCAGCCTGCGCAACGGCTACGGCGCAGCCAACTTAAAGTTTAAGACCGACTTCCAGAGCATGAAGCTCTTCTGCGGAGAAAAGGAAGTCCCGCCGATACATCCGGGAAGAATTCCCCTCACGGTCAACGTCCGCAATGCATCCGTGAAGCTGGAGGATTCCACCTATAAGGGAGCCTACTTCTATCCGCCGGACGCCGTAAATCCCCAATGCGGTACCGTCAAAATCGCCATCTATTCATCGAAGAGCGCAGAGCCTGTCATCAAAACTCTTGATGGCAACACCACATCCCGTATCTGGGCCGACTTTGATGCCTTCCGACGCGCTGACGCGGAAGCGCATTCCACCCGAGCGCAGAAGTAGCAGCAACAATCACCTCTCTCAATCCATGCGAGGATAGTTGGCTCTCCACAAACGCCTCGCAGATGACGACCTTGACGGTGATAGTCGGTCAGTTCGCTTCTCTGCCATGTTTCCACCTGTTTTCGCATCGGCTCAAAGTCGCTGTATTCGATCGACGCCGACCGAGATACAGTCGAAAGCGAGAACGACTTCGAGTATTTGGCGAGCACCGGTGCAAACACGCACGCCGCCAATGGCCAAGATGACGAATACGAGCTAACCGGAAGTTATTCTGGATAGAAGTCGGCTTCGTGAAAGTGAAAAACCTGTTTACTTTCTATCCGCGCGAGCACCTATCTCCCGTGCGAAGTTACGGCTTATGATTGGAGCTGCAATCAAACGCGAGATGGCGCTCGTTTTTGGAGAAGTGGCTTCACTTATGTTCCCGTTCCCGCGTGGCTGAGCTCAGGACGTTCTGCATCATGTTGCGCAATGGCATTGAACAGTTCGTTGGCTCCTGGGTATCCGAGTCAGGGTATCACTTGCGCATCAAAAAAGTGCGCAAGGGCCGGGCCTCAGTGGACTTCCTTGACCCGCGCGGTGCTCCAGTTCAGCGTCCCTACATGGGGGGTGCGCCCTCACGAAGATGGTCGCGCACTACGACGACTACAACGGAATGTTCGAAGTGGATTTGTGGGAGGAAGGCAAGGGGTTCATTTTGGATTTGACTCACGAGTACAATTACGAGCTGAATCCGGAGCGAGAAGGGCTCGTGCCAGCTCTCAGCCGAAATGAGCGAGATCATTTTCTGGATGCGTGTTACTCATTATTCGGCCCCCTGGATCACTTTGTGCGAAGAAAGGGGCAGAACAAGAGGCTATAGCCAAACAGCCGCCTCACTGAGCGGTTGACCGGATGTCACCGTCATTGAACTGACGATTGCGCCTGATATCAGAGGCGGTGCCGCGCGCGCATCGCTCAAGAGCTTGCGCGTATGTTGACGCGCGCGTGGATAAGGAAGGTGGATGAAACATGATGGAACGGAAGCTTACTCTCGCTGAGATCATACTGATCGCTGGAACCCGCGTCGCATTGGGCGCGGGAATCGGCCTTCTGCTTTCCACTAAGCTAAACAACGATCAACGCAAAGCCGCTGGACTGGCTCTGGCACTGGTCGGAGGTCTTACTGCGCCAGCGACCAAAAGAATCCAGCTCCGGAGATGCGCAGGCTTAGCCGAGGATTTAGCTCATCAACGGCAATGCTGGAAAGAAAAGAGAGGAGAAGTTCGATGAGAAAATGCGTTGTTTGAGGCGAATGACTTCGGAGTCGTGCGGATTGAGTTCCGAGAAATCTGGGTCCGATCTGGGTCCAATAAGCTGGCCAAAGAGTCCCTTGAAGGATCGAGAACGGGCTGTCAGTACCGTTAAGATCCAATAAGTTACACTACATTGCTGCCCTGTCACGGCATTTTTGAGAAGTTTTGGTAACGCGAGGACACAGGAGGGCACACGCAGTAACACCAGGGAATTGATTTTTCAAAGCGGGGGCGTAGTTCAGCTGGTTAGAACGCCTGCCTGTCACGCAGGAGGCCGCGGGTTCGAGTCCCGTCGCTCCCGCCAATTCTTCGATCGAACACCTGTATCTTCTGTCAAAACGTGTCAGGGGCAGCATTACTTCCGCAGTGCTGACTAACCAGGAATTGTGAACACTCGCGGAGCCGCATGGGCAGGAAAGAGGTGAGGCTGAAACGACCAAGTCTCAAGCATCAGGGGTGCTTCCCGCTTAGTCTCGCAACGCGAACTCCCCACTTGAAGAAGGGAGGATCCTTCGATTTCCCGAATACTTCCTGTAAACGACTGAGAGAGTATTACGCTTTAAGCAGGCTGCTCACATACGTAGGCGTGAGCGGAATTCTGCGCGCACGCGCGCCGGTGGCGTCGAACAATGCCGCGGCGAGAGCAGGTGGAACAAGCGCATTTGCCGCTTCAGAGCCGCCGCCGAATCCTTTGTCATCGCGTGAAATCTGCACTACTTTGATTTCCGGCATCTCGCCCATGGTGAGAATCTTGTAGCTGTTCCAGCTCGTGCTCGTCACCTTGGACTTGTCGAAAGTCACCTCTTCTTTCAACGCTTCGCTCAGTCCCATCACCACGCCACTTTTCATGCAGCGGTCCAGTTGCCGCGGGTTGATGATTTTGCCGGGCTCTGCGCCGATAGTAAATTTCGTCACTTTTACTTCTCCGCTATTCGGCAGGACGGAAATCTGCGCGATCCCAACCCAATATGCATTCGAGCGAACCATTATGCAGACGCCGCGCCCTGTCATTGGCGTAGTTCCGCTGCGTCGCGCGGTAGGATGTGGCGACGGTCTCGTCTCCCAATTCGCTGCTTCCGCCGTCGCACGCAGCAAATTGATCAGCCGCTCATCCGTCGTGTGCGCCAAACGGTACGCGATCGGGTCGGTGCCCGCCGCGGCTGCCGCCTCATTGATGAACCCTTCGAGCGCGAAATTCTGCTGTCGCTGTCCGGGCGTACGCATGATGTTCCCGCGCAACCCGCCATTCGCCGAATCTCCGGCGAGATTCGGCATTCCATACGCGTCTTCGAGGCGGTTCACGATCTTGTCATACGGCCATTCCGTTGCAACCCAGCCGCCCGGCTTTGATGCTGCGCAAGGCATGCCGGCCAGAAGTGCTCCAACAGGCCGGGGATCCTCCATGTGGGGTGAATACTGAGCACTATGCAGCGCCACAATTTGTCCATTCGCGTCGAGTGCCGCAGTCATATCGGAAACCCACGCCGGAGAAACGCTTGACCATGCCAGATCCTCTGGCAGCGTCCACTGCACGCGGACCGGTTTTCCCGCTAGCTGCGAGAGAATCGCGGCGTCGGCCTCGGCACCATCGCCGCCAAATGTTGTGCGCCCGTACTGTCCGGAGTGGTCCATCCAACGCACGATTACTTTCTCAACTGGAATGCCGAGCATGTAAGCAATCCGTGCACGCAATCCCTGGGACTGTGCCGAATGCGTCCATATCGTGACGTTGCCATCGCTCTTCACGTCCGCAACGGCGACAAAGGGACCAATAGGTGCGTGTCGCACGTATCCTTGTTCATAGGTCGCAGAAAGCTTCTTCGTAGCGCTTTGCAGCGCGGCCTCAGTTTCAGCGGCTTTGCCTTTGCTCTGCGAGGGCTTGCCCCACTTGTGCGCGCGAATCGCTTTCGTTAAGTTCTCGCTGCCCGGCAAGCCAGACCAGTCGGTCCACTTTGTAGTGTCCGCAACGCTCTGAGCTGCTTGCACTGCTTCCCATTCATTCGGAGAAACGACCGCAAGCAAATTTCCCTTCCGGAGGACTTCCGCGGTCGGAAATTGTTTCTTGTCGATCGTGCCCGCAGAAACTAACGTTGATCCGAGAGTTGCCGGCCGGACCATTCGCGCATGTAGCATGCCGGGCAACCGCACATCGCAGCTCCATTGCGTTTTTCCAGTGACCTTGTCCGGAATGTGTCCCGCGGCGAAGGATGTTCCGATGACTTTGAACTCCTTAGCAGCTTTCATCGGGGGATCGCCGGTCACTGTCAGTCCATCGAGCGAAGTCATGCCAACTTCGCCTGCGGGATCGGGCTTTGGCAGCGCGCCCTCCACAGGAATTTTCAGCTCGAGATGTTGTCCTTGCACCAGTTCGCCGTAAGTGACCTTTTTGCCACCGCCTATTACGACGCCATCAGTAACGCTGAGCGACGAAACCGGTACACCCAATTGCGTAGACGCGAGCCCCAGCAGCGCCTGATATGTGTACGCGGCCACTTTTCTCACATTAGTCATGCCGCTCAGAAATCCAGCGGAATATCCACCGTCCGGCGTGCGATCTGTGTCACCCATGATCAAAGTGATCGTTTCTGGACGGACGTTCAATTCCTCGGCGATTGTCTGCGGGTAATAACCTGTGATTCCAACCCCCGTTTCTGTTCTTCCGGTTCGCGCCACAATCGTGTTGTCACTGCGAATCTCAAGCCAAGACGCAGGCGAGGTTGGATCAATGGAAGTTGGGCTTTCGGCGGCTTCCTTTGGTGCGACGAATTGAAGCGGAAGCGCCAGCGAAACAAAGAGCGCTCCACCGGTCTTCACAAAGCCGCGCCGTGAAATCGTTGCGCCCAATATCGGAGTTTCACGCTCGTCCGTTTTGCCGATCATCGCGCTTCTCCTCTCATCGTCTGCGCGGCGCGCTGGACTGCGTCAATAATCGCGGCATAGGTTCCGCAGCGGCAAAGATGGGGTGAAGGTGGCGTATTCGTAAACGCGTCCTTGATTTGGTCCAGAGAGGGATTCGGGTTTTTCGAGAGCAGCTGTACCGCCGTGATCATCATTCCGCTCTGGCAATATCCGCATTGCGGCACTTGCTCATCGATCCACGCTTGCTGCACCGGATGCAGAGTTGTCTCTGACTCCGCTGCGCTCAAACTCTTCTCCTGCGCCCAAAGCGCTGGCAAACCCTCAATTGTGGTGATCTGTTTTCCGGCAACGCCTGAAACCGGAGTAATGCAAGTGCGAATCTCTTTTCCATCCAGCAGCACGGCGCAGGCACCACATTGCGCCATCCCACACCCCATCTTCGGCCCAGTCAGCTTCAGTTCGTTGCGCAGCACAAATAATAAGGGAGTATCGGGGTCAACAGTGACGGTTTGCTTTGCCCCATTCACGGATAAAGTCAGTTCGGTCGCCATGTTTCCTCTCAACGGATTCTATGTTCAAAAGCACAATATCGTGCTCACAAGATGATACTCTCCATCGCTCGTTTTAAAGACGCGCGCGTTCGAATAAGCAAGTTGCGCACTGCGTTGACCGGTGACACTCAGGGAGAGCGTTTCTTTCAATAGTTCTTAGACGAACAATGACGATGAGAGATAGCGAAGACAAACTGCCCTTGATGACGGGCGCTTATTCATTCGCTAAGCAGACTGGCGGATGACGGGCCACCCTTCCATAATCCTGTAAGAGAAGCGTTGCCGACTCCCCGGGACTTAGGGCCGAGCTCGAATCGAATTTGGAATGCGCGACCTGTGCGATAGCCATTCAACGACGGCGTACTGCTCTCATACCTCCTGAGATTTTCGCGAGCGCGCGAGTGTAGGCCGTGATGGTTTCAGGAACGGCCTGGTTATAGATGAACTGCCCTTCGCGGCGGCAGGTGATGAGTTTGGCCTCGCTGAGAACCTTGAGATGGTGAGAAACAGTCGCGGGGGTGACGCCGCGCGTCGAGACGATTTCGCCACAGTTCACTCGGTTGGTTGCTGAGATGGCCTCAAAGATCCTAAGGCGTGTCTTGTCCGCCAGGGCCTTCGATATTGTTTCAATCTCAGAACGGTTCATGTTCAATCTAGAGTGTAGTGAACTCGTCGGCCTTGCCGCCACAAAACAAACTGGGCACTTGGCAACGCTTTCAGAAAAGCTGCGACCAATTATTTCGATAGCCATCTAAATGTCTAAACCTTAACCTGGGCGAGGGTTGCAGAAAAATGGTTCGCTCTAGACACCAGACAGACAAATCGGCCAAAAAAGCCAGGAGAGTGACATGAAGAGGCTCGAAGGAAAAGTGGCGGTAGTAACCGGCGGAAACAGCGGCATCGGGCTAGCGACGGCCAAGCGCTTGCAGGAAGAAGGCGCGAAAGTTGCCATCTCCGGCCGAAGCAGAAAAACGCTGGATGAAGCAGTGAAAACCATTGGAAACGGCGTGGTCGCGGTGCAGGGGGATGTGGCCAAACTCACGGACATAGACAAACTGTACGCGGAAGTTTCACAGAAGCTGGGGAAAATTGATGTCTTATTCGTGAACGCGGGAGTTGCGAAGTTTGCGCCGCTTGCCGAGACGTCGGAAAGCACATACGACGAGCAGTTCGATATCAATATTAAAGGAGCGTACTTCACGATCCAGAAAGCGCTGCCGCTGCTGAATGACGGCGCCTCGATCATCCTGAATACCAGCGTTGCGGGCCAGACAGGTACTGTAGGCGCCAGCGCGTACTCGGCAACCAAAGCGGCGCTGCGTTCTTTGGCGCGAACAGCAGCCGCGGAGCTGGCGGGGCGCGGCATCCGCGTCAACACGGTCGCGCCGGGGCCAATTGTCACGCCGATTTTTGGGAGGACCGGGCTGCCAAAGGAAGCCTTCGATGAATTTGCGAAGGAGCTCCTTGCGCAGGTTCCAATGAAGCGTTTTGGACAGCCTGAAGAGGTAGCAGGAGCTGTAGCGTTTTTGGCTTCGCAAGATGCGTCCTACATCACCGGTGTGGAAATCAACGTCGACGGCGGGCTCGGACAAATCTGAGTCGGTCCTAAATGGGTTGGCTAAGGGGCGGAGGGGATCCGCCCCTTTTTTCGTGCAGAGACCGAGCTCGTGGGTTGTGAGTTTTGCCGTTGAAAGCGCGACTCGTTCCGGACGGATGACGGGCAAACTGGAAGTCAACTGTTGAAATCAGCGTTAGCACAAGTTTGCGCTTTTACTTCGCCTTTTCGGTATCAAATGAGCGTAATGGCGATTTCTCAACAACTGTTCGTTTTCAAAGCTTGGGCGGCAAAAAGTTGGTGTGCCAGCATCAGTGAGTAGTATGAGTGTTTTGGTCTCCCATCGCAGGGCGAAAGAGGGATAACCAAAAGATCATGCTCGCCGTGTTTTCGAGAATGAAGGTACATGCAGTATGGATTCCGGTACTGTATCTAGCTTTGTTTCCTATGGCGCGACCCTTATCGTCGCAGGTCAAGGGCAAGACCGTTAGTTGTGGGCGCAGCGGTCTAAGGAGTTGGGGAGAGCCGTGTGGGCTCGATGCCGACTACACCTACATTTTCACCGGCACAGTGCTCTCTAGTAGCGACATCTCAGATACCGAGAAGAGACTACAGGTAACATCCCACGAGATGTTTCGTGGAGTAACCGCGAGCCAGGTGACGGTGGTCACAGAACAGGATGATTGCCTGGCGGAGTTTCGTGCAGGCGACGAGTGGCTCTTTTATTTGCAGCGTGACGCGCATTCCCTAGTGCTATCTTACGGCAGTCCGAGCAAACCTATCGCAGAGGCGCAGCAGGAAATCAGTACGCTCCGTCGTACGAGTGCGATGAGCGACTCGGGGCTCGTAATGGGATATGTTTCCCACTACGTGCGCAACGATTCGGATGGGGGCAAGTCGACAAATACAGAACTCGCTGCGAATCATACAGTCCGCGCCGCACGACAGTCCGATGGAGCTGAGTATTCAGCGACTGCAGACAGCGACGGGAACTACGAATTTGAGCCGCTGCCTATAGGCTCATACACCTTGACCGCGAAAACTCAGCCCGGGCTATGGGCACCAGATTGGGATATAACGATTCGACCACGAAGCTGCCACGCCTATCAGTTCGAGCTTCGTACAGACGGACGCATTTCTGGACAAGTTAGAGCGGCAGACGGTAAGCCGTTCATTGAACACCCGTGGGTAAATGTGGTCTCGGAAGACGGTGGTCAAGGTGATTCAGCTTACGTTGATGATGAGGGGCACTTTGAGGCGCGTGGCTTGGAGCCAGGCCGTTATGTCGTCGGTGTAGGCATCGATGCTAAACCCAATAGTGCTGAGTGGCGAGCGAGAGTCTACTATCCTGGTGTGAACTCGAAGGACGAGGCCATAGTTGTCGAACTCGGCACCGCCGAGAGGCGCAGCGGCGTAGATTTTAAGATCCCGCCCCCGGGGACAAATGAGCGATATCCCGATTTAACGCCAACAATCAAAACCTGTAGGGTGATTGAGGGATCGAGGCAAGGAAAGTCTTAGAAGTGGGCTGCCTTTAAGACTTCATGAGACCTCAAAGCATTCACGCGGGGGATGGAAGAATTTCGGGTCACAGAGCAGAATCGCTCTACAGCGGTTTGGGTATTCTCTGGGTAAGAAATTACTTCCTTCGTAAGCTCGATTCCCAAGTCTGCTCACGCAACCGCCATTTCTCCCCTACCATCAACCCATTGAAGCAGGGAATGTAGCGAAACTTTGAGCCTGTAGCCAGGACTTTCTGCTTATTGCCTGCCCGACTTCTGAATGAAGGTAATACCACTCTTGCTCAGACGAATGGCATATGGAGTGCATAGTCAAGGTGTGGTTGCAGCCGAATTGCCGAGCAGCCCAGAAATCGCTTGCCCACTTTAGAGTGACCGAGCCACGGTGAAGCCAATTACCCCAATACGGCTCATGTGTTTTTTGCTCCTGGCTATCTGCGGGGCGTTGTGCCAGAGCGAACGTCCTTCCGCAGACTTGCTTCAAGGATTACAGTTCGATGGCCAAGGCTCACACAAAGTGCAGCGCCAGGAGCTGCGCACGTGGAAATCCCTTCCCGATGCCCCGTCAGCACAGTCTCCAACTCAAGCAGAGAAATTTCGCACATTCGTCGATGAAGCGCGCTCGCCTTTGACATTTGGAGCGGCTGGCGTCAACGCCGGCATAATGCGCGAAACCGAACTGGGACGCCTCAGTTCCGGACGCCAAGCCAGCCTGACCGCTCTCTATAAAGGAGTGCTCATTCAAAAAGAGTCCAGCGCTTTTTTTAGTAAGTACTTGTATCCGGCACTTCTCAAGCAGGACCCGCGCTATTACCCTTCAAGCAGCCGGAGCTTTTTGGGCCGCGTTACATACGCAGCTTCACGCGTCTTAATCACGCGGAACGACTCCGGAAAGACAACACTTGGCAGCGACGCGGGCATAAACCTCCTGCACGAGTTTGGGCCCGGCATTCGGCAAATGGTGAAGGGCCGCGCGCCGAAGTTCGTGTCTAGGATCGAAGAGCGCATCACCAACGACCAGACTTTGAGAGACGTCAACACCACTCCACCATAAGTTTTTCAACAACCTTACTCGACACCGACCGGCCTTCTCATGGAAGGCGATTACACTCATTGAGATGTGCTGAGGCTGGCGGAACGGGACGCGGCGATCAGAAACGCTCAGACCGAAGGTCTCCGCCCCGGGTCGAGCGAAAACGCCATACAGGAGTTCAGCGCCGCGCGGTGGAATCCCGAACTATGCAGCTTTGTCTTGGATAGGTATCTTATTTTCCGATCTCGCTTTAGCGCGTAGAGCGTGGTGACGCTCATCAGGGATGGATTCCAGTTCCCGGCGTAAGTCTGCGATGCGCTCAATCTGGTGGCATCTCGATGCCGTTGCTATTCCAGCAACGATGTCCTGCCGAGACCGTTCCGGTTTGGCGTTGCTGTCCAACATGACCAGAGACAATGCTCGCGAAAGTTGTGGACTACCCACACTAACGTTCAGTGCCGAGGGCAGTGCGCTACGCTTGCCTGTAGCACCTCAAGGCTAGGATGTACTAGTGGCGGGAGGCCCGAGCTAGCGCTCCTCTTACTCCTCTTAATGGGCCTGTGCACTTGCGTAGCTTACTGTTTCACTGACAAGCGAGTGCCGTCCGCAGCCGAGTGTTCGAGAAGGTCAATTGCTGCGAACCGGCATTGGAGATTAGGTTTCCGGAGAGCGCGTCCACTTCGTTTTGAAATGCTCCCGAGATATTGCAGGCTGTGGACGAGTCCTGATTATTTACAGCGTTCAGTGCCGCAGAGAACTTTGCAACCAGGCTGGTAGAGATTCCGCGGGCAGCTTCAACTTGTTGATCCGTGGTTCGAGCGAGACGAGTTGGTCGGGAGGCGTACCGGGATTGAAAGCAATATTGTGAACAAACGGAATCCCAGTATTGAAGAGCGACGTGGCTCTACCTGTGATCGGGTCGATTCGGTACACAGAGGAACATGGCGGGCATGCTCCAAAATTTGTGGCGTACATGATCCCGTCGGTATCGACAGCTAAGCAAATTGCGGTGCCAATAGCCAGCGGAGTCACGAAGGTTGCATTTCCCGTGGTCAAATCGATCGTGTAAAGCGTTGTCGGGCTGGCCGAGTACAGAGTTCCTTTCCTCGCTGTTCGTTTGACAGATTTATGCACTGAATCTAGAACCGCGACCACACGCCGGTTTGGCGGCTGGCACCGGCGTCCGCATGGTTAAGAGCAATAACAGGCTGCCCATACGATAAGGAGTGGCCCCGTTGACAATGCGAGCTTCGGAGAAGCCTATCCTGCGGCCGCGCTCCTGAGTGTTCCACCGCGGCGTCGATAACGAAGCAAAAGCTGGAAGTAACACCTACCGAGTTACCGGAGGTGCGCTCATTCCTTACGAAAGGCATATTGCCAATTTTCGCTCCTGGGTCCAATCTCTAAACGGAAGGCAACGCGATTGGCATTGATTCGATAAGCAGAAAAGGAGCTTGACCTGAATCGAGCTATCGATATCAAGATCGCGATGCACGCCGAGTGTGGAATCTCGAATATTTGCGCGTTCGATCTGTACCGGGTGGGAGGATGATGGCTAGTGCCCGGTTTCGTCGCTAGGAACAGGAGATCTGCCTCATGACTTCCCAAAGTGACAATCCATTCTCGACAATCGAGAGCGCACACGAGTTCGTAAAGCTGTTGACGAAGGCGGTATGCGACGCGAAGCGAGAACTTGAGGCACAGGTCGAGAGAGAGTCTGGGTCGGATGCACACCGCCGGTTGGATGCCTTACGAATCGCATCGTACAGCCTCGGCAAGCTTGAATCCCACACGCGTCAAAGTAGCAGAATTCTCAACGACCTTAGAACTCTGCGGCGGCTTATGCTTGCAGAAAGAGGAACTGAGACTAACACAGCGCCCTACAGCTTAGAGAGAGGGACAGAAGAAGGCACATCGGCAGAAGACCTAGGGACAGATATCACCCTTGATCGGCTCCCGATTTAACGCTTCCAGTCTCACAATCTCTATTCGTACGCTCTAAACGTCGTCGCGGCTTCGAACCCATTCGTAAGTACATGAGCGGGCGTAATGTGTGTTCCGAACACTATAGGTACTCACTTTACTTCTCGGCTTAATTCACATTGCGCTGTAACGCTTTCTTCTTCTAGCGGCAGGCAACTAGCCCACGGCCACAATTGGCAGACTGCATTGCAAGCCCCTCCGATACTTCGTTTGTTTGCACACATTCGTCACTAAGTTACACATCGCAGCATCCCAAGATGGATCATTTCCACATTAAGAGTCTGCCAGCTTACGTCCGTAACTTGTCAGTAATGTTCTTCTTTGTCACTCTCGGTTGACACTTGCCATTTCGGATTAGTTCGGAAGCCGATCTTCTGGCCGGCTCGTGACGTAAGGCGTCCGACCTCCCCCAGGCAGGAATGCGCATTTTGTTTGCGGAATAACCGGAGGCTGGATGTCCTCAGAGCAGAAGCATCTGCAAAGCCTGGGCAGTATGCCACAGCTATCGAGTCTGTATGCGACCTATGGAGTCGAGATCAACACTCTGTCGGTCGAACAGATCTTTGCGCTGTACGAACGAACAGGCTTCCTTTATCCCGAAAAGGCGGCTCGCCTTCGTCCTCATCTTGAGCTCGTTTTAAAAAACTGGAGAAAGATGCTTCGTGCAGGGGAGTCCCTGCTTTACATCCTTACAGCAGGTGATGAGACGAAGGGAATGGGCTCGCTTGCTGTTTGGAGGACTGTACCCCATGGTTGGATGTCGCAACACCTTGTCAGCGACAATAATCCTGTCGCGTCTCGCGCGGTGATGTTAGCTGCGGCAGCGGGCAAGATCCTCAGGGGTACCGACGATGCTCAAAATTGGTTTCGCCCAGAGAACCGGTTTCCGGCACGGGTTTTCGGATCAATGGTATCCACAATTGGCGAATCACTCTGTTCAGTGCAGCGCCACAGCTACTTCGCCTTGCCTCGAACATTTAAGTTCTCAAGTAACAGCAGAATTCGGGCTGTACCGTATGACGCTTCCCACAAGCAAGCTCTCGCTATGGTCGCATCTGCAACTCGAGGTAGCGTCTACATAACCGGCGAAGACTTAGCGGGAGATGTTGAGTTGCAGTCGGTAAACGAACTGTATCGTTCGGTTGGGTTGCGCCGCACCCGTTCTGTGTGGCTGGCATATCAGGGGACGCGCTGCGAACCCGTAGGGGCGGCCATTGCATATCGTGGTCCTTTGGGGATCAATTTCAGCTACCTCGAGAACCGTTGTGACCTGCTGATTCATCCTACTACCCCTGACGTGGACCTTCCGAATGTCATCGCCTCGCTCTTGAGTGCGGTACTTCCAACCTATGATGACTTTGAACTCGATGAAATTCCACTGATAGCAGACGAAATGGCGACCGAGGTACTCCTCAAGCTAGGGGCTGAATTCTTGCGTCACTATTGCCAGGGAATCTGGCTCAAAGCGGGACATCAAGGGTTTTATCAGCATGTCGACGGTTTCTATACAAAGCTTTTGGCCCGTGCAAGCAGACAGACAGTCAAAACCCGTGCAGCAGCGGGGGGTCAATGAGTACATCTTCTTCCACACCCTACATCATGGAAGATCCACGTGAGGCCATGAGGCTTGAGTTGAAGGTTGATCCGGAGACTTGGGTTGACAAATATCTGGCTCATCACCTCACACCTGGCGCCAATGTCCTCTCTGTGGGATGTGGGCCCGGAGTGATCTTGCAGGCCGTGTGCTCGAAGGACCCCTTGATTCATGGCACGGGAATGGACGTCAGTGTCGCACGTGTGCAGCAGGCGAATGAGAGACACAGTTCCAATCCGCGTCTGACATTCGTACATGGAGATGCTCACGATATTCACTTTCCATCGGACAGCTTCGACGTGGTTTATTCGCGGATGCTCTTTGAGTACTTGGCAGACAAAGAACGCGCGGCTGAGGAAATTGTTCGAGTCTGCCGGCCCGGCGGTACGGTTCTCATTCAGGATCTGGATGGACAACTGCTCTGGAACTATCCCGAAGAGCCTGCGCTGCAACGCAGCATCGAAGCCGTGATAACTGGTCTAGGGAGCACAGGATTTGACCCCTTTGTGGGCCGCAAGCTTTTTACATTTGCACACAACGCAGGTCTCGAGAATATCGGCGTGCAGGTTGAGTGTTATCACCTTATCGCCGGAGAAGCCGATCCGAACATTCTGAAGCAGTGGGAACTCAAGCTGGAAATTGCCGTTCCCCAGGTAGCACGGATTCTTGGCAGCGAGTCAGCGGCCACAGAACAGGCACGTCGCTTCATCGAGTACCTTCGCCGACCCGACACGCTGACATATTCCAACGTATTTACCGTTACAGGAAAGAAGCGCACCAAGCCTGATTCTTAACTAAGGAAGACAGACATGCTGAACATTTATCACCATACACCCAGCCCGCGACTAGTTACGTTGATCGCCGTGTTGATCGCTGTATTCGTCACGGGGGCCTCAGCTCAAAACAACATGGTCGACGTCACGACTATGAGTGTTGAAGACCTGATGAACATTCGGGTCACCTCTGTATCCAAACGAACTCAGAAAGTTGCGGATGCTGCAGCTGCGGTCTATGTGATCACGCAAGAGGATATCCGGCGCTCGGGCGCGACGAACATTCCGGAAGCTCTGCGGCTGGTGCCTGGCGTTCAGGTAGCACGTATCGACGAAAATAAGTGGGCGATCAGTTCTCGCGGATCTAACGGACGCTTCGCCAATAAGCTTCTCGTGCTGATTGATGGCCGGAGCGTGTACACGCCTCTTTTCTCTGGAGTTTATTGGAACGTGCAGGACGTCATGCTCGAGGACGTGGACCGGATTGAAGTAATACGGGGCCCTGGAGCAACGTTATGGGGCGCCAATGCGGTGAATGGTGTCATCAATATCATCACTAAGTCAGCCAAAGCCACGCAGCGAACACTGGCCACCGCAGGAGGGGGAACAGAGTTGCGAGGATTCACCGGTGTCCGATACGGAGGCACGATACACGATGACACCTACTACCGAGGATACGCAAAGTACTTCAATGTTGGGGCATCCACGAATCCATTCGTTACGGATGCCAGTGACAATTGGGATTCATTGCGTGCTGGCTTCCGGAGTGACTGGGCACCTCGCGGTCCGGACTCGGTCACCTTTCAAGGCGATATATACCGCAGCCACTACGGGGAGACCCTAACCGTACCCACGCTGAACGCGCCTTATTCGGATACGTTTGCCAACCGGGGAGGGATCAGCGGAGGAAACATTCTAGGGCGCTGGACCCATGATTTTGCGAACGCCTCTACCGCCTTGCAGATGTACTTTGATGACACAAACATTTCTGACAATTTCCTGTTCACGGACCACCAAAAGATATTTGACATAGACTTTCAGCATTCGTTTCACCCGACTGCGTCGCAGGTATTTATTTGGGGGGTTGGTTATCGCTCGATAGCAGATAACAACGGATCCAGCTTCACCGTTTCGCTCCTGCCAAGCCATCAAACCCTGAATCAATTTAGCGGATTTGCTCAAGACGAGATCAGCTTTCTTGATAAACGGGTGCAGTTGACGATTGGCTCTAAGCTTGAGCACAACGGCTTTACGGGGCTTGAAGTCGAACCGAACGCCCGGGTGCTTTGGAACATCACTACCAACCAGTCGGTGTGGACGGCAGTATCGCGCGCAGTCCGTACGCCCGCTCTAACGGAGCGCGGCCTGAGACTGATTTCACAAGTAGTACCCCCTGGAAGCCCAAGCAATCCGACACCGTTTCCAGCAGAGGTGGCCGTATTCGGCAGCGACCAGTTCCAGCCAGAAGACCTGCTCGCTTATGAAGTTGGATATCGCATACAGGTTGCGAACAACGTCTCGGCCGACATTGCAACGTTCTACAACAACTATACGCACCTCCGCTCAGCAGAACCAGGTGCACCTTTCGTGGAACCGACTCCAGCTCCGTTGCACTTGGTGGTCCCCTTTGTCGCCAGCAATAAAATGCACGGAGGAACGTATGGTGCTGAGATTTTCACGGAATACAAAGTTATTCCCAGATGGAAGCTTTCCGGCTCTTACAGTTATTTGCAGATGGACATCCGAAAAGATACAACCAGCATGGATCCCATCCCCGACAACCCCGGCCTATCGAGCCCTCGTCATCAGTTCTACGTCAGGTCGTCCTTAGATTTGTTCAGGCGCTTGCAGCATGACGTTACGGTTCGCTACGTAGATGACTTGGCGGGCATCAATATTCCACGGTATTACTCCGTCGATACACACATCGGTTATGCATTGCCGCGTAGCTTTGAAGTATCGGTGGGCAGTCAAAATCTCTTGAACCATCAACACCTTGAATTTATTCCAGACTTTATCAGTACCGCTCCCACGACAGTGAAACGCTCTATCTACGGAAGCATAACCTGGCATTCGGAGTGACTCTAAACCGCTTTATTTGAACTTCGGACTGAGGTCCAACACAGCATGCAAGCACGCCCAATAACGACGTGGCTGAGGGTGGCTCTGATGCTGCTGCCGATTGTGTCGGCAGCCGCAGCGATCAGTGCGCATGCTCAGGATG
>WNGE01001992.1_pt1 | contig 25437 bp, 25 predicted proteins | sample 5400651 | NCBI WGS metagenome assembly WNGE01 (sample SAMN13153370, study PRJNA577476) | soil metagenome | isolation source: 60 cm soil or saprolite under grassland replicate 2 | place: USA:California | collected 2016-06-15 | reverse complement strand
CCTTACTCACCAATGACTTTGACGATAACACGCTTGTTGCGTTGACCATCAAACTCGCAGTAGAAGACACGCTGCCACGGACCGGCATCAAAGCGACCACTCGTAATTGGAAGAATGACTTGATGATGAAGCAATAAATTTTTTAGATGAGCATCGCCATTATCCTCACCTGTACGGTGGTGACGATAATCAGGATTTTCAGGCGCAACCTGCTCAACCCACTCTAAAATATCCTGCCACAAGCCTGGTTCCTCATCATTTACGATTACCGATGCCGTGATGTGCATCGCGGATACAAGAGCGAAGCCTTCCTGCACACCGCTGTCGCGGATGATGCGCTCCACCTCGTTAGTAATGGGAACGATCTCCTTGCGCTTTTTGGTGTTGAAGGTGAGATAAACCGTATGTGATTTCATGGGCCAGCCTCCTCGAAGTTGTTAAATTTGGGTAAAGCACTTTCCGGCCTCTACTGATAGAAGTATAATACATATTTTATTCTTAAGTACTTCCGGTCACAAATGCGTGCCGAGCTTGTGCTCCAGCCTTTCGACGGTGTAGGACCACTGAAGCGGTTTGGTGGAGAGCATACTTCTGAGGTTGATGAGTCATGGAGAACCTCCCTGTGAGGCGAGGATTCGAGCAACAACGGTTCAGAGCCCAGAATGCAGCTTCACAAGACAACAGAAGCTATGACAGCAGAAGCAATCTCTGGTGTCAATCCGCACCTTCTGCGGGCGGAAATGGCCCCATGCAATGGGTCTGCTCGGCTTTCGTCCCCGGCCCAGATCTGAGGAGACACGAGCGCAGAAAAGAGCAAGCACATTCGGCTCACGGAGGTGTGTCATTTCCGTCCGTAGATTGAACGGCTATTTTACGACGCGGTAGGTCAGGTGCGCGACCTGGTCGCCTTCGCCAACCTCTGTCTGTTCGAGGCTGATGTGCTTGCTGCCGAGACGGTCGAAGAGACGGACCCCTTCGCATAAGAGCACTGGCACAACATCCACGTGGATTTCATCCAGAAGGCCAGCAACTAAAAATTGCTGTTGGACATTTGCACCCATAATAGCAATGTCTTTGTCGCCAGCCAGCGCCTTCGCTTTGGCCAGCGCACTTGCAATGCCGTCGCTCACGAAGGTAAAGACCGGGCCGATTTCTTCTTTGGGTGGCACATGGTCTGCGTGCGCAAGGACAAGACACGGTACGCTGCCCAGCGGGCCCTTCCCACCCCAAGCGTGTGAGTTTTCGTACGTGCGGCGGCCAATAATGACGGCACCGACGCTGGCCAGGTCTTCTTCAATTTCCTTGTTGTATGCTTCGGCGTTGTCTTTGAAGTACCATTCATGCAGCCGCTGGCCGTCTTCACCCAGCGGTTGATTGGGGTTGTCATTTTTGGCGGCGATGAAGCCGTCAAGCGACATGCTCATGTCCATGACGATTTTTCCCATCAGGTCATCCTCCTTGAGCGGCTATCCTTAGCCCATACTAGTTCAGCGCCCTACTCAGCTGGCTCTGAATGATGTTCGTGCACAATAATCCACTCGCCATTAACTTTCTTTAAACCAATGGTTAGCCGGACAGTAAGATCGTCCTTCCGACCGCTGGAACGAGGATTGCCACAGTGAATAATGGCATGACAAAAGGCAACGTCACTTCCTGTCGTGACGCTTATGTCACTCAGCTGGAAAGTGCCTCCCCTATCAAGCCAGAAGAAGAAACCACTCCACGATGCTTTGTATGCCTCGATTCCTTTCAATTGAAGCGGCGGGGGAACATCGAACATCAGCATATCAGGCACATGATGCGCAAGGATGGCTTCCATGTCTTTGTTACGAACAGCGGTCGCCCAGCTCTCGACTAGTTCACGGATTTGAGCTTCATTGGTTCTAGTTTGGTTCTGGTTCATGAACTCTCCTTTCTTCGTGGATGATATTCTCCTTGCAAGTGTGTAAATCGTTTGATTCAGTGAAACAATTTACCTCTATTACTCACGTGATTTCTAAGCATGAGCCAACCATGAGCCAAAGTGTGTCAATCCATTAAGCAGGGTGGTCGTCGGCGGGCTTGGGAGCGGCTGGCATCAAGCCTAGTTGCGTTATCATTTCAAGCTGATCAGAATACAGATGTTCTGAGGCAATCAAGCCATCCTTGATTTTCAGGATCGATGCCGAGTGGAGGGTAACACGGTTTCCGGTTGGCTGAATCGGGCCGTTGGGTGTTATCATCGGACCGGTATGCGTTCCCGTAAACACAAGCTCGGTGGCCGCTGCATCTTCGGCAAAAACCTGTTCTCCAAAGGCCAGCTTGCCATCTGGAAATGCCTTCCAAAGGGCTTCGATATATTGCCTTACTTGGTCGCGTCCATACAGCGTGATACCCCCAGAAAGCACGAACTCAACGTCCGGTTGCTGGTTAGCGAGATATCCCTCAATATCCCTGGCGTTGAGAGTCGTTAGGTTGCGGTCAAGGACTTGTTGTGCGTTTGTTGTATCCTGATTTTTCATCCTATGCTCCTTTACTGACATGAAAGTGGATGGTTTTCTGGCAATTCTTGCCTTGAGTAATTTACAGTGCTCCTCCTTGTGGTTTTTCTGCTGCTGACTTCTCGGCAGAGATTGCTGTAGATGGTTCCTCAGCGAGCTCAGGTGATACTGCCACACTTGTGCGCAAGACGAGAGCTCCTACGAAGGAAGAACACGAATATTCCTTCAGTAAGGGCCCATCCCACAGATCAGTAAGCTGACACCAGGGCAGAGTAGCGGGCATTTCTCATTGGCCCTTCAGTCCTTGCTGCAACGCTTTCGTCTGTATCCATCCCGCTGTGGCGTCCTCACACGTCCACGACGGCCGGGATGACCTCTCGCCCAATCCGTTCAAGAGGTGTGATCGCAGCAATGTTGGGAACCACTCCTATCACCGTCTGAATCCCCATTGAGGCCAGCCAGCGCAGTTGCCCGATCAGTTCGTCCACCTTGGAGCCATCCTCACCCACGTCGAAAGCAAACATACAGGTTTTCTCAATCGTATCGTAATCGCGACCCTCCGCCTCACAATGCTTTTGCAGGATCGCCAATTTCTGCGGGATCTGCGGGCCGGGACGCAGATTGCAGGCATCAGCATAGCGTGCGACCAGGCGCAGCGTCTTTTGCTCGCCACCACCAGCAATCAGAATCGGTGGATGGGGGCGCGTGAGACTCTGTGGGAGGTTGAGCGGTCGCTCGATGCGGTAGTGCTTCCCCTCGAAAGGGCGCTCGTCTCCGCGTTCGCCCTGCCACATGCACAAGCAGATCTGGAGCATCTCCTCCAACCTCTCGTAGCGCTCTGGGAGGGGCGGAAAGGGCAGACCCGACCCGCGTGCCTCTTCTTCGTAGTCGCCAGCGCCGATGCCGAGCCAGGCACGACCACCAGAAAGCACATCCAGGGTGGTCACCGTCTTGGCCAGTAAGACGGGGTGCCAGTACGGGCTTGCCGTCGCCAGGGCGATCAGCTTGATCTGGCTGGTGTGGGCCGCCAGATACGTCAGGGTGGGATAGCACGAGGGGAGCTCGTGTTCGGGCCCGCCCAGATAGTGGCTTTGCCACACGTGATCCACTGTGCCGATACGATCAAAACCCCACTCCTCGGCCGCCTGCGCGATCTTGACCAGCGTTGGACCAAGCTGACTTGCCCCTCCCGGCCAGGTAAAATCATAGAGATCCAGTCCCAGTTTCATGAAGTCATACCTCCTTTGGAGCAGACGAAGAAGCGCTGTTCTTGTCGCCTCTAGCCAGCCGACCGGCTCTCGCTCCGCTCAGGCGAGGCGCTCATCCCCTCTCCTGGAGTGGGTCTCATCCGTGAAACGAGCACACCCGATGCCAGCCCGAGCGCCAGTGCGACCCCCATCACGACGAGGGAGATTACCAACCCTGGCCTGGTGGTCATCAGAAAGATCAGACCAAGCAGCAGAGCAGCCACCGTCTGCACCACGGTCAAGAGGACAGGGTCGTGGATGCGCTGCTTGAGGGTGGGAGAGAGCTCTCCGTCTGGCGCTTCACGAGCCAGACGGTCGAGGGCGCGCCTTTGTGGCACGATGAAGGCCGCACTGGTCGGGACCATCAGGATCAGGCTGATCAGCGCAACGAGAACCCAACTGGAAAGCTCGCTCCCCTCTGTGAACGCCATGTAGAGCCCGGCGGCGAGCAGCAACAGCACACTGATGCCAGAGAAGGGGCCTGACAGGTCGGTCAGATGAATGAGGGCCCGCACTTGCTCGACACGCTGCGCCCGCCGCAAGCCTATCAGGGCGAACAGCCAGATGCCAATGCCAAGACAGTAGCCGATAGCTCCGACGACATGCACAAACAGGACGATACTATAGATGCTCATGTCAATTCCTCCCTGTTGTCTGTCTTCTCACTGTAGCAAGGCGTTGGGACAGGTTGTGCCCTCCTACGGCTTCGTACGGTGTCGCTTCCTCTCTCCTGGGTGCAGACGGCGATCTGCCGATCAAGCCAGCAGAGTTCTGCATGCACCCGGTGCAGCCGGTAGCCGATGGATCGCATGACCCACACACGCTTCTCCCTCTGTGATCTGCGTGTTGTGGAGGACAGAAACGAAGCGTCTCTCTGGTGGTCAGATGAGAGCACGAGACGCTCTTCCTCCAATTACTATCAAAATGAGAGAAATAGTTCTCTCTGTCACGAACAGAAATGGTTAAAGGTTTCAGGTTTTATTGTTTTCCGGGCTCTCACAGGAACTAGAGCCATTTCGTGAAGAAGTCCAGGAGTAGAACCTGACAGGGTGCTTTAAAGAAGTGTAGCATCGGAGAACAAGAAACAGGGAGGCGCCTGGGAGGCTTTTGGGAGGCGATCTGCCCAGAGCCCCAAAAGCCTCCCAGGTGTGAAAAATGTCTGAGAACTATCGTAGTTTCTTAAAGGCGGACGGTCTCTGGTTTGCAGAAAGAAAGGAGCTATGTCTGGCTCATTTATGCGCTTCAAAGCCTTCCTCGTCCTCTCCATCCAGGGAGGCCAGGCAGATCGTGTTAGATGAAGGGAGTTGACTAACGAGAAAAAACCTTGCAAAGGGGGTAGGTATGCACAAGCAAAGCAAAGAGAGGCAGCCCAATGATCGGTTGAGGCAAGAGCGACTCTTACGAGGTTGGACTCAGCAGCAGGTGGCTGCTCAGGTGGGCACCGATGGCTATACGGTCGGGCGCTGGGAGCGTGGCAGAGCCATACCTAGCCCCTACTTTCGTAGACAACTCTGTGAGCTCTTTGGCAAGGACACACAGGCTCTTGGCCTGCTGAGAGAGCCCCAGCCGGGGAGGCAGCTTGTTGGAGCATCTTGCGGCCCAGAGCCAGGGGAAGAGGAAATCGCTTCCTCACAGAACAGGCTCACGCGTCCCCCTTCCTGGTCTGTTCCCTTCTCACGCAATCCCTTCTTTACAGGGCGTGAGCCGTTCCTGCAGCACCTGCACCAGCTCCTTTGTCCACAGAACCGCACGCCGCCCTTCTCTCCATCCTATGCGCTCATCGGCCTGGCAGGCAGTGGCAAGACGCAGACGGCGGTAGAATACGCCTATCGTTATGCTCACTCCTATTCAGCCATCTTCTGGATGAGCGCAGAGACTCCTGAGAGGATCAGCGCAAGCTTTCTCCGCCTGGCGGAGCTTGTCGGGCTGCCTGAGTCGGAGCAGTCTAAGCAGGCGGGCCTGGTGGCCGCTGTGCAGCGCTGGTTGCTGACTCAGCAGGACTGGTTGCTGATCTGGGATAACGTCGAAGACGTTCATCTGCTGGCACGGTTTTTGCCGCCGACCCGGCAAGGAGCAACGCTGCTGACAACCCGCTGCAGGGCGTTGGGTACGCTTGCCCAAGGGCTAGAACTGCCTCCGCTCACCCAGCAAGAGGCCCTGCTGTTTTTGCTCGGGCGTGCCGGCGTGCTCCCCCCAACTGCTTCACCAGAGGACCTGCTGGAGTGGAGACGGACAGCTCCCGATGCCTCTGCGTATGCACAGGAGGTCGTGGAGCTGATGGGGCGACTTCCCCTGGCACTTGATCAGGTGAGTGCGTACCTGAGCGAGACGCCGACTAGCCTGTCTGAGTATCTGCAGCTCTACCAATCCCGGCGCTCCGCGCTGCTCAATCGGCGGGGAGAGGGAGTGACCGATCACCCTCAAGCCGTCTCCACCACCTTGTCGCTTGCTTTTGACAAGGTGGTGCACAGCAATGCAGCCGCCGCAGAGCTGTTACGGCTGTGCGCCTTTCTGCACGCTGATGCCATCCCAGAAGCATTCTTGAGCACCGGATACCACTTCCTCGGAGAGCGCCTTGGGCCGGTGGTGGCGGACCCACTGCTCTTGCATGAGGCGATCAGGTGCCTCTATGGCTATTCGCTGCTCAGCCGCAATGTGCAGGAGCAGACCCTCTCCATTCATCGGCTCGTGCAGACGGTCATTCAAGAGGGGATGAGGGAGCACGAGCGAGCGCTCTGGCAGCGGCGCGTGATCCGACTACTTGCTGCCCTGTTTCCTGAAGTCAGCTACGAAACCTGGAGGCAGTGCGAGCGCCTTCTGCCGCATGTGCTGTTCTGGACGAGTACCACCGCGGATCACGTCTGGAACCAGGAGGCGGGAGAGGTCTTGTGCAAAGCCGCCGACTATCTGCGCGAGCGTGCCCAGTATCAGGAGGCCGAACCGTTGTATCAACGAGCTCTGCGCATGTGCAAGCAGATCCAGAGACTGGATCGTTCCCAGGAAGCCCGTGCGCTTTCCGGGCTGGCATTGCTCTATGCCGAGCAGGGCAAGCATGAGCAGGCGGAGCCCTTGTATCAGCAAGCCCTCTTCATCCGTGAACAGAGCTTGGGACAAGAGCATCCAGAGGTGGCGCGCCTGCTGAACACGCTGGCCAATCTCTATCTCATGCAGGGCAAATACGGGCAGGCAGAACCGCTCTATCAACGAGCCCTCTGCATCTGGGAACAGAGCTTGGGCAAGACGCATCCTATGGTGGCTCGCCCGCTGCACAACCTGGCGCTGCTCTACGCCAAGCAGAGCAAGTACGAGCTGGCCGAACCCTTGTATCAACAGGCTCTAGCCATTGACGAGAAGGCGTATGGACCCCGGCATCCCGATGTTGCCTACCCTCTGCACAATCTGGCGAAGCTCTATGCTGAACAAGGAAAGCAAGATCAGGCGGAGCCACTCTATCGACGGGCCCTGTCTATCTGGGAACAGACCCTGGGATCGACGCATCCTCAGGTGGCTTATCCGCTTGCTGGGTTGGCGGACCTGTCGAGAGAACAAAGGCAATACGAGCAGGCGGAAGCGTTGTATCAGCGCTGCCTGCGCATCCGTGAGCAGACCCTGGGTGAGGTACATCCGGAGGTAGCTTCCTCCCTCAACGGACTGGCCACCCTCTACTGCGAGCAGGGCAGAGACCAGGAGGCCGAGCAACTCTCTCAACGGGCCCTGGCCATTTTTGAACAGCACCTGGGGAAGCTTCATCCCGAGACCGCGAACAGCCTCGTCCTTCTGGCAAGACTCTGCCAGAAGCGAGGCAACGCTGAGCAAGCCCTCTCGTTGCTGCAGTGCGCGTGCTCGATCTTTGAGCAGTGTCTCGGACAGACCCATCCTCAAACCAGCAAGGCCATGAGCGACTATCACGAGATGCTTGAGCAGAGGAAAGGAGTTCTGGGAGCTTCTCGGCGGCTAATCAAGCACGATCAATAAAAAGCTGGTTTACTCGCTCACGTTGGTTCTCTCGCTACTAAACGTCGAGATAAGTCTTGTGCTCTACATCGTTATTGCACTATTCTACGCATTGCCAGCAGGCGCCCTGGCATTTAGAAGACGTCCACAAAAGGCAGATAGTGCTGCAGATTAGCCTTCTTGATTGACGTGCCTCGGCAGAGGTCAGGAACTGCGGCATCAATCCACTTTATACAGAGAAAGGAAACTTAACATGAGGTGTATGGTTACTATTCACTTTCATCTACAGCAGCTCACAACACAACAACAGACCGAAATGGCCGCCCTCATTCCCAGGGAGCAGGCTCATATCAAAGAACTGCGTGAGAAAGGGTTAGTTGAAGCGGTCTACATCAGTGCAGACCGTTCGTCAGTCTGGGTTGTAATGCGAGGCGAATCGTTAGAGCAGATACAAGAAGAGTTGAAGTCGTTCCCGCTCTATCCTTACATGGAACCAACCTTTACTTCTCTGCTCGATTGACAAAGAAACAGGAGATGTGCCTGTTTGCAGGTAAGCACATCTCTTCTATCTGCTTAAATCTTCCTATTATCAATACCGCGCTTCAGTAAACCGATAAGAGCAATAGTGCCAAACCAGGCTGCAACAAGAACCCATGAGCGTTTGTTATTTTCCATTGTTTTGCACCTTTCTCAGGTTTTAAGATGTCGATAAGGATTTTAATGAGCGAATCAACACCAACAACTTCACCTATCATAGCACAAAATCGGCCTCAGCGTCTGAGACGTTTGCGCAAAATGCATCCCCACAGCGCGTATTGCTGGTGGCTGTTTATTAGACTGTTCCTTCATCACTTCGCTCTGGACGATCCACAAAACGCTCATTCTTGATATTGTTATGGGTAGGCGCGACCAGTTCCTGGTAGCCTTCTACCACGTGTTCGGCGTAAGGACTGAGCGGCTCTATGGGAGCGACGACACGCCAGGAGCGGTTGCCGGGCAGATCGGAGGGACGGAAGGTCACATTGACTCCAAGTTTGTTCATCACAGTCATATTGCGCTGTGCCAGAACCTGGTTGGGTACATAGGAGTAAAGTGGCGAGTTCATCCCTTCTAACTGCTGGTCAATCTGCTCGGGCCGGTGTCCATAGCGCTCACATGCAGCACGCACCTCCCTGAATAACTCTTCTTCGGGAAGCGCGAAGATGGCATCAAGCGCCAGCATCAAGTTGATGCCCCGATTCAGCAGGACCATGCGGCCATGAGCCAGACGTTGGGCCAGACCATCGTTGTGCTGCAAGGAACGAGCCTCGTGATATTGACGCGTAATTTCGGCCAGGGGCAACATATCCAATTTGTGGTGCAGGAAGTCTACTGCGCTGGCCGTGTCTTCACGCTGCCACAGGCGCAGGATCTCCAGACAGCGCTCTCCATCATATTCTTTCACCGTTTTAGCAACACTCAATAGGCGACCTTTGCATTCGCATACCCAGCGAGCATGTAGATAACGTACAGCATCAGCTATGGGAAACGAGGAAAAACGCTTCTGTCCGTGCACATCCTGAACAAATTGAAAGCTAGCCTCAAATTCATCCTGCAAACGCTCAAATGCCTCTAACTTCAACTGGATCAACTCTGCTACATTCTGCTGTGTTGGCATCGTGCTCATAGTACTTTCACCTCATCAGGCTCTTCTGCTTATCTTCACGCTTATCGTACATCTTCTCTGCCCATCTATTGTAGATCACGACGCAGAGGTTCTAATAGTTGCGTGGCACGGGTCTATTCAGGACTCCTCGCCGCCTGCGGCGGCTCGCCCTGTTGTGGGTAGATGGTCAGGATGCCGGCCCGAGGCCGGCATCCTGACCATCTACCCCAAACGGTTTGCGAAGCACCGTAGGTGCTGAGGAATCAAGAAGAGGGGTACTGAAGAGTTACGCGTGGCACGGGTCCGTAAGTTTAGCAAGGAAGAGCAGATTTATGAATAGAATGTAACTGATTTTTAATTGATATTCATAGTAAAGATCTATATAATTATCATCACATATTTTATAACAATTTATACGGAATTTATCTGCGATGAGTGTCTCAGCGGGCGAGACCTGTAGTTCCCGCAGAAAGCATAGCATGCATATTGCCCCACAATTGTTGCAAGCCTATCCAGAGATAAACCAGGATCAACGCGCCATTGTAGCGCATGAGGGAGGACCATTACTCGTTATCGCGGGTCCAGGATCAGGCAAGACGCTCAGCATGATCTTGCGCGCACTGAATCTTTTGTTGCTTGAGAAAACCAGTCCGGCGGAACTGGTGTTGTGCACGTTTACGGAGAAAGCTGCTTATGAACTCCAGATGCGTATTATTGCATTGGCGAAGAAGATAGGCTATGACGCTGACCTCTCACAATTACGTATCGGTACCATTCATAGCATATGTAACCAACTTATCAGGCAATATCGACACTACACTACGCTTGGTAATGATCACTATACCCTCGATCAATTCTCGCAGTGGTTGTTTATTTTTCAGCATCTCAATGAGATATGTAATACACAAGCATCCAGAACGTTGCTGTCTCATTGGACTTCGCGTTGGGAAGTGGCTAAAGGCTTGCAGAGCTACTTCGATAAGATTATGGAAGAACTTGTCGATGTAAAGAGATTGCGTGTAGATAGAAGTATCCAGCCAGACAATTATTATTTCCGTGCTGCGTTGGCCGATGCTTATGATAAGTATTGTAAAGTACTTGTGCATGAGAACTGCGTAAGTTTTGCTGCTCAACAAAAGGTCGCTCACGCTCTTTTAAGCGACAAAACGGCCTCCGCAAAGATTGTACAGGGAGTACGCTATGTACTCGTCGACGAGTACCAGGACACAAACTGTATTCAGGAAGAACTCCTGCTCAAACTTGCTTCCCCGATCGGGAATATCTGCGTAGTCGGCGATGAAGACCAGGCGCTCTATCGTTTTCGAGGCGCAACCGTGCGCAATATCCTTGAATTTGCCACCAATCACCCTGAGGCCAGAGTAATACATCTAACCACAAATTATCGCTCACACCCAACCATCATTGACGCCTATGCGAGTTGGATGGCGTCGGTCGATTGGTCAAATCCAGGACCGCATAAAGCGCAATTTCGTACCGAGAAAACGATTAAGTCAGCCCCTGATAAAGTGCAACCAGAGTATCCCGCCATTTGCTGCATTGACGAAAAAGATGCCAGAGAAGAGGCTATACAATTTGCCGATCTTGTCCTATTTTTGAAACAGCAGGGCATCATTCACGATTATAATGAGGTAGCCCTACTTCTCTTCAGTGTACAACCTCAGTACAGCGATGAGTATGTAAAAGCTCTCCAGGAGAGAGAGATAGAGGTCTTTTGTCCACGTGCTCGCACTTACTTTGAGCAAGAGGAGATAAAACTACTTGTTGCCTGTTTCGTATATCTGCTCGATTACTTCGACACAAAACAGAAGCTCCAATCAGTAGATGAAGGAGGCTTTTTACGCTACCTGCAGGGATGCGTTGCCCATCTCAACAAGAAGTATGATCGTTCACACTCGCTCTGGACCACACTGGACGATTTGCGAAAAGCTGCAGTTGATCAGCAGCAGGATAGTTCGCAACAAGAAGAACGCATCCAGCTAATGGACTATTTCTATCGTTTGCTTGCTACCGATCCGTTTACGACCCTTATCGAAGATGAGCGCAAGATGCGTAATCTAACGATCTTCTCCAGGCAACTACAAACGTTCCAGGTCACTTATGGACATACAACTATCACCCAGGACAATCGTGAGCAGATTACCACGAACTTCTTTACCAGATTCCTCTGTTTTCTTTATGATCACGGTTTGAATGAATATGAAAATCCTCAAGAGCCCTTTCCTGAAGGCGTGCTGCAGATTATGACGATTCACCAGGCGAAAGGATTAGAATTTCCTGTCGTGGCGGTTGGAAGCCTCTCAATTCCCTACACAGGAGCAGCAGAAGTTGATCGACAACTACAAGATTTCTACAAGCGTGGTCCCTTCGAGCCGGAGAAGCGCATCCCTTGCTTCGATCTGATGCGCCTTTATTACGTCGCCTTCTCGCGTCCAGAAAAACTCCTGATCCTGACCACGCACAAGAAACCACGTGCCCATCTTACTCCTATCTGGCAGGGATTACCGCGCTGGCCCTTGATACGCAACGACCTGCTGGCGCCAGGATCATCAAAGAGACGAGAAGTCACGCTCCTGAAGCAGCGCTATAGCTTCACCAATCACATCAAAATGTACGAGACCTGTCCACGTCAGTACCAGTTTTATCGTGAGTATGATTTTACGCCCGGGCACATAAAAGATGTCTCGCTCGGACTGTTGGTACACCAGACAATTGAAGAGCTTCATCGCGATGTTCTTAACTATGGAAGTAAGCATTGCGATGAATATATGTTGCAGCAGATCTTCAAACGCACCCTGAACGCTCTTGAGCGCACACATAAACATCCTATTGATGGTGATACACGAGAAAGAGCCTTTACACAGGTCCACAACTACTTCATGCAAAACTATAAAGAATTCTCGCGCGTTCTAGATACTGAGGTCGATATTACGATAGAGAAGGAAGGCTATATTCTTACGGGCAGGATTGATCTGCTCATGGAGAAGCATGGCACGCTGGAACTGCTCGATTTCAAGACAGCCAGGCGACCTGAGCGCAACGCTGATATCCTGCTCGACTATGAGCGACAACTCTGCACGTATGCCTATGCACTGGAACGCCGCTATGGAAAACCGCCCACAAGGCTCTTTTTGTACTGGACCGAGGAACCGTGCAGAGCTGACGCGCTAATGGAATTCCCTTATCAGGCTGAATTCGTCGAACATACAGGTCGCTACTTTGATGGGATCGTACAGAAAATCAAAGCACGCGAGTTTTATGTCACTGAGCCGCCTGCCTCACATATATGCCGGAGCTGCGATATACAGCACCTTTGTCTTAAAGATAAGACGATAGCGCCTTTTCTATCAGATTGTAGTACATCCATACGTGGCCTATAATGTTAGCAGGCAAATATTACAAATAATAATTAAGAAGAAGGTGAAATATGAAAGATAGTCGTAAGGATAATCCAGGGGTGATAGCTCCACCGCCATTAATTTACACTGGTGCGTTCCTATTAAGTCTGTTCCTGCATGGTCGATTTCCTCTTCCGCTCGTCCCGAGCAGGGCAAAAACGCTGTTGGGGGCAACATTGATTGGAAGCGCAAGCATCATTGTCAGCGTTTGTTTCCTCAAAATGAGGGAGGCAGGTACGAACATAGAGCCGACACAACCAACCACCGCGCTGGTTACAGGGGGACCGTACCGCTTCACCCGCAATCCCATCTATCTAGCATTGACGCTTTTCTATATAGGTGTGGCAACGCTGCTTAATACGCTCTGGGCTGTCCTATTGTTGCCAGTGGTCCTGCTCATCATGAATCGTGGCGTTATCGATCGCGAAGAGACCTATCTGACAAAGAAGTTCGGGGAGCAATACCTGGCGTACAAAGAAAAGGTACGGCGCTGGCTTTAGCCAACCACCCGTATTACCCACATCTGTGACAGGTTGCATCATTTTCATGAGCCGCGGCGTATCATCTATAGCAGTTCGTGAAGAAGTGTAGCCAGGAAAGATGAGGAATAACGTGAAGCAGACACCTCGCCGACGCAGCACGAATCCCGAGGATTACGGATACCCGACGACTGACATAGAGGCGCTCTCGCAAAAGACACTTGAAGTAACACGCCGTCTGACAGATCAGTACGGGGAAGTTCCCTTTTCGAGTAAAGACCCGATGAGTATGCTGGTGGATATTATCTTATCCCATCGCACGCGGGACGAGCAGACAGCGGCAGCCTATGCTAATCTCTTAAAGCGCTTTGGTTCCTGGGAAGCCGTCCGCGATGCTCCAACGCAGGAGGTACAGGACACAATCGCCAACGTCAACTGGCCGGAGATCAAAGCGCCGCGCCTGCAAACAATCATGCGCCAGATTACCGGGGAACGTGGGAACCTGAACCTTGATTTTTTGTGCGATCTTCCAGTGGCAGAGAGTGCCGCGTGGCTGAATCGCTTTGAAGGTGTAGGCCCCAAGACAGCCGCCTGCGTCCTCCTGTTCAGTTGCCAGCAACCTCTGCTCCCCGTCGATGTGCACGTTCACCGCGTCTCGGGCCGCCTGGGTCTGATCGGCAAGAAGGTCTCAGCGGACAATGCACATGCACTCTTACAGGCGCTTCTGCCGCCCAATAACGCCCGAATCATCTACAACTTTCACAAAGCTCTGTTGCGGCACGGCCAGCGCACCTGCGTTTTTGAGCATCCACGCTGCTCGAAATGCGCTCTAACCGATCTATGCGATTACTATAACACAGTGGTACACCCGCACCAGTGATGTGGTGTCTACTACGATAATCAATAGTCAAGAAGAATGTGGATATTTTCTTGTCGCGTTTGTGATAAAAAAGCCTTAAATCGTTATCGTTTAGTGAGGCTAAACGATTATCATAAGGGACACAGAAAAAAACATCGGTTAGCAAAATACATTTGAGATATCACTTATTTTACAGATCGGGCACTACACCTCCTTTCACGACAAGGATGATAGAGCAAGCGTACGGCTCTTATCATCCTTGTCGTTATTGTTCATCGATATTCACAATGTAACCCCTGACGCCCTTTCTAACCGTTGCCCGATGAACTGATAATATATTCTACATGGGTCTGCTAATAATAGGCTTCAGCGCGGGATAGAGCGCACGATACGTTTCGTAAGCCTGCGCATAAGCGGCGGCGACTTCTGGGCGTGGTGCGGTATGCTGCGTTACATGTACAGTTCTCTCACACGCTTCCTGCACCGATTTATAGACGCCACTCGCAACTCCTGCCAGCAACGCTGCTCCAAACGCCGGTCCTTCGGTTGCATTGGTTAGTACCAATTCAGCGCCCAGTACATCGGCAATGATCTGACGCCAGAGAGGACTTTTTGCGCCGCCGCCGGTCGCACGCATTTGATCAATACGCAATCCCTGCTCACCGATAATGGCAAAGCAATCTTTCAAACTGAAGGCGACACCTTCTAGAACGGAGCGTATCAGGTGGCGTCGATCGTGGCTGGCAGTAAGGCCAATCCAGCCGCCACGTGCATAAGCGTCCAGGTGAGGAGTGCGCTCACCTTGAAGATATGGCAGAAAGACCAGACCATCACTACCAGGAGGAACGCTCTGGGCCTCTTGCGCGAGGAGTTCATAGGCATCCAGGCCGGTCCAGCGCTCCAATGCTCGCTCTGGTAGACCAATGTTATCGCGCACCCAGTGCAGTGAGAGACCGGCTCCCTGCGTCACTCCCATGAGATACCAGGCATGGGGCACGGCGTGGTTGAAGGTATGCACTCTAGGAACGGGACCGGAGGTATCGACCTGTGGTGTATCGGAATAAGCCAGCACAATGCCGCTTGTACCAACCGAAACGAGGGCCAGCCCTGGAGATACAACGCCATTTCCCACAGCTCCACAGGCATTGTCCGCTCCACCACCAGCAACCGGCGTCCCGGCAACCAGGCCAGTCAGAGCCGCTACTTCGGACGTAATCTTTCCGCTTACAGCATCCGCAGGCACAACTGGTGGCAACAATTCTGGATCAAGTTCAAGCGCCTGTACGACCTCTTGCGACCATACTTCATGTTTTACGTCAAGCAGGCAGGTACCAGCGGCATCCGAGATCTCCATAGCAATCACACCGGTGAGAAGATAACGAATATAATCTTTGGGCAAGAGCATAGTGCGTGCCCTGGCAAATATTTCTGGCTCGTTATCGCGAATCCACAACAGCTTAGGTGCGGAAAAGCCTGTGAGTGCCGGGTTGCTGACATACTCGATAAGTTTGCTGGCACCAACCTTTTCAGTAATCCAGCGACTCTGCGCATCGCTGCGCTGATCAGCCCAGATAATGCAGGGACGCAGCACATGCCGCTGCTCATCAAGAAGCACAACGCCGTGCATCTGACCAGAGAGTCCAATGCCACGTACGTCAGCAGGCTGTATTCCGTGACTGGCAGCCGCGCTCAGACAGGCACGAATGGCAGAAATAGTCGCCTGCCACCACTCGGCTGGATCTTGTTCAGCCCAGCCGGGATGGGGATGATACAGCGGATAATCGAAAAAAGCATCGGCTAAGACATGCCCATCATCCACTGCAAAGAGGGCCGCTTTAACACCGGTAGTACCCAGATCAATACCAAGAAGTGCCTGCATCTCGTGCTCCTTTGTAATTATTCACCACTTCGCTCCTTTGCTCTGCGTCATACGATCATGACGCTCCTGGTATCTGAAAATTCGTAGATGAGTAATCGTTTACATACCCTATCCTGAATTGTACGCTAAAAAAGTCACTTTGGGAAGAAGCGAAAGACAAAAAATGGAGCATAATTGCTTATGCTCCATTTTTCCGTCAAAAGAAAAGGAAGGAAACACCAGTTCCATGCCCTGAAAGTACATCACCCGCTGAAAGTACCTATCCCCCTACCAGTATTTATCGGCACACTATGCCTTCCACTTAATAGTGCAACCAACGGGTTTCGTCTCGGGAACGGTAACTTCTCTATCGGCAATGATAGCATTCAGAGCCTCACGCGCATATTGATGTTTGACAGAGTGTTCATCTTCATAGTTGTCGTCGGGTGCGCCGTGATAGCGTAACTTGCCATCCGAGTCGAAGATAAACAATTCCGGGGTACGCTCTGCACCATAGGAGTGAGCGACGACCTGGCTTTCATCAAACAAATAGGGAAAGACAAATTTCTTTTCCACGGCACGCTTCGCCATATTCTCCATATTGTCAGCCGGGTAGCGCGAAACGTCATTTGAATTAATTGCCAGCATATGCACGCCCTGTGCATCGTAATCGTGCACAATCTGATTCAGTCTGTCTTCCCACGCCTGTGCATACGGACAATGATTGCAGGTAAATGTCACAATCAAGACTTTTGCGTTACTTAAAACCTGGCTGGCACTGTAAGTATTGCCATCGGTTGCAGGCAACGTAAAGTCAATCAGACTATCACCGCTTAGCAGGTTTGCCATCGTCTATCTCCTTTGTATATAGCAAAAATACGAGTCATCGGGATACAGATTGGCAGCTATACGACTGTCGCCTTCTGTAAAGCCGCCACAATCAGTTCGCGCGGAGGAAGAGGTGAGATACGCCCATCGGCACGCTGATACGCTCGACAGGTAAGGCCCGGCTCAAAGATACCTTCGGGCATGGGAGCAATGTCCAGCCCGTTCACGCGAATGGTTGGCGAACCATAAAAATTATATAACCGTGCCTCGTCATCGGTCTTCACTTCGATGATCTTAACAGGCGCATCTACATCCTCTTCGGCCATGACTTCGTGCAGAAGTTCCAGTGCGCGTTCATGGCTGGGACAATCCGCGTAATAGAAAAACTCAATTCCTGGCATGTCTCTCCTGTATAACACGTCTCAGTAGCAAAGAATCACAACAAGGGTACAATTGATTCCCTCTAAATTGAGAACACAGGATAGCAGTTGAAACATTCCAATTCCGCTCGACATGCTGGTTAAATCAGAAATGTTGCGTTAGCCAGTGTCGTTACGAAAGCCACCTTCGTTCGCTCTATATCCAACATTGCTTCTTGCCAAAAATAATCCGATTCCATATACTACAAATGGTTATTTCCAGTGCATTGAGCATATCGTGACCGATTGGAGAAGTGTATGAGACGCTGTCCCAACTGTAATTATGAGAATGAGCAGACAAGCAGCTACTGCGAACGATGCGGCAATTTCCTCACTTCTTCTATGACCTATACAGACCCTGAAGAGGCTCGACCCACCTATCGAGCCTCGGGCGAAAATTCTACTCCACCATCATATGGATATCAACAACCGATCAGCGATTATCAATACCAGGCGCCAGCAGAATACGCTCAAGGGGCACAATTCGGCTATCAAGAGGCAACCCCACTACAAATCAAGCCTCGTACTCGTACGGTCGGAGAGATCATATTCAGCATTGTGCTCTATCTCTGGGGCGCTTTTTGCATGGTGTTCGGATTCGCGGGCGGTGTACTTAACCAGGCACCTTCTGGTATCGTCGGCCTTGCCTTTATTCTAGGCTGCTTGCTCGGAATCATTCTGCTCATCCCCATACTGATATTTCACAAAAGCTTCTATCTACGCTGGTGGGTACGACTTTTATTGGAGGCTGGCATCACAATCCTTGCTCTTGTGGCACTCTTTATTGGTGTGGGAATACTTGCAATGTCCATGCATTATACAAAAACGCCTTTGCAATATCTCATTTTAGGTAGCATACTTATGGTCTATGGATTTGTGGTGGCCGCGCTAGCAAACTGGTAACAGACTTCCCTCTCGACAGGCACACGTAGCAGGTCATTAACACAAGAACAGGAGGCATCATTTGGCAGAAGAAACTGCTCACGATCATTCTATAGCAGACAATGTTTATCCAAAAATCGCTGCCAAAGCTCGTTTACAGATAGATAAGGTCAGTGGTGAACCGATCTTGTTGTATCCTGAGGGCCTGCTAAAACTGAATACGACAGGTACGGCAATTCTGGCCTTATGCGATGGTCAACATAGCGTGCAAGAGATCGCCGTGGAGCTTGCCAGACGCTACAACTCAACGCCCGACGGAATTCGCAGCGATGTCAATGAATACCTGAATACGCTCTACAGGCATACACTTCTTGAGCTGCGCACGAAATAACAGGGGTAACAGATAGGTAAAAACAGGAAACGGGGGATATGTGCATGTTCAATTCTCAGTCCCAGACATCTCACTACCGTCCATTTGGACTTCTGGCGGAGTTAACCTATCGTTGCCCTTTACATTGCCCTTATTGCTCTAATCCTGTGCAGCTAACAAAACCGGGTGCAGAACTGACGACCGAAGAGTGGAAGCGAGTAATCAGCGAGGCAAGCGATATGGGAGTCGTGCACATCCTGTTTTCTGGCGGAGAACCTCTCCTCTATAAAGATTTAGCAGAACTTGTCGCTACCGCACGGGAAGCTGGCATGTACACCAATCTCATCACCAGTGGCCTCGGCCTGACCCGCGCCCGAGCAGAACAGTTACGAGATGCGGGCCTGGATAGCGTACAGATCAGCTTGCAAGCCGATGAGGTCTCCCTTGCCGATGCTATCGCGGGCACAAAAGCACACAGCAGAAAATTAGAAGCTGCACGCCTGGTAAGAGAACTGGACTTCCCTTTAACCATCAACGCGGTCCTGCATCGTGCAAATATCGACCGCCTTGAGAATATCATCGCGCTGGCCGAGCAACTCGATGCACAGCGTTTAGAGCTGGCAAACACCCAGTTCTACGGCTGGGCGTTTAAAAACAAAGAGGCCCTCTTGCCAACGCGTGCTCAGGTGCAGATCGCAGAGAGGATAGCAATGGCGGCTCAGAAACGGCTGCGCGGGAAGATGGAAGTGCTCTATATCTTACCCGACTACTATGGTACACGACCCAAGCCGTGTATGCATGGTTGGGGGCAGCGTTACCTCACGGTGAATCCATTCGGTGATGTTTTGCCGTGCCAGACAGCAGGAGAGATTCCTTCCCTGCACTTTGACAATATTCGTGCCCACTCACTACAGTGGATCTGGAACGAGTCGGATGCCTTCAATCGCTTTCGCGGTACCGAATGGATGCCTGAACCGTGCCGCAATTGCGATCAGCGCGAGAAAGACTTCGGCGGTTGTCGCTGCCAGGCCGCTTTGCTCACAGGTGACGCCGCCAATACCGATCCGGCGTGCGAACTTTCCCCCTATCGCCAGCGACTGGTAAGCGTCGTTGAGCGTGTGCAAGCTCTGGCTCAGGAATCTGCATTTGAGGTTCACAGTGGACTATCATCGCTACAATTCCGCATTAATCCGACAACGACGGCATCTATTGATTAAAGAGCCGTTGCAACGTTCTTTTATTGAGATTGAGCTGACTCACTACGTCGTCAACCCTGGTGATTTCCTGGTGAGCGATGATATAATCAAATGTTCTATGGTTTATACAAAGGAGATGATACCCATGAATCGATACATGCAAGAGAAATGGCCCTGGATTGAGGGCACGAATGGAATGCGCTTGCCGTTGCTAGAAATCCTCAGCGACGCTGACCTGGCGTTCAATCCTGGCGGACAGAATGTAACATTGGGCGCGCTATTTCGCGAGATGGGAGAGATCGAGCATTCGTACAATCAGTCGCTGAAAACTTTCAGGCAAGACTGGTCATATCGCAACACGGAAGCGGGTCTGGAGAGGAGCGTCTCCCGGCTCAAAGAATGGTTCCAGACACTGGATGAAGAGATGAAAGCAACCGTCTCCGCTCTATCGGACGAGGATTTGATGAAGACAGTTGATCGAGGCGGGTATTCTATGCCGGTTGAACTGCAACTCGATGTCTACCTTCAGGCGCTGCTGATTTTCTTTGGAAAGGCTACCGTCTATTTGAAGGTGATGAATAAGACATTGCCAAAGCAAATTCAGGAATATATTGGATAATGCATCTAACTTCATTTATCTCGCTTGCCACACTGACACTGAGTGATCCGATGAAGCCGATGCGATTTGTTGCCCGTTGGGTGACCAGGCCACGCCAAGCACATAACCAGATAGACTGTGATAGATATAGCCATTCACTCCGCTGGTGGCATCCCAGATGCGCACTGTATTTTCTGCATAATAATTAATACGGCTTCCTCCCGCTGAAGCGATGTAGCTGCCATCAGGTGACCAGACCACGGCGTGCAGTCCATCTGCATGCTCCCGGTAGATCAAGGTGGGTTTCCTGGAAGCGAAGTCCCAGATCTGTACAGTTTTATCATCGCTGCCTGAAGCGATGAGTGTGCCACCTGGTGACCAGGCCACGGCACGTACCGTCTGGAAATGGCCACGATAGACATTTTTGCTGAAGAACATACTACGCCTGGTTGTAGCGTCCCAGATGAGAACCATGGAATCATCGCCGGCTGAGACGATCCGTTTGCCGTCTGGTGACCAGCTCAGCGCGCGGACCCAGTCAGAGTGACTGTGAAAGGTGAAAAGATGATGACCATCGGCGGCATCCCACACTTTCACCGTTTTATCATCGCTGGCTGAAGCGATCCGTTTGCCATCGGGCGACCAGGCCACGGCACGTACCGCCTGGGAATGACCACGGCAAGTGAAGAGGCAGATTCCAGCATCAGCCTCCCAGACCTGTATAGTAGAATCACTGCTGGCTGAAGCGATATGTTTGCCATTGGGTGACCACGCCACGCCATTCACCCGATCGGCATGAGCTGTATAGGTAAAGAGATGATCTCCAGTGGCAGCCTCCCATACCTGGGCGGACTTATCGTCGCTCACCGAGACGATAACTTTGCCATCGGGCGACCAGGCCACCCCATTCACCTGCTCGGCATGACCATTATAGCGAACGTGGATACTTCCCGGTGTTGCACTCCCTGTTCTCGACGATGAAGATGGAGAAGATGGCCTGGAAACAGGTGCAGGTTGTATGCTGGTCCCTTGCCTGCTAGCTCGTTGAGCTGCAAAGCGCTGCAGCTCTAACCCGATAGCATGCATGCTAGCCGGTCTTCTGCTCTCATCTATCTCAAGCATGCTCATGATCAAGGTATCGAGGCCCACAGGAGTCATCTGACTACGTAGCTGAAGAGGCGCAAAGCGAAAGGGGGTCTGTGAGGGATCATCCCCTGTGAGCAGTTGATGAAGCGTGGCTCCCAAAGCATAGATATCCGCACGAGGAGTGGTCTGCGTTTTGCCATATTGTTCGGGGGGAGCATAGCCCGGTGAGCCGAATGCAATGGTATCTCTAGACTGCCCTGGCTTGAAGTGACGAGCGATGCCAAAGTCAATCAGATAGATGCGCCCGGATGAAGTCAGCAGAATGTTGGCGGGTTTGAGATCGCGGAAGATGATAGGCGGCTGGCGGGTGTGTAAGTAGCCAAGTACCGTGCAGAGCTGAATGCCGACGTCGAGCACCTTCTCAACAGGCAAATATCTTCCCCTCGATTGGTCCAGGTGTTCCTCGAGCGTCTCACCTTCGATAAAATCCATCACGAGATACCAGTGCCCAGCTTCACCAAAATAGTCATAAATGGTGGGAATATTGGGATGTTGAAGGCCCGCGAGCAGAAGTGCTTCGCCTTTGAAAGCCTCGATAGCCTCGGCTACTACCTGCAAACTCAGGCGGCTCTGGTCCATCTCCTTGACGGCTACGCACCGGTAGCCAAAAAGAGTATCGGCTGCTTTATAGACGGCTCCAAAGCCACCTTTACCAATCAGCCCAAGAATATGATAGCGTTCCTTGAGCCTGTAGTTTTGAACAAGCGACCTGATGGAAGAGGTGACAGCGAAGCCACTCGTAGCAGTCTGCAAGGATTGTCCACATGCAAAACAAAATGCTGCGTGTGTCGGGTTGTCTGTACCACATTTGGCGCAGTGAAGATGAGCAGAAGCAACCATATATGCTACTCCTCCCTGCATACCTCAGCACTTCCTGGCAAAGCGAGAATCTAAAGCTCATTCAATATATTCCATTTTGCAATAGTAGATGATTCTTGTCAAGTCTGGCTGGATTGCGGACACGGCGGTTCAAAAGTTCCCGTAGAGGCATGCCTTGCGTGTGCCGGGCGAGCGAGCTCAGCTCGCGAGGAGTTTGCTATGGGGACGCTGCGGCACACGCAAGGCATGCCTCTTCGGACCCATGGCGGCGACTTTTGGATAGCCCTGGATTGCGGAGCTTCTGAACACCGCGGACAGGGCTAATTGTATCTAGTTATTCGTGATCCACGTAGCCTACACGTTCACCACGAGCAGTACCGATTTTATCTAGTGTCAGAGTGGCAGGAACCATTTTATCACTCATAGGCAAATTCACGACCAGCACACCGTTGCCGTAAGTGACAGTAGCATGCTCACCATCGACAGCGTTCGGCAGTAGCACCTCGCGATAGTAAACACCCACGCTCCACTCGTCAATCAGCAATTCTTTGATGTCCTTAAGCAATCCACGAATCTCACCCTGGATCACTACGCTATTCTCAGTCACTTTCACAAGAATATTTTCAGGCTCAATTCCAGGCATCGGAGCTGCGATCACCAGACGCTCGGGAGCACGATACACTTTTATCGGAATATGCTGGATTTTGGCTTGCTCTTGCATATGTTATCTCTCCCATCATTTATAAGATTCTCATATAAATCTCACGTATGGAACGCATCAGAAGTTTCAGGGAAAAACTCTTCTTACCCGTAATGCACTACTTCCAGTAGCCGAGTAGCACCTTTACCTCATCAACTTGCAAATTCCTATACACTGGCTTCCGATTTAGCTATACTGCCAGAGAATTGATTTACAGCAAGCAAATAAAACTTATTCCAGGGGGCACACTAGTGGGGATACAACTTACAACCGACCAGGTGCTAACAATGGCTCCCGATGCCAGCTCCGCTTCGGCTGGTAAGAAGCTTGGCAACACGAAACACTGGAAGAATACCGGACAAAGCTCCGAGGCGCTCTGGGGGGAATGCCAGGGGAGCGCACTTTACCAGGTACGCATCGAAATTTCTACGCTCGCTATCCAATGTAGTTGTCCAAGTCGCAAACAACCATGCAAACATGGCCTTGGTCTGCTCTTGCTAACTGTTGCTACACCTTCCGCGGTCCCCGAGACTGATCCGCCGGAGTGGATTGTGTCCTGGCTGGCGAAACGCGCCGCTGCAAATAAGCGCAAGGAAACAGCGCAGGCAAAAGCAGGCAGCCCACCGTCTGCCGCGCAGATCAAGACCGCCGAGAAGCGTATGACCCAGGTAACTCAGGGTGTTGAGCGCCTTGACCTGTGGTTGAATGATCTGATCCGCAATGGCCTGGGCAATGTAGAGAAGCAACGCTCCAGTTTCTGGGAAAACCAGGCCAGACAGATGGTAGATGCGCAGGCGCCAGGAATAGCCTCACGCATACAGCGCTTAGCTGCAATCCCGAATGCCTCAGCTGATTGGCCCGAGAAGCTCCTGTCGCAACTCGGGCAACTTGCGATGCTGGCGCAGGCATTTCACAGGCTCAATCAACTGGATGCTACTTTGCAAGAGGATGTACGCCAGTTGATTGGCTGGACCATCAAAGAAGACGAGGTCGCGTTGCGTGGCGAACGTGTGAACGACAACTGGCTGGCACTCGGACAGGTCATTGAGGATGGCGATCGTACCCGTATGCAGCGCACATGGTTTATCAGCGAAACTACCCGGCGAGCAGCACTCATACTACAGTTCGCCATGCCGGGCGCATCGTTCGAAAAGAGCTATCCACTCGGTACCATGCAAAAAGCGGATCTGGTATTCTGGCCCGGCACAGCTCCACAACGAGCATTCGTCGAGAAGCGGTATGGTGAGACCATGTCTTTGCCAGAACATCTGCCAGGAGCAGAAACCATAGACGAGTTTTTAGCTGGCATCGCTATTGCACAGTCACGTCAGCCATGGCAGGAACGCTTCCTCTGCACGTTGCGCGATGTCATTCCCATCTACACCAGCACAAACAATACGTGGTGTATACGCGACAAAAGCGGGCATGCATTACCACTGGCACGAGGCGAGCACTGGCAATTCCTCGCGTTATCGGGCGGTCTACCAGTTGATTTCGCAGGTGAGTGGGATGGCGAAGCCGTAAAACCCCTCTGCGTGCTGGCAGAGAGCACATATTATAAATTATGAGAGGGGATGGAATGGATAGCATTGTCACAACAGCCATTGTCGGCACCGGGCAACTGAGCAACATAGATCTGCTCACTAATACATCCGTAGATACTCTGGCAGCAAAACTCAATGATGCAGAGACAGAGCGCAAATTGCTCCTCACTGCCGGAGCTCTCGCTGTCTACCGCAAGGCAGGACGCATACCAGAACTGGCACCAGAAGCACCCCAACCAGCTAAAGCGGAAAGCCTTGCCGCCTGCTCCTCCCAGGTGGCTCATCTTATCCAGGAACTGTTGCAGGGGCAACAGCGTGAACTATTGCCCGAAGCATTAGAACGTCTCAAGCAGGCAGGTTTACGTCTCCCATATGAATTACTGCCCCTGGCGTTGGGATATGGTGCCCAATCCCGAGATATACGACCGGCACTTGTTCCTGTCTTAGGAGAACGCGGTCGCTGGCTGAGTCAATTTGAGAAGAACTGGTCATGGCTCGCACAATTTCTCGCGGAGACAACTGATACATTACCTGCCGATGCAGAAACTATCTGGCAGGAAGGTACGCTCGGGCAGCGCAGGCAACTGCTGGAACGTTTGCGTGCAGTCGATCCAGCAAAAGCACGCCTATGGCTCTCAGATGTATGGAAAAAGGAAAAAGCTGAGACACGCACCGAACTGCTTACTACACTCAAGACTGGTCTCTCTCCAGACGATGAGCCATTTCTTGAACAAACGCTCGACGACCGCAGTGAGATAGTTCGTGCAACAGGTGCCTTACTACTCGCCAGTATTCCTGCATCAGCACTCACGCAGCGTATGCTTGCTCGCGCCGATGCCATGCTTACTTACTCAGCAGGCAAGCTAACTATTACATTACCAACGGACGTTGACTAAACATGGCAACGCGATGGCATCACAGAACCACCTCAACAGAGCATGGACACGCAAACGTGGCACATGAGACAGGTACTCTCTCTTGTACCACCCATGCATTG
>WNGE01014973.1_pt1 | contig 25442 bp, 28 predicted proteins | sample 5400651 | NCBI WGS metagenome assembly WNGE01 (sample SAMN13153370, study PRJNA577476) | soil metagenome | isolation source: 60 cm soil or saprolite under grassland replicate 2 | place: USA:California | collected 2016-06-15 | reverse complement strand
TCCGCACGTGCAGCGGACCGTCAGCCGGTCGTCGAAGCGCGCGGGCGCGAGGTAGCGCACGTGCACCTCCGTCGTCAGCGCCTCGAACCCCTCGGCCCGCAGTTCCGGGTAGCCGCCGCGGAAGCGGGCCAGGTAGTCGATCCGCACGAGCTCGAACCAGACGAGGTAGACGGCGTGGTGGGCGACGCCCTGCGCGTCGGTCTCGGCGAAGCGCACGCGCACCTCGGACTCGAAGTGGTAGTCCACGTTGCGGAACTCTCTACGATCGGCGGATGTCCGCGAGCGAGCTTGCGGAGCTGATCCGGGAGCGGCAACCGTGCGTCGTCCTCACCGGGGCAGGCATGAGCACGGAGAGCGGCATTCCCGACTTCCGCTCGCCGACCGGGCTCTGGGCGAAGTTCGACCCGTTCGAGTACGGCTCGATCGAAGCGTTCCGGCGCGACCCGCTCAAGGTCTGGAGCTTCTACAAGCCGCGTGTCGCGATGCTGACGGAGGCCGAGCCAAATCCCGCTCACACCGCCCTCGCGGAGCTCGAGCGGCTCGGCTTCGTCGAGGCCGTCGTCACGCAGAACATCGATCTCCTGCACGAGCGGGCCGGAAGCCAAGCCGTCGTGGAAGTGCACGGGTCGATTCGCACCTCGACCTGTCCCGGCTGCGGCAGCCGCTATGAGCTGGCGCGTGTGCTGGAGCTGCTTGCCGAGGCGGAGGCGCCCGCGTGCTCGTCCTGCGGCGAGATCGTGAAGCCGGATGTCGTCTTCTTCGGCGAGCTGCTGCCTCCAGAGGCGATCGACCGCGCCTACGAGCTCGCACGCCGCGCGCGGCTCCTGCTCGTCGTCGGCTCGGCGCTCGAGGTCTACCCGGTGGCCGGACTACCGCTCGAGACGATCGGGACTGGAGGCGAACTCGCGATCGTGAACCGCGGCCGAACGGCGTTCGATTCAGAGGCGTCGCTACGAATCGACGGCAGTGCCGGAGAGGTCCTGCCTCAGGTGGTAGCCGAGCTCAGGCCGCCGCGCGCTTGAGCGGGCGCTCCTCGAGCACCTGCCGGCAATCCGCGCAGACGGTCCGCTCGACCTCGTACGGGATCCCGAGGCGCTGGCCCAGCACGTGGGTGCGAACGGCCCGGTGCGAGTGAGCTCGCTTGCGATTGAGGGGGAAGAGTTGCGACATCGTCCTCGGACTCAGCGTAGCGATGGGTTCGGAAACTACGACGCTCAAAAGGGTGACGAAGTTGTGACGAATTCGTGAACCGTGGCTAAGCTCGTCGAGGTGCGACATCGGCTTGTCCTCGCACTCGTTTCATTGCTGCTCGTTTGCCTCCTCTCGGCGTGCGGCGCCACAGCTGGCCCCAAGGCGAGCGCCCAGCACGCGAAAGCCAAGCCGAAGCACTGCCGGAGCGGGTCGCACCCCGTCGGGTCCAGCCTCTTCGCCGTGGCCGCTGTGGTGCTCAAGCGCGCGACTGCCTACAGCCGCCCGGGCCGCAAGCCGTTCGCGAGCTTCGGCCACCTGAACCAGAACGACTTCCCCACGGTCTTCCGAGTCGTCTCGGCGATCCGGCGCAGCGACTGCACGCCGGCCTGGTACCGCGTCCAGCTTCCGATCAAGCCGAACGGCGTCGAGGGATACGTGCGCGCCCGCACGGTCAGGCTCGCGTCCGTCCGCAGCCGGATCGTCGTGCAGGTCTCGAAACGGCGGCTGACGCTGTTTCGCCGCGGCCGGCCGGTCCTCCGGACGACCGTCGCGGTCGGCTCCTCGGCGACCCCGACGCCGACCGGTAGCTACTACGTCAATCAGCGCCTCGTGCCGGCCGACCCGAGCGGGCCGTACGGGCCCGGGGCGATCGGCATCTCCGCGTTCTCGAACGTCCTCACCGGCTGGACGCAGGGCGGCCCGATCGCGATCCACGGGACGAACGAGCCGTGGTCGATCGGCCACGCCGTCTCGAACGGCTGTATCCGCGTCCGCAATCCGGTGCTCCGGCGGCTGTTCGCCGACACGCCGGCGGGGACACCGGTCGTCGTCCTCCGGTGAGACGCGCCTCCGTCGTCGTGGCGGCCGCGGTTCTCGTCGCCGGGCTGGCCGCGGCGTTTGCTGCGCTCGCGATTGGCCCTGCGCCGGCCGGCATCGACCCGCAGCAGGCGGTCCTCGACGGTTGCGGACGCGACTTCTCGGCGCAGGTCAGGCGCGAGATCCCGACCTGGGTCTACGTCGGGGACCACGACGCGCCGGCGACCGGGCCGCCGCCTCCGCAGCAGCGCCTCGAGGGCGTGGTCTCGTCGCGCTATTTCCCGCAGCTCGCCTCGCACCCCACCGAGGAGGACCTGCCGACCGTCCACCGCGCGTACGACTTCAACTTCAACGTGCTGCCGGACCGCGCCTACCGCCGGCTGCTCGGCGGCGATCCCGCCGCACGCACCGGGAACTTCGAGGGCAAGGGCACGTCGACCGGCCGCGTCCACGTCGAGCGGGAGCAGAGCGCCCTGCCGAGCTTCGCGTGGCCCGAGCCCGGCGACCGGGTCGCGATCGTCGGCTCCTGGATCTGGGACTGCGGCCACTGGCTGCCCGGCGGCGAGCGAACGGAGATCCACTCCTACCGAGCGCTCTGGGTCGTACGAAGCGGCGTAGGCGAGGGTGACCTTGTCGTGTCAAACGACAAGACGTACGCAGGAGTCGAGGCCGACTGCGCGCACGAGGCGAAGCTCGTGATCCCGCTCTTCCAGAGCTGCCTGCGGAGCGAGAGCAGATGGGCCGACATCCGTGGCAGCTATCGCTTTAAGTTACTGAAGCTGCCGCGCCGCCCGGTGAACGTGAGAGTTCTCGATGCGGGTAGCTGAGGCGCGCGATGGATCCCGGTTGCCCGAACGGGCGCCCGAGCTGCGGGTCGAAGGAGACGACGCACGGCGAGCAGGACTCCAAGCCGCCCGGCGAATGGAACGTCTATCTCGATGTGGCCGGCCACTGGACGACTTGGGGGAACGGGCTGCTGCGAGCACTCGACGGGCAGGTTTTCCGCGACGGCCCGATGCTGGACGTCAACCTTCCGCGTGGCCGCCCGTTCCGCGTGTTCGCGTTCGCGCGTGAGTGCGACTTCGGCTTGTTCGGGAACGCGGACGGCGCCCACCACGCGATGACGCCGTGCCCGCGCTCGAGCGAAATCGGCAGCTTCGTCGACGGCGACGACCGCGGTGGCCTGATCGTGAAGCGGTTCCCTTCGCCGGCGGCCTCGCTGGGCTTCCACCGCGGCCGGCCGATTCGGGCCCTCTCGACGTGCCCAGCCGTGAACAAGCTTGGCTGCTACGAGCTCGATTACGTCGTCACGCGCGTGCGCTCCCGGTGAATACTGTTCGCAATCGACGAAAGGCGGACGAATGCCCGAGGGTAAACAGGATCTTCTGAGCAAGCTCGCCGACCGCGGCGAGGACGTCGTCGGAAAGCTCGCCGACATCCCGGCAGCCCAGCGCCTCCTCGACGCGGGGATGCAGCTCAAGGACCGCGTCGACGAGTTGCAGCGGCGGGTGCGCGGGCTGGACGCCCTAGAGCGGCGCGTCGACGCGCTCGAGAAGAAGGTCGACGAGCTGAGCCGCTCGAGCCGGACGGCGCCGAAGCGCGCGCCGGCCAAGCGCAAGGCCCAGGCCAAGAAGACTTAGACGGGCACTCGGAGCCGCAAGGCCCTCGGGACGACCTCGAAGCGGACCGGCGTCGTGCCCGGCTGCTCGCCGTCGAGCTCGACCGGGAGCGCCCGGGGCGCGTCGATCTCCACGACCGCGCCCCGCAGGAGCTCGGCCTTCGGGTGCGGCAGGTGCCGGCCCTTGTAGGTCTTCGGAAGCGTCACGAGCAGGTCGCGCTTCGTGAGATCGCCGATCAGGAGCACATCGAAGACGCCGTCGTCCGGCTCGGCCCCCGGGCAGATCATCATCCCGCCGCCGAAGAAGCGCCCGTTCGCGACGACCACGTCGTGCATCCGGCCTTCGCGGCGCTCGCCGTCCACGGTGACGAACACCTCGTCGTTGTGCCAGCGCGCGAAGACCGTCAGCGTCGCCCACGCGTAGGAGACCTTGCCGCCCAGCGCCTTCGAAGTCTCGTTGGCGCGCTTGGCGATTGCGCCGCTCATGCCGGCGCTCGCGATGTTGGCGAAGTACGACCGGGCCTCGCCGCCTGCCCAGGCGCGGTAGCTCGCCCGCCCGAGGTCGATCGCCCGCGCGTGCCCGTCGCGCGCGACGGCGACCGCGTCCTCGAGCCGGCGCGAGATGCCGTAGGTGCGGACGAAGTCCCAGCCGGTGCCGCGCGGGATCACGGCGAGGTCGACGCCGCCGCGTCCGGCCAGGCCCTGCACGACCTCGTTGACCGTCCCGTCGCCTCCCACGGCGACGACCAGCGAGGCGCCTTCGTTAGCCGCCCGCGCCGCGAAGTCGCCGAGCTGGCCCGGCCGCTCGGAGAGCAGGGCGTCTCCGCTGAGGCCGAGCGCCGCGGCGCGGTGCGCAAGCTCGGGCCAGCGACGTCCGACCGACCCGCCCTCGGCGGCCGGATTGACGAGGAAGACCGTCTCGCTAATGGCCAGCGGTGACTGTCGCGAGGGCGACGCGCGTCATGCGGTCGACCGCGGCGCGAAGGTCGACGTCGGAGATCCGCGTGAACTGCTCGCCGATGACGATGTCGCTCACGGTCAGCAGGCAGCCCGCCTGGACGCCGCGTAGGGCCCCGATCGTGAACAGCACCGCCGCCTCCATCTCGACGCCGAGGACGCCGCGCTCCGACCAGCGCTTGTGGCGGCCGGGATCCGGGTCGTAGAACGTGTCGCTCGAGGCGATGGCGCCGACGCGGACGGGCTGGTCGAGCTCCTTCGCCGCGTGGACGGCGCCGTGCACGAGCTCCCAGTCGGCGGTCGGCGTGTGCGGCTCGCCGCCGACGTAGTGCCGCGCCGTGCCGTCGGCCGGGACGGCCGAGACCGCGACGATCAGGTCGCCGAGCTGCAGGTCGTGCTGGAGGCCTCCACAGGTCCCGACCCGGAGGAACCGCTTGACGCCGAGCTGGACGAGCTCCTCCATCACGATCGCCGCGGACGGGCAGCCCATCCCCGTCGCCTGCACGGATACCGGCGAGCCCTCGTAGGTTCCGGAGTAGCCGAGCATGCCGCGCTCCGTGTTTCGATCGACCGAGCGCGTCTTCCTCGAGGACGTGGCGCGGCGCGGCCTGGGGCGCTTCACGGCGGTCGAGAAGGACGGGCGGCTCCAGGCCCTCTGCCACGCGGGCTCGAACGTCGTCCCCTCCGGAACCGGTTGCGACGCGTTCGCGGACGTGGCCGTCGCCGGGAACGCGCGGATGGTGATCGGGGAGGAGGGCGCGGTCACGGACCTCTGGGCGGCGGCGCGGCGGCGGCTGCCGGCTCCGCGCGAGGACCGTCCCGGCCAGCCGGTGTACGTGCTCGAGGAACCGCCCTCGGCGGGGGACACGGGTTTGCGCAAGGCGACGCAGGACGACTTCGAGCTGCTCGTCCCCGCGTGCGCGACTGCCCACCAGGAGGAGATCGGGATCGATCCGCTTGGGCGCGACCCCGAGAGCTTTCGCTGGCGGACGCGGATGCAGATCGAGGACGGCCGGTCGTGGCTCTGGCGGGACAACGGGACGATCCTGTTCAAGGCCGAGGCGTCGGCGTGGACGCCGTCGGCGGTGCAGTTGCAGCAGGTGTGGGTCGACCCGGAGGTGCGGGGGCGGGGGTACGCGCAGCGGGGGATGCGCGATCTCTGCCGGCTCCTGCTGCGCCGGGTGCCGGTGGTCTGCCTGTTCGTGCGCGCCGAGAACGCGCCTGCGATCCGCGTTTACGAAGCGATCGGGATGCTGCGGACGATCTCGTACCGCTCGCTGATCTTCTGAGCCTGGGCTCGACTCGTCGGTCCCCTAATTAAGGCGCGCCCAGCCTCCTCCCCGAGGCGAGCTTATTGAGGAAAGACGCGCGTGTCTGTCACGAGACGGTGACAAAAGCGTGACTCCTGGGTGCTGCAACACTGTCCGGGTGAATTCCGTCAACACGGACCCCCTCCGCGCAAAGGTCGAGGAGCACATCCGGCGTCACGAGCTGATCCCGCCCGGCGGCGAGGTGCTCGCGCTCGTCTCCGGCGGCGCGGACTCGACCTGCCTCCGGCATGTGCTGCGCGCGCTCGGCTACCGAGTCGACGCGCTCCACGTGAACCACCAGCTCCGGGGCGCCGAGTCGGAGGAGGACGCGCGCTTCTGCCGCGAGCAGCTGGGAGCGGAGGTCGTTGAAGCGCCCCCGCCTGCACGCCCCACCGAAGAGGCGCTCCGCGATCTGCGCTACTCCTTCGCCCGGGACCGCCTACGCGCGACCGGCCACACCGCCTCCGACCAGGTCGAGACCGTCCTCTACCGCCTCGCCGCGAGCGGCACGGCGAAGGGCATCAAGCCCAGGCGAGAGGACGGCGTCGTCCGGCCACTCCTGCCGCTGTGGCGCGCGGAGACGGAGGCGTACTGCCGCGCCGAAGGCCTGCCTTTCCGCGAAGACAGCTCGAACCCCGGCACGAAGCGCGGCCTGATCCGCGACGAGATCCTCCCGCTCCTCCGCCTCGCGGAGCAGCGGCCCTCGAGGCTCGACGAGCTGCTCGCTGCGCAGACCGGCTCGAAGCGGCTCGACCTCGGCGACGGGCTCACCGCGGTTCGCGAGTACGACCACGTTTGGCTCGAGCAAACCCCGGTCGCGCTCGACCAGAGCGTCCGCTGGGGCCCGTGGCGGATTGAATCCGAGCTCCCAGGCCTTAAGGTACGGAGCTGGCGGCCCGGCGACCGGCTCGCGGGCCGGCGGAAGAAGATCCAGGACGTGTTCGTCGACGCCAAGATCCCGCGATCCGAGCGCGAGGCGTGGCCCCTCGTCGTACGCGGGCGCGACGTCGTCGCCGTTCCGGGGATCGTCGAGGCGCCCGGGGTCACCGCCACCAAGGAGGCCGAGTGAGCCAGACCGAGCTCGAGCGCGCCGTCGGCGAGATCCTGATCGACGAGGAAACGCTCAGCACGCGCGTCGCCGAGCTCGGCGCCGAGGTCTCGGCCGACTACCAGGGCCGCGACCTGCTGCTGATCGGCGTTCTCAAGGGCGCCGTCTTTTTCATGGCCGACCTGATGCGCCACATCACCGTCCCGTGCGAGGTCGATTTCATGGCGATCTCGAGCTACGGCGACTCGACCGACTCCTCGGGGATCGTCCGGATCCTGAAGGACCTCGACATCAACATCGAGGGCCGCGACGTGCTCGTCGTGGAGGACATCATCGACTCGGGTCTGACGCTCTCGTACCTGATGCGGAATCTCGAGTCCCGCGAGCCCGCCTCGCTCGAGGTCTGCGCCCTGATGACCAAGCCGGATCGCCGCGAGATCGACGTCCCCGTGCGCTACATCGGCTTCGAGATCCCGAACCGCTTCGTGGTCGGCTACGGGCTCGACTTCGGAGAGCGCTATCGCAACCTGCCTTACGTCGCCGTGCTCAGCGAGGATCTCATCCCCGAAGGGCTTTAGGCGTCGCTTGCGACGCCGATCTCAGGACGGGCAGCGGAGGCATCGCTTGCGATGCCGTTGGGAGGCCAGGCCGGCTCTGCCGGCGTGGCCGTCTGAATCCCGCGCGTCCGTCTGAAATGACCGGTCGACACGATGGGACTGCTGCGCAACCGCTTTAGGAACCCGCTTCGGCGGGAAGGCGAGATTCATGCTCGCTGGTACCCTGTGCCGATAGAGGGCCCGTGAATCGATTCTTCCGCTCAGCGCTGTTTCCGCTTTTCGTGATCGTCCTGCTCGTCTACCTGGCGAGCCAGACACTGATCCCGCACGGCAAGAGCGAGAAGAAGGTCAGTTACTCCGAGTTCCTCCAGGACGCGAAGCGCGGCGACGTCACAAACGTCGTCATCAGCCCCGGCAAGCACTCGATCAGCTTCACGATCCCGAGCGCGGACAAGAAGGCAACGGTCCACTACCCGGCCGACCAGTCGATCCCTCAGATCACGCAGATCCTCGAGCAGAAGAACATCGGCTTCGACTCGAAAGGCACGGGCGGCTTCTCGTGGGTCGGCACGCTGATCGGGCTGCTGCCGTTCGTCTTCCTGTTCGCCTTCTGGATCTTCCTGATGAACCAGGTGCAGGGCGGCGGCTCGAAGGTGATGAGCTTCGGCAAGTCGCGCGCGAAGCGGATGGCGCCCGACTCGCCCAAGATCGGCTTCAAGGACGTCGCCGGAGTCGACGAGGCCGTCGAGGAGCTTCAGGAGATCAAAGAGTTCCTCGAGAACCCGAAGAAATTCCAGGCGCTCGGCGCTCGGATCCCGAAGGGCGTGCTGCTCTACGGGCCGCCCGGCACCGGTAAGACGCTGCTCGCCCGCGCGGTCGCGGGCGAGGCCGGCGTGCCGTTCTTCTCGATCTCGGGCTCCGATTTCGTCGAGATGTTCGTAGGCGTCGGCGCCTCGCGTGTGCGCGACCTCTTCGAGCAGGCCAAGCAGGCGGCTCCGTGCATCGTCTTCATGGACGAGATCGACGCCGTCGGCCGCCACCGCGGCGCTGGCCTGGGCGGTGGGCACGACGAGCGCGAGCAGACCCTGAACCAGCTCCTCGTCGAGATGGACGGGTTCGAGCTGAAGGACAACATCATCCTGATCGCCGCGACGAACCGGCCGGACATCCTCGACCCGGCGCTGCTGCGTCCCGGCCGCTTCGACCGGCAGATCGTCGTCGACCGGCCCGACCGCATCGGCCGCCGCAGGATCCTCGAGGTGCACGCGAAGGGCAAGCCGATCGCTCCCGAGATCGACCTCGACACCCTGGCCGCCGGGACCCCCGGGTTCACCGGCGCCGACCTCGCGAACCTCGTCAACGAGGCTGCGCTGCTCGCAGCGCGCCGTGGCAAGAAAGTGATCCAGCAGGAGGAGCTCGAGGAGGGGATCATGCGCGTGATCGCTGGCCCCGAGAAGAAGACGCGCCTGCTCTCCGAGGAGGAGCGCAAGATCACCGCCTACCACGAGCTCGGGCACGCGATCGTCGGCCACTACCTCGAGCACACCGACGACGTCCACAAGATCTCGGTCATCTCGCGCGGCCAGGCGCTCGGTTACACGATCTCGCTCCCACGCGAAGATCGCTACCTGACCACGAAGACTGCGCTGATGGAGCAGCTCGCGATGACCCTCGGTGGCCGCGCCGCCGAGGAGCTCGTCTTCCAGGAGGTCACCACCGGCGCCGCGAACGATCTCGAGAAGGTCACCTCGACCGCGAAGCAGATGATCATGCGCTTCGGGATGAGCGAGAAGCTCGGCCCGCGCGTTCTCGGGCGGAACCACGACATGCCGTTCCTCGGGCGCGAGATGGGCAACGAGCCGGACTATTCCGAAGAGATCGCGCGCGAGATCGACGACGAGATCCGCCGGGTGATCGAGGAGGGACACCAACTCGCGGTCGCCGTGCTCAAGTCCGCGATCCTGATCGAGCGCGAGACGATCGACAAGGACCAGTTCGAGCGGCTGCTCGCCGGAGAGACCGAGGAGCAGGTCTTCCCCGAGGAGCTCCCGGAGGCTCCGGCCGAGCCGCCGGCGGCCGAGCCGAAGCTCCGCCCGCAGCCCAAGCCGCGGCCTCTGCCTTTCCCTGGCGCGACCATGCAGCCTCCGCCCCCTGAGGGCGCGAAGAGCTAGCGCGCGACGGCGAAGCAGCGCGACATCTGGGCCGAGTGGCTCGCGGAGCGCCGGTACGGCGGCGATCCCGAGGTGCGGCGGCGGATGCGCGAGGATCTCGTGCCTGTCCGCGAGAAGGTGCTCGACCGGGCCGGCCTTGCTGAGGGCGGGACGCTGCTCGACGTCGGCTGCGGCGAGGGGATGATCGGATTCGGCGCGCTCGACCGCGGCGCGGCGCACGTCGTCTTCTCGGACGTCTCTGACGACCTGCTCGGCTTCTGCCGGGAAGCGGCGGAGGCGCTTGGCGTCTCAGAGCGCTGTACCTTCGTCAAGGCCGGTGCTGCCGATCTCGCGGTGATTGACGACGCCAGCGTCGACGTCGTCACCACCCGCTCAGTGCTGATCTACGTGCCCGAGAAGGCGCAGGCGTTCGCCGAGTTCTTCCGCGTCCTGCGGCCGGGCGGCCGGTTTTCGTGCTTTGAGCCGATCAACCGATTCGGTATGGAGGAGCGGACGCAAGGCTTCTGGGGCTATCCGGGCGACGGCGTCTCCGAGCTGGCCGAGCGCGTGGAGCAGGTCTACGCCCAGATCCAGCCGCCGAGCGACCCGATGCTCGACTTCGACGAGCGCGACCTGATCAGGCTCGCCGAGGAGACGGGCTTTTTCCCGATCGAACTCGAGCTCGAAGCCGTCGTCCGGGCGAGCAAGCCGGGGCCGTGGGAGGCGTTCCTGAACAGCTCGGGCAATCCGAAGATCCCGACGATCGGCGAAGCAATGGACAAGGCCTTGACACCGGAGGAGCGCGAGCGCTTCGCCGAGCATCTTCGTCCGCTCGTCGAAGAGGGCAGGGGCGTCTGGCGCATGGCGTATGCCTACCTAAGGGCCGAGAAGTCCTCCTAGCCGGCGTCTCATCAGATCCGTTGATGTTCCTTGTGCTACATGAGACGATGTATCCGCCTGTCCTGGACAGGCCTTCGAAAGGGGATGGCCGTGAGACGCACAGTTGCACTGAGGAGCGTCGGGTCGCGGGCAATCCCGATACTCATCGTTTTCGTTCTCGTCGCTCTCCTTTGCGGAGGCGCAGGCGCCGGCCGCGCGTCGCCGCCCCTTGCCACTGATCTCGACACCCTGGGCGGCGACAACAGTGTGGCCCTCGCCATCAACGACTCTGGCCAGGTCGTCGGCGAGGCGGAGAACTCCGATGACTGGTTCCACGCGTTCCTGTGGTCGCGCGGCAAGATGACCGACCTCGGCACGCTGCCCGACATCCCCTCCGGCTACGAGTACGAGTACTCCGCCTACGGAGTGAACAACCGCGGCCAAGTCGTCGGGGTCGGCGTCAGCGTCAGCGACAGTAATCCCGCAGAAGGGGGAGATCGCGCGTTCCTCTGGTCGCAGGGCACGATGACGGACCTGGGCTCGCTCAGCGGTACGGATAACAGCACCGCGACGGGCATCAACGATGCCGGACAGGTCGTCGGCTACAGCTACAGCTACACCACAACGCGAGCTGTGGGCCACGCGTTTCTCTGGTCAAACGGGACGATGACCGACCTGGGAACGCTGGGCGGCACTGTGAGCCAGGCCACAGCGATCAACAAGTCCGGTCAGGTCGTCGGCCGGAGCCAGATCGCCGGCGATCGCGTCTGGCACGCCTTCCTCTGGTCGGCCGGCAAGCTGGCCGATCTCGGGACGCGACGCGGTGGCCGCTGCAGCGAAGCATCCGCCATCAACGATCGCGGCCAGGTCGTCGGCTGGAGCGGCGGCTGCCCAGTGATACGCGGGAAGCGGAGCCCCTATCGCGCGGTCCTCTGGTGGCACGGCAAGATCCGGAATCTCGGCACGCTGGGCAACAGGAGCAGCGATGCGCGCGGCATCAACGAGCGCGGGCAGGTGGTTGGAAACACCTATACGCCCAAACGCGTTCCGGACCACCCTTTCCTCTGGTCGCGCGGCAGGATGAGCGACCTGGGCTCGTTGTACGGAACGTTTTGCTGCATAGACAGCTCCGCCTACGGCGTGAATGACTCTGGCCAGGTCGTCGGCGCCTCCGACATCCTCGAACGACCTATCTGGAGGCACCACGCCATTCTCTGGCGCAAGGGAAATGGGGTGACCCTCTGCTACCGCAAGCAGACCGGGCGGGTGACGAAGCAGATCGCGAAGAGGCTGCGCAAGCTCGGCGCCAAGCCCGGCGCCTGTCGCAAGCAGAAGCATTGAGACTGACAGAACCGAGGTTCCGCTAGGCCCTCCTAGGTCAGCGGAGCGTCGGGCTCGCGCCGTGGCCGATGTTGCCGACGTCGCGGTACAGCGCTTCGACGTTGTTGCCGTCCGGGTCGAGCAGGTAGGCAGCGTAGTAGCCGGCCCCGTAGTCGCGGTAGCCGGGGTCGCCGTTCGACCGGAAGCCCGCCTCGACACCGGCTCGGTGGAAGGCGTCGACCTGGCCTTTCTCGCGCGCGTAGAAGCAGACATGGAGGTTCTGCGTGGCCGGCTTCCGGTCGACGATGTTGAGGTTCGCGAAGCCCGTCCAGTCGTCGATCTCGGCGAGCTTCGGGATCCCGAGCGGCGCGAGAACGGTCTCGTAGAAGCGGACGCTCTCGGCGTAGTCGCTCGCATGCACCTCGACGTGGTCGAAGATCCGCAGCGACCAGTCCCAGCTCTCGACGCTCATGCTTGCGCGACCCCGGCCCGCCAGGAGGCCCACAGGCGCGCGTAGCGCTCGCCCTGCTCGACGAGCTCCTCGTGCGAGGCGACCTCGACGACCCGGCCCGCGTCCATCACGACCACACGGTCGGCCCGCTCTGCAGTCGAGAGCCGGTGGGCGATGATGATCACTGTCCGCCCCTCGACAACAGCCGCCAGCGCGCGTTCGACGGCAGCCTCGGTCGCCGGGTCGAGGCTGGAAGTGGCTTCGTCGAGCACGATCACCGCCGGGTCGGCCAACGCCACCCGCGCGATCCCGACGAGCTGCCGCTCGCCTGCCGAAAGCCGCACCCCGCGCGACTGCACGTCGGTGTGAATCCCGTCCGGGAGCAACTCGAAGCGCTCGCGGGCGCCGATCTGCTCGAGCGCGTGCACCACGGCCTTGTCCGACGCCTCGGGGTCGGCAAGCCTGACGTTGTCCGCGATCGTGCCGCTGAACAGATGGCCCTCCTGCGGCAGCATCACGATCCGCCTCCGCAGCGAGTGCAGGCTGCCGTCGCGGAGGTCGATGCCGCCGAGCCCGTGCCGTCATATCCGAAGGTGACGTCGCTCAGCTCCAGGACGCCGTCTGCGGGCAGCTCGACCGCTTCCGCGCGCTCCGCGACCGCGTTCTCGGTGCGAATCAGGCCGACGACCTTCCCCAGCGCGGCGAGCCCCTGGCGAAACTCGCCGAGCCACTCGCTGAAGCGCGCGATGGGGTCGAACAGCTGCACGAGGTACAGCACGTACGCGGCGATGGTGCCCTGCGAGATCGATCCGTTGCGGTACATCGAGGAGGCCAGGAGCAGCACGGCGACGAGCGCGACCGTCTGCGCGAGCGGGATCATCGTGAAGAGCCGGATGTTCACGAACGACGCACGCCGCCAGGCGCCGATCTGGGCGCGGCTGCGCGGCTTGTACGCCTCGATCGTCCGTAATTCCCTGCGGAAGGCCTGCACGACGCGCACTCCGGAGAGGCCTTCCTGGAGGACCGTGAGAGTCTCGGCGACCCGGTCGCGAATCGCATGGTAGGCCCGGCCGGCGCCGTGGTGGAAGGCCCAGCTCGAGGCGATCAGGACCGGCAGCGCAACCAGCGAAGCAGCGGCGAGGATCGGCGAGAAGTACACGAGGGCGACCACAGTCAGCGCGATCTGGAGCCCGCTGCCGATCACCTCGACGAGGGCCTCGCGCAGGAACTCGTCGAGGGCCTGAACGTCCGAGGTGAGGCGCGAGACGAGTACGCCCGTGCGCTCCTGCTCGAAGAAGCCGAGCGGCAGGCCCTGCAGCTTGTCGAACGCCGTCGTGCGGAGGCGGTTGAGGAAGCGCTCGCTGGCCGTCGCCGCCATCAGCGTCTGCGCGCGCACCACGAACGGCTTGAGGATCGCGAGCCCGAGGATCGTCAGGGCTGCCACGTCGACCGGGTGCAGGCGGTGCTTCTGGATCCCCGCGTCGATTGCGTACCGAACGAGGGCGGGCCCGGCGAGGGTGATCAGGGTCGAGAGAATCACCGCCGCTGCCGCTCCGAAGTAGAGACGCTGGACCGGGCGGACGAGCGGCCGCGTCTCGCGCCAGACCTCGCGCGCTGAGGCGCGCTCCATCATGCGGCCTCCGTCTCGAGCGCCAGCAACGCGCGGTAGCGCGGGGAACGGGCGACCAGCTCTCCGTGCGTGCCCTCCTCGACGATGCGGCCGCCCTCGAGCACGGCGACGCGGTCGGCCAGGGCAATCGTTGCCGGCCGGTGGGCGATGACGAGCGTCGTGCGGCCGCGCATGACCTCCGCGAGGGCGGCGCGGATCTCGTGCTCCTTGGTCGCGTCGACTGCCGAGGTCGCATCGTCGAGAACGAGCACGGCCGGGTCGGCCACGATCGCCCGCGCGATCGCGATGCGCTGCCGCTGGCCGCCCGAGAGCGAGAAGCCGCGCTCGCCAAGGATCGTCTCGTAGCCGTCGGGGAGGTCCTCGATGAAGGCCGTCGCCCCCGCGAGCTCGGCTGCGCGCCGCACGTCCTCGTCGTTCGCGTCCGGCCGGCCGACGCGGATGTTCTCGCGGACGCTCTCGCTGAACAGGAAGGTCTCCTCGAACACGAGCGCCACGGCGCGGCGCACGTCAGCGAGCCGCAAGTCGCGGAGATCGTGGCCGTCGAGCAGGACACGCCCCTCCTCGGGGTCGTAGAGGCGCGCGAGCAGGCCGGCGACGGTGCTCTTCCCGGAACCGGTAGCGCCGACGAGCGCGAGCGACTCGCCCGGCGCGAGGTGGAGGTCGAGACCGTCGAGCACGTGGCGGTCGCCCTCGTGGCCGAAACGGACGCCGTCGAGCCGGATGTCGCCGTTTGCTTCGAGCTCGTGCGGGTGCCGCGGCTCGACGAGCCGCGGCTCGGCCTCGAGCACCTCCGTGATCCGGCCGCTCGCGGCAAGAGCCTTCTGGACGGTCGTCACGCGCTGGCCCAGGACGCGCATCGGCCAGACCAGCATCACGACGTAGGCGTTGAAGGCCACGAACGAGCCGATCGTCAGGCCGTGCCCGACGCGCCGGCCGCCGAGCCAGAGCACGGCCGCGATCCCGAGCAGCGGCAGCATCTCGAGCACCGGAATGAAGACCGCGTCGAGGCGTGCGAGATGGAGCGCGCGGTCCATGATCTCGCTGCTCCGGCCCCGGAAGCGCGACGAGAGCGCGTCGCCGGCGCCGAGCCCCTTGACGACGCGGATCCCGCTGACCGTCTCCTCGACAAGGGTCGACGCCTGCGCCCAGGACTCCTGCAGCTCGCGCGTCCCACGCTCGTACTTACGCGAGTAGAGCCAGGCGCCCACGCTGATCAGCGGGACCGGGATCAGGACGACGAGGGCGAGCTCGGCGTCGAGCGTCAGCATCACGACCGCGACGGCGACGACCGTGAGCGCGTAGCCAATCGTGTGCCCGATCGCGTCCATCATCCGCGCGATGTGCTGGGAGTCCGAGGAGGCGCGGCTGAGGAGCTCTCCGGGGCCGACGCGGTCGTGGTAGGCCGCGTCGAGCCGGAGCGCGTGGGCGAAGAGCGCGTCGCGGACGCGCGCGTCGGAGTGCGAGCGGTTGCGGATCGCGTACAGGTGGCGGAAGGCGCCGGCGCAGACCTCGAGCAGGCCGACGCCGAGCAGCACGAAGAGCCAGATCAGCAGCGTGTGGTGATCGTGCGTCACGATCCCGTGGTCGATCGCGTACTTCACGACCAGCGGTGCGCCGACCGCGCCGGTCTGCCAGAGCAGTCCCGAGACGACCGCACCGCTCACGCCGTGCGCCTGGGAGCGCACGATCGCGCGCACAAAAGGCCATGCCGCGGCGCGGCGTCCCTCGCCTCCGTCCATTGGGGCAAAGTACCCACGTGCCGAGACCGCCGCTAGAGCAGCGCTTTCCGAGGCCGTCCGTGATGGGCGTCGTCAACGTCACGCCAGACTCCTTCTCGGACGGCGGGGTGAACCTCGACCCGGACGACGCCGCTGCGTCGGCGCGGCGGATGCTTGGCGAAGGGGCGGCGATCGTGGACGTCGGCGGCGAGTCGACGCGGCCCGGCGCCGAACCGGTCGGCCCCGACGAGGAGCTTCGCCGCGTCATCCCTGTGCTGGAACGACTCGAGCGCGAGGTTCCCGTCTCGATCGACACTTCGAAGGCCGAGGTCGCGCGCCGCGCGCTGGAGCTCGGCGCCGAGCTCGTCAACGACGTGACCGCCCTGCGCGCCGACTCCGACCTTGCCGGGGTCGTCGCCGACAACGGCGCCTACCTCTGCCTGATGCACATGCTCGGCGAGCCGCGGACGATGCAGCGCGACCCGCGCTACGACGACGTCGTCTCCGAGGTCGCGCGGTTCCTCGAGGAGCGTCTCGCCGTCGCCGTGCAGGGCGGCATCCTGGAGGAACGCATTTGCCTCGACCCCGGGATCGGCTTCGGCAAGACCGTCGAGCACAACTTCGAGCTGATCCGCCGCCTCGACGAGCTGACCGTGCTCGGCCGGCCGATCGTCGTCGGCTTCTCGCGCAAGAGCTCGCTCGGCAAGCTGTTCGGCGACCCCAAGGCCAGGACCGGCACGATTGCGGCAAGCGTCGGTGCCGCAGTCGCCGCCTACGAGCGCGGCGCGACGATCCTCCGCGTCCACGACGTCCGCGAGCACGTCGAGGCGCTGACCGCTGCGGCAGCGGCTCTCGGATGACCGTCCTCGTCGAGCTGGCCGGCCTCGAGGTGCGCGGCCGCCACGGCGCCACCCCCGAGGAGCACGAGCGCGACCAGCCGTTCCTCTTCGACCTCGAGCTCGAATTGCCCGAGCCGCCAGCCGACCGCCTGGAGGAGACCGTCGACTACCGCGAGGTCGTGGAGCTCGTGCGAGAGATCTCCGCGAGCCGGGAGCTCCAGCTGCTCGAGACGCTTGCCGCCACCGTTGCCGACGCGCTCATGCAGCGCTTCCCGCTCGAACGTGCCCGCGTGCGTGTCCGCAAGCCGGAGGTCCGGCTCGAAGTGCCGGTCGAGTGGACGGCCGCTACCGCCGAGCGCTCACGACGCTGAGCGTGTAGCCGGCGTCGCGAACGGTCTTCCCGAGAAACGCGTCGACGTACACGTACTGCCCGGCCCCGCCGCCGTGCACGATTACCCGCTCGGTGCGAGCCCCGCGATGCGCGGACATCCCGAGCAGGTCGCGCTTCGCAGCCGCCCCGTGCTCGAAGACCGTTCGCGTCCGCGATCCCCACACCTCGAGGTTCACGTTCGCGGACGGCCGCAGCGTCACGATCAGCCGGCCGTGAGCAGGCACGTAGGCCCGGTAGACGTCCTCGGGATCGTCGCCCTGCTCCAGGTGCGCTGCGAGCGCCCCGCGTACCCGCGGATGGCCGCCCTTGAAGATCCCGTTCGGCTTGACGAGGTAGACATCCTCGTTCGGCTCCTGCGGATCCGCCGCGGGAGCTTTGTGCGCGAGCGCCGCGTTGACGTCGAGGATCCCGTACCCGGTGTTGCGGTTCCAGCCGCGGCCGCTGACCTGATGGGCGGAGCGGCGCATCACCTCGAAGAGCTGGGTGTTCGTCAGCGTCGGCCGCAGCGTCCACACCGCCGCGCTGGCTCCCGAGACGAGCGGTGCCGAAAAGCTCGTCCCGTCCAGAAGCTCGTAGCCGGACGCGTTCAGCGTCGTCGGCACGGCGACGATCATGTCCTGGCCCGGCGCGGCGAGGTCCATGTCCGGCGAGGAGCTCGAGAAGTAGGTCGCGCGGTTGCTCTCGTCGGTCGCGCCGATCGTGAGCACATGGGCGAAGGAGGCCGGGAAGGAGGGCGGGCTGTGTTGCTGGCGGTCGTTCCCCGCCGACGCGACGACCAGCGAGCCCGCGCCGAATGCGGCGAGGATTGCGTGCTCCTCGATCGCGATCCGGTCGAAACCGCCGAGGCTGAGGTTGATCACGCCGCGGCCGTGCCTGACCGCGGAGGAGAGACCGTCGATCTCGCCGCCGACGGTCAGCAGCCCCGCCGGACTCGCGTCCCAGATCTGGAGCTTCCCCTGCGGATAGATCCCTTCGATGCCGGTCGCGTTCTGCGGCGCGCCAACAACGGACGCGGTCGCGGTCCCGTGCTCCTCATCCTCCCCGGTGAACGTCTGGGTGTTGAGGGTCGTCGTGTTCAGCCGCCCGGCGAACTCGGGATGCGACACGTCGACGCCCGAGTCGATCATCGTCACGGGGACTCCGGGCCCCGGCGGCGTCCAGACGTCTGCACCGACCGCGTGGATCCACCATTCCTGCGTGCAGAGTGGATCGGTACAAAAGCTAAGCGAGCTCGCCGCCCGCAGCGGACGCAGCGGCAGGTCGGGCGTGACGGAGCGGACGAGGCCTGCGGCCCTGAGACCGGGAAGCATTCGAGCCCGACCAGCGCATGCCGGTAGTTGAGGAGCCGCTGCGGCGTACTGGCATCGGGCACCACCGGCCGGCCGGCGTGCAACGGCAAGGCCGCGCGCGCAGGTGCCGCGCAGGCGACCAGGACGATCGCGATGACCAGGAGGCGGCGCACCGAGCGCACACGGTAGCGGTGCCGAACGAGAATCGGAGGGGTGACCACGGCCTTCGTCGGCATCGGCTCCAATCTGGGAGAACCTGAGCGTCAGATCGCGGCCGCCCTGGAGCAGCTCGCGGCCGAAGACGGGATCGAGCTCGTGGCCGCCTCGACCCTGCGCGAGACGGAGCCGGTCGGCTACCTCGACCAGCCGAGCTTCCTCAACGGCGCCGCGCAGCTCGAGACCGCGCTGCCGCCGCGCGAGCTCCTCGAGCGTCTGCTCGAGATCGAGAGCCGGCTCGGCCGTGTCCGCGGGGAAGGCCCGCGCTTCGGGCCGCGCACGATCGACCTCGACCTGCTGCTCTACGGCGACGAGACGATCGACGAGCCGGGCCTGACGGTGCCGCATCCGCGCCTGGCGGAACGGCGATTCGCGCTCGAGCCGCTTGCGGAGCTGGCTCCCGGGCTGGAGATTCCCGGTCTCGGGCCGGTCCAGGCCTTGTTGGCAGAGCTAGAATGACCGTCTCATGTCCCACCTCGACGAGCTGGACGAGTTCGAGGCCGAGCTCGAGCTCGCACTGAAGCGCGAATACTCGGCGGTCTTCAGCCTCTTCCGCTACTGCGTGCTGACGCAGGACGCGACCTACCTCTGCAACAGGCTCGACCTGCAGTACGTGCCGCAGCAGAGCTACCCGTTCTTCCAGCTGAAGATGGAGGACGTCTGGGTCTGGGACAAGAACCGCCCGACCCGGATCATCCCGCGAGCCGAGGTCTACACCTCGAGCGACGTCACCGTCGAGGAGCTGCGCGGCGACGGCGACGAGCCGACGCTAACGCCCGAGGCACTCGCCGAGCGGATCGGCGAGTCCCTCGCCTCCGACGACGAGCTCTAACCAGTCAGTCCCCTCGTGTCTAAGCAACGATGCCACGAAAGCTGTGGCTTTCGGCAGGGTTGCTGGCGACCGGCGCGGTACTCTTGGCCACCGCCCGGTTCGCCGGCGCCACGCCGCCGTCAGCCGGCATCTTCCGAGTGGGCATGACCGGCGCGTCGGTCCAGATCGACCCGCAGCTGAGCTACATCACGACGGGCTGGTGGCTCGAGTACGCGACCGCGGCGAAGCTCTACAACTGGTCCGACCGCGGGACGAAGCTCGTCCCGGAGGTCGCGTCGCGGGTTGTGATCTCCAACCGGGGCCGTACGTACACGTTCGTCCTCCGCAAGGGGTTCCGGTTCAGCGACGGTTCCCCGGTAACGGCGAAGAGCTTCAAGTACGCGTTCGAGCGGGCGGCAGACCGCGACCTCGCGTCGCCCGCACAGGCGCTCGTCACGAACGTGCGCCGTGTCGCGGCGAAGCGAAACCGGCTCGGCATCAGCCTGTCGAAGGCGGACCCGGCCTTCGTGTCGAAGCTGACGATGCCGTTCTTCCAGGCGACGTCGTCCAAGCTCCCGCTGACCCGCGAGGTCACCGGCGGCTATCCATCGGCCGGCCCGTACTTCTTCACGACCAACGACGTGAACACGCTCACCTCGATTCGCCGGAACCCCTACTGGCGCGGGAATCGTCCGAGGCATCTCACTGGGGTCGACGTCCAGTGGAACCTGGACGAGGAGACAGCATTTCACCAGGTCGAGGCGAACCAGCTCGACGAGGCATACGTGCCCACGGCCGAGGCGCAGGGAGTCGCCCAGCGCTACGGCGTGAACAAGACGCGCTTCTGGGCGATGCCGCAGAACTGCCTCGGCCTCCTCGCGTTCAACAGGATGAATCCGTTGTTCGGGCACAGCCTCGCCCTGCGCAAGGCGGTCAACTGGGCCGTCGACCGGGCTTCCTACGCGGGCTTGGCGGGGCCCTATGCGGGAACGCCTTGGACGCATCTGCTCCCGCCGCTCTTCCCGGGCTCGGTCACGAAGATGCGACTGCAGCCCTACTCCGCCCACGCGAACCTCGCGAAAGCGAGAAAGCTCGCCGGCGCCTACGTCGCCAATCGCAGGATCACGGTCGGCTACCGCTCTTCAGGGAGCATCAACCAGGCGCAGGGGCAACTCGTTCACGACACACTGGTCCAGCTCGGCTTCAAGCCGGAGAACATCACGATGAAGGGCTATTCCGGCGGCGACCTCTACACGGCCATGGGAGTGCGTGGGAGCGATCTCGACATGGGGGTCTCGATGGGCTACTGCGGCGAATTCCCCGACTCCTATGCTCTGCTCAAGAGCTTGGCCGGCGATAACCCGAAGTACTCGAGAAGGCTCGAAGCGGCGCGCAAGCGGCCAAAGGTTCTCGGCAGGCTCGATCTCGAGATCACGCGAAACCTCGCACCCGCAGCGGTGATGCGCACCTACAACAAACGCTACTTCTTCTCTGACCGGGTCGCTTCGCGCAGCTTGACGTACAGCCGGGTCAACCAGGACTGGAGCATCCCGGCGCTGGCGCTCAAGTAGGCTCGGCCGCATGGCGCTCCTGGCGATCGACGTCGGGAACACGCAAACGGGTTTCGGGCTCTTCGAGGGGGCCGAGCTGCGGGAGCACTGGCGTGTGGCCACCGAGCGGAGTCGCAGCGGCGACGAGCTCGGGGCCCTGTTCGGCAACTTCCTCGACCTCTCGGCGGTCGAAGGAGTGGCTGTCGCCTCGACGGTGCCGCAGCTCCACCGCGCGTACGAGGACTTCGCGAAGGAGTACGCGAGGGCGGAGCTGCTCGAGGTCGGCCCGGGGGTGAAGACCGGCGTGCCGGTGCGTTACGACGACCCGCGAGAGGTCGGCCCGGATCGGATCGCGAACGCTGTCGGCGCGGTGGAGCGGTACGGGGCACCGTGCATCGTCGTCGACTTCGGAACGTCCACGAACTTCGACGTGGTCTCGCCGGCGGGCGAGTACGTCGGCGGTGTCCTCGCGCCGGGAATTGAGGTCTCGATGGAGGCCTTGGCGGCGCGGGCGGCACGGCTGTTCCGGATCGACTTCGCCGCGCCGGAGACGGTGATCGCGAAGAACACGGCCCAGAGCCTGCAGTCGGGGCTCGTCTACGGCTTCGCGGGACAGGTGGACGGGATCGTCGACCGGATCCGCGGTGAGCTTGGCGTCGAGGCGCGGACCGTCGCGACCGGCGGCCTTGCGGACCTAATCGTCCCGCACGCGCGCACGCTGGAGCAGATCGACCCGTTTCTGACCCTCGAAGGCATCCGCCTGATCTGGGAACGCAACCGGGGCTAGCCGCCGCCGTAGATCGAGATCGGGAGATCGAGGACGACGTCGTCCTCGCCTTCGGGCGCCTCGGTCTCCAGGCGCTCGAGGAGATCCGCGGCTTCGGGCGCTGCGGCAAGCAGGCGCGTCTCGACCTCTTCGAGCGTCTCGAGCTGCACGAGCTCCTGCTTGAACGGTCTCGGGAAGCGCCCGCGGCCCAGATACCAGCCGTAGAACTTCTTCAGGAACCCCGTCGCGCGCTTGTCGCCGAGCTCGCGCACCGTCGCTCGCATGAACAGGATCAGCTCCGCGACGACCTCCTCGCGCGCCGGGGGGCCGGCCTCGCCCTCGATGATCTCCCGCAGCGCCCAAGGGTTGCCCTGCGCCGCGCGCCCGACCATCACCGCGGCCGCTCCGGTCGTCGCCAGGATCGCCTGCGCCCGCGCGCGCGAGGTCACGTCCCCAGACGCGACCACGGGCACATCCACGCGCGAGACCAGCTCCGCGGTCAGCGAGTGGTCTGCCTCACCGGTGTACATCTGCCTTGCCGAGCGCGGGTGCAGCGTCAAGGACTCCGCGCCCGCCTCGACGAGCCGCGGTCCCAGCTCGAGGCACGAGCGCGAGCCGTTCTCGAGCCCGCGCCGCATCTTCACGGTCACCGGCACCGAGACAGCCTCCGCCACAGCCGCGACGATCCCGCAGGCCCGCTCCGGATCCTCGAGCAGCGTGGCCCCGGCCCCGGTCTTCGTCACCTTTTTGACCGGACAGCCGAAGTTGACGTCGACGAGGTCTGTCCCCGCGTCCTCGACCATCCGCGCCGCCTCGGCCATTACCTCGGGCTCGGAGCCGAAGATCTGGACCGCGAGCGGCCGCTCGTCCGAGGAAATCCGCAAATAGCCGAGAGTTCGCTCGTTCCCGTGCTGCAGGCCCGCGCAGCTGACCATCTCCGAGCAGACGAGCCCCGCGCCGAAGCGCCTCCCCTGCCGCCGGAAGGCCTGGACGCTCACCCCGGCCATCGGCGCGAGGACGAGGCGCGTCGGGATCTCAACATCCCGAATCCACCAGGAGCTACGAAGATCTACCTGCACAGAGCGGGAAATCGTAGCCGAACAGGGGTTGACGTCCGTCCACCCTCGCAGGTAACATCCCCGCCCGCGATGGCGCCCCTGCGCCGCGCGTTTTTTCTTTCAGGAGGCACGGTGAAGGACGTCATTCTCACTCAGGAAGGCTACGAGAAGCTCAAGCAGGAGATCGAGCATCTCTCGACCACGAAGCGCCGCGAGGTCGCGGATCGGATCCGCGTCGCGCGCGAGTTCGGCGATATCGCCGAGAACGCCGAGTACGACGATGCCAAGAACGAGCAGGCGCTGCTCGAGCACCGCATCGCCACGCTCGAGGAGCGGCTGCGCAACGCGCGCGTGCTCAGCAAGAAGGACGTCGCCAAGGACGTCGTCTCGGTCGGCTCCAAGGTGCGCCTGCGGGACATCGGGGCGAAGCAGACGTTCGAGTACCGCATCGTCGGCTCAGCCGAAGCGAACCCTGCGGAGAACAAGCTCTCGAACGAGTCGCCCGTCGGCAAGGCCATCATCGGCAAGAAGAAGGGCGAGACCGTCGAGGTCACAGCTCCGCGCGGCTCGATGAAGTTCAAGATCCTCGAGATCAAGGCCGCTTAGTCGTACCGCCACTTAGACTCGGCGGCCATGCTGCCGAAGCGGTTTGCGGAGCGGGAGGAGATCGCTGCGGTTCGGGCCGAGGCCGAGAAGGCCGAGCCGGGGGAGACGCTCGACGAGGAACACCGGGTCGCCGGTCGCGTTATGGCTCGGCGGGAGATGGGGAAGCTCACCTTCCTGGACCTCGTCGACCGCTCCGGCCGGATTCAGCTGATCTCCGATCAGAAGGTCGACCTCGACCTTGGCGACATCATCGGCGTCACCGGCAAGCCCGGGCGGTCGCGGCGAGGCGAGCCGTCGCTGAGTGTCACCACGCTCGAGCTGCTCGCAAAGATCCGCCGCCCGCTGCCGGACCCGTTCCACGGCGTCACCGACATCGAGACGCGCTACCGCCAGCGCTACCTCGACCTGCTGATGAGCGAGGACTCGCGCGGGCTGACCCAGACGCGCACGCGCATCGTCCAGGAGATCCGCGCGTACCTCGACGGCGAGGGGTTCATCGAGGTCGAGACGCCGATCCTGCAGCCGCGCTACGGCGGCGGCTTCGCGGAGCCGTTCGTCACACACTCGAACGAGCTCGACCAGGACCTTTACCTCCGCATCGCCGATGAGCTCTACCTCAAGCGCCTGATCGTCGGCGGGCTCGAGAAGGTCTACGAGCTCGCCAAGGACTTCCGCAACGAGAGCATCTCGTACAAGCACTCGCCCGAGTTCACTCAGATCGAGTGGTACGAGGCGTACGCGGATTACCAGGACACGATGGCGCGCACCGAGGCGCTCGTCGAGCGCGCCGCCCAGGGCTCGATCGGCACGGCCAAGGTCACCTTCCGCGGTCACGAGGTCGATCTCGCCCCGCCCTGGCAGCGGGTCAAATTCGTCGAGGCGCTCCAGGAGAAGGGCGTCTGGTCGCGGGAAGAGGCCGAACTGCGGGCCAAGCTGCAGGAAGCGGGCGTCGAGACCGAACGCGACCGGTCATGGTCGGAGCTCGCGGATCACGCGTACTCGCACTTCGTCGAGCCCGAGCTGATCCAGCCGACGATCGTCTACGACTGGCCGATCGAGCTCTCGCCGTTCGCGCGGACGACCGACGACGACGAGACGATCGTCGAGCGGTTCGAATGCGTCGTCGCCGGGATGGAGTTCGCGAACGCGTTCAGCGAGCTCAACGACGCGGAGGAGCAGGCGCAGCGTTTCGCGATGCAGGAGGCCGAGCGCGAGGCGGGTGCGGAGGAATCCGAGCCGGGCGACCCTGACTTCGTCGAGGCGCTCTCGTACGGGATGCCGCCTACGGGAGGCTGCGGCATCGGGATCGACCGGCTGACGATGGCCATCACCGGCAGCGACGCGATCCGCGACGTGATCCTCTTCCCGGCTCTGCGCTCTCGCGAGTAATGGAGCCCGAGAGGCGGTACGCGCTCGACGCGCTGCTCGACGCGCTCGGGCTGCCGTTCGACGAGGGCGCGCCAGTCTCGGAGGCCGAGCTCGACGAGGCTTTCGGGTTGCTGACGCTCGCGCACGAGCGGGAAGTGGGTCTGGACCAGCACGGGCGGCCGCTACCGCCGGACGAAACGCCGGGGCCACGTGTTGCCGAGATCGCCGCGGCGCTCGGCGGGCGATTGGGCGTCGGGCGGCGCGGCTATCCGGGCGGCGAGCGCTTTCTCGTCGCGCTGACCCACGACGTCGACCTGCTCGGTGTGGGCGGCTATCCCGCGGCGCTGCGCAGGCTCGCGGGCGGTGTCGCCCGCCGCGACGGAACGCGGCTGCGCGAGGGAACGGCGTTCCTGCTCGACGCCTTCGCCCGCCGAGACGCCGCTTTCCGTCTCGACCGGATGGGGCCTCCTTCGACCTGCTTCTTCCTCGCCCGCCAGGACGACCCGCACGACGGCTACCCGAAGCGCTACCAGCCGGCGCTCGCGCGGTCCATCCAGCGCGCAGCCGAAGACGGCCGCGAGATCGCCCTCCACGCCTCGTACAAGGCGCGTGAGCGCCCGGGCGGGATCGCGGAAGAGGCCGCCCTGCTCGAGTCGCCACAGGGCTTGCGGCACCACTACCTGCGGAGCGCGCCGGAAAGGCTCGCGGCGGAGATGCGCGCGGCCGGGTTGCGCTACGACTCGAGCATCGGCTGGCCGGCTCGCCCAGGTCTGCGCGCGGGCACGCCGTATCCGTACCGGCTCTGGGATCCAGAGCGGCGCGAACCGGGTGCGTGGGAGCTCCCGCTTGTCCTCATGGACGCGACGCTCGCCGAGGAGCGCTACCTCGGCCTCGATCCGCAGG
>WNGE01001991.1_pt1 | contig 25444 bp, 29 predicted proteins | sample 5400651 | NCBI WGS metagenome assembly WNGE01 (sample SAMN13153370, study PRJNA577476) | soil metagenome | isolation source: 60 cm soil or saprolite under grassland replicate 2 | place: USA:California | collected 2016-06-15 | reverse complement strand
TCCGACCTTCAGGCGTGCCTCCCCGCGCGACCGACGGATGAGCCTTCTCGTACTGGCCGGCCTCCCAACGGGCGCCCTCCTCATGGCCACCGGTGGGGACGACCTCCCGGTGCTCGCTCTCATGCTCCTGGCCCTCGTCCTGGCCGACGAAGGTAGACCGGGGGCGGCGGGTGCGGTCGCAGGTTTTGCGGCGGTCACGAAGCAGACGGCGTGGATCCTCCTCCCCATCCTCGCGCTGGCTGCTCGGAACAGAGAAGGACGGCCTGCCCGTGGGCGCTTCTCCATCATCGCCACTGCAGTCGTCGCGGCGGGAGTCGTCCCCTTCCTGGCCTGGGGCCCCGCGGACTTCGTGGAAGACGTGATCCGATTTCCCCTGGGCCTGGGGCGACAACGAAGCGCGGCCGGGACACCGACACTGGGGACTGCCCTGATCCGCCTTCTACCCTCCTGGCGCGTGCCCCTCACGCTCGCACTTGTTGGTGTGGTGCTCGCCCTGTTCGTGTTCATCGTGGTGAGGCGCCCTCCTGCCACGGCCTGGGCAGCCGCGAAGGACGCGGGCATCCTGTTCCTCGTAGCCATGCTGGTGGCGCCGGCGGCTCGTGTCGGATACGTGGCCTACCCGATCGATCTCCTGGTGTGGTCCTGGGCGCTCCGCGCCGCCACGGTTTCGGCTCATACGTCCGCCACTCCAACCGGCGTGCGAGAGGCCTGCGGCACCTTCGGGATAGGCGATACTCTCCCCCAATGAGCGACGTCGATGACCGGCTTCGAGCGTTCTGGGACCACGACGGCCAGACGTTCGACCGAACCCCAATCATGCCCTGTCGGATCCGGTCGAAGCCGCGTGCTGGCCGGCCGGGGAGGCCGAACGGTTCTCTCAGGCCGAGGTGGCCAGCCCCAGGATCCTTCCGGCTGGCATATGCAGTGAGGCCTCGGTCGTGTCCAGCGCCACGCAGATCGTTCCGATGCACTCGCCCCGCCCGTCGTGGAGCGGGCCGACCCGGGCCTGGAAGATCCGATCCCCCCACACCATCTCAAAGGTGACGGTCTCGCCCTCCAGCGCCCGCTGGTGCGCAGCGAGAGGTTTGGGGTCGGGCGCATCGTCGTTCACCAACTCGAGGAGCGACACGCCGACGAGCTGATTCGGCCCAATTCCGAGGGCGCCGAGCCCTCCTCCCAGGGAGGAGGTGAAGACCAGGGACGAATCGGTCGTCCAGATGAGCGCAGGGCACTGATCGACGAGGACACGAAATCTGTCCGGGGAGGGCGCCGCAACCTCGATGACCCGGCCCCGACCCGAGACGTCGATGGTGACGCCCGCCAGCTCCCATTGCTTCATGCGATGCCTCCCTTTCGGTACGGACCAACAGTAGGGGCGTGATGTGTCGACGCAAGTCGGCCGGTCAGGCGATTGCACGGGACGACTTCGGGGGAGGTCGAAGGATGGATCAGGAGGGCCTGAAGAATTCACTCATCGGCAGCGTGCAGGGGCAACCTGAACCCCCGAGGAGCTCGAGACCCCAACTCCCCTCGATCGTCCGAAGAAGCGAGTAATGCGAGTATCCCACCGTCGAGCGGAATCCCTTCCGCACCTTCGGCCCGGCCACGATCGTGGCGACCCGCCCGCCGTCCTTCTCCGCGTAGGAGGAGCTCTCGTCCCACGTCAGGAAGAGCACGCCGTTCGGCCCGAGCGTGGGAAGCAGCCGGGGGATGAGACCTTTCAGGAACCGGTCGCCCTGAGCTACGCCGCAGTCGTGCATGTCGTGGCACTGGTCGGGCGTGATCCACACGAATCTCGCAAGCCCGTCGCTGGCCAGATCGGCGTCGAGCCGGTCGAGTGGAACCACCTTGGAGCATCGGGTGGGGTCCCCCACGACGTCGTCGAAGTAGAAGAAGGGGTTGTGCTTCTTGGCATAGCCTCCGGCGGAGGCACCCGTGAAGCACGGCGAAGGCAGGCCCTCCATGTAGGCCTTCCACGAGATGCCCGCCCCCTCCAGGTGATCCACCAGGTTGGGCGCGTCGACGTGGCAATCCGTGCAATCGGACCGAATGTCGAACGTCTTGCCTCCCAGCAGGGCGATGTAGTTCGGGAGCGAGGGATGGGCGACGGCGTAGTAGTCACCGGCCAGCCCGTACCTTCGGGCTAGGCTGTTGATGTATGCCGCCTCGGGATTCCCGATGACATCCCCGAACGCCTTGTTCTCCATGACGATGACGATGACTCGAGCGAACCCACTCGGGGTGAGGGACGTCGTGGGGGTGGAGCCGGCAGATGAGGTGCCTCGGGGAGACGAACCCGCGCACGCTGCGGCGATCAGCGCCACCGCGGGCGCAGCGACCCGAAGGGGCAGGAGGCTAGAACCGGGGCGTCTCGGTGTATTCGCCGAAGACGTCCTTGAGCGCGCCGATGATCTCTCCCTCCGTGCAGTAAACCCTCGCGCAGTCGACCAGCAGCGGCATGAGGTTCTCGTCGGTCTCCGCCGCGGCCTTCAGCTTCTCCAGCGCCGCCAGCGCACTCGCTCCATCCCGCTCGGTCCGGAGCTGACGGACTCGGTCGATCTGTCGTTCCTCGGTCTCCGGCGGGATGACCAGGACGTCGATGGGCTTGTCCTCGGGGTCCACGAACCTGTTGACTCCCACCTTCACCAGCCGACCCTTCTCGTACAGCTCCTGCTCGCGATAGGCGGCGTCGGCGATTTCGGATTGGAAATAGCCGCGCTCGATCCCCGCGAGCATCCCTTCGAGCATCGAACCCTTACCCATCTCCTTGATCTTGGCGAAGTACTCCTCGGCCGCCTCCTCCATACGATCGGTGAGCGCCTCGATGAAGTAGGAGCCCCCCAGGGGATCGATCACGTTGGCCGCGCCGGTCTCGTAGGCGATGATCTGCTGGGTCCTCAGGGCGATCTGGGCGGCCTTCTCCGTTGGGAGGGCAAGGACCTCGTCCAGGGCGTTGGTGTGCAGGGACTGCGTCCCGCCCAGGACGGCAGCCAGGGCCTCGAGTGCCGTCCGCACGATGTTGTTCTCCGGCTGCTGAGCGGTGAGTGAGCAGCCTGCCGTCTGCGTGTGGAATCGAAGCCGCCAGGACTTCGCGTCCTTGGCCCGGTAGTGCTCCTTCAACCATCTGGCCCAAATGCGCCGGGCCGCCCGGAACTTCGCGATCTCCTCGAAGAAGTCGACGTGGGAGTTGAAGAAGAACGAGACCCCCTGGGCGAACGCATCGATGTCCAGGCCCCGATCGCGCCCCAGCTCCACGTACGAGAACCCGTCGGCCAGCGTGAACGCCAGCTCCTGCTGGGCGGTCGAGCCTGCTTCCCGGATGTGATACCCGGAGACGCTGATCGGGTGGAACTTGGGGACCTCGGAGGCGCAGAACTCGATGAGATCGCCGATGAGCCGGAGGTGGGGCCGGGGCGGGAAGATCCACTCCTTCTGGGCGATGTACTCCTTGAGGATGTCGGTCTGCAGGGTGCCGTCGAGCATCTCCCACGGGACGCTTTGCCGCTCGGCCGCCGCGAGGAAGAAGGCGAACACCACGACGGCCGGTCCGCTGATGGTCATCGAGGTTGTGATGTCACCCATCGGGATGCCGTCGAACAGCGTCTCGAAGTCGGCCAGCGAGTCGGTGGCCACTCCACACCGGCCGACCTCGCCCTCGCTCCGAGGGTCGTCCGAGTCGCGCCCCATGAGGGTGGGCATGTCGAACGCCACGGACAGACCGCCCTGGCCCTGCTTCAGAAGGAACTTGTAGCGGGCGTTGGTCTCCCGGGCGGAGCCGAAGCCGGCGAACTGACGCATGGTCCACAGGCGGCCGCGGTACATCGTGTGGTAAACGCCACGGGTGAAGGGATAGTGCCCCGGGTAGCCGAGGGCCCGGTCGTAGTCGAGGTCCTCAACGTCCTCAGGCGTGTACACGGGCTCGAGCGGCTCGCCGGAGAGCGTTTGGAAGTCCGCGTCCCGCTCGCCGGCCTGGCGGTAGTGGTCCTGCCAGCGTTCGAGCTCTTGTCTGTCCAATGGGCATCTCCCTACTGCGTCGAGCTTTCGAGGGTCGAGCCACCAACCCTGTCAAGCAGTATCTCAGCCGCGCGATACGGATCGATACGCCGCTCGGCGAGGTCTCGGACCAACGGATCGTGGCCGTCGCCTTCGAGCAGCCCGGCGGTCCGCTCTCGCAGCCTGAACGCCACCATGCTCTTGACCTCTTCGACGATACGCCGGCTGCGCTTTCCCTCGAGCTTGCCCGATTCCTCCTGGTACCTCCGGTGCTGGTCGATCGCGTCCCACAGCTCGTCGACACCCTGCCCGGAAACGGCCGAGCTCTTCACGATGGGGGGCAACCACTGCATCTTCGGCCCCATCCGAAGCATGTTCCTCAGGTCCCGGACCGCCTCCTCGGCACCTTCGCGATCGGACTTGTTCACCACGAACACGTCGGCGATCTCAAGGATCCCGGCCTTGGCAACCTGCACGTAGTCGCCCCAGCCGGGCGCGACGACCACGAGCGTTGTGTCCGTGGCGGTGGCCACCTCGACTTCGGCCTGCCCCACGCCGACAGTTTCCACGATGATCAGATCCTTGCCGGAGGCATCGAGGACCCGCAGGGCTTCGGGGGCAGCGAGGGCCATCCCGCCCAGATGGCCTCGCGTGGCCATGGACCGGATGAAGACCTCAGGGTCGGTGGCGTGGGCCTGCATGCGGAGGCGGTCCCCGAGGAGCGCGCCGCCGGAGAACGGCGATGTGGGATCGATGGCCAGGACGGCCACCGACCGGTCCCGGACCCGAGCCGCCCGAACGAGCTGCTCCGCCAGGCTCGACTTCCCCACCCCAGGGGAACCGGTCAGCCCGACCGTGTAGGCTCGCCCGGTCTGCGGATACAGGGCATCGGAGAGCCGCGCCAGCTCCTTGGAGCCGTCCTCCACCAGAGAGATGGCTCTGGCCACGGCTCGCCGATCACCGGCCAGCACCTTCTGCGCGAGCGCCGAGGCGTCCACTGTCGGCAAGGGTACCCTCGCCGACGTCTCAGGAGACCCGCGTAACGCTGAAGATGGGCCACTCTCCGGGGACCCCCTTCAGCTCGTGGGTCCCCCGGTCTTTGAACTCCATACTCGACCCCGCCACGAGGTCCCTTCACCGTGCTGGAGCACCGTGCTGGAGACGAGCACCTCGCCCGGCCCGGCCAGAGAGGCCACCCCCGGCTCCCGGATGGACCGCCACGCCGGCCAGCTTCTCGCCCAGCACCTCGCACTCGCCGCTATGGAGACCCGCCCGCACCTCGATGCCCACCTGCCGCACGGCGTCTTGGTCGCCGATCCAGGGGAGGTGATCGGCGCCGGGAAGCTCCACGAACCTGGCTCCAGGAATGTGTTCGGCGATGTACCGCCCTTCTTCCACCCGTGAGTCCTTGTCTCCGGTTCGGTGCATGATGAGCGTGGGCCTACACTGCCGGCAGCACATTCCGGATGTCGATCTGTGTGTTCATCTTCGCCAGGGCCAGGGCCGCCCCCGGACTCGCGCAGCGGCGGACGTGGGTCTCGAGCCAGCGCCTCATGGCCGGATCGTCTTGCATACTGGGAGCCAGGGTGTCGAGGTCAAGCTCCTGTCCCCACTGGTGCTCGATGAGGTCGTAGAACTGCTGGCGTTCCTCGGGACTGGGAGCCCACGGATAGTCCGGCGACCAGATGCGCTTTGCATAGGTTCCGCACGTGACGAGGGCGATGGTTCGCTCGGGATACGTTGCGGCGAACAGGATGCACATGGGCCCGCCCTCCGACACCCCGAACAAAGCCGCGCGTTCAGAAACCGGGCCAGGTTTGGCTCTTCCCATGCCAGCTCGGATGTTCAAGATCCAGCCGAACACGAACACGAGGTCCAGATTTCCCTCGCCCACCACCTGGTAGGCGATGTTGACGTCGCCGCTTCTCGCGTAACGAGTCTCGGGCATCGGAGCAGTGACCGACCAGTCCTTCGCTAATGGCTGGCGGATCGCTCGGTCGAGCGGATCCGGTCGGCCATCGCCGCCAAAAGGCGCCTGGCCACAACGGGCTCCCTTTCCACCACCGCGCCCATCGCCCGCGAGTCCAACACCATCACCCGCATATCGGACCGGGCGGTCACGGTGGCCGTGCGCGGGGCCGGAGACAGGAAGGCCATCTCTCCAAAGAAGTCGCCGGGAACCAGCTCCCGGAGCTTGCGTCCGTCCTTGGTGACCTGAGCGGTCCCTCGCAGGATCACGTACATCTCCCGCCCCCACTCTCCCTGCCTCACCAGGACCTTCCCCGAGGCTACGTCCACCTCGGTGGCAGCCTGGACGATCGCCCGGATCCCCTTCCTCGACACCGAGCCGAACAGGGGGACGGCCTGGAAGTGCTGGATGACCTGTTTCGGAATCCCCCGGGCCATGTCCCTCCCCTCCTCCAGGATCGCGTGGCGCCTAGATCACCGTGAGCAACTTGTTGAGCCGCGCCAGCTTGCCGGGATGCAGGAACAAACCCTTCACCTTCAGCTGGCCTTTCAGCAGCTTCCGGTTGACCTCGCGGCCCTCCTTCGTCGAGATGTCCGGTAGCCCCAACCTGAGCGGCACCGAGGATAGCCCGACAAGGGTCTCGGCGTCGGTCTCCACGACGACCTCGGGTTTGCCGACGATCCCGTTGCGCACCGTGATCTTGCCCGGGGCGAGCCGTATGGAGACCTCGACGCCGACATCCGGAGCCTTCAGGCCGTACGTGGCTACGCTCGAGAGGAAGCGCTCGCGATCGGGGTGTGCCGTCAGGTTGCCTTCCAAGAGACCACCCAGCATCGAGACCAGCCCATTCGGCTCGGGATCCGGATATTCGACGGTGGCGGTCATGGTTTGAGCACCACCTTCGTCGCTTGTCGCGAGTCGAACAGTTCGTATCCGCGAACAGCATCCTCCAGCGGCAGGACGTGAGAGATGATCGGCAGGGGGTCGATGGCTCCGGTCCCGACCGCCTCCATCGTCCGCTCCCACCACGCGTGCACAGGACAGATTCCAGCGAATACGAGGCGAACAGCTCGCGCCCAATAAATGCCCAACGGCACCTGGACCTGCTCGCTCACGAACACACCCACCACCGAGATGGTCCCGCCCCTACGGACGACATCGAAGGCGGTGTCGTACGCGGACGGATGCCCGACCGCTTCGATGACCACGTCGGCCCCTCGGCCCTCGGTCAGCTGGGAGACGGCCATGTGCGGGTTCCTCTCATCGACGTTGATCGGAATGGCCCCGAACTTCTCGGCCAGGGCCAGGCGGTCCTCGAGCCTGTCGAGAGCGAGAACCCGACCTGCGCCGTGAACCTGTGCCGCCTGAACGCAGAAGAAGCCGACCGGCCCCGCCCCGACGACAGCGACCGTGTCCTCGGGTCCGATGCCGGCGATGGCCGTACCGTAGTAACCCGTCGTCAGGATGTCGCCCACGAAAAGGGCCCGCTCGTCATCCATCCCATCGGGCACCGAAAGCAGGTTGACGTCGGCGATGGGCACTCGCACCTTCTCTGCCTGCGCTCCGACAAGGTCTCCTCCGAAGGATCCTCCGCCGAGCATCCGGAAGTCGTCGCACTGCGCCGTCTGTCCGTGACGGCAAAACCAGCAGTCGCCACACGCGATGTCGAAGGCGATCACTACCCGATCCCCGGGTCGGAATCGCCTGACCTCCGGCCCGACTTCCTCGATCACGCCCACGCCCTCATGTCCGATCGTGTCTCCAGGCACGAGCGGAGCCTTCCCGTGGAGGAAGTGCAGATCCGAGCCGCAGATGCCGGCTGCCGAGATCCGCACGACAGCGTCACCTGGGTCCTCGATCGCCGACTCGGGCACGTCTTCAACGGCGATCCTGTCGACGTCCTTGAAGACAACAGCCCTCACCGGTGACTTCCTCCTCGGTAGCCGCGCTCAGCCCTTCTCATCCGCGAACTCGGTGGGGACGCTGGCAGCCAAGTTGACCAGCTCGTTGGCGGCCTTGACGTATCGCACGATCGTGGGGAGGTCACCCTTCAGCTTGAGCTTCCCCTGCATCATCCCCTTCACGGGGTCGAGCTCCTTCTTGATCACTTCCTTCCACCTGGTGTAAGGCGCCCTGATGATGAACTTGGCCCTCTCGCCTTCGTCGGGCGCGATCCCATACCTGGAGTCCCGGCACTCCCCGTGCCACAGGTCCAGCCAGGCCCAGATTTCGTCGCTCACGCCCTTGTCGGGTTCCGGCTCGAAGACGTAGCAGACGTCACCCTCCCATGTCGCCGCCGCCTCTTTGTATTCAGGGCTCTGGTTGATCCGTTCGACGTAGATGTCCAGCCATTCCTTGCTCGGGAACAGAGGCATCTGGATCCTCCTTTCGGGACACGCCGGAAGGCGGCCCCGCCTCCGTCGTCGCGTCGATGTCAGGCAGTAAATCATGCGCTCGCTGCTCCGATCCACCCTAGCGAAGATGCTCCCCACGGATTCGGGCGACAGGCGCCGACTAGGGCAGGTGCGTCACGATCCGCTCGGCGGTTCGGGTCGCGAGGGCCTGCACGGTGAGCGTCGGGTTGGGGCCGCCGATCCCATTGGGGAGGATCGAGCTATCGCCGATGTACAGGCCGTCGACCATGTGGGCCTCGCCGGTGGGCCCGACCACACTTCGCCCGGGATCGCCCCCCATCCGCATCGTTCCCATGAGATGCGTCAGGAGGGCGCGGGGGAAGTTGGCTCGGTGGATCCGGCGAGCGCCAGCCGCCCGCAGGATCTCCGCGGCCTTACGCGCCAGCCAGTCCTGGCGATCCTTGGAGCGGGGAGTGGGTCGGTAGGTGACTCTCGGGACGGGGCCGTGCTCGTCCGGCGGCCAGTCATCAGCGAGCGTGACGCGGTTGTCCGGGTGATCTTCGTCATCGGTGCACACCAGGATCGAGAGCGAGCGGTGATAGTGCTCGATCCACTCGACGGCCTGAGGACCCCACCACCTCCCGGCGAAATCCCACGGCTCGTCGCCAGTGTCCTCGTCCCAGAACCCGCCACCTCCGCCCGCCAGGACGACGGAGAACGACTGAGGCCCGTAGCCCTGGGTGAAGAGCGTCCCGAAGCCCGGGAAGTCGGCTCGCGCCATGCTCACCTGGCCCACGTCCGGATTGACTTCGCGGTCGAAGAACCCGGTCACCACGTCCTGGGTGTGTGTCGTGAGGTATCGGCCGACCACGTCGGCCCCGTTCGGCAGGTCCGAGTTCAGATACAGGCGGGGAGACTCGATGGAGCCCCCGGCGAGCACGACGATCGAGGCCTCCTGTTCGGCGCTTTCCCCCGTCACGGTGTCACGCCACCGGACTCCGCGGATGCGGGCCCTCTTCTCCTCGAAGGGCTCGTGGATCAGGAAGGTGGCGAACGCGTTCGGCACGATCTCGCAGTTCCCCGTCGCCACAGCAGTTGGAACATACGTCACGTTCGTTGCGCGCTTGGCCTTGCGTTCCGGCGGCGCGCCCACGGGATTCGGGCAGCCCACCAGGCAGTGGCCGCACATGGTGCACCCCTCGACATCTGGGTAACGAGGCGGCCGGCCCGAGGTCATCTTCGCCACCGGCAGGATCGCGTTGTGGCATCGACGCCACACCGCCGTGGTGACGTCCCGTGCTTCGCTGTGGGCAAGCCCCAGCTTCTCGCATCCCGTGCCGAACAGAGCGTCCTTGGTGGCCAGCTCGCCTTCCTCGACCTGGCGGACGGGAAGGAACGCCTCCACGCGCTCGTAGTACGGGATGAGCTCCTCGTACGACGTCGGCCAGTCCGCGTGGATCGCGGACGGATACGCGCGGGGCGAGATCCCGTTGTAATGCAGCGTCGTCCCACCCACGCCGGCGGCCTGCAGGATGAGCCCGACGCCGTCGCGCCTTCGCATCCACGGCGAACGCAATCGATCGGCAGGTCCCCAACGCAGCCGACCGTCGACGATCGAGCCCATGTCGTCCTCGAGGCGGGTGAAGTCTACATCGGGATCGAGCCACGGCCCCGCCTCCAGGACCAGTACCTTCAGGCCCCGCTCGGCAAGCTCCTTGGCAATCACAGGCCCGCCGCCCCCGGCCCCGATCACGACGACGTCCGGCCGCTCCATTCAAGACTCCCGATAATCCGGGTGGCCCTCGGACGGTCCATGGAACCCGACGGCTTCCCAGGCACGCGGCGGCCGCAGCGCGCCAGCTTCCCGTTCATAGCCGGACCACTCCGAGTACATCCCGCCGTAGGTGAACACCAGCAGCCCGTCGACGATGTCTCTCATGTCCGGGTTGTCCTCCAGGGACATGGCTCGCAAGACCTCAGTCCGCTCCTCCGCGGTGAGCTCCGTGAACGAGGCTCCCGGGCGCACGTCGACCGCGTAGGCGCCCAACAGCATGGCCGTGAGGTCGACGAAGCCGGGAAGGAAGCGGTCCAGAGCGTCCACCACGTGGACGTGCACGTGAAGTTCGGCCCCTCCGGGCCGGTCGCCCCTGGCCGGAACGATGGCCTCGACGGCTGCGCGGACGGCTTCGATCGAGGCGGGGTCGGGCACGGCCCGATTCAAGCACACGCGACGCGGCTGAGTGAGCACAAACGTCCGCCGGTAGCATGACCCTCAGTGCCGGACAGGGACATCATCGAGAGCAAGCGCCCGGTAACCCGATCGGAGCTTCTCCGGGACCTCCGCGGCCTGGGCGTCCGACAGGGTGTAGCGCTCATGGTTCATGCCAGGATCAGCTCGCTGGGTTGGGTGGTGGGCGGCTCGGAGACCGTCATCCGAGCTCTGCTCGATGCGATCGGTCCCCAAGGAACGCTCATGGTGTACGTGGGTTGGGAGGACGATCCCTGGCATCTCGCCGAGTGGCCGGACCCGTGGCAGCAGGCCTACCGCTCCGAGCTCCCCGCGTTCGATGCCCAGCTGTCCGAGGCCGATCACGCCATGGGCCGGCTCGCCGAGGCCCTGGTGGAGTCGCCGGAGAAGCGCTGGGTCACCTACGGCATCCCCGTCTGGCAGGGCAAGGGCGTCGTATGGAAGGAGGTGCGGGACCACGACATGTCCTCACGTGGGGCCTTCCCGTACGAGCGGCTCGTCTCGCCCGGCCAGGACGCCTTCGAGGTCATCGGCACGCTTCGGACACCCCGAAGGCGCGACTCGCCCGTACCACATCGGCTCAGCGCCGGAGGGCGATCGCCAGGTACCCCAGGATGTTGAAGGCGGCGTGGGCCGCCAAGGAGGCGAGCAGGCTCTGCCGCCGCTCGAACACGAGCGCCAGGCCCACGCCCACGGCGGCGAGCGAGGGAACGATGAGGAGGAATGCGACCCCGCCCAGGTGTACCAGGCCGAAGAAGATTCCGGACAGAATCGCGGCCGGCCAGACCGAGAACCTCCGACGAAGACCCTGGTAGAGGAATCCCCGGAAGAACAGCTCCTCGCCAAGAGGGGCAGCCACGATGACGATCGGCGCGAGGAAGGCCAGCCCGACCCCACGGACGCAAGCCACGACCTGCTGCGGCTCCTTCGGGCTGTGGCCCAGGACATTCGTGGCAATCGCCTGGACAATCGCGAGTACGACCGCAGCCACGACCACCAGCAGCAGCCCCACGGCCAAGCCCGTTCCCAGGTCGCCCAGCGGTCGCCGGGGAATCCCGAGGGCGCGAACCGGAGTCTTGCGGACGACCGCCACCCACCACAAGACCGTGGCTCCGAGCGCAACCTCGCCCGCCAGGACGGCCAGATCGTACTGAGCGCTGCAGGACCCCATGAGTGAGATCGGCGCGGTTAGCAGCGCCGCCATGACCAGCGCGATGATGAACAGCGGCAGGGCCTCGACGGGCCGCCAGGTGGCTCCTGGAAGTGACTCGGCGGGCCCGTCGAGTGGAACGTCGGGCCGCGGGGGGACCGGTCGAGCCATCCTCAGGCTGGTGTGCTGGATCGATGGGTCGCTATCGGCACGTCGTCGTGGAGCATCGCAGATTCCATCGGAGATCGAGCCAGATTCCTCACGGACCTTGCGAGGAAACCGCTCCTCCCGGCTGTATCATCCGGCTCCCTGTCATGCGGCTCGTTACCTACGACCGAGGGGGCGCGCGGCGCCTCGGTGCGTGGGTGGGCGGACTTGTGGTCGACCTGCCGGACGCGGTGGGCCACCCTGCCTTCCCCACCACCATGGAAGCCCTGATCGCCCTGCACGGCGGCACCACGCTCGACGCCGCCCGCGAGGCGCTGTCCCATCCGGCGAACGTCAGGGACTTTCGCCTGCCGGGCGTCCGCCTCCTTCCTCCCGTCGTCCCCATCTCCCTGCTCGAGAGCCGGTGGATCTTGGGGCCGGATGATCGCCTGCCCTGGCCGCCTGGAGTGGACGAGGTCGATTACCAGGTGGAGGTGGCCTGTATCGTCGGACAGTTCTGTCGCGACGTCGCCTTGGACCAGGCTTCCGAACTCATCTTCGGGTACACGCTGATGAACGACTGGGCTGCCCGGACCGGGCAGGTCGGCACGCGCGGACGCGGTCGCCGCACTCGAGTCGACCGCTTCGCCACGTCGCTCGGACCCTGCGTTGTCACCGCCGACGAGTTCGACCCCGCTCGAGGGCGGCTGGTCGCCAGGGTGGACGGCGAAGTGTGGTCGGAGGGCGATCTCGGGTCGGCCCAGGGGACATTCCCCCAGCTGCTGGTCCAGTTCTCGGCCCAGCAGGACATGTACCCGGGCGACGTCCTCGGCTCCGGCACCTTCCCGGGCGGCTGCGCGATGGACCTCGGCCGAACCCTGCGCCCGGGCGCCACGGTGGAGCTGGAGGCCGAAGGGATCGGGGCGCTTCGCAATCGTGTCGGCTTTCCCGAGGAGACCCTGCAGCCAGCTGCCGCGGAGAGCTGACGCCCACAGCCCGGGCGCCCTCGGTTTCCTATCCGCCCTCGGCAAAGAATCCCGGCACACCCTCCCTGCCATCCGGATCGCAGAAACCCCCTCTGGGCCTCGAGACATGGATCGACCGGGCCGGACCCGGATCGACGCGGGCGGGCTTCACGTTCACGTCGTCTCCCTTGATCCGCACGGCAACTCTGTCCATCCCTCGCGGAGACGGACCCGCCAGATAGCGACCAAACGAGTCGAAAACGTCGCCGTGTTCGTCCTGGAACGTCCCCGCCCGCCGGCAGAACAGGACACGCTCTCCGGCGTGCGGGCTGACGGCGAGGAGAGCCACGGGGGAGTTTCGATTGGCGACCACGAAGATCCCATGGGTCGGAAGGTAAACTACCTCGTGCGCGTCGAGCGTCTCGATGCTGCTGACCCGAACCCAGCCGCGGTCGCGGATGTAGCCGGCCACCAGGGCGGCAACCACGCCCAGCAGGAGAACCGCGATGATGGCGTACCTCCGTCGCCTCGAGGGCGTGCGGACAGGGCCGGTGGCGGGCGAGGCCGCCTCGGAGGCGAGCGGACGATGTCCGTTGCCCTCGATCACTCCTCTGCCATCGTGCGCCTCACCATGCGGCCCGGAGCACCGCCAGCGCCTCTGTCACCGACACAGGCTTCGGACTGTACGGCGCCTCGGGGCTTCGTTCGGCCGTCCAGGTGGCTACCGACTCCAGATCCTGTTCGAACACCCCCACTTCCCGGAGCTTCTTGGGAAGCCCGAGATCCGCGACCAGAGCCTCGATCGCGCCCGCGGCTTCCGCCGATCCCGCCGCGCCGATCGCCTCGGCAAGCCGGGCGAGGCCAGCCTGGGCCACGTCCAGGTTGAACCGCATGACGTGCGGCAGCAGGATGCCGTTGGCCAGGCCGTGGGGGATGCCCGTCCGCGCACCGAGGGCATCGCACAGAGCGTGGTGCAACGACATCTTCGCCACCTCCGAGATCACGCCGGCGATATAGGCGGCGCCGAGCAGCTCCCCTCGTTCCCTCACCCGCTTCGGGCCTTTCGAGACCACAGGGAGCAGCCTGAAGATGGATCGAGCCGCTGAGGTTGCCAGCAAGTCGCTCCACTCCGCCCCAGACGGCGAGTACAGACCTTCGACGCAGTGGGCCAGGGCCGTCATGCCTGTGCTGCCGGTCGGCTTCCAAGGAAGGCTGAGCGTGAGCGAGGGGTCGGCCACGACCAGGTCGGGCCGCACCCGGGGGCCGACCACGCGGCGTTTCTCCTGCCGTTCACTGACGAAGAAACTACCGGTTGCCTCGGCCCCCGAGTACGTGGTCGGCACCGCTACGTGGACGAGCTCCTGAGATCCTGCCGGGGGCCCCTTTGTGGACCGAGCGGTTGGGGTTATCCGGTTCCTGAGCGCCTCTTCTCCATGCTCGGCGACGAACCCGACCGCTTTCCCCAGGTCGATGGTCGAGCCGCCCCCGAACGAGACGAGCGCATCGGCATGGTGTTCGCAAACGGCGCGCCAAGCCGCGTCGACCACCGGCCTCGGGAGGTGTTCCTCGGCCCCCTGGAAGACGCTCGGCGTCATGCCAAGCCCTCCGGCCACGTGCCTGAACTCTTCGCTCCGGCGACGGCGCCATGAACACAGGACCAACGGCCGCTTACGGCCCAGGCGCTCCAACTCGGCGCCGAGGTCGTGGACCCGATCGACCCCGAAGACCACGGACTGTTCCCACCCCCCCAGCTCGAACCCGGGAATGGTCACGTGGGCTGGCCAATCAGTCGATGAGGCCCATCCCCTTGGCCCAGGAGGTCGCGTATCCGTCCACCTCCACCGCAGCGAGCGCCTCGTCCCGCTCGAAGGGCCTGTCTGACTCGACCATCACGGCGTACTCGTCGGCGAATTCCTTCGTCTTGGACGCCTCGATGGCCGCGGCTTGGGGCCCGTGCTGCAGCCCCTGCGGGTGGTGGGTGATGAAGGCCTCGCCGATCCCCGCCCTGGAGAAGAACTGCCCCTCGTGGTAGAAGAGCACCTCGTCCTTGTCGATATTCGAATGGAAGAACGGGACTCGAAGGGCCGTGGGGTCACCCGTCTCGGTCGGCCGGGGAGCGAATAGCCCGATCTCGAATCCGTCGGACTTCCACACGGCATGCACCGAGGGCGGTAGATGGTACCGAGGACTCACCACAGGCCGGAAGTCCTTCTTGTTCAGGCGGACCGGACAGAGATCTCCTTGCCACCCGACCACGTCCAGCGGATGGAAGGGATACACCAGCGTGGTGTATCCCTCGTCTCGCTTCACCCGCACTTCGAACTCCCCCTTTTCGTCATGGGGCTCGGGATCGGGGGTCTCCAGCACACCGGGATCGAACAGGGCGTGGCGGCCGAGCACACCCTTGTCCGGTAGGCGGTATTCGCCGCGGCTCTCCACGACGTACAGGAACGTCTCGCCTTCGTCCGGGACGATCCGGTGGGCGGTTCCCTTGGGGAGCACCAGGAAGTCCCCTTCCTGATAGCGCAGAGGGCCGTAGTCCGTCTCCAGAAGTCCGTCGCCCTTGTGGACGAAGTAGCAGACGTCCCCGTCGGAGTCCCGCAGGAAGTAGGGCATCGCCTCCACCCGGCGCGAGACATAGATCGAGACGTCCTCGTTGTGCAGGATCCGCAGCCAGTCGCCCGTCGCTTCGGACATGTCCGCGGGTTTGAGCCCGTTCAGGTCGTATGCCCTCGGGCGGAGTGGGCCCTCGATCCTGATCCACGCGGTTGGTGGATGCCTTCGGTACAGATGCGAAGCCCGGCCATCGAAGGCCTCTCTGCCGTGCTCTTCCTCGAACGTCCCCTCGGGCAGCCCTACGTGCGCCTGCTTCGTGACCTTGCCCTTCGAAAGCGGGAACATCTCCGATCCTCCTCCCGCGGCTTGTCTATGTCTTCTTCTTTGCGGCGGTTCGCTCGGACGCCTGCCGTTTGTCGCGCTGCTTCTTCTTCCGCCCGCGCTCGTGCGCCCACCTCACCTTGTGACGATCTCCTCGACCCATCTCTTATCCTCCTCCTCCGCGATCCACCTTCGGTGGCTGGCTCCCGGAGCACCAGGGGGACTGCAGCAGTCTGATCCGCTCGCTTCGCTCGCGGGGCTGCTGCCCCCCTGGACCCCCGCCTAGTCCTCATCAGGTTCGTGGCCGATAGCCAGCTCGGCGCTCCTTTTGCACGCTGCGTCGATGGCGTTCAGGAACGCCGCCCGAACCCCGGCCTGCTCGAGGTGCCGGATAGCCATGATCGTTGTTCCGCCGGGTGACGTCACCATCTCGCGAAGCTCGACCGGGTGCTTGCCGGTGTCCCTGAGCATCTTCGCCGAGCCCACCATCGTCTGGATGATCAGCTCTGTGGCCACATCGCGAGACAGCCCCAGCAGGATGCAGGCCTCGATCATGGCCTCGGCCAGGAGGAAGAAGTAGGCGGGCCCCGAGCCGCTCGTCGCCGTCACCGCGTCCTGGTGCTTCTCCGGAAGCCGGATCACCTTCCCCACGGAACCGAGCAGCTCCTCGGCCACGGCCAGATGCTTGTCCTCAGCGTGCGCACCCGGCGAGATCACCGACATAGCCTCGTCCACCAGGACCGGCACATTCGACATCACCCGAACCACCGGCGTCCCTTTCGGCGCGAAGCGCTCGATGAACGAGGTCCGAATGCCGGCCGCGAACGTGATCACCAGCTTGTCCGGAGTGAGCGCCTCGGTGATCTGCTCGAGCAGGGCTTCCATGTCCTGGGGTTTGACCGTGAGAATCAGCGTGGCCGACCACTTCACGGCCTCGGGGTTGGAGAGCGTTGCCGTGACGCCCAGTCGCTCGCCGAGCTGTCTGGCCCGCTCCTCGCGCCGGGCCGTGATCATGATCTCGTCCTTGTCTCGGCCGCCCGAGCGGATCAAACCTGACACCAGGGCCTCTCCCATCCGGCCTCCCCCCAGGAAGGCCACCTTCCGATCGGTCATGGCTTCCTCCCTTGTCTCCTCCTCGGCGGCCCGTCTTGGACGGGTCCCCGAGGAGCCAAGGGGTCCGCATCTGCCTCGCTTCGCTCGTTGCTGCTACCCCCCTGGACCCCCCTCCTCCTCAGGGCATTGGATAGGAAGAACCACATGTTGGCCGGGCGCTCGGCCAACCGTCTCGTCAGATAGGGATACCACTGGGTCCCGTAGGGGATGTACACGCGGACGGGCTCCCCATCCCGGACGAGGGAGGCCTGCAGATCCCGGCGGATGCCGTACAGCATCTGGAACTCGTATCGCTCTGTCGGGATGTTCCTCGCCCGGATGAAGCGGCGGGCTCCCTCGATGAGGCGCTCGTCGTGTGTGGCCAGGTGCACCACGGAGCCGGATGCCAGCAGCGTCGCGGTGAGGCGGGCGAAGCTCCGCCGGACGTCACTGCGCGACCGCATGGCGACATCCGGCGCCTCGAGGTAGGAGCCCTTGGCCACGCGAACGATGGCCTGGGGACCCGCGATGCGGTGGACGTCGGCGGCCGTTCGGTACAGATACGCCTGCAGGCACACGCCGATGTTCGAGTACCGATCTCGTAGAGTCATGTAGACGTCCAGCGTCCGGTCCACGTACTCGCGGGCCTCCATGTCGATCATGACCTGGGTCGAGGTGCCCACTCCGCCCGCCGCCTCGAGCACCCTCTCCATGTTCTCCACGCATGTGTCCATGGAGATATCCAGCCCGAGTTGGGTGAGCTTCACAGAGATGTCGCAGTCCACCTCGGGGACCTCTCGGATGCCCTTGAGAGCATGGATGTATGCATCGGCCGCGTTCGATGACTGCTCTGGCGACGCCACGTTCTCCCCCAGGTGGTCGAGCATCGATCGGATCCCCTGCTCGTGGAGGGCACGGGCAGCTCGCATACCAGCTTCGAGGTTGTCCCCCGCCACGAACCGAAGCGCAAACTGCCGCCCGAACCGATGCTCGGTGATGAGCCGCCTGACCAACCGCCGCTCGGTGACCCACAGAGTGGGCCCTCTGAGCAGCCCAGTCATCCCGAACCCGTCCAACCGGCCACGGTCCGCAGTATAGGAGCGGCCGCGAGAGCCAGGCTGGGCGTTTGCGCGGCGAAGGGGGAAACTAAAGACCCGAGGGACCGCCGGCTCGTCGTCGGCCGAAGCCGGCGACCACCGTTGGCCCCTCGGGCCTAGTGCCCCGAGCAACCTGCCGCGGCTGTCTCGGTCTCCTTATGATGACGCCCTTTCGTTGGGCTTTGGGGCCTTCCGAGCCTCCCCACCCGCACAGCTAGTTAGCTGTCCCAACCGTACGAGCAGGTGCGCCCAGTTGGCCTTACGGCTTTCCCAGGGGGTCCCATTCGGTACCCTGACTCAGCCGCTCCGGCTGCTCGGAGCAAGGGGTATCTTACGGATAGGCTCCCGGGCGTCAAGGTGACAAAATCCCTGCTCGTGGATCATTTGCGCAGGTCAAAGAGGCGACAATCCTGTCTGACAAAACCGGGAGCCCCCTGATTCACCTTGATTCCCAGATCTCGCGGGCTCGATTGAACTCCTGCCGGTTCACACTCATGACGATGTGGTCGACCCACGTCCCCTCCTTGAACGACCGCTCCCGCAGCTGCCCCTCGTTGACGAAGCCGCACCGGCGGTACATCCCGAGGGCTCGACTGTTGTCGGCCAGCGTCCAGAGCTCGACCTGGTTGAGGTCCCAGCGATCGAAGGCATAGGCGAGGAGCGTCATGGTGGCATCCTGCGCGTGGCCCTGTCCCCAGTACTCCGGCTCCCCGATGAACATGTAGAGGGAACAGATCCGGTCCCGCCGCCGGAACTGGTTGAGCCCGATCCGACCGATGGGACGGTCATCCACCAGGATGGTGAATGGGTGTCCTTCCTTGCGGCTGCGCTCGATGTCTTCCTTCACGTCGGCCAGAGAGTAAGGAGCCTCGTAGTCCATGTACCGCCAGACCTCGGGATGATTCATCCAGCGATGGATGAGGGGGTAGTCGCTCTCTTCGACCGGCCTGAGGTGGACCTTGTGGCCCCGGATCATGACTCCGGCCGATGCAGCACTTCGCGATAGACGCTGCGAATATCGGCCGCGGTAGCATCCCAGGAGAAGATGCCAGCGTGCCGGATCGCCCCTGCTGACAGCCGTGCCGCGAGTTCAGGATCGGCCAACAGTCGAATGATACGGTCCGCGTACTGGGCCGGATCGTGTCCGTCGATGAGGAATCCACTCTCTCCGTCCCGGATGACATATCGAAGGCCGCCCGCCGCCGCTCCGATCACCGGCGCCCCGCAGGACTGAGCCTCCAGGGCGACCAGTCCGAACGACTCCGAGCGCGAGGGGACGAGGACCGCATCGGCTGCAGAGTAGAAGTCGGCCAGACGTCCGTGGGGTTGGGGCGGGAAGAAAACGACGCGATCGGCAATCCCGATAGCCGAAGCCAGCTCCATCAAGCGGGTCACTTCGTCGTGATCGACATCTCGCACCGTGGACCCTCCCACCACCGCCAGGACGACATCCCGCATGAGACCCGGGGCACGTGCCGCGGCCTCGGAGATGGCCCGGATGGCCACATCAGGCCCCTTGAACGGCTGCAGTCTGCCGACGAACAGCACGAGTCTCGTATTCGCCAGATGCAGCCGAGCTTTGGCCTCCTCCTTCTGGCGGGGATAGAACACGCTCCGGTCGACGCCGGGCGGCACGATCCGTATCCGGCCGGGGTCGGCGCCGTACAGCCTGATCAGCAGATTCGCCTCAGCAGGTGTGGGGGCCAGAATGCGATCCGCCCCCACGATCACCCTGCGCTCGCCCGCCAGGCGCACCGGCGGCTCGGGATCGTCGCCATCCGGGAGCGCGGAGTTCTTCACCTTGCCCAGCGTGTGGAACGAGGTGACGTGCGGCACACCCCAGATCTCCTTGGCCCGACCCCCGACCCATCCCGAGAGCCAGTAATGGCTGTGAACCACGTCGTAGGGAGAATGCCGATGGGCTCCTCCGTCGGCCGCGGCAAGCGCGAGCACACTGTCCAGGAATCGCGGAAGGATGCCCGGAAGCTCGTCCTTGGGCACAGGCGCGCAAGGACCCGCTTGCACGTGGATGAGCCTGGTACCGGTGCCGAGCTGTTCCACTTGCGGAGCGTTCTCGCCGTGACATCTGGTATAGATGTCGACCGCGATTCCCTGCTCCGCCAGCCGCTCGGCAACAGATAGGACGTAGACGTTCATCCCGCCTGAATCGCCGATCCCGGGCTGATCCAGCGGCGAGGTGTGCAGGCTGATGACAGCGACACGAGCCGGATCGACATCGTCGGGAACCTCGGGACTTGCCGCTTCGGCGCGTGCCTCTGATCCTTCGTCTCCACACGTGGGATCAGAGTCTCCGACCGCAAATGGACGGTCGTTGTGCTCGGTCATGGATGACTCCATCGTAGACGACACACCCGCCTGTAACAGTTGAACCAGAGAGCCGGAGCATCTGTTCCCGCCACCACGCTGTGCAAACAGCCAATGAAGAGTCCCGGGCCGCTCAGTCGACGCCATTCACGAATAGAGGGGCCCCGGCAAAAGCCGGAGGCCCCCTCTCTCGTATCTCCTTCGTTAGCTGGCCTTCTTGGCAGCGGCCTTTGTGGCAGTGGCCGTACTGCCCGCAGCCTTGCGGACACTCGTCGCGGCACCTTTCGCCTGGGTGCGAGCCGACTTGATCTGGTCCGCAGCTCGCTTGGTGTACGCGGATCTGCGGACGCTCGACACGAGCTTCTCGCCGCGTCCGGCCAGTCCAACGTACGCCTTGGCGACGGCTCGACGCTGGGTGGTGGCCGCGCCCGCGGCCTTGGCCGCCAGCTCCTTGGTCTTCTCGACCACGAGCTGGCCGGCGCCCAGCGGCGCATACACGTAGTAGTCGAGCAGCGCCTTCTTCGTGCCCTGCTTCGTCTTGGCGGTAGGCATCTGGATCACACCTCCTTTCGAGGCTTTGTGGCGGGAGAGCGGAGGGAAGTCGGGTGAGGGCTGCGGACAGCCTGAGGCTCCACCCTCCCGCCACGCTTCGGGACATGCTTGCGGGGGGTCCCACCCTTGATCGCCCGCGATCTGGCGGCTCCGCGCTGGCGACCCGGATCCGCATTCAGTGGTGGAATGCGACCGGCTTCTTCCTGGAACGCCCGGTAGATCTGGATGAGGGCCTGCTTCTGGCGTTCGGTGATCGTGGGGTCTCCCATGATGGCAGCCGCCACATCGGGCGTGGCGCGCTCGTCCAGGATCCCCGCCTGCACGTACAGGGTCTCGGCCGAGATACGCAGACCCTTGGCGATGGCCTGGAGGATGTCCGCGCTCGGTTTGCGCAGGCCGCGCTCGATCTGGGACAGATACGGGATCGATACGCCCGCGAGGCCCGACATCTTCTTGAGCGACAAGCGGGCTCCCAGCCGCTGGTTCCTGATGAAACTTCCGACTTCTCGAACGTTCATGACAGGGGTGAGCCTACCAGGGTTGTTAAACACTTGCAAAGGTACCGGATAACAGCTGCAAACAGGAACGACGAGCTGAGGATCAGGCCTTAGATGAGTTCGAACTCGGCCTTGATCTCCCCAACCGATTCGCCTCCGCCAAGGACGGGGGGCCTGGCGAAGGCGGCCAGCCGGGGGAGTCTCTCGTCGTCGAGCGCGCCCAGGGAACGCAAGGCCAGGATGAGGGCGGGCCCGGTGGCCCGCGATGCTCCGTCCCGGACCTTGACCGCCAGCCCCAATCCTCGGTCGAGCACTGTCGCACACATCAGGCCTTCCGCTCCACCTTTGGCGATCACCTGAGAGGCCTCCTGCATAACGGCCGTGTCCGGCCGGTTCCGACCCGCCACCATGTATGGCTCGGCCCGCATGGCCCCGACGGCTCGTCTGGCATCACTCTCGAGCTTCCCGAGCCGCTCGGGACGAGCCAGGCGCGCGTAGATCGCGGCCATTGCCCGAAGCGGCATCCCATGAACGGGAACCCCGCACCCGTCCACGCCGACGTGAACGCTTTCCTCCCCGCATGCCAGAAGGACGGCGCGCAGAATCTCCTGCTGCAGCGGATGGTCGGGGTCCCGGTACGTCTCCAAGGGCCAGCCCTGAGCCCGGCACGCGGCCAGCATGCCGCCGTGCTTGCCCGAACAGTCGGAGTTGATGGGCCGTCGTGCCGGGTCGGCCGCCAGCGATTCATCGTCCCAGGGACGCATCGCCGGGCACCGCAGCGCTTCCTCGTCCACGTCGGCCCGATCGAGCAGTGACCGCACAGCCTCGATGTGCACCGGCTCGGCGTTGTGGGACGCGCACATCACGGCGATCTCCGGGTCGGTGAAATCGAAAGGAGCGAGGGAGAGGGAGACCGTGGCCTGCAACGGTTTCATGGAAGATCGGGCGAAGACCAGGCGGTCGGGGTGGCCGGCACCAGCCAGGAGAGCACCGTCGGCGTCGACCACGGCCACGTCGCCCGTATGGACCGATTCCTCCAACCCCGAGCGGATGACCCTGGCGAGAGGCATGGGAGGCATCGACTGAGCCTATCGGTGGAACACTTCCCATGCATGGCCAGAAGGACGAAAGCCACCAAGAAGGCAACGTCGACCGTGGAGCGGATGGAGGCACGGCTCCCCCGGCCCCTGCGGAGCATCGCGGAGCGAGCCCACACCAACGACGTGCTCGTGTACGCGGCGGCTCTGGCCTTCTACGCCATCGTTTCCGTGGTGCCACTGACCATCCTCGTGCTCTGGTTGGTGAGCGTGGTCCTCGGAGACGATCGAGTTCGGCAGCTTGCCACTGAGATCGGCCGAGCAGCACCGAAGAACCTCGGGGCGGATCGGATCGTTGAGCGGGTGGCCCAGCTCGGGAGCCGGTTGGGGGTGGTCGCCATCATCACGGGGCTGTGGCCGGCCACCGCGTACGGCTCAGGGCTGGAGCGGGCGTTCGACCGACTGGGGCCCAAGGGGGACGAGCGGCTCGAGGGGCTTCGAGGACGGGGGCTCTTCTTCCTGATCCTCCTTCCGGTCTTCGTCCTGGGGAGCCTGGTGGGATCATTCGCTGGAAGCGAGGCCCTCGGCACCAAGGGGTTGGCCAGAATCATCGGCTATGCCCTGGCCCTGGGTACTGGGTTCCTAGGAACGGCGGTCGCCCTGATCCTGATCTACCGGATCTTCCCGCCGACGCGCCTCTCGTGGAAGGAGGCCTTTCGAGCGACGCTCACCGCAGCCACAGGAATCTCCGTCCTGTCGTTCCTGCTCGTGCTGTACGTGAGCCTGGGAGCAAACTTCGAGGAGCACTACGCGACAAGCGGCCTGGCAGCGATGGTTCTTCTGGCGGTGTGGTTGTTCCTTTCTAACGTGCTGGTGTTGGCGTCATATCGGGTCGCCCTGGAGACGTGAGACGTTCCGCGAGGCGACGGTCGACTAGACGTTCTGGGGGATCTGGGAGGGATCGTCGCGGTACCGACGCTTCAGCTCCTCCTGAAGGCGGTCGTGCACTCGCATGACGGCCAAGCGGTCCGTGGAGATCCTTCGTTCACCCTCGGTGAGGGCCGCGAGTGATCGCTCGAGCTCCTCGTCACCGAGCTCCTCCGGACTGTTTGCTGCACCCTGGTCCAGCACGGCATCGGCTTGGCGCTCGGCCTCCTCCATGTTCTCGGCGGTCAACGCGGTTCGCAGGGCCTCTCCACGGCTCTGCTTGGGCCTGGGCCCACCCGACAGCGCCGCGGTGACCCTTTCCACGGCGGATTGAGAGTCCCCACCCGATCGCCTGCGGTCCCGCTCGGCCGTCAGGATGTCCTGCCGGACCTGGACCAGCCGCCTCAGGTAGGACTGGAACTCGCGCTCGGCAAACGCCTGATCGCGCCTCCGCCGAACCTCTTCAGTCGCAAGGTCCTCCAAGCCGTCCAGGAATGCCGAATCGAGGACGGCGGCCGTGCGGCCCGACCTGGTGGCTCCGGCAGTCTCAGCCATACGCCGACGTTACACCAACCAGGGAGACTCCGGCAGCGAAGGTCAGCCGCAGACCGCCTTCAGCAGCCTGTACGGGTCGACCGCGGCGCCCCCACCAGGGTGATATTCGAAGTGGAGGTGGTAGGGGCCACCTCGTGCGTCTCCGCTGTTCCCCACGTGTCCGATCACGGTCCCCGCAGCGACGTGGGCCCCGTTGGGAACGCCCGCGTAGCTCGACATGTGCGCGTAGTAGGTGTAGTCACCGCTGTCGCCATACACGAGCGCGCTTATCCCTCCGAGGTCGTTGTAGTTCTGCTCGAACCGACCGGGTTGGGCCGCGTAGATCGGCGTTCCCAGCGGAGCAAACATGTCGATACCCTGGTGGCGCCGCCCGCCCGGACGAGGAACACCGAAGTCGTCGGAATAGGCCCTGGGCTGCCCCACCGGGCACGCCTGGAGTCCCGCGCCGCCAATGGCTCGGCGAGCCGCCTCAGCCCTCGCTCGGGCTGCCGCCGCGGCCGCGGCCCGCTCCCTGGCCAGTCGGTCCGCGAGCTTCGCCTCCAGCGCTCGGGCCTCTTCGAGCTTCCGGGCGATCTCGGCCTTCTGCCTCGAGAGGGATGCGACGGTGGCCGCCTGCTTCCTGGAGAGGTCGTTCAGATCGCTCTGGGCCCGACGCAGCTGTTCGTTGCTTACCGACGCCTGGATCAGGAGGTTCGAGTCACCCTTCGCAAGGCTGCCCAGATACTCCACGCGATCGGAGAACTGCGAGAAGGAGCTCGAGGAGAGCAGCAGCTCGAGCGTGCTGATCCCCCCAGACTCATACGCGTCTCTGGCGCGGGCTCCAAGTGCCGCCTGGATCCTGCTCATGCGGGTGCGGACCCGCTGGATCCGAGCCTGGACCTGGTCGATCCGATCCTGCGTCTCGGCATAGCGACTCTGCGCCGCCGCATACTGCTCCGCCAGGCGATTGAGATGGGACTGAACCGAGGCCAGCCTCTTTCGGGCGGCGTTCAGATCGGTCGCCGTGTCCGCGAAGACGGGAAGGGAACCGAGGGTCGCGAGGATGGTCGAAGCTGCGACGATCGCGACGATATGCGCTCTGCGTACGGTCAACCGTGCTCCTCCGCGCTGACCAGGCATCGGCCTGCGGGGTCGGGGGCCGAGGCAAAGTTCCGCCGGAACCTACCAAGGCCACTTCGGGAGATCAACAACCCCGAGCGAACAGCAGTTCGAGCCCCCTCCTTTGACGATGGGCCGCCGGCGCGCGTGCAACTTACGGGCTATGTTCTTTCGCCCGGTGAGCCATACGTAAGGAGGGGTAACACGTGCGAGCTCGGGGCGTTGGGATCGTCATCGGCGAGATGGAGCCCGGTCCGAACAACGGCATTAGCGACGTGCCGGGGGTTCGAGTCGGACACACGACCCTCATCCGGGGCGAAGGCCCGCTCGAGGTGGGCAGGGGGCCCGTGCGTACGGGCGTGACGCTGATCGTCCCTCACGCACGCGTGGGGACCGCCCTGCTGTTCGCGGGTGCCCACCGGCTGAACGGCAACGGCGAGTTGACCGGCCTCGAGTGGGTTCGGGAGTCCGGCCTGCTGAGTTCACCGATGGCCATCACCAACACCCACAGCGTCGGAGTGGTCCGGGACGCGCTCATCGCCTATCAGGTGAGAGCCAGGG
>WNGE01004505.1_pt1 | contig 25458 bp, 24 predicted proteins | sample 5400651 | NCBI WGS metagenome assembly WNGE01 (sample SAMN13153370, study PRJNA577476) | soil metagenome | isolation source: 60 cm soil or saprolite under grassland replicate 2 | place: USA:California | collected 2016-06-15 | reverse complement strand
CACCCACCATGCCCTTTAGTCTCTACGTCAACAACAAAATCCAAGACGGCAGACAACTCAAGGGAAGCAAAATCGCTATCTCGCGCTTCGGCAGCTCTTCCGATTTTGCCGCGCGCTACATTCTAACCCGGCTCGGGGTGGAGCCGGCCAAGGAAGCCACCTTGATGCAGATCGGCAACCAGCGCGAGCGCTTCGGCGCTTTGCTAAGCGGAGCCGTAGACGGCGCGCTCATCGATCCGCCCAACACGCTGCTCGCCCGTCAAAAGGGTTTTCGCCAGCTCGCCGACACCTCCACTCTTGGGCTTGCCTACCCGCACAATAATATAGCGACAACGGATCGGTTCATCCGTGAAGAGCCAGAAACGGTCCTGAGCTTTCTGCGCGCTTTCACTGAGGGCATCGCATTTTACAAGACGCACAAACCGGAGAGCATTCAGATGATTAAGGAATTCCTGCGCGTCAATGACAACGCCATTGCCGAAGAAGCCCACGACTACTTTGCGCGAATCACACCCACCAAGCCCTATCCGATTCTGGAAGGCATTCGCACCGTGCTCGACGAGATGGCGCTGACAGACCCGGCGGCAAAAAATGCCAAACCGGAGCAGTTCGTGGATGCAAGTTTTATCACCAAGCTCGATAAAAGCGGCTACATCGATGGACTGTATAAGAAAAAATAAGTTATTTCCGAATTGGAATGAATAGAAAACCGGTATAGCACAGCTAAACTCCGTTCGCCCTAGGCCCCGTCGAAGGGCTCTTATAGGCACGTAACGCTAGCAACGACAAAACAGAGGATCTCTCATGGAATCGGAACTCAAAGAGATGTTGGCTTCGCTGGAACGCACCGGCTACTGTCAATGGATGAAAAGCGAGGGCGTTCCCATCGTCGAAGGCTTTAGCGTCGAGGATGTGCGTGAATTGAAGTTAAGTCCCTGGCGACGCCTCGGCGGCAATGGAGCCTTCGTCCATCTCTATGGCATGGAGGGACAGACCAGCATGTACGTCGCGGAGATCCCTCCCGGCGACGCTCTCAATCCGGAGCGGCATCTATACGAGGAGATGATTTGTATTCTGGCGGGCCACGGCGCGACTGAAATATGGCAGGAGGGAGGGAAAAAGCGAGTGTTCGAATGGGGGCCGTTTAGCCTCTTTGCGCCGCCGCTGAATAGCTGGCATCGGTTGGTCAATGGCGGCAGAGAGCCGGTGCGGCTGATGGCGGTAACCACCGCGCCGATTGCGATGGATTTTTACCGCAATCCGGAATTCATCTTTAATTGCCCGTTTATCTTTACCGATCGGTTTCACGGCGAAGATAACTTTTTTGCGACCAGCCAAAAGTTCTATGCCGTCGGTCTACAATCGATCTGGGAAACCAACTTCATTCCCGATACCAAAGAAGTCAAAGTCCAAGACGACCTTTACGTGAAAGGAACGGAAGTAGGCATGGTTCAGTTCGAGACCTCGAAGAACGGACTGATCGGTCACGTGGCGGACTGGCCGACTGGACTTTACCACAAGGCACACTACCACGGCGGCGGCGCGGTGATCGTGATTCTCAAATCCGAAGGCTACACTCTGCTTTGGCCGAAGGAGAGCGGTACCCAACCCTACGCCACCGGCCGCGGCGAGGAAGTGGTCGAGCTTCGCTGGCGCGAAGGGAGCGTCCTCAGCCCGCCAGGCGGGTGGTTTCACCAGCACTTCAACATCGGCAAAGAAGCCGCGCGCCAACTGGCGCTGAGATTTGGCAGCAGATTGTTTCCCATCGGGCTGCACCAGGCGGCCAAGAAGAAAACCGATGGCGTTTATATATCGGTAAAAAAAGGTGGCACGATGATCGGGTACGAAGACGAGGACGCCGAGATCCGCCGGCGCTTCGAATCGAATCTCAAGCGTTTGGGGACACCGCTGAGAATGGCACCGTAATCATTCTCAATCTGGGAGAAAATCTTATGGCATCAGCCAAACGTAAAAGTAACGGGAGTCGTAAAAAACTTCGCTACGAAGATCTCGTCTCCACCCGGCCAGGGAGTCTTGCCGGGGCGTTCATGCGCAGGTTCTGGCATCCCATCTATCGCGCCGAGGAGCTCCGCCCCGGCGAGGCTAAACCGATCGAGATCATGAGCGAGCGTTTTACGCTCTACCGTGGCGAGACCGGAACCCCTCATGTCGTCGGATTTCGCTGCCCGCATCGCGGCGCGCAACTCTCCGCCGGCTGGGTCGAAGGCGACTGCATCCGCTGCGTGTATCACGGTTGGCTGTTTGACGGTTCCGGTCAATGCACAGAGCAACCCGCCGAGGAGAAATCCTTCGCAAGCAAGATTCGCATAAGGAACTGTCCGACTCGGGAGTATCTTGGCTTGATCTTCGCTTATTTTGGCGAAGGCGACGCTCCTCCTTTTCCGCTCTATCCCCATATGGAGGAGGAGGGAGTGTTGGAAGTTCTATCAACCGAAGTGTGGCCCTGCAATTTTTTTCAGCGTATCGACAATAACGGCGACACGTATCACGTGCCATTCGTGCATCGCGACGCTTATTCGGCTTCCGCCGCCAACAACCGAAGCGGCCTCCCTGAGATTTCCAAGGAAGAAAGCCCCTGGGGTACAACGTCCTATGCCAGTTTTACCGCCGGCTGGCGCAACGTCTTTCATTTCTTCATGCCCAACACCTACGCCTTTCGAAACCCATCGCCCGAACCGGAGTGCCCATGGGAAGACCGCATGCAATGGGACGTTCCCGTCGACGATGAGCACTCCTTAGAGTTTCGACTGCGCCGTTTACCTTTGACCGGCGAGGCTGCAGATGCATACCGAGCGCGCCATGCCGCTTCGATCGCGGAACAAACAATTTCCGTCGCGCAAATGGGCGATGCAGTACTATCGGGTAAGCTACGTTTCCAGGACCTGGACAGCTTCTTCAGAGACAAGATCTCCCTGGTGCATTCGCAAGACTATGTAGCTCAAGTTGGCCAGGGTGCAGTCGCAGATCGCACACAGGAACATCTTGGCCGCTCCGACATCGGCGTCATTCTTTTCCGTAAGATCTGGGAAAGAGAGTTGCGTGCCTTGGCTGAGGGGCGGCCCCTCAAGAAATGGGTCTTGCCTCAAGACGCTGAGATAAGGTTTCAACAGGAGACGGGAAAGGGCGCGAGGTTAAGAGTAAAGGCTTAGATGTGAGCTATTCCCACTGTAGTTTCTCAAGTTCGTTACATGATTCAATCGTCATTCCGGGCAAGCTGGCGATAGCTAGCGCGACCCGGAATCCAGGAAAATCAAGAAATTCTGGATACCCGCTTTCGCGGGTATGACGGTACGGCGCTCGCTGAGTTCTTGCGCGCCCTTTGGCTGCAAGACATAGCCGCTGCTCACTGCTTTGCCATCCCTTCCACAGTGTCCCATTGTTCGTCGCTAACCTTCATGATTGAAAGACGCGACAGCCGGACCAGATCAAAATTGGCTAGTTTTTTGTTGGCTTTGACTTGCGCCAAGGTCACCGGCCGGGGAAGTGGCTTCACTGCTTCGATATCGACTACCAGAAGCTTGGGATTCTTCTGGCTCGGGTCGGGATAGGCGCCGCTCAATGCCCGCGCGACTCCGACTGCGGCTTTTTCATCGCCGGTATGATAGATCAGAATTTCATCGCCCTTGTTGATGTCTTTGAGATTCTTTAGGGCGAGATTGTTTTTGACTCCGTCCCACATCGTTTTCTTGTCCCTTTGTAGCTGTTGAAACGAGTAAACGGATGGTTCCGTTTTAAATAACCATCGATTGGCCATTGCATTCTCCTTTGTACTCGCCTTATAAAACATCAGCTCCTTTCAATACAAGTTCGATTCGTGAAGTGTGTGTCAGCGAATATCCGAAAATGAGCTGTAAGGTCAAGAGCTAAACTAAACGGCTATGTCGACGGGTCCTTGTGATATTTCGGAATGTTAAGATGGAGCCAAAACAAATGTTTTGGCCCGTCGTTAGAATAGCACACTCATTCCTGCACTCAGGTGTAGATGTTTTGGGTTACGGAGTAAAACCCCGAGCGAAGAGTCATCCGATACAAGAATCCATTTGAGCACCCCAGCCTGGCCACCGGTTACGATTGGGCTTGGGGCACACGAGCGGACTCCCTGGGGTAAACCCTGTCCCCGTACATCAAGGTTTCGCTGAGTGACAAATATGCCCGAAGCTTGGTCTTGAGAGACTCGCCAATAGCTAGATGCTGTGTCCACACATCGATCTCGCATGCGGGATCAACACTAAGGTCGCATAACAGCGGATGCTCAGCGGTCAAGCCGTCATAGAGCAAGTAACGGCGATCATGCCATTGGATTTCACCGCCGGCAATCGACACGGCAAACCCTCGGTCCTCCGGAATTCTAAGAATGTCCTGACCCCACGAGGAATGGAGAGTTTTTAGCCGCAGCAGAGCCAAAACAGTGGGCAGTATATCCACTTGGCTGCTAATCACATGGTGGACACCAGAAGACACGTGTCCGGGCGCGTAAATCAGGAATGGGATATGGTGTTGATCAGCTAGGTTAAACGTATCTTCCGTGCGTGAATGGTCCGCGACCAGGATGAAAATCGTGTTCTTAAAATACGGCTCCTTTTTAGCGAGCTCAAAGAACATCTTCAGGGTGTAGTCCGAATAATTCAGAGAGTTCAGAAATAGGTTCAATTCATTGGTGGGTTCAAAGAGCAGCGGATGGCTTGTCGGTGTCATGAAAGGAGTGTGGGTGTTCATCGTATAAATGACCCCCAAGAAAGGTCGGCTTTTCTCGTTTGCGAATACTTCGTTGGCGCGCCGCATCACCTCCTCATCATCATAACCAGGCCAGGATCCGCCAACGCGCGGCGCTGACGGCGGGAAACTGCGGCGATCAATGATCCGCTCGAATTGAATTGATTTAAGGAAAAGGCTCATTTGGTCGAAATCAAGATCCCGGCCATGCACGAAGATCGTGTTATAACCCACTTCGGCCAGAATCTGGCTCAGCGTGCGCCAATGCACAAGATACGAACTGGGTCGATGCAGGACCGGCACGAGCGGTTGATCACGAAACGAGCAAAGGGTAGAGAAAATCCCCTCTTGTGTTCGCGTGCCGTTGGCGTAGAAATGATCGAAGAACGCCCCTTGCCGCGCTATTCCATCAAAGAACGGAGTTACTTTGGGTGAGCCTCCGAGGACGCCAACGTTCCGGGCTGTCCAGCTTTCCAGGATGAAGATCACGACGTTTTTCCGGTTCCCTTGCTCAATCCCCACCGAACTCCGTAGCAAAGGATACTCCGGCCACACTGCTGCTTGTTCATCTTCCAGAAGCAGTTGCCGCACGATGTGAATGTTGAATTCATTATCGTAGAATTGGTACTCCGGTTTTGACGGCATGAAGGAACTCCGCAGTACAGAATAAGCGGGATCCAGACATAAAGCATTCAAGTACGGGTTTGTAGATATTCGACAATCGCCAATGTTGAGCGGAAGACCCTGCACGCCACCACGGGCAGCTAAAACCACTAGTCCAAGCCACACCGGAAGCGAAAGCATACAGCCCTTAAAAAAACCGGGAGCATCACGGGGCAAACTGAGGTCAATCATACGACGCATCACGTGCATGCTTAGCCACATGATAGTGAGACACGCCACCAGCGAAATCGACGACAACCACGGGTGTAGTATGAAAGCACCGGAAATGATCGGCGCTATCGACAGGTTCAGATATGCGGTCGCCTGACTCGTCAGGTGCGTTCCGGCTTCAGCAAAGTATTGCAGGTCTGTCAGGCAGATCAACGATAACAGCAAAGACAGCGCAACCAGATAAATAAATAGAATCCGCCGTAGAAGCCGCCACTTGGTAGCGGCCACCGTATAGAAAAGCAGCAACGCGGGTGATAACAAATAAGCCAGAGTAGCAGCTTCGAAGCAAAGTCCTTCCCAGAAGGCGTATACGATATGGCTATAGCCTATTACACGCAGGTAACGCCAGTTAAACCAAACAAAGACCCCCTTCAGCGCAAGCAGCAACACCCAGAAGAAAAAGTACACACCCAGCAGGCCAGTTGTGAAACGGATGAATTGATTTTTTGGAAAGTCCATTTGAATGTCTGGTTTCGAGGTTAGAACTTCGCATCCTTGAGCATGTCAGTGCTTAATCATCCGTTTGACCCCTTCCCGCACTATAGAAGGGAAATATTAATAAGCTCTCTTCAATACTAAACCAAACGCCATATGTTCGCTACTTCTTAAGATTTTAGGTTTTTCCAATCCGGGTTATTCGCTACACCGTCCCAGTGGGTCTTTTGTTCTTCTGACAATTGTTGGAAAGAGTAAACACGCGGTTCCGTTTTGAACGGTCAACAATTCGCCATATAGATCCTCTTCCTACTGCAATCGCTTTATAAACCAGCATTAAGATCCACTACAAACTCTTGACGATACCCCCTGATTCGCTATATCCAAGCGGTTACTGTGAAGAGTTACAGAACTCGCTTACTTTGGCTGAGTGTTTCGATTTTATTCGCTCTCGTTTCGGAGCTTTCCGCCGCGGATCGTTTGCGGATTTCCTATTCAGCCGTCAACGCGACGCAAGCGTTTCTCTGGGTGGCGCAGGAGAAGGGCTTCTTCACCAAGTATGGGCTGGAGGGCGAGCTGCTTTACATCAACAGCGGTACCATGAACATCGCCGCGCTGGTCGGCGGCAGCGTTCAGGTGGCGGGCGGCGGTCCAGTTTACATCGAGGCTCGGCTTAGAGGTGTCAAACTCTTGATCCTCGGCAATCCCCTGCCCTGGTTAGCTTCCAACCTTGTCACCAACCCAGACATCAAAAGTATCCCGGAGCTCGCTGGAAAATTCGCCGGCATCTCGCGCTTCGGCTCGTCCACCGACCAAGGCTTCCGCTATCTGTTTCGCAAGAACGGGTTGAATGTCGACAAAGACTTGAAGATGCTGCAGATGGGTGGGGATTCAAGCCGCGTCGCGGCGCTCAAGGCCGGGACGATTCAATATACTTTTCTCGGCGCTGCGGCTACCGATCAAGCCCGAGCTTTAGGTTTTCGCGTGATGGCCACCGCGCAGCAGATGGGAATTCCTTTCCCCTGGACTTCAGTGGTCGTCGACGAGGGTTGGCTCGCCGGCCACCGGGACCTCGCCTACCGATATTTGAAATGTTCGATTGAATCGATTGTCTACATGAAGCGCAATCGCGCCGACGCCGAACGCATCATTGGCAAGTACATGAAAATCGCCGATCCAAAACTCGTCGCCACCGAATTCGACTTCGTCTCGTCCCTCATACCCGATTATCCCGCGCCGACCCTGGACGGCATTCGGCTGATCTTGGAAAATTTCGGCAAGGAGTATCCCGATGCCCCGCGCCGCGATCCCAAGGAGTTTGTCGACGGTTCGATCATCGAACGGCTGAAACAGGAACGGTTTGCGGAAGGGCTCAAGCAATAAACGACGGCTTCGAGATTTGGACACTGGCTAAAGCAAATAGACGAGGCTCAAAGGAGGACGAATGATACGTCTTGCTCGTGCACACCGCCTGGGGTTTGCGCTGCTGCTGCTCCTATCTTCCGCCTCCCAAACTCAAGCGCAACAGAAGCTCACGCCGGTCAACTACGGCAATATCGTCCTTACTGCTTCGAATTGGCCGTTTCTGATCGCCGAGCAGGAGGGGCTGTTCCAAAAAGAGGGCATCGATTTCAAAAGAGTCATCGGCGGTAATACGACCGCCACCACGCAAGCGTTAGTTGCCGGTTCCACAGACTTCGCGCAAATGAACTTGGTCAACTTGCTTGCAGCAAACTCCGCGGGCGCTGACCTCATCGTCATTGGAGGAGACTCCACAGTGCCGATCTATACTCTTATCGTCCATCCATCGATTAAAAGCTATGCCGACTTAAAGGGAAAACGCCTGGCCGTGACGGGTCCGACGGATCCCCTGAATTACATTCTAGCGCGCATGCTGGGGGCTAATGGGCTCACGCCGAGTGATTATGAAATGATCGGTCTTGGCGGAACGCCCCAACGCTTGGCCGCTGTCCAAAAGGAGGGCGTCGCAGGCGCACTGATCAATCAGCCTTCGGATTTCGTCGCCCTAGCGTCGGGCTTTAGCTCTCTCGGAACCTCAACGGACTACGTTGACAATTTCCAGTACACGATCACCGGCGCCCGCCGCGACTGGGCGAAAAAAAATCAAGCCTTAGTGGTCCGGTTCCTGCGCGCTTACGTGAAAGCCTGTGAGTTCTTCTATGAACCAAAAAATAAGGAGGCCGCAGTTCGCGCGCTGGCGGAACGCACCAAGGCGGACAAAGAGGAAGCGGAGAAAACCTACGCCCTTTACATGAAAACCAAGAAAACCATACCGCGGGACGGTGGCGTAGACGTGCAGGGGGCGGGCAGAGTCGCAGAGAATTGGAAAGAGTTCGGCCTCCAGAAAATGCCACCTCCGGTGGACAGCGTGATCGACCTGAGTTACCTGGCGGAGGCGAGAAAATAAAGATAGAGAGGAGAATTTCAGAATCACTTATGGCCAACAATGCAGCGGACCTTGTTTTTAGAAATGGCTTAATCGTCACGCCCGGCGGCACCATCGAAGGCGGCGCCGCGATCCTCGACGGTAAGATCGCGGCTGTTGGCAGCAATGGGTTTTTACCGGCTGCGGATCGCCATATCGATCTCGCCGGCAAATATCTTCTTCCTGGTGCAATCGACCCCGAATGTCATTTAGGGAGCCATCGTTCCCTGGCCGATGATTTCCAAACCGAGACCAGAGCGGCCGCGGCTACGGGAGTGACGACCTGGGGCATGCAGCTTGTGAGCCTCGCGATTACGGGCGGGGCAGACAAGGTCAAAGGCCCGGCGGACATTCCGTCGTTCACCAAAGCCATGCCGCTCTACTATGAGGCTTCGCGCAGTGCGGCGATCGATTTCTTCCTGACCCCGATCCTCGGCACCGACGAGCATGTGGGAGAGATCCCGTACTTGGCGAAAGAGCACGGTATCACTTCCTTCAAGCTGCACTTGCAGATGCAGGGGCCGTGGAAATCTTCGTGGCCCGCGTACGCTTTTGACGACGGCAGCATTTACGCGACTTTCGAATCCGTAGCCAAGCTGGGGGCCCCGGCGATCGCGCTGCTCCACTGTGAGAATTGGGAGATTGCCCGAGTCCTGCAACAGCGTCTGGTGGATGCGGGACGCACCGACATGGGTGCGTGGGATGATCGCTCGCCGGCATTCACGGAGGCCGGACATGCCAGGACCTATCTCTACTATGCCCGGGTTGCAGGTTGTCCAATTTACGTCGTCCATGTGACGACCCTGGAAACCATCGCCGAAATTGAAAGGGCTAAGGCGGAAGGTTTGACAGTCCACAGCGAGATCGGCACCCATTACCTCGTGCTGCACAAAGACGCCTGGAAAATCAACGTGCCTTTGCGCGATCGCTCAACGCACGAGGCGCTTTGGCAGGCCCTCGCATCGGGCGCCATTGATTGCATCGGCAGCGTCCACGTCGCGCACACCAGAACCCGGGAGTCGATGGAAACCGGAAATGTCTGGACGACGATCAGCGGATTTCCTTCCCGCGTCGAGGGAATGCTGCCGATGATGTTGAGCGAGGGCGTGAACCAGGGGCGCATCTCCATCGAACGGCTGGCGCAGGTCGCCAGCGCGAACCCCGCGCGGATTTTCGGTCTCTATCCAAAAAAAGGGGCGATCGTCCCGGGAGCCGATGCAGATTTGATCGTCGTCGATTTGAAACGGCGGGCCAAGATCACGAAAGATCTTCTCCACACCGTGACGCCCTGGTCGGTATATGAAGGCTGGGACGTGACCGGTTGGCCGGTGATGACCCTGGTTCGCGGCAATATCGTCATGGAATGGCCCGAGGGCGAACCCCGGGCCAAAGTTACCGATGCTTCCGTGGGCCAATACCTAAGACGACAACTTCCGCGTCGCGCCTAATATTGCGGTTTCAGTCGACGGAAGTGACGTCGCAATCATCCTGCAAATCGATAGTAATCACAAACCGGGGTCAGATTTCCAGGTCGAAAATTGAAGCGTAAGAGTTAAGGTGATAAGGGATTGAGATGTCTTTTTTTACTGATTTCTGCACTGACTACTTTAAAAAATATTTTGAGCTTCATCCTACCGAAGCCATCTATTATGGGATTGACGGCTACGATCACCTGCTCAATGACTACTCAGACGAGGCCTACAAAACAGAAAAAGCATTCGTCGGGGAGTCGCTGGATAAACTGCATCGGATTTCGGTCGAAGACTTGGACAATGATCAAGCCATCGACTACGCATTACTCGAAGGACGACTCACGATTCAACACTACGAACATAAAAAAGAGGACTACCGCCTCAAGTGGCCCGACACCTACTTGCCGGTGGATGCTATCTACATTCTTACTGTGCGTCCGACAAACGATCTGGCCGGCAATCTCTTGAGCCGCCTCGAGCAATCCCCCGCGCTGATCCAGCAAGGCATCGCCAATCTCAGCCGACCTGAGGCCAATCCACCGCGCCTTTGGACGGAGATGGCCGTCGAGGCAGCGAAAGGCGGACTCAGTTTCCTCGACAACTTGTTGACCCATCCGAAGGTGCAAGCGGCCATTAAAAATACTGAGGTTCTGCAGACGGCTATTGAAAGGGCGAAGAGCGCTATCGGGGACTTCGCCCTGTTCCTCGAACGGGATCTCTTTGCGAGGAGCCGCAGTATCTATGCCGTCGGTGAGGAGCACTACAACCTGCTGCTTAAAAAGAAGCATTTCTTGACTCACGACGCGCAGAGTCTACTGGCTTTTGGCGAAGACTTGTTCGCAAAGACGAAGCAGGAGCTTACAGCGCTGGCGGAGGAGCTTGTGCCGGGAATAGGCATCGAAGAGGTTGCCCGCCGAATTCAAGACGCTCACCCTTCCGCGGACCAACTGCTTTCCGTCTACGAGCGAGCCATGGAAGCTGCGCGCGAGTTCGTGAAGAAAAAAGAGCTCGTCTCGTTTCCACCGAAGGAAGAATTGCACGTCGTACCGACACCGGAGTTTCGCCGCCACGAGATTCCCTTTGCCGCATATCTGTCTCCGTCGCCCAAAGACCCGAATCAGGTGGGCTATTACTACGTCACACCGGTGAGCGACGACGATTTGCTCCGTGAACACAACTGGGTGGGATTGGAGAATACTTCGGTCCACGAAAGCTATCCCGGCCATCATCTGCAATTTTCCGTCGCCAACTCGATCCCGGAGGCCTCGACCCTTCCGCGCCTGATGAATGAATCGTCAGTATTCTATGAAGGCTGGGCGCTCTACTGCGAGCAGCTTATGCAGGAGCAAGGTTTTCTGGAAACCAAGGAGCACCGCTTTGTCATGCTCAAAGACCGGCTGTGGCGCGCGCTGCGAATAATCATCGACGTCAAAACACAGACCGGGAAAATGACGTATGATGAAGCGGCAGATCTCATGGTACGCGAGCTCCACTTTCCCCGCGCGCAAGCCTGCGCTGATCTGAACTGGTACAGTCAATCGCCGTCGGGGCCGATGGGCTATGCTCTAGGTTGGTCGATCATCAATCGGCTGCGGGACCACGAACGAACTCGGCTAGGTGATGCATTCGTTCTACGTGAGTTTCACAACAAGTTATTAAGCGCCGGCAGTATTTCGCTGCCGCTGGTCGAAAAGAGACATTTCGCGTGACCCTCCTAAACATCTGGAACGTTTTGAACGATTGGAACGGCTGGAACCCAGGGCCGCGCCTTCAATTTGTTCAAATCGTTCAAGCCGTTTAAGCCGTTCCAATCGTTATGAAAACTAAGAATGAATCGCGCGGCCCTTTATTGGGCGCTCACATGTCCATCGCCGGAGGAGTCGATAAATCCCTGCTCCTAGGTAAGACTGTAGATTGCAACGCCATTCAGATCTTCACGAAGTCGTCCCGCCAGTGGGCGGCCAAGCCTTACACAAAGGAAGAAATCGAGCTGTTTGACTTGAATCGGAAAGCAACCGGAATCAGCACGGTAATCGCGCATGATTCCTATCTGCTTAATTTAGGCTCGCCGGATAGCGCTTTGCGAAAACGTTCAGTAGCGGCTTTCGTCGACGAGTTGGAACGTTGCGAAATCCTGGGCGTCTCGAATTTGGTCGCTCACCCGGGCTCCCACGTCGGCGCCGGCGAAGACGGAGGGATCAAGACCATTGCGCTTTCACTGGACGAGGTTCATACAGCCTGCCCCGGCTACAATGTTAAAGTTACTTTAGAGATCACTGCTGGCCAAGGTTCCAATCTCGGCTACCGCTTCGAGCAGATCGCTAGAATGTTTGACGCAACCAAAGAAAGCGATCGGCTCAGGGTCTGCTTCGACACCGAGCATGCTTTCGCTGCAGGCTATGACATCCGGACGAAAGAAGATTACGAGCGAACCTTCGCCGAGTTCGATGAGACGATCGGCTTAGAGTTGCTAGCCGCGTTTCATCTGAACGATTCGAAGAAGGAGTTTAATTCTCGCGTCGATCGTCACGAGCACATCGGCAAAGGCCACATCGGCGTCGAAGCGTTCCGGTTTCTAGTGAACGACAAACGCTTCTGGGGCCTACCCATGTGCCTCGAAACGCCTAAAGGGCCGGACCTAGCGGAGGATCGGGAAAATCTAACGTTGCTTAGAAGTCTGATCGACTAACAGGGACAAAAACCAGTCGCCATCACGTCGGAATGGAAATATCAGGAAAAAAATGTTGAACGACCAAACCTATAAGATATCCCAAGAGCGCAGCGCCCACGGCAATCGCGAAGAACTGCGCGCCGGAACGCGCCGGCGACGTAGCCGCCAAGCGACCTTTGACGAAGCCCACTCCAAAGAGCACGAAACCTGACAGCACAATCGAAAGATACAAAGCGGTTCGCCCGGCAATCAGCAGATACGGCACGATCGGCACAGAAGCCCCAACCATAAACGAAAGCGCCATGACTAATGCGCCTTGAAAGGGCCGGTTAATTTCCGCCGATCCGAGGCCGAAGACTTTTTCCTGGAAAGTCCTGAGAAACGCGTGCTCTTGGCGCAAGAGAACCTTGACGATGTTATAACTCTGCTCCCGCGCCAAACCTTCCTGATTCAAAGCCTTAAGCAATCCCTCGGCGGCCAAATAAGGTTCCTTTTCCGCCAGCACTTCGGCATCGCGCAGTTCTTTGTCGAAGATATCTTTCTCTGCGCTCGACGAAAGGTAGGATCCGGCCGCCATAGAAATCGCACCCGAAAACATGGCAGTGAGGCCCGTGATAATGACAACCGCCGTACTTTCGGTGGCACCTTGCACTCCGGTCAGCAACCCCAGAGTGCTCATTAGACCGTCTTGAATACCGAAAACGAACTCGCGTATGCGAGCCCGACTTTCGATCAACTCCTTCTTTTGCTCAATGGCCTCGAGAGCCATAGCACTCAATATTTGAGATTGAGATCGCCCGTGGGTTCACCGGGACGCCAATCGGCTGGGCAAAGTCGCTCGCTACGCAACGCTTTCAGGACGCGCAGCGTTTCTTCGACGCTGCGGCCCACGTTGGTGTGACTTATGACTAGGTAGGTGATCTCGCCTGTAGGATTAATAATAAACGTCCCTCTCAAACACACGCCTTCGTTTTCATCCAACACGTCGTAAAGACGGCTGACCGTTTTGCCCTCATCGCTGAGCAGGGGATAGTTCACACCACCCAATTCTTCCGCCCATTTTCGATGACTTTCCAGCGAATCGACGCTGGCGCCGAGGATTTGGGCATCCTCGGCGCGAAACTGGTGCTCAATCTTACTGAACCCAGCCACTTCGGTGGGGCAGATAAACGTGAAGTCAGCCGGATAGAAGAAAAGGACCAGCCATTTTCCCGGAAAAGATTGAATCGTGAAATCCGAGACCGTTCCTTGGGAAATTCCCTTCAAGGTGAAATTCGGCGCCTTATCGCCAACGCGAATCATAACGCCTTTCGGACAAATTCATCTCGGTTCTCGTTGCACCAAGCCTACTGATTATTATGCCAAAGAGAAAACGTTTCTTTGCTCGGGGCACCCGAAGTTGCGTTGAACCAAGGGGCCTCAACCGCTGCTCCCTGCAGTACACCGAAGAAATAAATGCGCAACATCTGTTCCATCAGTTGGGGAAGCGGCAAGTCTCGCCTCGGCTGATACCAGGTATAGATCCAGTTCATCATGCCGAACAAAGAGAAGGTCGCCACCCGGAGATCAATGCCCTTTCTACCTTCGCGATCCTGGAGTTCCCGGATAAGATCCATAATGACTTTTACGTAGCGCCGCTTTAAAACCAGGATCTTGACCTGGAACTCTCCCGTGAGTGACTCGTCTTCGTGCGCCATCACCTTCATCTCATGCATGTTATGGCAAAAAAAACTCAGATGGTTTTCAGCAAAAACGCGAATACGACTGCGCACGTCCATAGCAGGCGTTCCCGCGCGCTCCCAACCCTGGAGCAGCGTAACGAAGCAACGTTCTTGGATAAGATAAAGCAATTCTTCTTTGGTCGTAAAATAGTAATATAGTCCCGCCAGACTCATTTTCGTGGCCCGCGAGATATCCCGTACCGACGTTCGATGAAATCCCTTTTCGGCAAAGATTTTCGCCGAGATTTTTAATATGCGCTGGAGTTTTTCGTCGTAGTTACGGGAAGTGGGTTCGAGCCGGTTGGACATGGATGAGGCCTTATATTTGCAAATCGACGGGGGGGTGTCAACTTAAAGCCACCGAGTCATTCTTACTGGAGAAGGACCTCTAGGCCAATGATTTTTAACGCTTTTCGGGTTCTGAGCGCTCTCACTCTACCTTGAATCCCCCCTTTCCATGGTGTATTTGTAAAAAAGTCTGGATTGTATGGAATTTGACAACGTCATCATTGAAAAAGGCGACTCCATTGCCGTCCTCACTCTCAACCGACCCCAGCAGCTGAATGCTCTCTCCTACGACCTAGTCAAGGATCTGTCCCTGGCTATGCAAGAGCTCGATCATGATGATGAAGTCCGGGTCATGATCGTTACCGGCGGGGAGAAAGTGTTTGCTGCCGGCGCCGATATCAAAGAAATGGCCGATCAAGGTCCCTTCGATGCAAGAATCCAAGAGCGATTGGCCTATCGGGATCGGATCAACCGAATCGCTAAGCCCGTCATTGCTGCTGTGAGCGGTTTCGCGTTAGGGGGCGGCTGTGAACTCGCCATGAGCTGTGACATCATCATCGCTTCGGAGACTGCGCGCTTCGGCCAACCGGAGGTTAATCTCGGCATCATTCCCGGTAGCGGTGGGACCCAAAGGCTGACCCGAACCCTGGGAAAATATCGGGCCATGGAAATGGTATTGGCGGGAGAAGCGATGAGCGCTGCCGATGCCGAGCGCTTTGGCTTAGTGAACCGCGTTGTCCCCGTTGAACTGCTGCTCGACGAAGCCAAGAATATAGCCAAGAAGATCGCTGCGAAGTCCGTTCTCGCCGTAAAGGCGGCCAAGGAGGCGGTACTTAAGTCTGCAAACACCGGCCTCGACGAAGGCTTGGAGTTTGAACGCAAGTCATTTTACCTGCTGTTCGGCTCGGAAGACCGCAAGGAAGGGATGAAAGCCTTTCTTGAAAAGCGTAAGCCGGAGTTCAAGGGCAGGTAAGGAGTTAAGTCTCGCCGTGGCCCACGAAACCATCCTCTATGAAAAAGAAAACGGCGTCGCTACCATTACGCTCAATCGCCCGCAAGCGCTCAACGCCTTTGTTCCCCAGATGAACAAAGAAGTGCTAGAAGTATTGAAAGAAGGTGAGCGCGATAAAGAAGTCCGTTGCTTCGTCATCACCGGCGCGGGACGGGCCTTCTGCGCCGGACAGGATTTAAAAGGCCGGACGCCGGAACAGAAAGGATCCCTCGGCGCTTCGTTGCGCGAGAAATATAACCCGATGATCCGGAAGAGGCGAAGTTCATTCAGTCCTTTGTCCGCGTCGGTTTGGCTCCCGACTCCGGCGGCAGTTTTATCTTGCCGCGCCTCGTCGGCCTGAGCAAAGCCATGGAGCTGCTTCTACTCGGCGAGACCGTAGACGCGCATGAGGCCCAACGTATCGGACTCGTCGCCAAAGTTTTCCCGGCAGCGGAGTTTGCCAAGTCGACCAAGGAGATTGCCGTAAGAGTCGCCGGTGCGCCGCGCGGTGTAGGTCTCATCAAGCGGGCCTTGAACCACGCGATTCTACCCGATATTGAAGCGGACCTGGAATACGAGTCCCATTTGCAGGAAATTGCCGGGCGGAGTACCGACTACGACGAGGGAGTACGCGCGTTCTTGGAAAAACGCACGCCGGTGTTTACCGGGAAATAAAATGGGCAAGAGTGGTTTCAGAATATTACCAATTCGAAGGCTTAAAATATTTGTTAAATCACTTCACCTCCGCCTCGCCGTTCCCCTCACTCTAACCCTCTCCCTGCCAGGGAGAGGGAAGGGTGAGGGCGAAAACGGCTTCGAGAGCGATGAAGTGGCGAAATTGGATGTGTCTTTCTAAATAAGCAGATGACTAACACAGAAGAGAGAATTGGTGTTTTGGGCGCGGGCACTATGGGCGCGGGCATCGCGCAAGTAGCGGCCCAAGCGGGCTTTGAAACGTTACTCTACGACATCTCTCAAGAATTTATCGACAAAGGCTTAGGCCGTATTCGCAGCTTCCTTCAAGGCAGCCGCGAGCGAGGGAAAATCACCGCGGAGCAGGAAAAACAAATTTTAGACCGCCTCCATAGCACAACCAAACTTGACACCTTCGAAAGAAACAGTTTAATCATCGAAGCCGTTCCGGAAAAACTGGAGCTCAAGCGTGATATTTTCAAGCAGCTGGATGGAATATGCGGGCCGGAGACCTTGCTGGCCACCAACACCTCTTCTTTTTCCGTTACGGCCATCGCGGCGAACACCCAGCACCCCGAGCGAGTTCTCGGCCTGCACTTTTTCAATCCTCCGCCGCTGATGGCGTTAGTGGAGGTCATTCAGGGCGACCGGACAACCGTAGAGGTAATCGACAAGGCAACCGACCTGATGCACCGGATGGGCAAAACCCCGGCCCGCGCAAAAGACACTCCGGGCTTTATCGTTAACCGGGTTGCCCGTCCCTTCTACAACGAGGCGCTGCGAATATTGGGTGATGGGGATGCGACTGTTGAGAGCATTGATCGCATCATGAGACTGGCGGGGAATTTCCGCATGGGTCCTTTTGAGCTAATGGATTTGATCGGACACGACGTCAACTTTGCAGCAACGGAGTCGCTCTACCGATCGTTTTTTGAAGATCCGCGGTTTCGCCCAAGCCCTATTCAGCACAAAATGGTCATGGGGGGAAATCTCGGAAGGAAAACGGGTCGGGGCTTTTACGTGTATGACAAGAAATAGTCTCGCCATTATCGGCGAAACCCGATTGTCTCATGAGCTGCTCGAACTCAGTCGCGGAGCCGGGCTTGAAGCAGTTCTACTTTCAGATCTGGCCGAGCTTACACCGACGACGTCCGTGGTCATTGAAACAAGTTCCAGTTATGTTGAAAAGAAAAAATCGCTGCTCCAAAAGCTCGATCTGGCGTTGCCTGCTCCGGCCGTGATCATCACTTCTTGTCTCGGCTTTGCAACTACCCTTATGGCCTCGTGGACGGTGAAGCCTGAACGCATCGTGGGTTTTGCAACTTTCTATCCATTCAAGGATAGAAAGGTCGTTGAGTTGGCCGCTGGAATACGCACCGTAGAGAGTGCGATTCAAAGCGCCGAGCAACTCTTCAAATCCATCGGCAAGGAAACATTTCGTGTTAAAGACACACCCGGACTGACTTTCCCGCGCATTCTGAGTTTGATCATCAATGAAGCGGCGAGGAGTCTCGAAGAAGGAGTCGCCACGGCGGAGGAAATTGATATGGCTATGAGGCTCGGCGTGAACTATCCGCACGGTCCGCTCCGCTGGGCGGATCAGATCGGTTTGGATGAAGTCCTGGCGGTCCTCGAAGGCTTACAGCGTGAGACCGGAGACGATCGTTACCGCCCGGCGCCGCTTTTAAAGAAATTGGTCATCGCGGGTTTTCTCGGCGAGACTTGCGGCAAAGGTTTTTATTCATACAATGAAGGTCAGGTGAAACCATGAAGGAAGCAGTTATTGTTGAAGCCGTGCGCACCCCCATGGGCCGCTACGGCGGAATTTTGAAAGACGTTCGAACCGACGACTTGGGCGCCTATATTATCGCTAAATTGATCGACAAGACCGGAATCGACAAAGAAGAAATCGAAGACGTCTATTTCGGCTGTACAAACCAAGCGGGTGAGGATTCCCGCAATGTCGCGCGCAACGCGTCGCTTCTCGCTGGGCTGCCCTACACGATCCCCGGCGCCACCGTAAATCGTTTGTGCGGGTCCGGATTGGAGGCGATCAACCAGGCTGGACGAGCCATCCAAACCGATCACGGTGACCTTTTCGTCGCCGGCGGCGTTGAGAGCATGACCCGTGGCCCCTGGGTGATGGCCAAGCCTTCCAACGCCTTCCAGCGTGGCGACGTCACCTTGTACGACAGCTCGCTGGGTTGGCGCTTCCCGAACCGCCGTATGGGAGAACTTTACTCTCTGATCAACAATGGCGAGACCGCAGAAAACGTCGCTGAGAAATATCAGGTCACCCGGCAAGAACAGGATGAGTTCGCCTTGGGAAGTCACCTAAAAGCGGTAAAGGCCCACGAAGAAGGGCGCCTCAAGGATGAGATGGTTCCCTTCGAGATGCCCCAAAGAAAGGGTTCAGCCCTGGTCTACGACAAAGACGAAGGACCAAGGGCCGACACATCTGTTGAGAAGCTTGGAGCGTTGCAGCCCGCCTTCAAAAAGGGGGGCACGGTCACGGCTGGAAACTCCTCTCCTATTTCCGATGGTGCGGCGGCCCTTTTGTTGACCACGCCGCAAAGGGCTGAGCAACTCAAACTGAAGCCGCTGGCTCGAATCATCGCGTCCGCGGCCGCCGGGGTTCATCCAAACTACATGGGTATAGGACCGATCCCCGCCACGCAGAAAGCGCTGAAAAGAGCCGGCCTGACCATGGATCAGATCGATCTGGTCGAATTGAACGAGGCCTTTGCGTCCCAGGTTATTGCTTGCATTCGAGAGCTCGGGATCGATCCCAAGAAATTGAACGTCAACGGCGGCGCCATCGCCCTCGGTCACCCCCTCGGCTGCAGCGGCGCAAGGCTCATGACAACACTCATTCACGAAATGAAAAGGCGCGGCAGTCGCTATGGTCTCGCGACCATGTGTATCGGCGTGGGGCAAGGCATCGCCACAGTTGTTGAAAGCGTTCACTAAACCACGGCTCCCGAAACAAAGACCGCCGAGCCCAGGTTCCGATGCTCTAAAAATCAGGGACGTGGCGCAGGCTTGACCGATGCTGCTGCCCCTACTTTGCGGCCCAGATATTTCTTCGATCGGGTAGTTCTTGAGAACCAGCCGTCTGGCCTACTCGCACCGGTTTCATGAAAAAGTCTCTGAAATTTCTTTTGCTTCTTCTGATTGCGTCCGTAGGCGCACTCCTGGTTCTGGTTCAGTCTTTCAAAAATTTGGCTGAGAAGAATCGCGAACAAGTGCATCAGGAATTGCAAAGATTTCTCGGCAAGGATGCCACTTTCGACCGACTCGAAGCCAGCCTGTGGGGCGGAGTCGGTTTCTCCGCCGAGGAATTTCGCATTGCCGACAATCCTCGCTTTGCCGCAACCCCGATTGTGCGGGCCAAAGAATTAAAGTTGGGAGTGAGCTTGATACAGTTAGTGCGGGGGAGGATCGTCATTAACTCACTGACTTTTCAAGCTCCGGAATTTCAAATCATCACCGACGAACGAGGTCTTTTGAACCTCTCGGAGTTGGCAGTCGGAAAAAACGATTCCCGAGCATTTCCCACGTTGCGATCATCTTCGCCAGAACGAAAACTATTATCCGTAAGCTTCCTGGTCAGCAAAATAAGAGTGAAAAATGGCCGGGTTGATTTCATCGAGCGCTCCGTCAAGATTCAAAGGACTCAACCCTTCGGAGAAGACCAGGATTAGATTCGCTGCTGCGGTGACCGAGGGCCTGGGCCATGATGTCAGGATCGATGGGGAGTTTGGTCCACTTCGGCAGTCCCATGATTGGTCGCAGCAACCCGTGGAGCTTGAAATGCGGTTCGATTCTTTGTCCGCTACTCTGCTCGCGCGCGCGTTGCCGTTCCTTAGAAACCGGATTCCGCGGGAGCTGGATGTAACCGGCCCCCTATCGCTCCAGGCGAAACTGGGAGGCACTTTCAATCGGCCTCGCCTCACGGACGTTGCTCTCAAAATCCCCTTGTTCGGCTCTTCAAACTACAACGCCATTTTGGAGGGTTCCGTGGAAACCCCCGAAGGCCGTCCCTGGGCCGAGGCGCAACTCAAAGGCAGCCTGATCTTGAACTCCATCAATCTGGTGCAACTTTCGAAACTTCCCTTTCTCAAGCAAAATCTGCCCCTTGCTCTGTCGGCGGAAGGTTCCGTGAACGCCTATAGCCGGTTCGAAGGTACATGGGCGAACTTGCGCGTGGGTGCTTTGGTCAAAGGGGAGAAGAGCGAATTTCGCTATAGGGATTGGCTGCGCAAGCCTTCGGGTAGCCCGGCGGAACTCAAGGCTCAGATTTCGCGGCAGAAAAACGGGCTGGTTCTTCACGAGTCGGAGTTAAGTCTTGGCAATTCGAAATTGACCCTTTCCGGTATGGTTGAAGAAGGGCCGGGACCTCGCCTGCAACTTAAGCTGCGCAGTGATTCAAGCCATTTGCCAACGTGGTGGCGGTTGGTTTCGCCGCTGTCCTTTTATGGCGCTGATGGAAGCGTTCGTTGGGACATTGTATTAGAAAAGAATTTCGCTTCGGCGGACGGCTGGAATATCCATGGAAAACTGAATCTTGCCGATGCTGAGTTCAGGCACAAGGAAACCGGAAGAAAGATCGATCATCTCAACGCAGATATTGCGTTTCTGGGAACCGAGGCTCTTCTGGAAAAGGGCTCCTTTCGTTTAGGTTCGTCCGCTATTACGGTTGCAGCGCCAGCGGAGAAATCCGCTGGCAGGACGATACTCCCTCGCTGCAGGGAGCCCTTTTTTCTTCCGAGGGAAGTCTGGAAGAAATCCCCTACCGCGAACTGCAAGCAGACATAACGTGGTCGCCAAAGGGTATAAGTTTCAAAAATCTTTCGCTACGGGCTTTCGACGGGCTACTGCACGCTGACGGCTACTGGCCCGCGAGAGAGGAACCGCCGCAGCGCTTCACGTTGAAGTCTCAAACGGAATCCATCCAATTGGGATCCCTTCTCAAGCAAAAATTTCCTGAGTTAAGAAATCGCATCGAAGGAAATTTGAATTTTCGCGGTCAATTCGAGGCCGCAACACAAAATGGGTCGACCGTCACAGAAACCCTCCAAGGATCGGGCGAGAGCGTCGTTCATGAGGGCAAAATTCACGACTTCAATTTGATTGCGAAGATTATCCCCGGCGGGGGCGGCGATTCCGTTTCATCCCCCGGGTCCTCCCGTCTCCCGGCCAGTCTCGCCGTCTTGGTGGATCGCCCGTATACGCCGTTTGACACTCTCAAAGCCAGCTTTAAAGTCGAGGGACAGCGGATTCGCACTGATGATGTGTTACTCGTGACTCCCGACTACACCATCACCGGAGCGGGTTGGGTCGGGTTTGACAGAACGACTCAATGGAGCGGGCTCCTGGTTCTTTCGCCGCGCATTACGCAAGAATTGCAGCGCGAATATAAATTGATCCGCTATCTGCTCGATCGACGCGGGAGACTAGCCATCTCGTTCCGCGCAGACGGCAAATTTCCGAATGTCACCGTGCGACCGGAAAACCGTGCGGTGGCCCAAGTGTTCCGCCGAAGTTTTCCGCAAAAGGCCGGCGAGCCCGCCGTGGGCGGTGGCAAAAGTACAGACAAGAACGAAAAGAAAAATTGGCTTCCGGAATCCCTTGAACAATTGCTCAAGCCATAGAGTCTGATGCTATGGAACTACGAGAGATTTATCTCGAAACTTTGCCTGAGCACATCGCCTACGTGAAGTTTATTTTTGAGTCCTATGAAGAAGTCGGCATTATCCGAACCGTCGATTGTAAAAAAGCAATCATCGTCCTTCTGGCCATGGGTGATTTTTTAGACACGGCACGGAGCATTTTGGACGCGATCCAGCGCGAGGTGCCGATCGTGGAAATCCCGCGGCCGGCCGATGTGGGCGATGACTGGTTCATGACGGAGCTCGCGTCGGAGTCTTCGTAGTGCCCTCCTAACAAGACCTCCCATGAACAAGGATTCCCAAGCCACAGCTCTGGCCCCAGAAACCACGGGGCAAAGAATTCTCGATCTCTTCGCCAGAAAGCCGAGAACGCGATTGACGCCAGTCGAAATACAGAAGCGCGCGGGATTTGGTCGCGACGAACTCCAGCGAGTTGTCGACGCCTTGCGGGAACTCACTCGCGAAGGCCGAATCGTTCGCATGAAGAAAAATCACTACGCGCTGCCCGACGCGCAGAACTTGGTAACGGGACGGGTCCACGCCCACCCGGACGGCTTCGGTTTTCTCATTCTCGACGATAAGGGTGCGGAGGATCTTTACCTCAATCGCCGCGAAATGCGCCGCGTGATGCACGGAGACCGGGTGATGGTGCGAATCGATCGAAAGAAGCGGGGCGGTGTGGAAGCTCATGTCATGCAAATTCTCGAGCGCGCACAGAAACGACTCATCGGGACCTACAATGAGCTTGATGGCAGGGGCTATCTCATTCCCATGGATCCGCGAATCGGCGCCGCCATTCCGCTGCAGCAAACCGCGGCGAAACCCGAAAAAGGGAAAGTCGTCGCCGCGGAGATTGCGCGGTATGGGACGGCCATGTCTGGACCAGAGGGAAAACTTGTGCAGGTGATAGGGGACCCCGACGATCCCGAGGTTCAAGTCCAATCGATCGTCTTCCGTTACGGTCTCGCGACGAGTTTTCCTGAACCGGTGCACCGGGAAATTGCGCGGGGCTCGTTCTCCATTAGCGCTGACGAGATTGCCGCGCGAACCGATCTCAGAAATTTGCCGATCGTTACCATTGACGGCGAGCTAGCGCGGGATTTTGACGACGCTGTTTGCGTACGAAAGACCAACGGCCACTACGAGCTCTTCGTCTCTATTGCCGACGTTGCTTTCTACGTTCGACCGGGAACCGCCATCGATCAAGAGGCCTACAGCCGGGCGACGAGCGTCTATTTTCCGGATAGAGCTATTCCCATGCTTCCTGAGGCTCTCTCCAATGGCATCTGCAGCTTAAATCCCAATGAGGATCGGCTGACCAAAACCGTGGCCATGGAAATCAACGGCAGAGGCGAAGTCGTCCGCAGCCGCTTCTTCAACTCGGTCATTCGCAGCCAGGAACGGATGACCTATACCGCCGTGCGGCGGATTTTGGTGGACAAAGACCCCGAGTGTTTAGAGCGTTATCGAGATCTCGTCGATGAATTTAAACTGATGGAAGAGCTGGCACTCCTAATTTACGAAAGTCGCAGGGCCCGAGGGAACTTGGATTTCGATCTCCCCGAGGCAGAAATTATCCTCGACATCCAAGGGATGCCTGAGAATATCGTGCGCGCCGAGCGCAACATTGCGCACCGGATCATTGAAGAATTCATGATCGCCGCCAATGAGGCGGTAGCTCGGCATCTCAAGGAGCAAGACCTTCCATTGCTCTATCGCGTCCATGGGGGTCCGGATGCCGAGGCTCTGGAAGCCATCGCACCGTTCCTTCTCAGTCTGGGCTATCGCTTGCCGGTTCATGTTTTGCTTCGCGCCATGAAGCAGGCCCACTATCAACCGGAAAACATCGGTCACTTCGGCCTAGCTTCGATTTGTTACACGCACTTTACTTCGCCCATCCGGCGCTACCCCGATCTAATGGTCCACCGCATGCTGGATCGAGCCCTTCAGGGCAACAAGTTGAACCCCAGCGAGCGCGACGAGCTTGAGAGATATTTGCAAGAAGCCGGCAAACACACTTCCGAACGGGAAAGGATCGCCATGGACGCCGAGCGGGAAATGGTGGATCTCAAGAAAGCCCAGTTCATGATGGACAAGTTAGGCGAAGAGTTTAACGGTATCATTACCAGCCTGGCCAACTTCGGCTTTTTCGTTGAACTGGACCCCTATTTCATCGAGGGCCTCGTCCGTCTCTCCACATTGGCGGATGACGACTATCACTATTATGAGAAAGAATACGTCATCAAAGGCAGCCGCCACGGCCGCAAATTCCGCCTCGGCGACGCCGTGCGCGTGAAAGTCGTCCGCATCAACGCCTTCCGATCAGAAATCGATTTCGAATTGGTTCATTCATAGAGAAACGCGATGGCGACTCTAATGTGTGCGCGCGTCTGACCCGGTGCACACGAACCGGGGCTTGCTCGTTCTGCCCATCCCTCAGGAGCTTGTGCCTCCCCGAACGGAGCCGATCCCGATGGCGAGTGCGCGAACCTGACGCCGAATTTCCTGCTCGTCGGCCGTGGTGAGCACCCCGTCCCGAAGCACGACGCGTCCGTCGATGACGACCGTGCGCACATCGGCGGCCTCTACGGCATAGGCGAGATGGGACACCGGATCGTAGAGCGGCACCAGGTTATCTTCGTCTAGATCGATGATCACCACGTCGGCGCGTTTTCCCGGTTCAAGAGACCCGACTAGCTGGTCCAGCTTGAGCGCCCGGGCGCCGCCAATCGTCGCCATCTCAAGCGCCGCCGTCGCGGGGACCGCCAGAGGATCGAGCCGAACGCCTTTGTGTAGGAGCGCAGCCGTCTGAATCTCCGCGAGCAAGTTGAGCGCGTTGTTGCTCGCGGCGCCATCGGTGCCGAGGCCCACCAGGACTCCGGCGCGCAGCATGTCCGGAACCGGGGCGACGCCGCTCGCGAGCTTCAGATTGCTGCGCGGGTTGTGGATCACGCCCGCACGAGCCGCTGCCAAGAGATCGATCTCCTCGCCATCGATCCAGACGCAGTGGGCGGCGACCAGCCGGTTGTCCACGAGACCGAGGTTAGCCAGGTGGCGGATGGGAGAGCGACCGTAACGGTGGCGAATGTCGCGATCCTCCTGCTGGGTCTCGGCCAAGTGCGTAACGATGAGGGTGTCGAGTCGCTCCGCGAGCGCGTGCAGTCGGCGGTAAAGCTCGGGTCCCACGGTGTAGGGCGCGTGAGGCCCCAGCGCCGGTACGATACGGGAGTGACCGCGCCAGCGTGTGACGAACTGTTCGGCTTCGGCCAGGGCGCGCTCGAGGTCGGTGGCATCAGTAACGTCGAAGTGGGCGTTCGCCAGAACCCCGCGCATCCCTAGCTCATCGACCACCGCCGCGACCTCGTCTTCATAAAAAGACATATCGCATAGCGTAGTCACGCCGGAACGCAACAACTCCGCGACACCGAGGCGGCTCGCCCA